>WNGB01003594.1_pt1 | contig 24225 bp, 34 predicted proteins | sample 5400681 | NCBI WGS metagenome assembly WNGB01 (sample SAMN13153367, study PRJNA577476) | soil metagenome | isolation source: 115 cm soil or saprolite under grassland replicate 2 | place: USA:California | collected 2016-06-15
GGTTGCCAAGATTATCCTAACTGCAGAGGAACTAGAGACAATATGGGACGTTCTAAGGCTGATAGAGCTAAAGAAAAAGGTGAAGATTATGAACATGACGATAAAGATGAAACAAACAGATTTTCATTTAAGAGAACAAGATGATTGACATAGACGTTCAGCCTGCGAAGCAGAAGGTGAACATTGTATTAGATGCGAGTAAGATAGATTTATTCGAGACGTGCCCTAAACGTTATCACTTCAGACATAACTTCAATAAGACTCTTCCAATAATACACAAAGCTAAAGCGCTAGACTTAGGTGGATTAGCCCATGAAGGATTAGCAGTCTATTTTAATGAGTTAGCTAAAGGAGTTCATTACAACGATAGAATGCAATCTTGTTTAATGAAAATTAGAGAGATTAGCTCAGATCCAGAAGAATCCAACAGCGAACCAGAAGAAGTAGAAACTCTCTTGTCAGCCGTTGAGCAATCATGCGATTACTGGCGATCTGAGGATGAAAACTCTTTAGAAATTTTAGCTGTTGAGCAGCCATTCGCTTACGAGTTATTCTCTGATGATACTGTTAGAATTATTCTAAGCGGAAAAATAGATTTACTAGTTAATTTCAGTGGAATTGGTAGACAAGCATCATATGAACGGCTGCCGATAGATCATAAAACCTACTCTAGAGATTCCACATTACTAAGAAAGTCTAATCAATTTATTAATTACTGTTCGGCAGTAGAATCTAATTATCTTATAGTTAACAGAATAGGCTTACAGAAATCTCTGAGGGCAGAAGAAAAATTCAAAAGGCTTCCTCTGTCATATGATCCAACTTATATGTCAGACTGGAAGAAAAATCTAACTGATATGTTAGTAAATGAATATCTAACAGCAGTAGCTACCGATAAGTGGGTGGAGAAGCCAACAAGCTGTAACAAGTTCAACCGTCTTTGCGAGTATTATGCAATATGTGATAGCTCAGGACAAGATAGCAAAGATAATAAATTGGAGAATGAATACATCACAGTTGAACCTTGGGATGTCACAAAGAATATGAAAGGAAGTGAGTAAATGATAGGAACAATTCTAGAAGCAGAAGAATACTACACAATAAATAACAGTAAACGATGCATAAAAATGAAAGTGGAGATAGATGGGGATGCTAAATACATATTTGTTACTCTAGAGGCTCCATTTCTATTCAATTTTTTTCTTAAGTGGTGTAGTATTCCTTTGTCTGACAGACAAGATGACGATATAAATTTGGTTATTTTGAGCAAATTAAGAGGAAAGATAGTCCCTATAGAAGAAATACTATTTAATGATAAGAGTGTTCACTGCTTAAATAGTAAAGCTCTTTTTAGAATAGGTGAATAAAAATGAAATGCCAGTCTAGGTTAAAAAAAGGTTTAAGAGAATCTCTACCATCTTGTGTTATTAATGAAATTAAAAATGCTGTAGAACGTGATGCGGAAAGATGGGATTGTAGCCGTTCATGGATTATTGCTACAGCATTAGCAGCATTCTACAATATAGATATTATGAAACCTTACGAAGTTAAAAAGAGAAAAAGAAAGGCAGCCTAAAATGAGTAGACAAGAATATCTAGAATGGTCTAAGATTAGAGCGATCCAAGAAATGGACTTCTATAAAGATCCAAATAAAGCTATTGTTTCAATGATGTCTGATCTAAGAAAACATCCAGAAACAAACAATGAAACATTAATTTCATTATGTGAAATGATGCTCTTAAGTGGCAAAATAAGAACTAGACAAGAAGCAATAAACTTCCTCAATGGGTTTAACTGAGAGAGATTGAAACCTCATTGTTGAGAGTCGTTGCATATCTGCGAAAGTGGTAGAAAGCAACAGTAGTATTCCAGCAATGAGTAGGCTAGGCTGTAGTGTGCCAGACTGACACTAGATGATGTCGCTGCCTTGCAGTCTAGCCGCCTTTTTATTTATAGATTAATAGTTAATGTGGTATAGCTCAATGGTAGAGCAGTCGCCTTATAAGCGACCGAATTTGGTTCAATTCCAAATACCACAACCATCTTGTAACATTAGAGGAGAAAAATTGGTTAAGGCTCTTGCTGAGAAACATATACACAAGTTTAAACGAATAAAATATAAATCTGGAAATATGATATTCTTTTGTGCTTTACCTGATTGTAATCATAAGATGAATACAGCTTTAGCTTTAGGAAAAAGAAGCTTGTGCTGGCGCTGTGGAGAACCATTCATAATGAATGAATACTCTATTCGCTTGGCGAAGCCACATTGTGAGAATTGTCATAAACCTAAAAATAGTATAACTAGAGAAGAAGTTACTGAGAATTCTTCTATATCATTAGCTGATAGACTGAAACAGACAATAAAACAAGCACAAAAAAATGAAGAGGAAGAAATTTGAAAGCATCACAAATCACACCAGATAATAACATAAGCTTTCTTTTTAAGTCCTCTCCAGGATTTGGCAAGACTTTAGCCGCTGCCAGTTTCGCTATGGAAGGTCCAGTCTATTTAGCTTACTGGGATAAATCTAAACCAGTAGAACTAATCACCTACTTTACAGAGAAACGTTTTGGAAGTCTAGCTAAAAAGATTTTAGATAATATCGAATATGATGTTTATGGTAGTGAAAATGCACATATGTATCTCAATAAACTTATTGACCTTTCACAAGATTGTCGATACTTTGCAATTATTAACGATTCTATTACGTTCATGACTGCCGGCGCCGTTAACTGGTCTATGAACTTCGGTAAAGATCCCAAACTGAAGAAGAAAATTAAAGATGTCCTACCTGATTGGGATGAATATAAAGTTGAAACTAGCATTGTTAGTCAGTGTATTGATATCTCTAAGAAACTTCCGTGTCATTCAATCTGGACAGCCCATCCTCTCGCTTCTGTAAGTCTCTCAGGTTCTGGAAGTTCTATGAAAGTAGTTAGAACTAATCCTATTGTTAGCTATGGTAGTAAAGTAGCCAGCATGATTCCAGGCTCATTTACAGAAATCTATCATTTCTCACAGCAATCAGATTATTCCAACGGTAAAAGTAGTAAAAAGTATATTGTAAATACTGAAGCTGTTGGCGATGAATATGCTAAGAGTCCATTGCTAGGAGATTATGTAAAAGAGTTTGATATCACTGATAGGCTATTTTATGAAGTGTGGAAAGAGCTTATTGATAAAAGTAGAGGTATTGAGCCTAAAGAATTTAGAATAATATCTAATGCTTTAACAGAAGCCAACCAAATAGCAAATCCATTTAAACAACCAGACAAACCATTCTGGAAAACGTAGGAGAGACAATGAGAGCAATCCTTACACCCGATGATCTGAAACGTGGAGACCTTATAGAGGTAGGCTGGCATCCAGCAGAGATAGTAGAATATAGAGAAAAGGAAGCTGATACTGACCAGAGCACTAACTGTTTATTTTATTTTAAGATTATTGATGGTCCCGGTAAAGGTGTTATCTGTCAGAAGTTATTTAATGAGAAAGCTCTTGGATTTGGTAAGAGTTTGTGGAAGACTCTTGCATTTCCATATGATCCTGTTAAGGGATATGAGCTTTCAACTCAATTATTCGAGCAGACTGTCGGACATAAGTTGATAATTTATGTAAAGCGTGGTAAGAGCAATAAGGGTAATGAGTTTAATGATGTAGTTGATTTCAAGCCGATGAGTTAGTATTACAGCGTTCTAGGATGCCTCTCAAATAATACAAAAATAGAGAGGTATGAAACTACTCGCAAGAGTAGAAATAACTCGCGTCGTCCTAGACCGTCCATGCTCTGGAAGTTTGCGCTGGGACGTTAAATAATAGCGGAGACTTCCAACATATTCGATGCCGGGATGGCGGAATTGGCAGACGCTAAGGACTTAAAATCCTTTGATGGAAACATCATGAGAGTTCGAGTCTCTCTCCCGGCAATCTATTCTAGATAAGGACAACTGTGAGTTGGATCAAAAAGATTCTAAATCTCGAATCAATTACGTGGGATTGTAAGGTGATAAATGAAAATGGAACAAATGATACGTTTTATTTTTTTGCGGATGACGGACGCTCTGCACTTTATATTGCATCGTCAATGATGGCAATGAGGAAAGACACTAGTCCAAAAAGGATAATCATAGAAAGAAGAGATTTACAAGAACCTGTCAATACCATTTAACAAATATGATTATCTCACATTTAGTGAACTAGAAATAAATCTATAAAGAAAAATTGAGGCTAATAAAGCCAGAAGAAGGAAATGAATGAAAGAACAACCAAGATGGTTAGAGAGAGCAAAAGACACTTATAGATTTCATCGATCTAAACTTATATCAAATGATAAATGGACAGTAATACAAACATCTAAATCTCTTAAACGTAGTTTAGGGAGTGTTTGTGAAGATTTATTGATAGCTAGATGGTCGAAAACTCATGGGAAAAAGCTAGAAGAATTCTCATATGCTTATGAAGCATTAAAGTTTATTCGTAATAAACAGGATGAATTAGACCTAGATGAGATTGAATAATGAAGTTCAACCTCCGTAAAGCAAAAGGTCATTTAGCAGATACTATCTATTTTGATGAAGTATGTAACGTGTGTGGTAAATATATAGATGATGGAGAAGATGTTCTAGAGGCAGAGAATGAAATATTAAATGTTACTATATGTAAAGATTGTGCATATGATATTCATCATGGATATGAAGAAAATATATGATGTTTGATGATATCGAATATAAAACAATAACTAAATACTCATATGAGTGCCCGTATTGTCATGGAAGCATATTAGATGGTGAACACACAGTAAGTAACTTCAAAGACTATCAAGTAATTGGCTGCCCGAGATTTCCGAAAGATGAGAAGCCGCTTTTCATAAATGAAAACTTATGGTTGGATTATGTAGAAGATAAATAATGCCAAATTACGTTAGCGGAATAGGCTCAGTCTCTCCTAACTTGATGATCGTTGGTGAAGCACCCGGTAAATATGAAGATGAACAAGGTATTCCATTCGTTGGTCCTACAGGAAAGATGCTTGATGAGTTTCTATTTAAAGCTGGCGTTCGTCGCTCAGACTGCTATATTACAAACGTCGTAAAATATCGTCCTCCCTTAAATGACCTCAAAAAACTACATCTTATTGACGTTGACATTGGACAGTCAATGCAAGAACTATGGGATAATGAAATAAATAAACTTCATCCTAATTGTATCTTAGCTGTCGGTGACTTAGCCCTTCAAGCCGTTTGCGATTGTAGCGGAATATTAAATTATAGAGGCTCTATCTTAACGGCTAGAGACGGAATAACTAAAGTAGTTCCTACAATTCATCCAGCCGCTCTGTTCTCACATAAAAGTGGCGAAGGTGATGATGAAAATTCTAGGGGAGGACTGAGCTGGGTTTATACTAAACTTATAGAGAACGATATTATCCGAGCCGCTGAGGAATCATTAACAAAAACTTTAATCTTGCCTGAGCGAACACTATCAATAGCACACAATTCATTGGACGTTCACAGATTCTTCAGAGAATATGAGAAACTCGATCTTGCGGCTTGTGATATTGAGTCTATTAATTGTGTTCCAGTTTGCGTTGGTTTTGCTTTCAGTAAACACCACGCAATTAGTATTCCACTCCTTAAATCTATTGGGAATAATAATCTTACTGATATGGGAGATAACGAACTCGATGAGTGTTGGAGAGAAATTGACAAACAACTTAGAAGACTCAGACTTATTGGACATAACTTCATGTATGACGAGTATAAACTTGGACTTATCGGATACGAATGCCCAAGAGTTTTTAGCGACACTCTTATTAAGACTAGAGTTATCTTCCCTGAACTTCCAGATAAACGATTATGTACTGTTTCAAGCTTATGGACGCGCGAACCATACTATAAAGATGATGGAAAAGAATATAAATTAGGAAAAGTTAAATTTGATAGCTTTCTTACATATAATGCCAGAGATTGTGCTGTGGAATTTGAAGTTGATGAAGTTCAAGAGTTAGACTTACATGAATTAGCAGAGAGATTTAAAGTTCCATTAGTTGATTATTACTACAATTATATGATGAAGAAGCATAAATTCTATTTGAAATTGCAAATGACCGGAAAGAGAGTTGATGCCGCAAGGCAGAAAGAGCTAAAAATAAAATATACAAAGATGCAAGAAGAGGTCCATGATAGTCTAACAGAGAAGATCGGTCAAGAGGTAAATGTTAAATCCTATCCACAAATGTTTGAATTACTATATAAAATTATGAAGTTTAAGTTAAGAAAGAAAGATCCAACATCTGAAGACTCGATTGTAGCACTAATGGGAAACTGCAAGGATAAAGTCAAGAAAGAGATTCTAAATGAAGTCCTCGAAGAACGCAGAATTAGAGATCAAAAAAGTCGCCAAATCTCTTTCTGTCCTGATTATGATAGAAGATGCAAATCAGCTTACAACATCTCAGCGACTGAAACTTGCCGTTCTTCTACGGGCATACTTAAGAAACCACTCCGACCTAAAAAAATTGGACTTGCGGATCACACCATCTCAGCTCACGGAAGATTAGCTAAAGATATTAAATCGATGTTTATTGCTGATGAAGGTAAAGTTATTATACAATGTGATGCCAGTCAGGCAGAAGCTCGTGTAGTTGCGGTGTTAAGTGAAGATTATGAATTGTTAGCAGCTTTTGACAAGATTGATATTCATAGGCGAACGGCTGGATTGATGTTTGGTTATACAAATAAGTTACATCTGGAGACTGATTTCTCTAATCCTATAGTTGATAAATTACCTAAGGATGGGCCAGAGAGATTCACTGGTAAGGTGATTAGACACGCTGGAAATTATGACATGAAGAAACATAGACTTATGACAGAATTTAATACAAATGCTCAGAAGTATGAAATTAATATGGATATATCAGAATGGAGAGCTGGACAAATGTTAGACTTATTTCATTCAGCCTCCCCAAAAATAAAAGGGGTTTTCCATCGAGACATCAAAGATGCTATTGATTCTTCTCGCACAATTATTGATCCTATGGGTGGTGTTAGGATTTTTAATGGCCGTATGGATGATTCTCTTTATCAGGAAGCTTACGCAAATATACCTCAGAGGACTGTAGCTCATATAGTTCAAGGAGCCGCTATAAAGATTGATGAAGAACTAAATGGTGATGGCGAGATACTCTGGGCTGAAGAAAAGCATGATGCTCTCTATCTTCAAGCTCCAGAAAACAACTGGGAGGTTTATGCAAGACTTATGAAGAAATACATGGAGAGGGAAGTTGACTTCTCTATTTATTGCACCCTGAAGAGAGATATTAAACTTGTAATTCCTTGTGATGTAGAAGTAAGTCACACAAACTACGCAAGTTTTGAAAAGGTGAAAATATGAAATTTAAACCCGGCGATCATGTGAGAACAATATATGAAGGAATATATTATTATGGAGAAATTTCTCTCGTCAGAGAGGGAATTAATAGAAAGAAATATAAGGTGTTGTTTAATGATTTGAATTATGATTATTATGATGAAGATATGTTAGAACTCATAACTGAAAAAGACTTAAAGGATGACTAAAATCTGTTTAATCGCCAGCAACTCTCATGAAGCATATAATTTTGCTAAGAGTCAATATTTAGAAGATAATCAATGGTTTTACCCTAGAGATACAAATGACCTTTTGTTTAGAACAAACTTTCATGTCATCGTTGTTAAAGGAGCTGAAATTCTACCTCCAATTTTATTTGAGAAGATGTATAAGATTGCTCTAGTTAGAGGGGCTATTGGAAGAATCTAAGATTGTAGTAGAATTTTCCATAAAAGAGTTAGAAATACTACAGTCAGCTATCGCTGGTTATATTCCTAAAAAAGAAGATGAAATGATTTCAATTATGTTACATACAAGAATTACTAGTAGGATAAGAGAAACCGATGACAAAAATAGTCAACCATGAGAAGAGATTTAGACTTTTATCCAACAGGGAAAAGATTAATAGATGCTCTATTAGAGCATGTAAAAATAGAAGGAGTCATATTTGAGCCCTGCAATGGTCAGGGACACATATCAAAGTATTTGAATAATCCTATAACTAATGATATTGTGGGGGGATTTGATGCAACTAAATATCTTTGGTGGGATAAAATGAATCCAAAACCAGATTGGACAGTAACAAATCCTCCCTTCTCTTCTGCTTACAGAATAGTAGTTAATGCAGTTAATTATTCAACTGTTGGGGCCGCAGTCCTATTGAGGCTATCTTTTCTTGAGCCAACAAGAGAGAGAGAAAGATTTCTAAATCGCCAACCGCCTAATAAATTAATTGTGTTACCTAGATACTCTTTTACAGAGGATGGTAAAACTGACTCTGTAACTTGTGCTTGGATGATATGGGATAAATCAGATGAATACTATATAAAAATCTCTAGAAGATTGTAATATTATGAGCGTATCTTGGATTTCAGATTTAATAGAGGAACACCAGTCTGTTGAAACGCCAGAAAGTTGGATATATTGGTCGCTGATGTGTTGTATTTCAGCCGTTGCTGCTAATGCATATACGTTAAGAACCCTAAAAGGAAATCTTTTATATTATCCAAATCTATACGTAATTTTAATGGGGGAGAGTGGGTTAGGCAAAGGCTTCCCAGTAAATTTAGCAAAACGTCTAGTTCAGTCAGCAAACAATACAAGAGTTATTGCAGGCCGTTCAAGTATTCAAGCTATAATAAAGGAACTAGCAACTACTCGAAGCGAACAAGGCAAAGCAGTAATAACAGATTCTCGTGGATTTGTTGTTAATGGAGAATTGTCAACCGCTATCATTCAAGATCCTGATAGTCTAACAATTCTAACTGATTTATATGATCGCAATTATAATCCAAACTGGACAAACCTTCTAAAGGGTGATGGTGCTGAAAAGCTCAAAGAACCATATATTACGTGTTTATTTGGCAGCTCTCCAGCCCACTTCTATGATTCGATTCCACAAGCCAATATCGAAGGAGGATATATCGGAAGAAACTTGGTTATCTATGAGGAAAAAAGATCAAAAAATGTTGATCTTTTAGATTCAGAAAAGGAGAGCATCGATGAAGATAGATTTGCGAATTATATAGTTCCTAAATATGTTCCTCATCTAATAAAGATTGCAGCTAATAGGGCTAGACTTATTCCTGAAGAACATGCTAGAACTATATTTAACACATGGAGAAAAGAATGGAGAGCAAATCAGGATCAGTATAATGATAAAACTGGATTTGTTAATAGAGTTCCAGACCATGTATTAAAAGTAGCCATGTGTTTAGCATTATCTCGCTATGAAAATAGTTTTGTTATAACTGAACCTGATGTCACTGAAGCAATAAAAAGAATTTCGGGTTTAATATATGCAAGTGAGAAAGCCGCAGCCGGTGGAGGATTAGATCCTCTAGCACAGCAAACTAAGAAAGTTCTAGATCACTTAATTCTTTCATCGGAAAATCAACTCCTGAGGAAAGATTTATTAATAAGAGGTTATCAAAATTATGACTCGATGACGCTAGATAAAATAATTGACACTCTAATGGAAATGGGATGGATAAAGAGGCAGAAGATAGGAATTGGAAAGAATAGTGATTGGCTTATAGTTCTGTCTGGAGAACCGAAGGAGAGCCTAATGAGATTTCGCGCTCAGAACAACGGAAGGTTAAGATGACGCCAAAAGAGTATCAGATAGCTGCTGCTAGAACGTTATTAAATATTCCTCCGAGAGAATATGCAGCCAAAGAGATTATGCTAATTTGGAATGCCTTGGGAATGGCTGGAGAAGCTGGAGAAGCCGCCGACGATATTAAAAAAGCAATCTTTCATGATGTAGGATTAGATCATTCTAGAATAGTTAAAGAGCTTGGTGATTTAATGTGGTATATATCAGCTATCTGCACAAACTTAGGTATTCCTCTTGAGGTAGTTATGGCCCTTAACATTGAAAAGTTGAAAGGAAGATACCCAGATGGATTTATTCAAGGTGGGGGAGAAAGATGATTTATCAGTTTGTAGAAAATCTAACCAGATTAATCATGGAGTGGTCTATACGTAGACAGAAAAAGCACAGACCGTTAATTAATGAGATTGCCGAAAAGCTTAGCTTTCGGGCACCAAAGATTAGAGGATTGAAATGATAGAAGAAATTAGTGCATTCATTTTTTCTTATACTCCATTCGATAAAGAATTTCCAATTAGAAGGTGCGAGATAACTATTTATGCTAAAAATATAAGAGAGGCTGAAACAATTGCGATAAGTAAAAATTATAAATTCTTCGATCAAGGTTTAACTTGCTCAATTAAAGAAGTAGCTCAAGGATATAGACAAACTAAATAAGATATTCTATTTATTTAACTTCATCTTCCTGAGACCTAATTTCTTCTTTTCTGGATAATCTTGTGCCATTCCGGTGAGACTAGCAACTCCCATAGCGGCATCAAGACCAATATTATTAGCCCAATCTGGTTCTGTAGAAGTTAACTCCATTAAATCTTGCACAAATATAGGAATAAATCTTTGAGCAACCTCATTTTGGACAGATGTCTCTTTGCCATATTCAGTTGTGAATTTTCCACCTCCAGTAAACTTCTTAGCTGTTAAAAATGTATGTGCTAAATTAGCGGCTGGAGACTCTTTATTAGCTAAAAATCTGCCTGCTATATTCAATCTTGACGTAGGTGTTGGAATATCTGTTTTCCCTGCTAGAAACCTAGCAGCGCCGACTACATACTGCTGAAATCCACCCCAGGGATCGATTAGTCTAGTGCCAAATCTGGATTTTCCAAAATCTGTTGATAAGATATTAGTGCTAACCTTAGCACCAGCATATGAAGCTGCTGTATCAATAATAGTTCCTAGAGAAGCTATTGCTAATAGACTTTTCAACCCTTCCATTCTCATTTCTTTAGGAAGATCCATATAAAGCTTAGGACTAGTAAACATTTGAAGTCTTGAAGCCATCATTCTCGGAGACCACATGAGAAGATTTAACTCTGTAGTCATTTTATTTAGACGGCCTAAATCTCCCCTCCCAGTAAATGTATTAATAAAGTTAGCTATTCCCCTAGCTTCTCTGGAAGCAAATCCAACTGGATTTTTACCACTTCTATCAGTAAAAAGATCATATCCTAAATCCTCAGCAAGATCGCTCATATTTTTATATACATCAAACTTCAACTTATTAAGAAATCCAGTATAAGCTCTTTTACTAGCAGCAACGGCTTGTGGAATTCCAGTAAACCTAGGAATATTTCCTACGTAACTATCTAGAAATTCTTCATCAGCGCCGCTAGCTGCTTTAGGCAGAAACAATCCAGATTCTCTAGCTTCTAGATATTTAGGATGCTCCTCTATTGCTCTCATAGAGGCATCATAGAATTCTTTATTACCAAAGAACTTAAACATATCTCTGAATGCAGGATAGAATTCTTTCCTATGTATCATTCCAATACCATGCCGTAGTGGAGCGGCTAGTGACAAAGCGTTTTCCATAGATTTCGTAGTATTAGCTAACTTAGATAACTTTATGCCGACAAGACCAATGCCTCCATGCATCTCTATAATTTTATTAGAGAAGTCATTACCGAACACGTCATCTAAAACTTGTAATTCTGATCTTACAGTACGTTCTCCATTCATTAACTTAAATAAAGTAGTAACACTTCTAAGTTTCTCTGGCTCAGTAATTCTAGCTCTCTTAATGGCCGTGAATAGAGAATTAGTTTCTTGAGGATTTAGTCCTAACTTCTCACCAGGTTCTATCTTCTCAAACTCGCCTTTCATGGTAGATAGAGCTTTTCTAGCCCAATCTACCCCTTCTCCACCTACATCGCTGAAAGCAGCGAATCGTCTAGCCCTTTCGATTTTGTTAATCTTCTCTTGTTCTACAACTTTTCCCTTAGCATCTAGAGTTGCTTTGAAGAGTTTATCGACTGCGGCAGCAACTCTTTCTGCACCTGGTTGATTACTTGGAGGAATATTTCCTTCTCCCCCTCTTTTAACTCTTGAGCTAATACCCGTTCCGCTAAGAAGGTCTTCTGTAGTAGCTTCTCTCCCCCTAGAAGCTTTAAATGTTGATAGTATTTCCTGAATTTCTGGATGGTAGATTTCGGTATTTGGGTCTGCAATTGCTTTTGTGATCGCATTGTATGCCTCAACAGTCCTCCTTGCTCCGAATTTAGAATGTATATCTCCTAAACGAATTGTGAATAACTCATTATGACCTGGAGAATCAGGCTCTATGTGAGCCATCTCATGAAGAATAGTATGGAAGATACTAGCAGACGCCTCATCCGGGCTCATTCTATCCATAGCAACAAACGGATTAATTAAAATAGCAGACTTGCCACTAGCTGGATTTGGAAGGTGAATCCCATGAAGTTTCTCTTCAAATATAATACCACTTTTCTCTAATCTACTAGTCCATGCTGGAGTTCCAGCAACTTTCATAGCCTCATCTAAAATAGATCCTATGTTGCCAGCTAACGTATGAAACGCTGGACTAGATGTTATAGTCTTCATCTCTCCAGGAGTTATCTGACCTTTAGGGTCATAAATAGTTATTTTACGACCAAATGTATTTGGGAATTGTCCTTTTCCAACTGTAATCTCCTGCATTGAATTATATAATTTTTCAAGCTCATCTTTACGTTTTCTAATACTAGGCTTGATAATGTTTTCATCTATATATTTCTGAACTTGCTTCTCTACTGTTCCTCTTAGCTCTTCACGATTAGCTGTAAATGGATAATCAACATGACCCTCTGGAACCTTTGATTTAATATCTACTGTCAGACTAGTAGGAATATTAGGAGTTTCATGATCAAGGTATAAAGTTTTAGTTCCCTGATACATTCCATTGTTAGACAGATTTAATTTAATACTACTTCCTATTCTCCTCTCAGAATTTACTGGCTCAATTAATTCAGTTTGAGCAGATGGACTATCTAATATTGCTATTGATTTTCCTCCTCCTTTAGGAAGAGAAGTAAATTTATGAGTTCTTGGGTCGTATTTACTATAACTCTCAGCTAATCTAACTTGACCTTGCACTCCTTGAGAATGCTCAGATAAATTCCGGACAAAGTCTTTGGCGGCGTAAAAATCAGAATCTTCAGGAACATGAACCTTAACAGATGTTCCGGTATTCTCACTTTCATCTGGAATTCTATGTTTTATATCAACACCCTCTAGTAGTTCATCAGGGGTTCCCTCAAATGAATACTCATGTAACTTCCCATTTAAGTCTCTAGAAATAGTTTTAACTTCTACTTTTTTACCACCTAATAATGGAGCTGCTTTAGCTAAACCAAATCCTCCTGCCGCAGATACGTCCTCGCGTTTGCCTGAAGCTCCTAAATCAGTAAATACACTTTCTAGCTCTTGCCTAGTTAATCCTTTACCATTATCATTTACATGAATAATATTATTTCCGCGATCTAATACAACATCAATTTTGCCTTCAGCACCTAGATGGCGAGTGGCATCAATCGAGTTTTGTAGAAGCTCTTTTGTAGCTATTGGAGCTATATCTCCTTTGTATAATGAGGTTCCTAGAACTTTACCAAGAGATTTTACATCAGCTCCGATAGCAAGCTTTCCACTCTCTGTTCTAGCTGCTAGTGGTTCTTCTAAAGGCTTGGCATAGCTAGGAGGCTTCCATTCAGCTTTTGAGACAGCTTCAGGAGCCTTAGAAATTCTAGGACTCTTAACATCATAGATTACAGCCTGAATATCAGTATCTCCACGCATTATAGCTGCGGTAGCTTCATGAGTTCCACCTATTAGATACATATTATCACCATCTCTTACTATAGCAGGAACATCAGTAGGAGGTCTAGTATTCGCACCAATTGGTAATTCCTTAATTTCAGGCTGTGCTCTACCAACTTTAGTATCTACAACATCTTTAGTTACTGTATCTTGAGTAGCAGTTAGCTTATTTAGAGGAACGCGTCCAATTTCAGGTTTGCTATAATCAATGTTAGTTGGCAGAGTTTTAGATACTTCTTCATCTGCTACTGGGAAAGGAACTTTGGCGTAGTTAGGATTATCAGGTGAAGTTTCTAACTCTAAAGGTTTCTTAGCAGATATTTTCTCTGGCCTATCAAGACCCATCTTCTTTCTTTCACGAGCTATATCATATATTTGTTGCTCTGTAGTTTTTGCTCTAACTTCAGAAGGTTCTCTCTCAAATGGTGTTTGAGGAGGTGCTATCTCTCTACCAGCTTCATCCACTATAGGCTCAGAAATAGGAGGAGGCTCAGCTTTGACTCTATCAAAAGGACTAACAAAAGGCTGCTTAATTGGAGGTTCTCTCTCAGGCACTCTCTCAGGCAATCTTACAGGTTCTCTAGCCTGAATTGCTTCTTCCATCCTATAGGGAATTTCACGAACTTGACGAATAGGAAGTCTTGCAGCCGCTGATGGATGTTCTAATACTGCCTCTTCTCCACCTATTAAGCCTGCAACCCCAGCAGCAGATGCTAATGGTCTTAGCCATTCTTCGTATAAACCTTTTCTGAATCCACCCCAATACGTAGAAGGTTCCTTAATGCCAGCTTCTTGAGTTGTTGGCAATATGGATTCAGTTGTTGGATCTTGAGAGGTTAAAAGTCTCTTAATGTATGGATGAGATGATTTCTCAGCTAAAGTATCTGTTATAAATTTGTCAATTTCACTTTTAGTTGTTTCTTTAGCCTGTCCTAAACTTTTAGTTATACCTTCTACGTCCCCACTAATTTTCTTACCGATTCTACTAAACACACCTGGCTTAGCAGATTCTTCTGGAGGTTTAGCATACGAAGGAGGTTCCCATTCTTTTTTTTCCGATTCAGTAACATAGTTAGGAGGGCTCCATTGTTCTTCAGGAGCATCCTCATAATTTGCTGGCTGTCTAAATGGGAGTTGTGGCATTAACCGCCCTTTTTAATTTCAGTTCCCGGAGCGGCATGATTAGCGTTCCAATCATCTATTTTATCTACTGGAACTGGATACCTATTACCATCTCTGCCGACGCCCCAAACTTTTCCGGGCGGTGGATTATCTCCTCTTTCTGTAGTTACAGTCCTGGTCTCTCCTCCCTGATCTGTTGTAGTCGTAGTTTTGGCGCTCTGTTTTAGTCTTTCTTGCAGAGCATCAATTGCCTTCTGATGCTGCTCACTAGTTATATCAAACTGATGCTGCTTATTTTCTAACTCTAACTTATGTCTTTCTTCCACAGCAGCGGCTAAATCTTTATGAGCTTGTAGTTGAGCTGCAGCATTATCACCTTTTTGCTGCAATGCTTGCTGAGCTAATTCAATCTTCTGATTAGACTCATTAATCTTACGTTCCATATCAGCTTGTTTAGCTGTATTCGCCTGATCAGCTTTCTGCTGATTTAGCTTTTCTTGCCGTGATCTAATATCTATAGCTTCTTGACCGAGTTTACCTGTTTGAGCTAATCTTTGACTTTCTAGATTTAGTCCCTGTTGACGTATTCCTAATTCAGCTCTCTGAGGTTCAGTAATCATGTTAGGATCTTGAATCATTGTTGTGGGCATATCTTGTGGATTTAAGTGCTTACTAGGATCATATAAATTTCTCATTCTCTGCTCTTGTCTTAATGATAAATCAGACATAAAATTAGCTTTATTTTGAAAATCTTGCATCTCTCTATCTTTCAGCTTATTAACTACGTTAAGCACATCCTGATCAGATGTCTGCTGAGGCTGTCCATATATACCACTAGGATTTTTACTATTAGTAGGATTTGCAGCAAGACTTTCCATGAAGGTTGGCATGTTTTAACCTCTCATACCCATTCTGCCTAAAATATTCCATTTCTGGTTGTTAAGCTGCTGCTGTCCCTGAGCCATCTGATTAGCTTGAACCACCTGATTTCCAAATGTATTAGTTAACGCTGGTGTAGTTCCATATAGTGATGCTTGACCCTGAATAGCTCCTAGCTGTCCACCAGTGCCTGATTTACCAGCTTCTAATGCAGTTTGTGTATTGAATTCACCAACTTGAGTTGCCCTATTTGCATTAGCTTCATTAATCTGATTAACAATATCTGCATTACGAGCATCCGATGCCGTCTTAGCAGCATTTGCTGTAGCACTAGCAGAAGCATATGGACTAGCTGATGCTATCCTATTACCAGCTACCTTTTGAGCAATATCAGCATTAACAGCAGTAGTTAAATCACCAATTTTATTGGCTTCATCTCTCGCCATTGAAGCTGTTACAGCATTATAATTAGGACTGTATCCGCCACCTAATGCCTTTTGACGTTCTACATTTTGTTGGGCACTAGAATAAATAGATCGGATAGGAGAAATTGATCGTTCTCTAATATCTTGAATATTCTCAGGAGAATATCCACCAGTAGCTGATAAATCTTTTAGGTTAGCTATTGAACTAGTTACATCTGATGATTGACTATACGGCGATGTTTGAGGTGTAATAGGACTATAACTTACAGGAGTAGCAGTTAGTGGATTCTCGGAGAAGCTTCTAGATAGATTAGCATATTGCTGCATAATCTTATCATAATCACCAGCCTGCGTATTAGCAGCAGCCGTAAATGTAGCTGGATTGCCAAATAAAGTTGTAGGACTTTTAGAAGCAGGCGGTGCGTTTCCAAATCTGTTTGAAATGAATCCAGCAGGCATTACAGTCTACTCCACAAATTCCCACTCTACGTTAGAGTTATCTTTCATTCCTAAATACTTCCAAACATATTCACCTAAATCAATTCCAGCATGATTAGTTCTTCTACCAAATAAATCAGTTCCTAATTCAGCTTGTGGCCTTGCGTCTCCAAATACATATTCTTCATCATGCACATTCCAAGGACCAACATCTAAAACTAGAGCTATGATTGACTTATTAGTATTATTATTTTTAACTCTAACTGCTTTAAATAAAGCATGAGAATGAGGCAATGCTACAAAGGGAACATGCCTATCAACAACATATCCAGATGCAGTTACACCTCCAATTAATCCTTCACGAGTTGCTTTTACCGATTTCATTATCCGCTAACTCCAATCTCACCTTCTCCTTGAATACTTAAACTTGTAGCTGCTGATGCTCCGCCAACTAAGAAGTCTGCACTGTCAAGTCTCATAATACCATACCAATCAACATAGCTATTAGCTGGAATTGAAGTAGCCTGTCCGATAACTTCTGTCCCAGCAGTATTAGCTCCAGTTGCACCAAGCCATAATGAGAACGTAACGGCACCAGCAGTTTTATTAACAATACGAATATGTTTTAGGATTATATATTGAGCAGAGCTTCCAGCATTAGTTCCTCCAGTTGCCGTTGGAGGATTAAGAATATTAGTTGTTAGAGTTGAACTCATTGCAACTGGTCCGAACCTAAAAGTTTTGTTTGCTGCCATTACTCAAGGCTCCTCATTTTGAAACTCCGTAGATTCTAATAACGCCACTTGTGATATTTCCAGAGTCTATGAAAAACTGAATCGCATTGACGGCTGTTGACGCCGCATAGACCCCCATTCCATTTATATAGTAATAATTGCCGTCCGTTGACTTGAATACTGTTGCATGTAAGAAAAACTTTTCTTGACTTGCGCTAAGAGGATTAAATAATCGCAAATACCCATTTGATCCTGAGACTGAGGCTGTATTACTCAGAAGTCCGGAAAATGAAATTAAACCAACACTATTACTGCCAGATACTCCAGAGGCTAGATTCGAACCTGTGAATCTCTGAGCGTATCGATATGTATTAGTGCTTACGTATGTTGCACCGCCATCAGTTGAGATTCGTAAAGCTAAATTTGTGGCATTAGTTGCTGGAACTATATTAATTACTTCAATAACATACTCATCAAAATCTGCCTGAAAAATCGCTCCGCTCTGACCTGGAGCGTTGCGGGTTACAAAATCTAATGATGCTGATGTTGAAGCTGTATGTGATTCTAATAATACCAAGGCTCCTGAACCAGAACTGGCACTGGCTCCACCTAATGTTCCTATAGAAAATGAAGTTTTAGTAGAACCTCCTATAATATCGTGAGTTCCACTAACAGCATCTTCTATGTATGCTTTAATTTCTATGTAGTCACCAACTACTGCTTGGATCTGAGCACTAACCTGTCCTGCTGGCTGGATAGCAATACCTGTCTGATTCTCGCTTGATTCGGAAACTAGAGTTCCATTCTTATAAATTCTTAATGTGCAGCTTCCTGTTCCAGTAAATACTGCTAAAGTAGCTTGGCAAGTTATAGCAAATGTGCCATTCTTTTGGATAGTTAGTCTAGTAGGAGAACCAATAGCAAAACAACTATCATCATCATAGATTACATTTGACCATGAAATTGCGGTTTCAACCGATTGAGTTACTGTCTGATTGGTTGCTCTATATACTGATGCAAATTCACCTTTTAATACAGTAGTTGGACCTGGAATAAATGTTAATTCTCCATCTATGCCATCTTCGCCAAATATTATTTGTCCTGGTGCTCCTGCTGATCCAGCAGAACCTGGAATACCTTGTGGCCCTTGTGGTCCTTGTGAACCGGGAAAACCAGACTCACCATCTAAGCCACTATCGCCAGGTAAACCTATGATATTAGTAATTTTTTCAATAACACTTCCGCCAGCAATAGAAGAACTGACAATACCATTAACATTTCTAGTCAATCCACTAAGAGAGCCAATTAATTGATATATTACCTGGTATAGAGCATTATCCTTAGTTTGTAGACCCGTATTTAATAGTGCTGTATATAATCTATTTGGATCAATCTGAGCCATTATTAGGATGTTTCTGGATAGGATTTTGCAGTTGGTTTAACAAAAATTACTATTTTCGAAACTTGAAAAGTCTCATCAAATTCAGTAGTCTTAATTTCCAGACTAGCTCTCTGCTCAGTAAAATTAGACAGTCTATTTGGATTTATATTAGTTGTAGATTGCAAGGTTAGTGGGACTAAGATAGAACTTTTAACTTCATCTAAACTAAATAGTGTCATCTGCAAACTTGCAGAGCCAGTAATACGAAAACGGACAGCTCCAAAATGATTTATAACTAATTCTGAAGTTGAACCCATCGAAGATTTTCTAGCCATTATGGAATGAAAGCTGTTTTAACAAACGGATTTGGAATTTTTACGTCAACAGTTCCGCCACCAACTACGTCATATAAAGTATCATTAGTTTTTCCAGATACAATTCTATATATTCCAGGTGCGTTCCTGAAGTAAATTGTAGTTAATTTTCCTAACGGCACTGAACCACTGAATTGCGTGCTAGTGACGTAAAATTCTACTGTGCCTGGATTACCAGCCAAACTGGGTATAGTAAACTCAAATAGTAATGGAGTAACTGTAGTCCAGTTAATTGATGGAATATTTACTACGGTTCCATTATCCAATACCATATTTAAAGTTAAAATCTGTGTAGGATCTAATGGAGGTATTGCATTACTTGGAGTTGAAACTGTTACTTTACTGCCAACATCAACTACAGAATGTTTCAGAGTCCAACTGTAGTTTACGATATCATAAGTTCCATATGAGTCAATAGTATCTACAACTGATGCCAATCCATTTGATAGAGGATTAACTCCAATTATAAAACTAATTGAAACTATCAATAAACTATCTACATCTACTATTGTTGGATAATTAGCAAAGAATGGTGCTGGAACAGAAAACCATAAACCTGAATCACTACCGATAGGACCGCTTTTGGTATAAACAGATGGAGATGGTGAGCCATTAGCATATATTATACTCTCTGAAGCAAAATCGTTATCAGCACCTCGCATGAGATAACCAAATGGATCGGCTGCCGTCCCATGCCTTCGTAATGCAACAGTTACAAATCTAAATCCTGATGGTAAAGAAGCGAAGCTAATCGCTGGATTTCCATCTAAAGAGATACAGTTTCCGCTTAAGTTAAATGATAAAGTTGCACTAGATGTTGCAGCAGTTCTATCAATATAATATGAATTACCGCCATTCGTTAATACAGCATGATTAGGAGAACCAACAATGCTAAAAAGACTAAATTGTGCTGAATATGAACCCATTATATCACCAAATCAGCACCGAGAATAATTTCATCTACATTATGTATTGCAACTGTATTAACGGTCATCAGATATGACCATACAGACCATCTTATGTTTTTACTATCTATACCAAGAGAATAATTGCCTACTAGCAATTTATTAGTTGGGAGGATAACATAAATCTCTTTATGAGTAGGAGAATTTACTACTTGAATTTTTCCGAATCCATTTCTATTTAATTGCTTCCAGTAATTTTCTATTTTCCAGCTTAATTCTGGAGTTATATAGCGTCCATTGAACTGACTAATTCTCTGATATGTGGATATAATAAGTGAGTCAACATTTGCACCACCAGAATCTAAGACAGTAGCAATACCGTGAGGACAAGTTCCAAGAGCAGGATCAATACTAACATCTGGCCAAGAAGATGGATCTCCTCCATTATCAGCATAGGAAGTTGTTTTTGATCGCTTGAATACATATAGGATATCCCTAAGTTCTTGAGTATTAGTGATAGGGTTCCCATCAAGAGGAACAACTATTAATCCAGTAATTTGATTAATAGCCTCTGGTTCTCCAGGTTTGGAAACAAGAATTAATGATATATCAGTATATGTAGTAGCTAAACATAATCTGTTGTGATATAATGCTAATACAGCTCCAGCTGGGATTGAAGTGTAGTTGTCTAACAATGAAGAAGCATCATCTAGCAGATCGGCATCATAAAATGATATATTATTTAATGCGGTAGTTGTATTATCATTAATAACTGCATTTGGAACAAAAAAGAACTGGTAACCGGATAAATTGCCATTAAATGTTGGAAGAACTTTAGTGGCAACAAGAAGTCTCTTAACTACGTTAGGATCTCCGCTTGTTGGAATGCTTCCAAATGACACAGAAGATCCAGCAGCAGTAACAAATGAAGTTAAAATAGTTGGAGGAGCATTATATCCAGATATAGTCTGTGATACAAACCCAAATATATGCTGGCCTGGATCTGTATGTCCGGCGGCTCCATTAGCTATCGTCATGGTTCCAGCCATACCACTACCACCAGCTTTTCTGGCAGCCGTTCCATTACCAGCATAAACATATAAAAACTCGTTCTGTAAACCTTTTTGAAAAGTTAAATCTCCATTAATATAGTCTGAAAAGGGAGAAATATAGCCTCTACCAGCATATGGAATAAATGCAAAATCAGTCATTCCAGTAATAGTTAATAAAGGACCATAAACAGTATAAAAATCAACTACATGATAGATTTTTCCTACGCCAGATGTATAAGTTAGAACTATTAGGGTGTTAGCAGTTTGAGTAGGATAATTATATATTCTTCTAACATTTTGTAGAGGAATGGCTATATCTTGACTTATTCCAATTCCATCTCGTGTTTTGAACGAGCTATCTCCAACATATTTAATATTGACACAATCCCTAAAGTGATCTAATGGAACACTATCTACATCTCCCCTATCATATAGACCGTTAAAACGATCGATGGAGATTCCAGTATGATCTCTGACGCTCACTAGTATGATACTCCTCTGTGTTTGAATGAGTATCTAAATGGTCTACGTCTAGTAGTAATAGATTGCATACCTTTAATCGGTATTCCAAGAGCTCTAGAAATAGCAGTTCCAGCAAGAGCATCAAGTGCTAAGGCACGAGATTCATTCTCTGCAATGAACATACTGCAGAGAGCAGCAGTTTTATATTCTAAATATGTTTTAACGTTAGTAAACGGAAGATTTACGTTAATATCCTTAATTAAGATTGGTGTATTAAATATTGATGCTGTATAGTCTAATTTTAGATCATTATCCTGATTTGCGGCTACTAGATTGATTCTTCCTTGTTCCCATGAATAAATTAGAAACTGAGAAATAGTGGTGCCATCCTCTAAATAGTGTGGAATAAAATCTCTTTTTATCATTGGAGTCCAATTATTCAATCCTGTAGGTGATTCCCATAACTGTTGAAGTTCTATAAAGTCACTAGGAAGTGCTGGAGTTGTATCAAATCCTAGACTACTAACTCCAGCCTTAATAGTAATAGCCGCTGGAGTATGCTCATTTGCTGTAGGGATACCATTTAGCTCATATAACTCTTGTAGTTCATCTAAAGAGAGGTTAAAAAACGGTAAACAGACAGCATTAGTATATAAACTCTGAGATGCATCATTCATTAATCCAGCTACTGTCGTAATGATTTCTGACGGTTTAGGCATTTTAAGACCAGATCAATCTAACTCCAACAACAGCGCTAGCCGCATTTAATACTAAACTAACAAATGTAGTATCAACTGCAATAACAGTAGGATCAGTTTTATGCAATGCTACTCCAGTATCTCCAGCAATTCCTTTGAGAGTTATTAGAGCAGTATTACCGGCTGGTGGAATAATAGTTAAAGCCGTAACAACTAAGCCAGAAACTACTGGAGCCGTTATTGTATTAGCTCCAATAGCTAATGTCTGAACGACTTCCATACCTGGAGAAACAGCATTATTTAGTGCAGATTGAATTATTCCTAAAGTAATATCCCCAGAAAACTGAAGCTGTATATTTCTAGAGCTAGTTATTGACATCAGACTGCGAACTTAAGGTTTTTAGCTTCTGGATGACTAGTATCAATACTCTTGCAGGTTGGGCATACAGGATAGCTTGGATTTTTTAATGATCCACAAGCAACGCACTTCACAAGCTCCATCTGCTGATAGTCTTTTAACCAAGGTTTATCATTTAAATTTAAGCTCCGAGCGGCTAGACGCATCTCATCCCAAATTGCTAATGGATTACCAGAAGTTCTAGCCCACAGACTATCTGCGATACGAACTAAGATCCTATACCAATTATCCTGCTTCACCTTCATTTCATCTATCTTCTTGCTATATTTCATTTTAATTTCTCCAACAGTATGTTTACCAAGCACAAAGAATAAACCAGGCATTGCATCTCCCATATTACAGCCTAGCATCCCATTGCAATAATCTTTAATAATAGAATCAGCAACTTGTATTGAAGAATTTACAATTTCTAATAGCGGCTGCTCAAAATCATAATCCTTCCACCAGCTAGAACTTCCAATAACTAGAATTGCTGGATTTTCAGGTGTTCCAGCATCTATCTGAAATTTGCCCGGAAAAATAGTAATCTTATCCTCGTTAATCTCTTTCGGAAATATCGATACGATAGTGCATATATCCATCGGATTTACTTGTGCTCTAATAGCCTTTCTCTTATTCATCGTAGGAGCTACGAATTCTAAAGGAGTAGCACCAGCCATAATAGTCTTTCCTACAGAACTTGAATCTGAAAAATCAGCCATCTTTTTTCCTCATTTTTTGATGTCATGCATCAGTGAAGGGTTTCATTTCCTGGAACGACAATTCCAGTTCCATAAGCTAGATGATCACCAACGTCAGTTTCATTACCAAATAGTTCATCTTCAACTTGTTTTAGCTCTGCTGCTCTTTCTTCAGGCGATACATTCTTATCTTTATATTTTGTAAAAGTATTCTTCTGTCCTATAGCTTGAAACATTGATTCTATTATATGTTTGCAGCCTTCGAAAAACGGAGGAAGATAATTTCCATGTTTATCCTGAAATACCCAAGCCGGTTCGTATGAAACTTTTGCTACTAAGTCTGTTTCACCAACTATTGGGATTAATCTCTCTAAGATATACTTTTCTCTAACCCACTGTTTATATTTTGGCAGTAAACGAATTTCTGGAGTTATAAGTTCAAATCCTTCATCCGTAAAACTTGTTAACCTTTTTTCATATTGATCTTCGCTAAAAACTACTCGAAACTTTGGTTGATTTCCACAACTAAGTTCAATACCAAATTCTTCTAGCAATTTGTCATTTATACTTTCTATAGATTCTCTTAACTCCATTACGGACGAATTCTCCAGTAAAGATGACCAACGGGAATATTAGACTCCATACCTCCATGCTCCCTGAGAATCTTAGAATGTTCAGGTTCTGGATGAAATACTACTTTAGGTTCTTCTACTGATATAACCTCAACTTTAGGTTCTGCTGGTGTAAAAGTAGTTTCCACAAGAGGCTCTTCTTTATCAGAAGGCAGAACTTCTGGAGAGCTATCAGATTTTTCGAATGGATTTTCTTCCATTTTTTTCTCCTAAAAGAGGGCTGCTA
>WNGB01011009.1_pt1 | contig 24213 bp, 18 predicted proteins | sample 5400681 | NCBI WGS metagenome assembly WNGB01 (sample SAMN13153367, study PRJNA577476) | soil metagenome | isolation source: 115 cm soil or saprolite under grassland replicate 2 | place: USA:California | collected 2016-06-15
TTCTTGCCCACGCTCATCACGCTCATGCCAGCCTCCTCTATCGAATGACCGTTCTATCGTACAGTCGTTCGATCGATCGCGCTTTCGATCGAATGACTGTACGGTACAGGTGTAGCCCGGGGGTCTGACAGTACGGCCCGTGGACATGCATCAGGGCAGGTGAGGCGGGGTCTCAGCGCCCGGTGGTGTAGGGCCGCCTGGTAACAAAGGAGCGTGTCATCCGCGAGAGGCCGAGTCCAGCGGCGGCGCGTCGTTCCAGGACTGGCTCGCGCCCGTCGGCGTGAACGGCCCCGCGCAGCCTCCGCAGGGCTGAGCGGACCGCCGCCGCGGTGGCCCGGCCAGCAGCGTCACCGGGCCGCCGTATCGCCCATGGCTGCGGCGGGTGGTGACCGAGTCCAGAGTTGTTAGCCAGCGGAGGCCGGGTTGTGGCTTGATCTGGGTGGCATTCGGCTGTGGTTCGATGTGTCGGGCCCGTCGCTGCTTCCCGAGGGTGAGGGGGTCGCGGAGCGCCCGGGACCAGGGAACGGAGATCCTCTTCCGGGGCCCGGCCCTCGATCTCCACGGAGTAGGAGACGCCGGTGCCGCATCCCATCCCGGTGGGTAGAGTGCCAGCGAAGTTGATCATGGGTCGCCCAGGTCACGGTGGTGACGGAGCGTGACTCGGAAGTCGGCAGACCCATCTCCGCGATGGAAACGACGTTTTGGGGCCCGGGGGCGAGCATGATGGGCGCATGAGCACCCGGGCGCCGTCCGGGCTCGGGAAGGCTGGCCACCCGTCGATGGTGAGTGCTTGGGCCACTACGGGTGCCACGGCGAGGGGTACGAGGACGATTGCGTGCCGCGGCCGCGGGAGTCCTGCGGGCAGGTGTGTTACGAGATGCTGGCGCGGGAGCCCCGGACCGGCCGGACGTCCTGGCCGCTGTGAAACGAGGAAGGAGGGAGGCATGGACAGCAGCCTGGTGGACGTCGACTTTCATTACATCGTCACGACCTACCTGCAAACAGTCCTGCAGATCGTCACGGTGATCCTGCTGGTCGTGCTCGTGAGGAGGGGCAGGAAATGAGCGCGTTCACGCATGCGGCAGCCGAGGCGGGTGTCCTCAGGGACTGGGCTACTACGGAAACGTAGTTCAGCTAGTGGTCGCGCCCGTTAATTCGCAGAATGCCGAAGTATGCATCGCCGGTGGTCTTGATCGGCATCGAGCCGAGCGCCGCGCAGATCGACGGCGGGTACGGGCGCGAGTGCGTAGTGCAGGTCATCCTTGCCTGACGGGATCGGCAGACAGGCGTGCCGCGCGCTCGCCTAGCGACCCTTTCTCGCTAGGGCACGGCGGAGGCGAGCGCGCTGAACACGCTCCCGTTGAGCGTGCCCAGGCCGGTTACCTCGTCCCACCCGCTCGTCAGCGGCAGCGAAGAGTCCTGGCCGAAGGTGCGCACGCTGTAGACGGTGCCGTTGCTGGCATCAACGCCGTTGACGTAATCGGCGCGGACGTTGCCCGAATCCGGCAGCGTGACTGGCTGGCCTTCCGGGAGCACGTCGGAGATTCCCGAAGTTAGCCGGTAGAGCAGCACGTTCGCTTCCGCGATCGAGGTCTTCGCATCCTGGTCCGCCAGCGCGAGCATCGCGGCGAACAGGGGGCTGGCCAGGCTCGTGCCGCCGATCCGGTATTCCCCGTACTGGACTACGTGGTGGGGGAAGGTCTGGGTCTCCCCGACCAGGAAACCTGTGTTCGGGTCAGCGTTCATCGCGATGTCCGGCTCGCCCCGGGCGCCATTGCAGGAGCTGGTCACGTTGCTGGTCCCGGACTGGTAGCTCGGCTCACTGAACAAGGCGGAGCAGCCGCCGCCAGCGCCGTACTGAAACGCGGGCGTATTCCAGGTGCCACTGGTGGTGTTCAGCGTGGCCTTGTCGGTGCCCCAGCCGGTCTGCCCGACAAACGTTCCGCTCGAGCCGATCCCGATGCTGGTGCCGCCCACGGCCGTGACGTAAGGGTCGGAGGCCGGGTAGTCGGCCTGCTTGGTCCCGGTCGCCGCGAGCTCGTCCCCGTCGTCTCCCGAGGAGAACGAAAACGTCATGCCCTCGGCGATGCCCTGCTGGAAGAGGGTCTCGTAGGCAGCGGCGGTCCCCGGCGTCGTCTGCGACTCCAGGCCATCCCAGGAGTTGCTGACCACGTTCACGCTGCCGTCGTTCACGACTCTGGTGAGCGCGTCGAGGAGGTCCCTGTCCTGGCAGGACGCCGCCGCGAAGTACTTGATCGTCGCTTTCGGGGCAATCGCGTGCAACGCTTCGACATCAAGCGTCTCCTCGCCGAGCCAGCTGCTCGCGGCGCAGAGGCCCTGCTGTGTGAAGGAAGACGGCAGGGACTGGAAGTAGTTGGTTCCGGTGACCAGCTTCGGCGCCTTGGCGTCGTGGTTGGCGGTGTAGGTGTTGGCGTCGCTGACGATCGTGCCGGAGTAGTACGCGTCGGTGATCGCGACCGTGGTGTGGCGCCCGGTCAGCCCACTGCTGGCCACGCCGTAGGCGCTCCGCAGCGCCGGCGGCGTGTAGCCGCGCACCACGTACGGCAGGGTCGCGCCGTTGAACTTCGGCAGCGGCGTGGTCCCGTCCGCCTCGAAAGTTCCCGGCTGGGCGCCGTAGTAGCTGGAAAGTGGCGGGGCGTTGACGAACGCGGCAGGCGGCGCGGGCGGCGGAGGCGTGCTGGCCGGCCGCATGCTGTGGTCTCCCGTGTCCAGGCCGGTAACGGTCAGTACCACGGAGCGCAGCGCCGTCGGCACGGCCGGGTTGGTGGTGGGGGCACGCCACACGTTCCGGCCCACGGCGTAGTTGCGCAGACTCACCGCGAACGCCCGATCCACCTGGCCGACCGATCCGCTGGCGGCCACATACCTGTGCGTCGAAGGCACCGAGGTAACCTGCAGCCCGGCCGACCTCAGCCAGGAGGCGACCGTGTTCGCCTGGCCGACGGTAGGCGCGTAGGCCGCGTCGAACTGTGCCGGAGTCAGGTAATGCCCGTATTCAGGGCTCGCCGCGTTGGTCACCGCCGCCACTAGCCGCGCCACCGCGCCGGGATCCCGCAAAGATAGCCATACCCGCAGGTCCACCCGGTTGCCGCTGTTGGTTGCACCCTTATCGCGGGCCTGGGTAGCCCATGCCGGACGCACCCCAGCGACTGCCGCCCGGCCCGGCGGCGGGCCGCCGGTGCTCGCGGACGCGGCTCCGCCGATTCCGAGCACGAGCAGAGTGCTGGCGCCGGCCACCGCTGCGATCCGGCGCGTCAACTTTGCCGCCATGCCTTCTCCCACCAGAGAGTCTGGCGACCGCCCTACCCCAAGGTCTGGCGATCAGCCTTGAACGGTTTCGGGCGCCGCTCCCTGGTGCCCAGATGGGTACGTTACGGCCTAACTGATTACCTGTCACTCCCCAGCGTCAATGGCCGCCGGTCGCCACGATGCTGCAACCGCGGCAGGAACCGGCGGATGAACTGCGCCCTTCACATGATCGCCGTCACCCAGGCCCGCGGAATCGGCCCCGGGAAGCTCTATCTCGACAAAGCCCTCGCCCGCGGCAAGACCCGCACCGAAGGTCTCCGGCTGCTGCGCCGCCGCCTCTCCCATACCATCTACGCTGTCACCGCGGCTGGCAGCGAGCTTCGGCGCGCGGGCCTCGAGCTGCTGCCCAGCGCGCACCAAGCCGTGGGGGACACCATGGACGAGATCTTCCGTGGGCGGCCAGGCAGCGCCACGCCGGAAAGTTCATAGACTCCGGAAAGATTTTCGTCTACGAGACAGGCTCCCGCAGCCTCCCCAGGACCCAGGAAACCGCCTCTGACCTGCACTGGAGCCCCCGCAGAGGCGGTGACTTGTGACAGCCTGGGGGAACGGCATTTCTCCCCTCCTCGAACAGATGTTTGAGATCCTGAAGCGAAAGCGCTACCGTCTGCTACGGGGTCAGCCACCAGAGCCGGAGGTCAGTGTTGATGGACAGCAGCTCGGACGACGACGGCGCGCCGGGCGCGCCGGGCGGGAGCGGCACAGATACGGCCGCGAGACCGAAAGGCCGGCCGGGAAGAAAGCCGAAGGGCAGCGTGCCGGCGGTGGTCACTGAGATGCCGGACCGGCCCGATCCCGACCACGTACTCACCTGGCGGCAGCGCAAGGTACTGCAAGTCATCCGGGATTCGGTGCAGCGGCGCGGCTACCCTCCGTCGATGCGGGAGATCGGCGAGGCGGTGGGGCTGACCAGCACGTCCAGCGTCTCGTACCAGCTTTCCACCCTGCAGAGCAAGGGATACCTGCGGCGTGACGCGGGGCGGCCGCGGACCGTGGAGGTCCGGCTGCCCGGTCACCCGGCGGTCCGGCCCGAGGCCGAGATCGAGGACGAGGCCCCGCTGGACATCGCGTCGCAGGAAGCTACCTATGTGCCGCTGGTCGGCCGGATCGCGGCTGGTGGCCCGATCCTCGCCGAGGAGGCCATCGAGGACATCTTCCCGCTGCCCAAGCAGATCGTCGGCGATGGGACGCTGTTCCTGCTGAAGGTAGTCGGCGATTCCATGATCAACGCCGCTATCGCCGATGGCGACTGGGTGGTCGTCCGGCAGCAGCCGGTCGCGGAGAACGGCGACATCGTGGCGGCCATGATCGATGGCGAGGCGACGGTGAAGACCTTCAAGCGCTCCGGCGAGCACGTCTGGCTGATGCCGCACAACCCCCTGTACACCCCGATACCAGGAGACGAGGCCGCGATCCTGGGCCGCGTGGTGGCGGTGCTCCGCCGCGTCTGACGCAGGCTAGCAGTGCGGCCACGGGCCAGCCGTGCGGCCAGCAGCGCGGCCAGAGCGCGAGCGGCGACAACGAGCGTGGACGTGTAGGACGACCGCGGGCCCAGGTCCGCGGGCGCATCTCCCGCAGACGCACGAACACGGGCTGGTTCTAGCCAGGTACGACGTTGACCAGCCGGGGCGCGCGGACGATCACCTTCTGGACTGCCCGCCCCTCCAGGGCCCGGGCCACACCCGCAGTGGCCAGGGCCAGCTCGCGCAGCTCGTCCTCGCCGATGCCGGGCGGGACCTCCAGGCGGTCCCGTACCTTGCCGGCGACCTGGACCACGCAGGTCACCAGGTCCTCGACCAGCAGCGCGGGATCCGCGGCCGGCCATCCGGCCAGCGCCACCGAGGGCTCATGGCCCAGCAGGGCCCAGCACTCCTCAGCCGTGTAGGGCGCGAACAGCGACAGCAGCACGGTCAGCGTCTCCGCCGCCTCCCGGACTGCCGGGTCGGCGGCCCCCGGGCCGGAATCGATCGCCTTCCGGGTCGCGCTGGCCAGTTCCATCAGCCGGGCTACCGCGACGTTCAGCCGGTATGCCTCCACCAGGCGGGTGACCTCGTCGATGGTGTGGTGGGTGACCTTGCGCAGGGCCAGGTCGCCCTGGGCGGCCCGGCCGTCGCCCTCAGCCCGGCCCTCGCCGGCGCCCGCGGCGGCAGCCGCAGCGATGTCGTCAGCGATCCGCCACACCCGGCCCAGGAACTTGACCGACGCCTCAGGGTTCATGTCGGCCCAGTCGATGTCGTCCTCAGGCGGGCTGGCGAACACCATCGTCAGCCGGACCGCGTCGACCCCGTGCGCGGCCAGTTGCTGTCCCAGGTCAACCCCGTTGCCCAGGGACTTCGACATGGCCCGGCCGCGGTTGATGACCTGCCCCTGGTTCAGCAGCCTGGTGAACGGCTCGCCGAAGTCCACCATGCCCATGTCCTGCAGCATCTTGACGAAGAACCGGCTGTACAGCAGGTGCAGGATGGCGTGCTCGACTCCGCCCACGTACAGGTCGACCGGGGCCCAGCGGCGCACCGCGGCCACGTCGAACGGCCCGTGCTCATAAGCAGGTGAGCAGTAGCGCAGGAAGTACCACGACGAGTCGACGAACGTGTCCATCGTGTCGGTGTCCCGCCGGGCGGGGCCGCCGCACTTGGGGCACGCGGTGTTGACCCAGTCCGCGGCGGCCGCCAGCGGCGAGACGCCCCGCGGCGCCAGGTCCCGGCCGCGCAGGTCGGGCAGGACCACCGGCAGCTGGTCGTCCGCGACCGGCACCTCGCCGCACGACGCGCAGTAGACGATGGGGATGGGAGTGCCCCAGAACCGTTGCCGGGAGACCAGCCAGTCGCGCAGCCGGTAGTTGACCGCGGCGCGCCCCTGGCCTTCCTCTTCCATGATCGCGGTGATCCGCGCGATGGCGCCGGCCTTGCTCAGCCCGTCCAGCGGGCCGGAGTTGATCAGTGATCCGTCGCCGTGCGTGGCGATCCCGGTCTGCGCGGGGTCGGGTTCGCCGGTGTCCACGACCACCTGGACAGGCAGGCCGAAGACGCGCGCGAAATCCAGGTCACGCTGGTCGTGAGCGGGGACAGCCATGATCGCGCCCGTGCCGTAATCGGGCAGCACGTAGTCGGCGGCCCAGACCGGCAGCCGTTCGCCGTTGACCGGGTTGATGACGTAGCGGCCCAGGAAGACGCCGGTCTTCGTCCGGTCCGCGGACTGCCGCTCGATGTCGGTCAGCTTGCGCACCTGCGCCACATATTTCTGCAGGTCCTCCCGGTGCTCCAGAGCGCAGATCTCCTCGGCCAGCGGCGCGTCGGCCGCGACCACGAAGAACGTCGCCCCGTACAGCGTGTCGGGACGGGTGGTGAACACGGTGACCGGCTCGTCGCGGCCTTCGATCACGAAGCGGATCTCAGCCCCCTCGGAGCGCCCGATCCAGTTCCGCTGCATCAGCAGCACCCGGTCCGGCCACTGGCCTTCCAGCTGCGCCATGTCCGCCAGCAGGCGCTCCGCGTACTCGGTGATCTTGAAGTACCACTGGGTCAGCACGCGGCGGACGACCTCGGTACCGCACCGCTCACACCGGCCCGCGATCACCTGCTCGTTGGCCAGCACGGTCTGGTCGTGCGGGCACCAGTTGACGTAGCCGTCCTTCCGGTACGCCAGGCCGCGCTCGTAGAAGCGCAGAAACAGCCACTGGTTCCACCGGTAGTAAGCGGGGTCGCAGGTCTGCAGCCGCCGCGACCAGTCAAAGGACACCGCGTACCGGCGGAACGACGCGGCCTGCGTCTCGATGTTGGCGTACGTCCAGTCGGCGGGGTGCGTGTTGTTCCTGATCGCCGCGTTCTCGGCGGGCAAGCCGAACGCATCCCAGCCGATAGGGTGCAGCACATTGTGGTGGCGCTGGAAGTAGTACCTGGCCACCGCGTCGGCGATCGCGTACGCCTCGGCGTGGCCCATGTGCAGGTCGCCGGAGGGGTAGGGGAACATGTCCAGCAGGTAGGTGCGCGGGCGAGGATCGTCCGGGTCGTCGCTGGCCCCGAACAGGTCCATCCCGGCCCAGCGGTCCTGCCACTTTTCCTGGATCTCGCGGGGGTCGTAGTGTTGCGCCCGCTCAGCACTCTCGGTGGCTGTCATGGTTTCCTCAGCACTTGGTCGGTCCGGTTCCGGCAACAGAAAAGCCCCCCGGTCACGAGGGGCAGCCGCGCCAACGACGGGGTCAGTCAGCGCGGCTAAGTAAGGAGCAGCCGGTCGGAACGCATAGCCCAAGGGTAGCGCACGGCGGGCGGCCCTGCCGCCGGTGCGGGCCTCAGGCGCCGGCGGCGGCGTGGGCCAGTTTCGCGATGGCCCCGCGCAGCGTCTGCACGGCGGCGGCACTCGGCTCGCCCAGCCCGTGACGCCCGGCGATCCAGGCTGGATCGTTGTAGCTCAGCCAGGTCTGCCCGCTCTCATCCGCCCAGGCGAGAGCCTTGAGAGGCAGGTCGATCCCGGCGGCCTGCCTGTCCTGCATGAGCGGGGTGCCACCCCGGGCGTTACCGAACAGCAGCAGCTCGGTGGGCCGCAGTTCCAGGCCCGCCTCGCGAGCGCCTGCCGCGTGGTCGACCCGGGCGAAGACCTGCAGCCCGGCCCCGGTGACGGCGTCCCTCAGCCGGTCGATCGTGTCGGGGACCGGGTAGTTGCTCGGCAGGGTCACCAGTCCGTCAGTCATCGCTCCACCTTTGTGCGGGCATCGGCTGCCGCGGGCATCGGCCCGCGGGCGGTCCGGCCGCGAGCCGTTCCCGGCCTGCTCCCCCGAGTATGCCCCGCCCGCTGCCGGACAGGCCGGGCGGGTGCGGAATCCCGGCAACCCGGCCTTTACCGTCCGGAGCAGCAAATACCATTGTGAAATGCGCCCGGCCGCACAAAATCGCATGTCCCGCATTCGTGTTGACCGGCGGAAGCGAATGTTAATAAGGTCGTCCCGGTCATGGCGGCGTGCACCTCGGCAGATGCGCTTTCGCCGGCATGACGCGCCCCGCCTGTGGCCGCCGGGGGCACCTGGCCTCCCGCCGGGTCGGCGGCTGGGGTCTTTCCCGTGACGGCCAGCGGCGGCCGGCGCCCGCACGGGGGCACCGCGGACGGGCAATTACAGCAAGATCGGTCTTTTCCGGGGAACAATGAACGTTGCGGGAACGATTAAAGGTTCCCGTGACCAGGAAAGAGATAATGGCTGGTGCATACGATCGCGGACCCGATTGCGCCCATGCCTGAGTGCACCGCACCGGGCAGCAGCGCAACACCGATTGCCATCGTCGGCCTAGCCTGCAGGTTCCCGGACGCTGACGATCCGCTGGCCCTGTTCGAGAGCGCCCTGGCTGGGCGGCGTGCGTTCCGGAAGCTGCCGCCCGGGCGGCTGGGTGCTTTCCCTGCTGCTGGCCGCGAGGCCGGCCCGCCGGGCTCAGGCGGTGGATCCGTCCCCCGCGCCGCGCTCCTCGAGGGATGGCAGTTCGACCGGGCCGGCTTCGGCATCGACGAGCGGACCTTCCTGGCCGCCGACCCAGCCCACTGGCTGGCCCTGGAAACCGCGGGCCGGGCGCTCGCGGACGCCGGCTTCCCCGGCGGGCAGGGACTCTCCCGGGACCGGGCCGGCGTGATCATCGGGAACACCCTGACTGGTGAGGTCTCCCGTGCTGCGGCGCTGCGCAGCCGGTGGCCGTTCGTCCGGGCCGTGCTCACGACCGCGCTGGCGGCCGGGGGCGTCCCGCCCGCCGGCCGGGTCCGGGCCCTGGGCCATGCCACCGCCGCGTTCGCCGCGGTGCCCGACGTCAGCGGTGAGACCCTGGCCGGCACCCAGTCCGGGGCCATTGCCGACCGGATCTGCCGCCATTTCGGCTTGCGCGGCGGCGGCCAGGCGGTCGACACCGCCCATTCCTCGTCCCTGCTCGCCGTGGCCAGCGCGGCCGCCCTGCTCACCGCGGGGGAACTGGACTTCGTCCTGGCCGGCGGCGTTGATATCAGCCTGGACCCGTTCGAGCTCGGTGCCCTGGCCCAGGCGGGCGTCCTGGCCAGCGGGGCGATGCGGGTCTACGACGCCAGCCCGACCGGGTTCCTGCCCGGCGAGGGCTGCGGGATGCTGGCCCTGATGCGGTCGGCCGACGCCAGGGCCGCGGACATGCCCGTCTACGCGGAGATAGTCGGCTGGGGTGTCTCATCCCCCGGCCTGCGCGATGTGGTCAGCGCGGACCCGGACAGCCAGCTGCTCGCCCTCGAGCGCGCCTACAACCGGGCGGGCGTGGATCCCGCCGACATCCAGCTCATTGAGGGAGACGGGCGCGGCACCGCGGACGACGACCTCGCCGAGCTCACCGCGCTGACCGTCATCCGGGCCGGCGCGGCAGCGCCGGCTGTCCTCGGGTCGGTCAAGGCCAACATCGGGCACACCAAGGCCGCCGCGGGTGCGGCCGGGCTGATCAAGGCGGCCCTGGCCGTGAACGCGGGGGTCCTGCCGCCGGTCACCGGGTGTGCCCGGCCGCACCCGGTGCTCGCCGGCGAGGACGCGCTGCTGCGCGTGCCCAGATCGGCCGAGGCATGGCCGCCCGGGACGAGGCTGGCTGCCGTCAGCTCGCTGGACCCGGCGGGCAGCCATGTGCATGTGGTGCTGCGGCGCGAGCCGAACCAGGCTGCCTTCCCGCAGCACGCCGGCACCGGCCTGCATGGCAGCCAGTCCCAGCCCGCCGGTTCCGGCACCCGCCCTCTCGGCTCGTGGTCGGTGCCTGGCGCGCCGCGCCCGGAGATCTTCCCGTTCAGCGGCCCGGACCGGGAGGCGGTGGCGGCACAGCTGGCCGGGGTAGCCCGGGTCGCCGCCGGGCTGTCCGACAGCGAGCTCGGGGACCTCGCCTGCCAGCTGGGCCGCCAGCCCGCTGGCGGGCCGGTCCGGGTGGCGCTGGTGACGGCCGGCCAGGACGAGCTGGCCCGGCTCACCCGGGAGGCTGCGGGGCTGCTGCCCGGGCTGGCCGCCGGCCGCCTGGCCGCGCGTCCCGGGCTGTTCGCCGCGGACGGCGCGGCCGGGCGGGTGGTCCTGCTGTTTCCCGGTGAGGCGTCCACCACGGCTGCGGGGCAGGACTGGCCCGGCCCGGGGTCCCAGCCGTCGATCGTCGGGGCATCGCTGACCGCGCTGCGCTGGCTGGACACCCTGGGTGTGCGGGCCACAGCTGCCCTCGGGCATGGCGTGGGCGAGATCACCGGCCTGGTCTGGGCGGGCAGCCTGTCGGAGGCCGACGCGGCCGGGCTCGTGGCGCAGCGCGCCGCCGTGCTCGCCGCGCCGGGCGCCCGCCGCACCGCCTTGATCTGCCTGGCCGCTGGCGCGGACTCCGCTCTCGCCCTGGAACCGGGCGGCCAGCTGGTCATCGCCGCGCATCACGGGCCGCGCTGCCATGTCCTGGGCGGGCCGGCGGACCCGGTGCACGATGTGGCGCGGCGGGCCGCGGAAGAGGGGATCCAGGCGTACGTCCTGGACGTGCCGCACGCGCTGCATTCCCCGGCCATGGCCGACCGGGTCACGCCGCTGCGCGGCGTCCTCGCCGGCGTGACGTTCGCGGCGCCCGGCAGGCGGCTCATCTCCACGGTCACCGGCCAGGAGCTGACGTCCGCAGCCGGCCTCGCGGACCTGCTGTGCGATCAGCTGGTCTCCCCGGTCCGCTTCGCGGAGGCGCTCGGCGGGGCGGAGCCGGAGGCCGACCTTCTCCTGGACACCGGCCCCGGGCAGGCGATGGCGGCCCTCGCCGCCGGGTGCAGCTCGGTGCCCGCGGTCAGCCTGGCGTCCGGGCCCGGCAGCCCGCCCGCGCAGGACGCGGCGGCGGCCCTGTTCGCCGCGGGGGCCATCGCCAGCCTCGGCCTGCTGCTGGCCGGGCGGCCCTCGCGGCCCATCGACACCGGCCGGGACCGCGTCTTCATCACCAACCCGTACGCGCTGGCCACCGCCGAACTGGCCGGCCTGGAGGAGCCCCCGGCCGGCCGGGACCAGGGCGGCCGGCACCAGGGCGGCCGGCACCAGGGCGGCGGCACCATCCCGGACCGTGCGGCTGGCCCGGCCGCAGCCGGTGATGCCGCGGCGGGGTCACCGGCGGACGTCCCCGCCGGCGGGCCGGACGTGCCGGCCGGCCCCGGAACCAGGCCAGGCGCGCTGAGCCGCCCGGAGGACGCGGGCGCGATCCCGGGCGTCGGTCCCTGGGTCCGCTGCTTCGCCGAGGAGCTGCGGGCCCCGCGGTTCCCGGTTCTGCCGGTGGACGAGGAACCCTGGCAGCTGTACGCGACGACCCGGCAGCCCTTTGGCCGGATGGCCGCGGAGGTGTTCGAGGATGATCCCGCGGCCACCGGGGTGCTGGCCGTGATCGGGGATCTGGCCGACCCCGACGCCGCCGCAACGCTGGTGACCGCGGCCCAGGAGGCGATAGCGGCCGGGGCGCTGGTCGTGATCACCCCGGCCGCCGGGCTGGCCGGCTTCTGCGCGAGCCTGTACCCGGGCTGCTCGCCGCGCAACGGTACGCGGCCGCCGAGGCAGGTGAGTTCCGGGAACTGGTGCTGGACACCAGGGGCGAGCCGCGCGAACCGGTCATGGTGGCCGGCGGCCCGGCGGCCCGGGTCCCGGGCACCGGGGACAGGGAGACCGGCGGCCCGCAGACCGGGGATCCGGCGCCGGCCAGCCCCCCGGCGTCCGCCGGGGCGGGCGAGGGCCCTCTCGGCCCGGCCGACGTGGTCCTGATCAGTGGCGGGGTCACCTGCGACCAGCTGGCCGCAGCCCGTCTGCTGGCCGGCTGCGGCGCCCGGCTGGTCCTGGCCGGGACGGCCGGGACCAGCGAGACGGCCGCCCTCGACCTGGGGCTGGCCAGCCTGCGCGGCGCGGGCGCGGACGTGAGCTATGTGCCGGCCGACCTCTGCGATCCCGACGAGGCCGAGACGGCCATCGGCAGCGCGGAACAGCGGGTCGGCCCGGTCACCGCGATCGTGCACGCGGCCAGCGCCGGCCCGCTGCGCGAGTGCGACAGCCTGTCCGGCGATGATCTGGGCGCGCAGATCGCCCGGCAGGCGGACGGGCTGAGCAACGTGCTGGGCGCGGTCAGCGCGGGCGGGCTCCGGGTCCTGGTCACCCTGGGCACGGTCCCGGCCCGCTACGGCGCGGCAGGGAACTGCGCGTCCGCCCTGGCCGCCTCCGCGCTGGCCGAGCAGTCCAGGCGGCTGCGGCCCACCCTGCCCGGCTGCCGGATCCTGCACGCGGACTGGCCCGGCCCTGGCGAGGGCAGCCAGGTGGGGCTAGCTGGGCCGGCCCGTCCCCCGCAACTGGGCGCCGGCGACGCCGCGTCTGAGCTGAGCCGGCTGCTGCTGAGCCTGCTGGCCGATGGCGGCGCGCCGGGCCGGGTGGCGATGCACGGCCGCCTGGCCCCCGGAACACCGGCCCCGGGAACACTGGCCCCGGGAACACTGGCCCCCGCAACACCGGCTCCCGGAACAATGGCGGAGGACCCGGACCGCGCCGCGGGGATCCGCGGCCGGTTCCTGGAGTCGGCCCGGGTGTACTACCCGGGCGTGGAACTGGTCGCCGACACGGCGATTTCCCCCCGGACAGACCCCTACCTGTCCGATCACCACATCGACGGCCTCATGGTGCTGCCGCTGGCCATCGCGCTCGAGGCCATGGCCGAGGCGGCCTCGGTGCTGGCCGGGCGGCCGCTGCGGCAGCTGGCCGGGACCCGGATGGACGCTCCCGTGGTACTGCTCCCCGGTGATCAGGAAACCACGCTGCGGATCTGCGCGCTGCGCCGTGCCGACGCGGTGGAGACCGTGGTGCGCTACGCCGGCAGCGGCTTCCAGGTCGATCATTTCCGGGCGCTGTTCCCGCTCGGGGACGCGCCGCAGGCTCCCGGCCAGCCCGCCGCGCAGGCTTCCGGCCAGCCCGCCGCGCCGCAGGCTCCCGGCCAGCCCGCCGCGCCGCAGACCGGGCAGGGCCTCGGGCTGACGGTGGCTTCCGCAGGCGGGATCGTGGATGGCACGGACCTGTACGGGCCGGTGTTCTTCCAGGCCGGGCCGTTCCGCCGGGTCGCGTTCCTGCCGGAGGTGACGTCACGGTCGTGCTCGGCCCTGGTCCGCGGCGCCGACGACCGGCCCTGGTTTGCGGGCCCTGAGGTCAGCGGTGCCCCCGGCATGGACGTCCCGCTCGTGCTAGGCAGCCCGGGACTGAACGATGCGATCATGCACATGCTGCAGGCCTGCGTCCCGCATCGCCGGATGCTCCCCGCCGGGTTCGAGACGCTCACGGTCTCCGGCGCGCAAATCCGCGGCGCGGTCCAGGTTCGCGCGGAGCGGGAGGCCGGGCCGTCCGCCGGATGGCGGGTGACCGCGGTCGACGCGGCCGGGCACACCGCCGCGGCCCTGTCGGGGCTGCGGCTGCGCGACGTGGGGCCGCTCGAGGCGTCCGCGCCCTGGCACCCCACGCTTCTCGCGGCGGCGCTGGAAGGCTGGGCGGCGGAGTTCGGCCTCGACCCGGGGCTCAGGGTGACAGTGAGCTGCGGCCAGCCGGGGCAGGAGCGGCAGCCGCGCGCGGACGGCGTGCCCTGGCTGGACGCGTCCACGGGGCTCGGAACGCTGGCCGGCTTCCAGCTGACCGCCCGGGCCAGCATGCCCGTGGCCTGCTACTGGGCTCCGGTCCCGGCTGGCCAGGCGGGCAGCCGGGACAGACCGGTGGTACCGCGCCCCGCAGACGCTTCGGATAGCCGCCCGGCTCAGGTCAGCAGCCGCAACGAAAACCATCCCGGGCAGCTCGCCAGGCAGCTGCGCGAGCGGACCGGGGAGCCAGCGGACCGGGTGGCGGCCAGGATGCGCGCCATCACCGCGTGCCTCGCGGCGGCGGGGAGGGCAGCCGGGACCCCGGTGACGCTGGGCCCGTCCCGGGACGCGGACTGGGTGCAGGTCGAGGCGGGCACGGCCATGGTCGCCTGCACGATCGTGGCCATCGAGGGAGTCCGCGGGCCGGTCGTTCTCGCGCTGGCGACCTGGCCTGCCGCGATCCACGACGCGGCCGGCAACGCGGCCAGGTTCACCGGGTACGGCGCGCAGCCCCCGGGCGGCGGCTCCAGCTCAGCGGCCCCGGGCGTTGCCTCCGCCGCGGTGCCCGCCGGGCCTGCTCTCACCGGGCCGGTGAACGCTGACCCGGCTGACGCCGACACGGGCCGGCCGAACGCGGATCAGCGGGCTACGGGCCCCTGAGCGCCGGGCGGGCGGCGCAGGGACACGGCTCGCAGCGTCAGATCGCCCGGCGGGTCAGAGCTTGGTCAGCTTGGTGTACGGAGCGGCGATCCGCTCCTGCTGGGTGCCGAAATCCACGAACACGCCGAACTCGTCGGCGGACAGGACCCGGCCGAGGCCGTAGCGGTCGTGGGTGACCTGGTCCCCCGCGGCGAATTCCTTCACCGGGCGGACCACCGGGGGGGTGTTGAAGGGACTTCCTGGCAGGTAACGCCGGGTCGCGGCGCGGGCTGGCTTCATCCCTACAAGTATGGACCCCGCAGCTACCCGCCGCAGGCGCACCGGCCACTCAGCTTCGATAAGAAAGCAGGTGTCACGGCAGATCGGGACACGGTTTCACGCAGGGAAACGCCCTGCTCACACACTGTGTCATCAGCCGACCGGCTCGGCCTCCGGAGACCGTCCTGCCCGCCACGCCGCCTCGGCCTCCCCCATCGGCGTCGTCGGCGGGCCCTGGATGAACGGCCAGATCTCCTCGGCGATGCCGCGCCAGTCCGCCGTGGCCGTGAGCTCGCCCAGGATCGCGAACAGCCCCAGGTTGATGCGCTGCAGGATGACGTAGGACCGCGGCACGCTCACCCACTGGGCCAGCGGGCTGCGCACGTCGAAGAAGCGGCGCACCACCGCGGACGCGTAGTCCCCCGTGATGGTCCGCTGTCCCGGCCGGCGGACGGTGTCGTAGAAGACCGCCATGTGTTCGACCACCTCCCCGGTGCTCAGCGGGGCGCCGGGAAGCAGGAAACCCGCGTCGACCATGGCGGCCCGGAAGCCTTCCGGGTCCTGCTCCACGCACAGGTAGCGGACCATGTCCACGAGCGGCCGCAGTTCCTCGGCGCTGAAGTGCTTGACCAGGCCGAAGTCGAGGAACGTGACGCGTCCGCCGCCGTGGAACAGGTAGTTGCCGGGGTGCGGGTCGCCGTTGAACGCGTGCAGGTCGTACAGGCTGCGGAAGGTGAACCGGTAGATGGTCTCCGCGGCGAGGTCCCGCTCCCGCTGGGACCACCGGGCCAGCTCGGCGAAGCGCGCTCCGTCAGCCAGCTCGCTCGTCACCACGCGCCGGGTGGACAGCTCGTCGATGATCTTCGGGACCGAGATCGTGGGATGGCCGCCGTAGTACGCCGCCACCAGCCGCTGATTGTCCGCTTCCCGGCGGTAGTCCAGCTCTTCCAGGACTCGGTCACGCAGTTCCCCGATGAGCCCGTCCACATCCTGGGCCGGCGCGGTGATGCGCAGCATCCGGCGCAGCAGCGCCACGTTGCCCAGGTCGGCCGCGATGGTCTCGGCGATGCCCGGGTACTGCACCTTGACCGCGACCGCCCGGCCGTCGTGGGTGATGGCCCGGTGCACCTGCCCGATGGACGCGGCCGCGATCGGCTCGGGGTCCCAGCGGGCGAACGCCACCTCGGGCGGCAGGCCCAGCTCCTCCCGGATGACCCCGGCGGCCAGCTCCGCGCTCATCGGCGGGACACTGTCCTGCAGCCGGCTGAGCGTACGGCGGACGGCGGGCGACAGGCCATCGTCCACATAGCTAGCCAGCTGGCCGATCTTCATCAGGACGCCCTTCATCGCGCCCAGGGTGGTGGCCACATCCTCGGCGGTCTGCAGGGCCAGGTCGTTGCGGAGCTGCTGCCGGTGCTCACCGGCCGCGGCGAACAGGCGCGGAGCGCTCCCCGCGTAGCGCAGGCCGCCGCGGATCACCAGCTGCGCCGCGGCCCGGCCGCGGGCCAGCCGCAGCCGCCCTACCCGGCGGCCCAGCACGGCCAGCCCGGCGAGACCCGCGAGCACCGAGATAGCGGCGAGCAGCTTCTTCACGCGTGCCGCGCCGCGCGTGCCCGCAGCGCGATCCGCTGGCGGGCCTCCAGCACCCCTGGCTCGGCGAGGAACACCGTGTCCAGCACCCCGAGCGCCTGGTGGATCTCGGCCCGGCGCGCGTCGGTCAGCGGGGGCGGGTCGTACCCGTACATCTCGCGCGCCCAGGCGGGCAGCGCGCCCACGGCCGCGTCCCGCACGTCCCGCCAGATCTCCTCGACGTCCTCGTCCAGCCCGGGCGGATCGAGCAGGTAGTCCATGGACTCCCGGGCCGCGGGCGTGCAGCGCAGCTCAGGGCGGGCCGACTCGATGTAGGCCTCGAGGCCGGCCAGGCTGGCGGGGACCAGGGCGCGGGGAACGCCCACGAGCTCGGCCTCGCTCACCATCTCGGCCACGAAACGGTCGGCGTCCGGCGCCGGGAGCGGCGTCCCGAACAGCCCGGCGGCCACGACCCCGGAGTGCACGAACGTGGCGTGCACCCACAGCAGCAGCGCCGGATCCCCGGCCGCGTAGGGCCGCCCCGTGACCGTGTCCACGCCGCGGACATGCTCGTGGATGCGCCGCACCCGGACGGCGGCCCGTTCCGCTGACACCCGGTCGCCGAAGGTCACGGTGGCCAGGTACGCGCCGGTGGCGGCAAGCCGGCCGACCGGGTCCTGGCGCCAGTTGCTGTGCTGATCCACGCCGGCCATCGCCAGCGGGTGCAGCGCCTGCATGAGCAGCGCCCGCAGCCCGGCCACGGGGCTGGACAGGTCGGCACTCACCCGCCAGGCCACGCTGCCGGGCCCGAAGAAGCCCTCGTCGGCCGGGTGCTCGGGAATGCTTGACGCGTAGGCGGCCGCCGAGCGGGACACCAGGCCGGCCGCGCCCGCGAACGGGTCCGCGGTCACCGGTCCACCCCGGCCTGGCCACCCGCGGCGGCTGGACCGCCCAGCCGGGCGGCCCTGTTCTGCAACGTCCTCATACCACTCAAAGTACCCACCGCGCAGCCTGTCCCGGTCGGGCAGGGGAGCCGGAGCAGGGCCGCCCGCACGCCGCCTGGGGCGGGGCGGGGATGGCACATCCGTCCCACTGGTACGCCCGGCCCGACCGCCGCCCAGGACGGGCACACGCCGCGCACTCACCCCGGGAGGACAAGAACCGCAGGCTCGCGGGCGGGGCTGGCTCAAAGTGAGAACCACCCGCGTACCACCCGGAGGTACGCATGGGGCAATGGCCCGCGTAATTTGCCGGCCTCGTGCGTTTCCTGCGAAGGAGCAGCCGATGACCGATCTCGATGCGTCCACTAACTCTGCCGGATCCGCCCCTGCCACAGAAACGGAAATCGCGGGAGATCGGGTACCGGTGCTGGCACCACTGGCCGGCGACCCGGCCATGCTGGGCCTGCCGACCTTCATCGTGGGGTCGGTAGCCCTGGGCCTGGTCCTGGTGGGCGTCGTGCCGGCCACCGCGGTGGGGGCGTCCCTGCCCATCATCCTGGCGGCCACCGCCGCGGGATTGTTCATCGCGACGATCTGGAGCGCGGCGATCGGCCAGAGCGCCGTGGCCAGTATCTTCGGCATCTTTGCCGGGTTCTGGCTGAGCTACGCCGTGCTCGTGCTCGGGCTCACCCACGGCTGGTTCGCCATCACGCTCGCCGCCGCGGCCGCCACCCAGGAGCTGTTCCTGATCTGCTGGCTGGTCATCATCGTGGTCCTCACGCTGGCCACGCTGCGGCTTCCGCTCGCCTTCACGCTGATCTTCGGGCTGGTGGACGTGGCTCTGCTGCTGGTGCTGCTCGCCACCGAAGAGGCATCGACCGGCCTGCTGAAGACGGCCGGCTACGTCGTGCTGGCCTTCGCCGCGGTCGGGGTGTACGTCTTCTACGGCGCGGCCTCGCTGGCCACCGGCGGCAAGGGCGTGCCACTGGGCAAGCCGATCCAGAGCTGACGCTGTATTGGTCCGGGGGGCGACCCCCCTGGACCCCCCGCTCGCCGCTACGCGCCGAACGCCGGCTCGGCGAGCACCCGCCTTCGGCGGGCCCCGCCTCCCCGGCGCATCAGGGATGGTTGCGGGAGGTGATGGCGGGGTCCAGGGGGGTCGCCAGCCGGAAAGATGGTGCAGCATAGAGGCGTGACACAGACCGCCGGTGACGCCCAGGGATCTTCCCGCGTGGCGCTACGGCTGGCGGAAGGGCCAGCCGATTCCGTTAGGGAAATTGCGGACCTGATCGCGGCAGGCGGGGTCGTCGTGCTGAGCGGGGCCGGCCTGTCCACCGAATCCGGCATCCCGGACTACCGGGGGCCGACGGGCCTGTCCCGGCGGGCCGAGCCGATGACGTACCAGGCCTTCACCGGCGCTCCCGCGGCCCGGCAGCGGTACTGGGCCCGCAGTCACCTGGGCTGGCGGCATATCGCCCGGGCCGCGCCGAACCAGGGGCATCACGCGGTCGCCGAGCTGCAGCGGCGCGGGCTGCTCAGCGGGATCATCACGCAGAACGTGGACGGGCTGCACCAGCAGGCCGGCGCGCGGGACGTGATCGAGCTGCACGGCAGCCTCGGCCGGGTCATCTGCCTCGGCTGCGGAGAGCGGACCCCGCGCGACGAGCTGGACCAGCGGCTCCGCGCAGCCAACCCGGCCTGGGACGCCCGGGCGCGGCAGGTCAACCCGGACGGTGACGCGGTGCTGGACGACGGGGCCACGGACCAGTTCGAGGTCGTCGACTGCCTGCGCTGCGCGGGCACGCTGAAGCCCGACGTGATCTTCTTCGGCGAGAACGTGCCGCCGGGCCGGGTCGCGGACTGCTACGCGCTGGTCAGCGCGGCCCGGGCGGTGCTGGTCCTGGGTTCCTCGCTGACCGTCATGTCGGGGTACCGCTTCGTCCGGCACGCGGCCAGGGCCGGCCTTCGCGTCGCGATCATCAACCAGGGTGCGACCCGGGGGGACGCGCAGGCCACGCTCACCCTTGACGCTCCCCTGGGCCCGACCCTGGCCGCCCTCATCACCCGGTACCTGTAGCGCGCGCCGGGCTCAGTTCGGGTTGTAGGGCGTGTTGCGCAGGTCGGGGGCGGGCGTGGCGGTCAGCGAGCGCAGCATCGTGGTCTCCCGGGCCAGCAGCGCACGCTCGGCACCGAGCCGGCGCTCCGCGTCCGGCTCGGCCAGCAGCTGCTGGCGGACCGGCAGGTCGAGGATCATCGCGGCCGCCACCAGGTACGACAGCAGCAACGGCTCGTCCGGCAGCTCAGGCACGCTGACCTCAACGCTTTCCCGGCTGGCCAGCGCCTCGACGTACCCGCGGAAGCCGCGCCGGACCGCCTGCGCGGCGAGACCGGCGGCCGCCTCGTCGCCGACCTCCTCCTCGAGCAGTTCCACTTCGCCCTGCAGGTACGGCCGCGAGTCGTCCAGCGACCCCAGCCGGAACCGCTGGGTGCCCACGGTGACCAGGCGGAACCGGCCGTCGTCCTGCTCAGCGACCTCGCGCAGCGTCGCGGTGCAGCCGATCTCGTGCAGTGCCGAGATCCCGTCCACTCCGGTCTCCCGGCCCTTGCGGATCGCGATGACGCCGAACCGCCGGGGTTCCGGGCCCTCCAGCAGGTCATGGACGAGCTGCCGGTACCGCTCCTCGAAGATGTTCAGCGGGAGCAGCAGTCCCGGGTAGAGAACCGTGCCGAGCGGGAACAGGGGCAGCGTCTCGCTCATTACTGGAGCCTATGCGGCCCGCAGAGCCGAAAGCCCCGCCGGCCGGGGACCTCGGCCCCGTGCCCTTGGCCCGGCCACGGGGAACGCTAGGCACCACAGCCAACACCGAGGATCACGGCTCATCCGGATCGGAGGGTGATGTGCCAGAACATCGGAGAGGTTCCGTCCGCCTGCCGGAGCAGGACAGCCCCGGGGAAAGCGGGAACCCTATGGATCATGCCGGGCTGGAGACGCTGACGTTCGATACCTGCCTGGAACTGCTCTCGTCGGTCCCGCTGGGCCGGATCGGCTTCTACGCGGACGGCGAGGTGGTCATCCTGCCGGTGAACCACGCCGTCGATGGCCAGGATGTGGTCTTCCTGGCCGCCCAGGGCTCGAAGCTGACCGCAGCCGAGCAGCAGAACCTGGTCTCGTTCGAGGCCGACGACTATGACGAGGGCACCCGGACCGGCTGGAGCGTGCTGGTGACCGGGCGCGCGGCGGTGGTATACGACGAGGCCGAGACCCAGCGGCTCAGCCGCCTCGGCCTGCGGCCCTGGGTGAGCGGGGTCGAGCATCCGTTCTGGATCCGGATCCGGCCCACCTCGGTAACTGGCCGCCGGATACCGGGCGGCAGCCCGGCGTAACGGGCCGGGCGGCAGCCCGGCGTAACGGGCCGGGCGGCACCCGGCCGGTTCATGGCCTGCTCACCGGACGCTCACCACGGTGAGCAGGCCCAGCAGGATCGTCGCGCTGGCGGTCAGGGCCGCGCATCTCACACCCGCGAGCCGGCCTCAATCTGGTAACGAACTGTGATTACAAGAATGCAGAGTGTATAACTAGAACTCCCCTGGCTTATGGGGGACCGCGCGTCAACGGTGGGGGGTCGCCTCTTCTCCGTGCCCGGCCAGCCGCACCGCCCTCAGGGCGGCGGCCGCCGGCACGGAAGGGGGCGGAGGGGCGCGAAAGCCGAGGGGGGCCTTCGTCCTCTGGGCGGCGCTTCCCGGGGGCGTGGCGCCGCCCAGGACGAAGGTACCGGGCCCGGCGGTCAGGGCCCCGCCGTCAGGGCAGGGCGCTGATCTGCCGGGCCAGGGAGAAATCGGCCGCGGTCAGGCCGCCGGCCGAGTGCGTGGACAAGGTCAGCGTCACCTTGTTCCACTGGATCAGCACATCGGGATGGTGGTTGGCCCGCTCGGCCAGGTAGGCCACCGCCCCGGCGTAGAGCAAGGCGGCCCTGAAGTCAGCCAGGGTCACCGTGCAGGTGATGCTGTCACCCGCCCGCGTCCAGGCCGGCAGGCTGGCGAGCTCGGTGCCTATCTCATCCTCAGAGAGCAGTCCCATATCCGGCTCCTCAGAGAGCAGTCCCTTATCCGGCGAGCCTAATCCGTGCCGCTGCCCGCGGCATGGCCGGCAGCAGCGCCCGCCGCTGGATACGGCACGGCATGAGGCCAGCCGTGCCGCTGGATGCGGCACGGCCGGAGGCCGGGCGGGGCTTATGGCAGCCACCACAGGCGCGACGCCGTCAGGATGCACGAGCCCACATTGACCGGGGTTCCCGGGGTGACCGTGCTGTTCGGGTCGCGCAGGCACCTTCCGCTCAGGGCGTTGCGCAGCAGGCCGTTGCCCAGGGCCGTCCACTGCTGGTAACTGCTGGCGTTGCACCGGCGGAGGCGCACCGCCGCGGTCTTGGCCGGCGATGCCACGGCGAGGCAGTAGTCGCCGTCGCGGATGGCACTGCGGGCCATGCGCCACTGCTGCCGGCCCGCGCCGCTGCCGCAGGTACTCGTGATCGCCGCGGCGTTCTGCGTGTACGCCGCCCGCGACAGGCAGACCCCCGCCACGCCGCTGGGCACCGTGCCCCCGCGCAGCGCCCTCACCGCGGACTGGGCCGCGGTCAGGTAGTTGGCGTAGACGTGGCTGGTGTACGTGGCCCAGGGAGAGAAGCTCACGCCGCGCTGGCTGATGGCGTACGCGCCGTCCGCGTTGCACTTGGCCGCGAACGCGCAGGTGTCGGTGATGCTGGTCCAGGCCTGGTTGTCGATCTGCCAGAGCCCCCGGTCATACATCCCCGAGCAGTTGACCGGAGGGTAGTAGCCGTCCTGGCCGGTCGGGTTGCAGTAGTAGACGGTGGGCCGGCCGCCGGACTCGGCGACGCAGATGGCGCTGGCCGTGACCAGGTCGCCGTTCGAGGCGTTGTTCGTCCATCCCGCGTAGGTGGCGTATCCGGCGCAGGCCTGGGCGGCCGACGCCGCCTGCTGCGCGCTGAGGATCCGGTCGAACGCACCGCGGGGGGCCACTGACGCCGGCCGCATCACGGGCCCGGGCTGCGGCACGCTCCCGGATGCTCCGGCGGCCGGCCCGCTCGTGACCTGGACCGCATACCGTGACGCTGAGTGATCAGCTTGGCGGGAGATGGACGCCGCAGCGACGATGCTGGCGGGCAGGACAATGGCCGCTGCGGCGGCAAAAGCGTAACGGGCTGCCGCTCTGGCGCTGAACGCCATGATCGAACCCCCTCGACTCCGGACGGGACGCACGTCCCGCTTACTCGGGCCCGACCTGCTGGGGAAGGGCCCTGAGGGGGCTCATTAGCCGACTATTGAGCCGGCGTCATGATGCTAAGAAATATGCATACCCGGCCCAAAGCGCAGCGGAAACGTACTGACGAGACATGAGAGCCGGTATCGGTTTTCTTGTCACCGTAAGTGACAGACTTGCCCGCAACCGGGCAGTATCAACTCCCGGGACCGCGCGGGACCGGCGCCCAACGCTGACTGGACGTTCAACAGGAAGCCGGACCAGGCTCGCGGCTCAGAAGAGAGCTTCAGCCGATCTGCAGCGGGCTGGCAGAGGCTGCTCAGGCAGGCCGCCCGCGGGTCAACAGCCGGTATGCTGGCCGGGCCGCTTTACCTCGGCAAGCGGCGCCGCCGTGCGGCCTGCCAGCTGTGTCCCGCCCGGAGCCCGGCCTCCCGCACCGGCCACCCGCCCGGCAGCCCCTGGAGAGCCTCCGATGACGATGACTGACGCTGCGAAGCCGCGGCAGACCCCGCTGCGCGCCGTGCACGAGCAGCTGGGTGCCTCGATGACCGAGTTCGCCGGGTGGCTGATGCCGCTGCGGTACCGCAGCGAGACCGCAGAGCACCAGGCCGTCCGGGCCAGCGCCGGCTTGTTCGACCTGTCGCACATGGGCGAGATCATCGTCGCCGGTCCCGGGGCCGCCGCCGCGCTGGACTACGCGCTGGTCGGACGGCCGTCGTCGATGGCGCCCGGCCGCGCCCGCTACACGATGATCTGCTCGGCGGACGGCGGGGTACTCGACGACCTCATCGTCTACCGGCTGGATGACCAGGAGTTCCTGGTCGTCGCGAACGCCGCCAACACCGGAGTCGTTTATGGCGCGCTGCGCGAGCGGGCGGACGGCCATGACGCGCGGATCACGGACCAGACTGATGCCTACGCGCTCCTTGCCATCCAGGGCCCGGCGGCGGCCGGCATCCTCGGCCCGCTCACCGACGTCGCCCTGGATGAGGTCAGGTACTACATGAGCCACCGGGGGACCGTGGCTGGCCGTGCGGTCCTGCTCGCCCGGACCGGCTACACGGGTGAGGACGGGTTCGAGTTGTTCAGCCAGCCCGGCGACGCGGAGCACCTCTGGATGGCGCTGTCCGCCGCGGGCGCCCCTGCGGGGCTGGTGCCCGCCGGGCTGGCCGCCCGCGACACGCTCCGGCTGGAGGCCGGGATGCCGTTGTACGGCAACGAACTCGGGCCGGACATGACACCTTTCGACGCGGGCCTCGGCCGGGTGGTCAAGCTGGGCAAGCCTGGCGACTTCGTCGGCCGTGCCGCCCTGGCCGCCGCGGCCCAGGCGCCGCCGCGCCGGGTCCTGGTCGGCCTGCGGGGCGGCACCCGCCGCGTCCCCCGGCACGGGTATCCCGTCCTGTGGGACAGCCAGCCGCGCGGCACGGTGACCAGCGGCGCCCCCTCACCCACCCTGGGCGTGCCCATCGCCATGGCCTACGTGGAGCCCGAGGTGGCCGCCGGGGCCGGCGCCGGCCCGGACGCGGCCGGCCGGCTCGCGGTGGACATCAGGGGCCGGGCCGAGCCGGCCATGATGACCCCGCTGCCCTTCTACCATCGGACTGACGAACGGCCACGATGACT
>WNGB01006147.1_pt1 | contig 24212 bp, 19 predicted proteins | sample 5400681 | NCBI WGS metagenome assembly WNGB01 (sample SAMN13153367, study PRJNA577476) | soil metagenome | isolation source: 115 cm soil or saprolite under grassland replicate 2 | place: USA:California | collected 2016-06-15
ACAACAGCGACAGCAGGAAGTGGAAGTTTCCGACCGGCACCGTCTTCGTGAAGAGCTTCTTCGACGACGGCGGTCCGAACAAGAGCCGTCGCCCGATCGAGACGCGGTTCATCCGACACCTCACCGACCCCGACGACCCCTTCGTGCAGTGGCAGTTCGCCGTCTACAAGTGGAACGCCGACGGCACCGACGCCACGCTGCTCGACTTCAGCGACGCGATGAAATCGTACCCGGTTCAAGTGACCGTCGATCGGATGGAGGGAGGTCAGCTCCTCCGGATCAACAACGGGATGCCTTTCACCCACACCATCCCTTCCAAGCAGATGTGCGGCGACTGCCACAACAACAACGCGAAGCTGACCGACGCCGATATCATCGGGTTCGACGAGCTGCGCCTCAACTCGAAGCTTGCGGGCGCCGCCAAGACGCAGCTCGAGGCGTTCTACGACGCGAAGATCCTCTCGACGATGCCCTCGAAGCCGACGACGATCGTGGAGGCGAACCCCGTGCTCGCACGGGTGAAGACCTGGGTCCTCGGCAACTGCGTCCACTGCCACAATGGCGCCGAAGGAATGCTGGATCTGCGTCCAGATGGCTTCGTGGCGAATACCGTCAATAAGCAGACGGCGGGCTCCGGTATCATGCCTCCTGCGGGCTGGTTGCGCGTGGTGCCGAAGCGCCCCGACATGAGCGTGCTCTACGTCCAGGCGCGGCGGGCACCGTTGCCCACCGGAGCCGAGGTCCAAATGCGGCCGATGCCGCCGGTGGGCGTCGAAGTGGCCGACATGAACCGAGCGGCCCCCCTGCCCACGGGCACGCTACTGTCCGTCGTTCCGACCGACCCCATTGCGGATATCGCCGCGTGGATCAATAGCCTGTAAAGGCGTCCGCTCGTTACTGCATCCCTTCCCACATGAGAATGAATGCGCCGACGCCGTGGCGGTCGTTGGTGGCTCGTCCGTGGTTGTAATAGCCTCCGACGACGTCATCCGATGCATTGAGACCGACGCAGATGTCGCTGATCGAAGTGCGGTTGCTCGCGTCCTTGGTGACCTTCTGCATCACGCCGTTGAAGCCCTTCACGGCGACTTCCCGGAAGCTCGCATCGACCAGCTTGTGTTGATAGGCCCAATAGGTGACGTAGCTGTACATGCTGGAGGCGGAGGTCTCGGTCCAGTTTCGTTCATCGGTCTGCTTGTCGACGACCTGAAACCATCTTCCGGTGGCAGGGTCTTGGTATTTCTTCCAGGCGGTGACGAGGTCGGCGAGAATCTTCTCCACGTCCGCTCGCCCCGCCGCACCTTGGGGGAGCATTTCGAGTGTCAGCACGCAAGCCATACCGAACCAGCCCATGGCGCGGCCCCAGTGGATCTCGTTGGTCTTGCTGGGATGGTCGGCCCACGATGCTTGGCCGCTTTCATCCCACGCGTGCCAGAGCAGACCCGTCGCGGGATTGAGCAAGTGCTTTCCCGTGACGGTCAGCTGGGTGACGGCGATCGGGTAGACCGACGTATCGTTGAATATCGTGCTGTGACGAGTCAAAAAGGAGAGCGACATGAAAACGCCGTCGCCCCAGAGCTGATCGTGGCGACTGTCCCCTTTGGCGTGCCAGAAGCCCCCCTCGCTCGTCTTCGGGTAGCTGTCGAAGATTCTTCGCGTGCCGTCCGAGGGGGCCTTGTAGCCCGCCTTCATCGTGAGGTCGAAAGCATTCGGCAGCGTCGTGTTGTGCATGATGCTGTCGAGGCTGCCGCCGCTCGCCACCCCGTAGCTGTCGGCGGAGGCGGTGATGAAACTCAGATAGCGCGGCTCTTTCGTTCGCTTGTAAGCCTTGTACATGCCGAGTAGGACCAGTCCCTCGGGATAGGACGTACCGTAGGCAGTCTTGCCCGCGATCTCCGTGTCGATGACGGCCTTGCCCCAATCGAAGTTCGACATCGAGGCTGGACCCTGCCCAGGGACCAAACCCCCATCACTGATGGCACCCGAACCACCGCCGCCCGTATCGGGTCCAGCATCTTCTTCGCCAACGCTGCCGCCCGTTCCCGACGATCCTCCCTCACCCGCTCTGCCACCCGTTTCGCTCGTGCCGCCGGAACCGGTCGTACCACCGGTGCCGGTGGTCGCGCTCGTGGTCGAGCTCCCCGCACTGCCTCCCGCGGTCGTCGTGACGGTGCCCTCGTCGTCGGAGCAGCTCGCCGCTACGAGTAAGAAGAAAGCAGCGAATTTAGTGACCTTCATGGTGTCCCTCTTGCGGCCGTCGTCCCGACTGCCGGGCAGTGCCATCCTTCTAATAAGGGTCCCGAGCTTCACATTAGGGACCACAAAACGGGCCTCGCGCGACACGTGGCCTTACGGAATGATGGCCTTACCACAATCGCCTCGACTGCATAATTCTGTTCTGAACAGCCTGGCGAGGTTTTAAGGCGCCGCGACGTCTTTGGCGCAGCGCACGCCGCTCATCACGAGTCGAAAGGGACCAGGGTGATGCACCCGATTCGAGGAGCGCAGCCCGGGGCCGCCGTAGTTGAAGGCGCCGCCACGGAGCGCGCGCTCGCATTCGGTCGGGATGGGATTGGTTCCGGTGTAGCCGTGCGAACCCTTGCGTCGAAGCTCGTCTTGAGAGGCCAGCACCTCCGGGCAGGTCCCCGGAATTCCCCGATCGGCTCCGGGTCGGCGGTAGGCGTAAGGATCGTACAAGTCTTCGAGCCACTCCCAGACGTTGCCAGCCATATCCAAGTGCCCGTAAGGACCGGCGCCGCCTGGGCGGGAACCGACCTCTGCCGTTCGATTGGTTCCAAAGACGGCGCGCGTCCCGTCGGGCGGGTCGTCGCCCCATGGGTACTTGCGACCGTCCGTTCCGCGCGCCGCCTTCTCCCATTCCGCTTCGGTCGGCAATCGCTTTCCGAGCCAAGTGCAGAACGTTTTCGCGTCGTCCCACGAAATGCTGCTGATCGGCTGGCGCGCGCCGCGAAAGACCTCGTCGCTGCCGAAATGGTTGAGCTCCGCGCTCTTCGGATCGTGGGGCCGGCAGACCTTCACGGCGACGCACCGCTCGTAGGCTTCGTTGGTTGCCTCGTTCTTGTCGAGCCAATAGGCCGCCAGAGTCACGATGTGCGCGGGGTGCTCGTCTTCCTGCCCGCCCCCATCGGCACCCATCGTGAAGGGGCCGCCCGGTACGAGAATCATATCGCCCGGCGGGGCAGGCTCGGCATCGGCCGCCTTTTGCGCCTCGGGCTCCGGCGCGGGGACAACGGTCGCTGCCGTCGGTGCAGATTCCCGTTCGGGCGATGTCGAAACCGGAGTCGGTCTCTTGGTCGGGGTGCAGCCGAGCATCCACGGCAACCAAAACGCAGCGGTTAGAAATACCTGGTATTTCTGGCGCACGGCACTACAGGGGAACACCGCCTCGATGATCACAATCGAAGGGCTCTCGAAAAGCTACGACGGAACATCTTTCGCGGTGCGCGACGTTTCATTTCGTGTGCAAAAAGGGGAAATCGTAGGCTTCCTCGGGCCCAATGGCGCCGGCAAGAGTACCACCTTGCGGGTGGCGGCGGGCTTTCTCGGCGCGACGGCAGGTCGCATTACGCTCGCCGGCCACGATCTCGTAACGGAGCCTCTGAAGGCGCGGGCTACGATCGGCTACATGCCCGAAACCGTGCCTCTCTATCGTGAGATGCGCGTGCACGAGTACCTGCACTATCGAGCCGAGCTCAAACGCGTGCCGCGGCTCGAACGACGCGCGGCCGTCGACCTCGCGATGGGGCGCTGCAGGGTGGTCGAGGTCGCCGACAAGCTCATCGGACGGTTGTCCAAGGGTTATCGCCAGCGCGTCGGCTTGGCGGACGCGCTCGTCGCCCGCCCTCCGATTCTCATTCTCGACGAGCCGACCGCCGGTCTCGATCCCAACCAGATCCGAGAGGTCCGGTCGCTGGTGTGTGAGCTCGGTCGCGAGCACGCCGTGCTTCTCTCGACACATATCCTGTCGGAGGTCGAAGCGACTTGCGATCGCGCGCTCGTGATCTCCAAGGGAGTGCTGGTTGCCGAAGGTACCATCGACGGGCTGCGCAAGCTGAGCCGCTCGAGCGCCATGCGGATCACGGTGGGCGGCACCGGTGATGCGGCAGCGTTGCTCCGCGCTCAACCAGCGGTCGAAAAAGTGAGCGAGGATCGCCCAGGATCGTACCTCGTGACCTGGCGCAAAGACGTGGAGAACACCGATGGCGCGACCGAGGAGGTCGCCCGGGTACTGGTCGGCGCGGGTTTCGGCTTGCGCGAGCTCGCACCGGTCAAGGCGTCGCTCGAGCAAGTGTTCGCCGAGCTGACCGCGGAGGCGGCGGCGTGAGGGGCTTTTGGCCGGTGTTCAAACGCGAGCTCTTCTCGCTTTTCGTGACGCCGACGGCTTGGGTGCTCATCGTCGTATTTTTGATTCTGCAGGGCTTTCACTTCTATTTGATGGTCCGTCACTTCGCGCAAAACCCGGAGCTCTCGGTCGACCAGGGCCCGATCCAAGCCTTCTTCGGGGAATCGATGCTCTTCTACCTACCGCTCGTTCTGCTTTGCCCGGGCATGACCATGCGGCTCTTTGCCGAGGAGCGGCGCTCCGGCACGATCGAGTCGCTGATGACGGCGCCGGTCGGCAGCACCGGCATCGTGCTCGGCAAGTTCGCGGCGGCTTTCACCACCTATCTCGTCATGTGGACGCCGACGTTGCTCTACATCGTGATCATGAGACGAGCCGGCGAGGTCGATTGGCACGTCGTTGCGACGAGCTACGCGGGTGTAGCGCTCATCGGGGCGAGTTACCTGGCGATCGGCACCCTGATGAGCGCGATGACCGAGAGCCAGCTGGTGGCGATCCTTCTCTCGTCCCTGGTGATTCTCGGGCTGTTCGTCGTCGGCATCGGCGAGTTCATCTTCGATCCCGGCATCGTTCACGATTTCTGTTCGTACGTGTCGGTGTGGGGGCAGATGAGCGAGCTCTCCAAAGGCATCGTCGACTCACGCCGAATTGCGATGGACCTCAGCGTCGTCGCGCTGGCTCTCTTCGTCACCGTACGCGCGGTCGACGCTTGGAGGTGGGGATGAAGACTCCGCGCGCCGGTCAGGCGATCGAAGCGGCCGGCGTGGTCTTCGCAACCGTCCTCGCCGTGCTGGCCAACGTCCTCGTCTCTCGCCATTACACGCGCTGGGATCTGACGACCCATCGGCTCTACACGCTTTCGCCCGCGACGCTCGAAACGCTCCGATCGCTCGGAGAGAGCATCGACGTGAATGTCTTGCTTTCATCCAAGGATCCGCTGGCCGATTCGGTCAGGTTCTTGCTGACCGCCTACCAGGCGGAGACCGATCGATTGGCCGTGCGCTACGTGGATCCCGACCGCCATCCGGCCGACTTTCTCGCCGTGCAGCAGAAGTACGGAATCGAGGCGGGCAAGACCGAAGAAGGGCGGGTGATGACCGATGCGGTCGTCGTCATGTCACGCGCCGGAGGCAAGCCGTTTTTCCTCTCGGCGGGCGAACTGGTCGACGAAAGCGAAGAGGCTCGCGCGCGCTCGAGAGTGGAGCAGGCGTTCACGCTGACGCTGCGTCACGTGATGAGCGACGTGCGAGCGCGCGCCTGCTTCATCACCGGCCACGGCGAAAAGCGTCTCGAGGACGGCGGGGCACGGGGGCTCGGCGAGCTCGTTGCGCGGCTCAGAAAAAACAACTTCGATCCGGAAGAGATCGACACCTCGCGGCCCGACGCCAAAGATCCACTGTCCGGGTGCCGCGTCGGTCTGATGGTGGGACCTACCCAGCCCGTGGGCGTGGAAGACGCGGGGCGCATCCGCACCTGGTTCGAGGGAGGCGGCAATCTGTTCGTTCTCGCCAGCCCCGTTCCCGATGCGGACAACCGCCGCATGCTCCCGCTCGGCCTCGACACCATCACCTCCGCGGGAGGAATCGCCCTGGACGAGACCTTCGTCTTCGAGCGCGATCCGGCGCGCAAGCTTCCCGGCGGCTTCGGCGAGCAGTTCTTGGCTGAAGCGAAGTTGCACCCCATCACCGAGGGCCTCGTCGGCGATCGTAACCGCGACCTCAAGATCTTGATGACGGCGGCGCGTTCGCTCTCCCGCACCGCGTCCGCTCCCGTTCCGCCCGCTGAATTGTTGACGACGAGTAAGGACGCGTTCGGCATGAAGGATTTCTTCGCCTGGGCGGAGAAGGGGGGCCCGCCCGAGAAGAGCAGCGCGGATCGCGAAGGGCCGCTCGCGCTGTCGATGGCCACCGAGTTGCCCAAGAAACCAGCCGGAGCCGCACACGGCCCGCGCCTGGTCGTCGTGGGAACGGCGAGCGTTGCACTCGGTCAGAATTGGCAGGAGGGGGTGTTGCACGGCGGCGCCGTCTTCACCGAAAGCGCGATCTCCTGGCTGGCGGCGGAGCCCCCTCTCGTCGACATTCCCGACAAGCCCGCCGTGGCCGGCGCCCGTATCAGCGATGCGTCCCTCGGCGAAGTGCTGCGCTACGCCGTTCTCTACATGCCCGGAGCCTTCGTCCTGCTCGGCTTGGCGGTCTACTTTCGCCGGAGGATCACCGAGACGACTCCCCGCGAGAGCTCGGGCAAGTAAGCATGTCCGCGCCCGTGCGGTTTCGGCGTCACGCGGTGACGATCGCGATGGCGGCGCTGGCGGTTCTACTTGCCCTCTATCTCTACGTCGTCGACCGCGGGCGGGTGACGACGAGCGAAGCCGAGGCCCGAAAGCGCAATCTGTTCAAGGCTTATCGGCGGGGCGAAATCTCGGAGCTCGTGGTGCAACAGGGCACGGAAACGATCCGCATCGTGAAGCGAAGCGACGACGCCGGCGGCGACATGTACTACCTCGAAGATGGCGAGGTCGCCGATACCGGCGCCGTCGACAAACTGCTCTCCGCCTTGGAGTTCGCGACGCCCGAGCGCCGCGTCGAAGAGGCGCTCGATCGCCACGCCATCGGGCTCGACGCACCACGCATTCGCTTGACGATATCGATGGGCTCGATCACCTACCGGCTCGCCGTCGGCGGACCCGCCCCGAGCCCCCCGGGCGCCGCCTACGCCGAGCTGCAAGGCGAGGGCCCTTCGGTCGTGGGAAAGGAGCTCGTGGCCGAGCTCGGCCGCCCGCGCGACGCGTACAGAGGCCGCACGTTGGTGCCCTATCTGTCGACCACTCTCGCCGAATTCTCATTGGATGGCGGCGGCCCCACGCGGCGGTTCGTGCACGGCGCGTGGGGAGGTTGGGGCATCGAATACCAAGGTCGGATCGTCCGTGTGGATCGCGACGTGTTCGACAAACTTCTCACATCGTTTGCCGACATGAGGGCCGAAGCTTTCCCCGAACAGGCCGAAGCCGAACGGGCGCTCGCCGAGGCAGCTGCGAAGATTCGCCTCACGATGATTCCCGAAGGCACTTCGTTGCCGCGGGGATTCATCGAAGCCGGCGGTGATTGCCCCGGCAAGGTGGACGACGTGATTGTCGCCCGGCGAGAGCCCGCGCCGAAAAAAGCGGGCTGCGTGGTCCGCGGCGTCATGGACGCGCTCTCGATGGCCGCCGAACGCTTCGTGGATCGGCAGGTCTTCTCGCTGCGAGCCGACGAGATGGAGCAAGTTGCACTCGAAGCGGGCGGGCAGAAACTCGAGCTGGTTCGCTTGGGTGTCGGCTGGCACATGCGCGCGCCGAGCGACGGCGAGGTCGACGCGGACGTAGGGCAAGGCTTTGCCCGCACGCTCCAGGATTTGTCCGCCGAAGAAGTCGTCGCCTTGGCAAGACCGGAGGATTTCGGCTTTTCGGCCGCGCCGCGCGGCAGGGCAACGCTGACCAAGGTGGGCGCCGGCGACGGGCCTTTGGCCTCCGAAACGGTCGAGCTCGGGGCCGAAACCAGCGATGGCTTTGCTTACGCGCGCCGTCTCGTCGATGGGGCGGTTCTCAAGCTGACCCGCGACGTCGCCCGAGCGCTCGTTCCGAGCGGCTTTGCGCTGCGCAGCCGCAAGGTCATCGACGAAGCGCCGGCGCGAATCCGGCAGCTGTCCATCGAGAGTGCCGCCGTGCACCAAGTGCTGCGCCGGTCGAGCTCCGGTGAGTGGAGCCTCGACGAGCCAAAGTCGCTCGCCGTCGATCCGCGCCTCGCGGACGATCTCGCGGAGGCGCTTGCCCACATGCGGGCCGATCGTTGGGTGGCCGACGAGGACGACGGTTCGTTCGGGTTCGCCCATCCACCTGCGAGCTATCAGCTCGACCTCGAGGGGCGGGTCATTCGTGTGGAAACCGGCCGTGCCACCTCGGGGGGCGTGTTCGCGCGCCGCGCCGATCAGCCGGGGATCTTCGTCCTACCTCAAGCGTTGCAACGACTGTTCGAGACTTGGGCGGTCGACCGCTCGTACTTCATGGTCGAGGCGGCTTCGGTTCGCCAAATCCGCCTGGAAAAGGGAGGCGAGCGACGCGTGCTCGAGCCGGCCGGCGTCCACGCCGAGCCGTTCGAGGTCGCGCGCGCCGCGCTGGCGGAAGCGCGAACGGAAGGCATGGTGCATCTCGGGTCTGCTCGCAAAGAAGAGGGATTCGACAAGCCTCTGCTCGCCCTCTCGGTGATGCGGGCAGCACCGGCGAAGGCGATCGAGATCGTGATCGGCCGCGGTGACGTCTGGCGCGATACGAACGTCTTCTACGTGCGCCGTCGCGACATCGATGCCACGTTCGCCATGGCAAAGAGCAAGCTTCGTCCGTTGCTCGAGCTCCGCTGATGCGTCGATAGGACTACCACGTTGCTGCCCACAGCTCGGCGAAGGTTGCTTCCGAAGGAGTGCCGGGCGCGGTCTGCGGCTTCACGCGAACGTAGAGCAGGTGCGTCACGCCGCTCTGACGCAGGTAAACTTCGTCGTGCACGAGGCGGAGCGAAGTCCCCGAGGTATTCATCGCCCCCTGCGGCTCGGAAGGCTTCCAGGTCTTGACGTAAGGAAAGGCCTGATTGTTCTTGGAGACGGTGTCGCCGCGTGAAAGCGCGTTCGCGAGCTTGTTTCCGTGATCCCGCTTGTCCTCGGGCACGGGTCCCGTTCCGATTCGCAGCGCGAGCTCGCCGGGAGGAACGGTGCTCGTGGGGATCTGCGTCACCGAAAGCAGCATGAGCTCGGATTTTTCGGTCCCCTTCTCGAGCGTGTAAGCGGTGCCGATCCACCTCCCTTCGCCAGAAGGCATGGAAGGCGAGAAGCGACCGGCGTCCTCGAACTCGTCGAGGATCCGGCACGGCGCACGGTGGGTTTCGCCCGCACATCCGACTTTTCTCTTGAGAGCGGCCACGTCGAGGTCGGGGGGGGCGGCGGCAGGAAGCACCTGTGGGTTCGCGCCAGCGGTCGGTGCTTGTGCGTCTGCGGCACCGATCGAGGACGACGGTCGCGGTCCGCCATCGGAAGACTTGCTACAGCCAAGCATCAAGCCCGAGACGAGCAGACACCCATGGCTCGCGGTGCGCACCCATCAACTCTACAACCTGGGTTCGACGCACCCAAGGTAAAAGCTGCTGCGCTCAATCCGCGGCGGCCGCCCGCTCGCTGAAGTTGTCGAGGAAGCTTCGTTCTTGCTGCGTTACGCTGTCCACTCCTTCGCGGTCGATCTTCTGCATGATCCGATCGAACTCCTCGCGGTTGACTTCGTGCAGCTGCTCGCGCCGAATCCTCGACCAGCGTTCGAGATCCGAGCGCGACGGCCGATTGTTGCGTAATTTTGCCTGAAGCTGACGCTGTCGCGGCCGAAACTCGATGATTCGCAGATAGAGAAATGCGCCCGCGAAGCCGCCGAGGTGCGCAAAATGGGCGACGTTCCCGCCGCCGACCCCGAATCCTCCGAAGAGGTCGAGCGCCGTCATCACGATGACCGCGACGCGCACCTGCATCGGTACGAACCACAGGAAAATCCGGTCGCGCGGCCAAAAATGCGCGTACCCGTACATGACGCCGAGGATGGCGCCGGACGCTCCCACGATGGGCAACCAAGAGGGGAACACCCACGAGAGCAAGCCTCCCGCGATCCCGCTCACGAAGTAGAGCCCGAGGAATCGCCGTCCGGAGAGCTGGGCTTCGAGCCGCGGCCCGAAAATGTAGAGCGACAGCATGTTGAAGAAGATGTGCCCGAACCCCGCGTGCAAAAACATGTACGTAATCAGCGTCCACGGCCGCGTGGGGATGAACGCGACTCGCAGCGCCAGAAGGTCGGTCAACTGCTCCACGACATCGGGGCGCGATCGGCCGGCGAATAGCTGGACCAAAAAAACGGCCACGTTGATGAAAATGATTCGGCTTACCCAGGGCGTCAGCATCGTAGGAAAACGAGAGCGTAGCCGATTCGACCCCAGGCGGGGGAAAGCTGCTGCCGATCAGAGGCCGACCGTACCCCGATAGACCCAGCCTTCGATGGACCCGTATTGGATGCGGTACCATTCACCTTGGTGCGCCAAGACCTTCACCTTCGCACCACGGAGAAGGCGCCCGACGATGCTGCCCGTTTTGGGAGCGTCGCGAACGATCGCCACATCCCAGTTGACCGTGGCCGATGCGGCGGTCTCGCTCGTCGTCTTTGCTGCCGGGGGACCATCGGCCGCCGGCTTCTCGTTGCTCGGCTCCTTGGGCCGCGTCGTGGGAGCGAAGCTCGCGGTATAGAAGATCGTGTAGCGGCGATGTTGGTGGGGGAGCTCGCCGAGGTTCGACTTGTCGAACGAAGGGTCGGTACATCGGATGAGCGCCTCGGCCTTGTCGCGAGGCAGCGTCGTCGATTTGCCGAGCAGGACCTTGGCTGCGTTCCTCTGGAAGTCGACGTCGAAACCGATCGAAAGCTTGCCGCTCGCGCCGCTGGCTGCGGCACACTGGGCGAGTGCTTTGATTTTGGGAATGGCCAGCCGGTCGAACTCCAAGGGACCGCACTCCTCTTTGGCGCTGCTGTTGCCGTCGCGACAGCGCACGATGATCCCTGGGCTGACCGAGATCGCCTGGTCCGCGGGCGGCGGGTTCGCGGCGGGAGGCTGAACGGTGACGGCGGGCGCGCTCGCGGCGAGGGCCAGAGGTCCGCCCTGGCCGGAGGTGGCGGCTGCGGGAGCGGCGTTGTCGTTGGGAGGGTTGGGTGCAATGCGGGTGCTGGTGAGGCGCGGCCAGAGAATGCCGAAACCGAAGCCGACGGCCGCGACGATTCCCACCTTGGTCCAAGCGGGCCGATCCGCCCCGGTAGGGGGCATCTCGATCGCGAGAGGTGTTTCGGGGCGCCGCATGGGAGCATGTGCCTAGCACAACGCGGCAAATAGGGGCTAGAAGTCGCCTAGCTTCACCCTGTCAAGTTCTCACCACCCGATCGTCGTATCGGAGTCGCCATATCCCACGAAACTACGGACCGGACAGGCGGACTCGCTTTTGGCAACGCGGAAGAGGCGAGGCCTCGCGGCCGCCGACCTCTGAAACACAGTTCCGACGGCCTCGCCGTAACTTACCTGGCCGACACGCGGCAATTGCCGATCGTGATCTGTCATGGCCGAAGACCTGCCACCGTGATGCTGGTCACGCTTGTTTTGCGGACCGGAATGCATCAGTCTGGAGGTTGCGTTCGCGCGGGTACCAGCTCGAATGCGAGCGCAGTGGCCATGAACAAAAGGGTTGTCGCGCTCCTGATTCTGTCCGGCGTCGTCGCGGTAGTGACTTTCGTTTTGGCGGGAGTCTGGCTCCGCACGAAGTGCTACGGCGGTGACGACCTTTGTCCAGGTATTCGGGTGGGGGGCCAACCTCTCGCGGTGAACGCCGATCCGGATGGGCTACTGGGTGAGCGGGCCCAGCAATTGGCGCGGCAGCCGCTCGAACTCACGGTGGAAGGCGTGCCCGACGTGCGCCGGGTTTTCACGCTCGGCGAGCTCGGGATCGTCCTCGACGTCGGGCGAACCGTATCGCTCGTTCGCGCGGTGGGCCACCTGGGGACGCACATCGATCGGTTCGCGGACGCCCGCCGGGCCGCCCGGGGCGAGATCGACGTGCCGCCCGTCGTCAATGTCGACGAAGAGACGGCACGCGCGGCGGTCATGGCGCTCAAAGACGAAACCGACGAGCTCCCGATTCCGGCGCGCCTCGACCTCGCGCACGGAGGCATCGTCGCCGAAGTACCCGGACATTTTCTCGACGTCGAAGACGCGTTCGAACGAATCCGTGGCGCCGCTCTGTCGGGCGCGTCGAGCGTCGAGCTCCGCCGGCTCTCCGTCGTGCCGCGCGTTTCGCGCGATTTTCTGCAAGCGATCGATCATCGCGAGCGGCTGGCGCGCTTTCAAACGGGGTTCTCGCGCCATGGCGACCAGGAGCTGCGGGCGCACAACATCGAAACCGCCGCGGCACGACTCGATGGAGTGGTGCTCCTGCCGCAGGAGCTCTTCTCGTTCAATACGATCGTGGGTCCCCGCACGGCGGAAAACGGATTTTCGAAGGGGTGGGAGATTTTCAAGGGGGAGATGGTGGAGGGAATCGGCGGCGGCACTTGCCAAGTGGCGAGCACCTTCCACGCGGCCGTCCTGCTGGCCGGGCTGGACGTCATCGAGCGGCTGCCCCACTCGAGACCGAGCGCGTACATCACGATGGGACTGGACGCGACGGTCGTGTACCCGGTCGTCGATCTCAAGGTTCGCAACCCGTACGATTTTCCGATCGTCGTGCACAGCTATGTGGAGGGCAACACGGTCTTCTTCGAGCTGCTTGGACGCGAACGTCCCGCCCACGTGACCTTCCGGCGAGAGGTGCTCGCGACGCGCCCCTACACGCGCAAAATCGAAGAGATGGCCGGGCTGCCGTCCGATCGCATCATTCGCAAGCAGCACGGCATTCGGGGCTACAAGATCCGGCGCACGCGAACGATCGCGTACCGTGACGGCACCCAGCACGAGGAATCGAACGTCGACACGTATTGGCCGACGATCGAGATGTACTTGGTCGCCCCGGGCATGGACGCAGAAGCCCTTTTGCCGCCGCTTCCCGAGAACGAATCCGGTCACTCGAGCTGGTCGCCGCTGGAGGAGTCCGAGAACCCAGCCCCCGCGGAAGCCGTTTCGGCGAGCCTTGCGGCCGTCGCTCCGAGCGGATCCTTGTCCAGTAGCAAAACGAGCGTGAGCACCGTGCCCACTGGAGCGAGCACGGCATGCACGGGCGATTGTCCTCCCGATCGTCCCAAGATCACGGAGGCTCCCGGCGTCCACCCTCCGCGGGCCGAGCAGCTGCGCGTGCCGACGAAGGTCATCATCGGATCCGGCCGGCCATGAAATCCTCCGCGGCGCGCGAGCGACCTAAGATCCCAATGCGCCACCACTTCTTCACGAGCCCATCCCCAGCATGACTGCCGCATTCTTGGCATCGGCAGCTCACGTTCTGAAGATTGCAGATTTGGCGCCGACCGGTCAGTTTAAGCGGGCTTATGGCCGCTCCGACGATCGATCTGGTAGCGGAAATCTGCGGCAATAGTGCTAGGGCCGACCGCTCGCTCCGTACATTGACCCACTGTCGGCAAAACCCGTAGAGTAGAACGGGCCGGCAAGCATGAAAACTTGCGAGCAGTGCCACCTCAGGTACCCGAACGAAAGCACGTTTTGCTTCGTCGATGGCAAGCCCCTCGTCCATCTGCAGGACCCTCGGGTGGGCACCACGCTGAGCGGGCGCTACGTGATCGAAGAAGTGCTCGGCGAAGGTGGAATGGCGACCGTGTATCGGGCTCGCCACAAGCTCGTCGATCGTCCCTGCGCAGTGAAGATCATGAACCCCGGGCTCTCTCGCGACCCGGTCGTGCGGGAGCGTTTCCGCCGCGAGCTGAAAGCCGCGCAGAAGCTCGCCCATCCCAACATCATCGAGATCTTCGACCAGGGCGAGACCGACGATGGCACGCCCTATCTGGTGATGGAACTTTTGGAAGGCGAGTCGCTGGGGACGACGCTCACCCGCGGCCCGCTCAGCCATCAGCGTGCCCTACCGATCATGGTGCAGATCGCACGAGCGCTCGCGCGAGCGCACGACTTCGAGGTCATCCATCGAGACTTGAAGCCCGACAACATCTTTCTCTGCAGCCGCAGCGATGGCACCGATCTGGTCAAGCTTCTCGATTTCGGAATCGCGCGTTCGATGCAAGATGCTCGACTGACCAGCAGGGGGGAAGTTTTCGGCACCCCCCAGTACATGGCTCCGGAGCGCATCACCAGCATCGATGCCGGGGCGTCTTCCGATCTCTACGCCATCGGCATCATCTTCTACGAGATGCTCTGCGGGCAGCTACCCTTCGAGGCGGCCGATATTCCGAGCTACTTCTTGAAACATTTGAAAGAGCCCCCGCCGCCGGTCACCAAGTTCGCCCCCCGTACGCCGCCCGCGCTCGAAAAACTCATTCACAGTCTGATGGCGAAAAAACCGGACGAGCGTCCCGTCGACGCTCACCGGATGCACACCGATCTGCTGGCGATCTGCAATAGCCTGCGCGTGCCGGTCCCGCCGGAGGCCGAGGCCGAAGAAGAGCCGAGCTCCCGCCGAATGATCGGCTCGCTCCCGCCCGTCGCCATCGATCGGTGGGGCAAGCGAACCGCGGTCTTCGAGCAGATGCTTGCTCGGGCATTCGGAGGCACCGCTCCCGCCGAGCTCTCGAAGATGCTCGACGAGGTGAAAACATTGGTGCGCGCCGTAGCCGACTATCGTGCTCAAAGCGTGGCCGAGCAACGCAAGCTCGAGGCGCTCGAAGCGCGCGGGCGCGATGGCCGGCAGCGTTTCGGTTTTGCGGTCGATGCTTTGGGGATCGATGCTTCCAAGGCCCGTGAAGAAGCGCGCGCCGCCCACGCCGAAGTCGTTCCGTTCACCAAGGCGACCGCCGAAGCCAGAACCGTCGCCCTTTCGGCCCGCGACGAAATCTTGACGTGGGAGGGGCGGAGCGCCTTCCAGGAACCCTACCTTGGGTTGCAACAGGCGTACGAAGGGGGAGCTGAAGCGGTGAAGCAGTGGCTGATCGCGCGCAAGGCAGAGCTCGAGGTGAACGCGATCGCCGAGATGCGCGACCGAGAAGTCGCCGATCTCGAATTTCAAATCCACGAGCTCCGCGCCGCGCTCGCCAACCTCGAGCTTACCGTCGAGGAGGAGAAAGCGAACAGCGAAAAGCGGATCGCCGAGCTCGACGAAAGGACCGAAGGCCTACAGGTCGAGCTCCTCGCGCTGGCGGCCCGCTTCTGTGCGCCCCTTCGCCGCCGCCCCGAGCTCGGCCAGCTCTTTCAAGAGCTCGAAGCCGACGCCGCCTAGTACGATTGGTCAGATCGTGGTTATGACAGGCTAGCGGTCGAGCGCATGAAAATTCTGATTGCTCCCAATGCATTCAAGGGGAGCCTCGACGCCTTCGAGGTCGCCGACGCCATTGCGGAAGGGCTGGCCAAAGGTCTCGCGCGCGCCGACATGATTCTGATGCCCATCGCCGACGGTGGCGACGGCACGCTCGCGGTCCTACTGGCAGCCCTGGGCGGCGAGGCGCTCCAAAACGAAGTGATCGGTCCGCTGGGGCGCCCGGTGATCGCGCAATGGGGTCTCGCCGGCGACCGAGCGACGGCCATCGTCGAAATGGCGCGCGCCTCCGGGCTCGCGCTGCTCCGCGCCGAGGAGCGCGACCCGATGATGGCGACGAGCTACGGTGCCGGCCAACTCGTGGGCGCCGCGCTCGACCGCGGCTGCCGTCGCATCGTCGTGGCGCTGGGCGGCAGCGCATCCGTCGATGGCGGGGCGGGCCTGGCGGAAGCGCTCGGAGCGCGCCTGCTCGACGGCTCGGGCACACCGATCGGTAGGGGCGGGGGAGCACTCGCCGCGCTCGAGCACATCGATGTCGCCGGTCTCGATGGTCGCCTCGCGAATGCGGAAATCATCGCTTTGTGCGACGTCGATAGCCCACTTTTGGGTCCCGAGGGGGCCGCGCGAAGGTTCGCCCCCCAAAAAGGAGCGACGGATGCCATGGTGGAGGCCCTCGAATCCAACCTCACGCGGCTCGCCGAGGTGATCGCGCGCGATCTCGGCCGCGACATCCGAAACGCCGAGCATGCCGGCGCCGCGGGTGGAGTGGCCGCGGGCATTGCGGGAATTCTCGGCGGCCGACTGGTGCGGGGCATCGATTTCGTTCTCGAGTGTCTGCGGTTCGACGAGCGACTCGAAGGCTGCGATTGGGTCGTCACCGCCGAGGGCTCGCTGGATCGCCAAACGCTTGGCAACAAGGGGCCCTATGGCGTCGCGCGGGCCGCTCAGGGTCGGGGCATTCCCGTGCTGGCATTGACCGGAGCGCTTCCCGACGATTTCAATCGCGAAGACTTCTCCATCTTTCAGGCGATTCTGTCGATCTGCCCCCGACCGATGACGCTCGACGAGGCACTCGGTCGCACGCGTCAGCGTTTGGCGGCGACCGCCGAGGAAGTCGGGAGACTGTTGCTGCTGCCCCGACCGAAATAGCGGCAACTGGACTAAGCTGCCTGGCGGCATGTCCAAGCTCGACAAGGTTCGCATCGGTATCGTCGGCGCCGGCAAGGTCGCCCAGACCCACCTGAAGAACTATGCCGCCCTCGACGACGTCGAGGTCGCGGCATGCGCCGACATCGACGAGGCGGCGGCACGGCGCTCCGCAAGCACCTTCGGCATTCCCAGCGTCTACGCGAACTTCCGCGATCTGCTGGCCCGCAGCGACATCGATGCGGTCGACGTGTGTCTCCACAACAACTATCACATGCCGATCACCGTCGCGGCGCTCGAGGCGGGCAAGCACGTTTATTGTGAGAAGCCGATGGCGGGCTCGTATTGCGATGCGCTCACCATGCTGCAAACGGCGAAAAAAAGAGGCAAGAAGCTCCACATCGAATTCTTCACGCTCTTCTCGGACGAGACACGCGCCGCACGAGAGCTCATCGACGGGGGAGAGCTCGGCGAGCTTTACCATGCGCGATCGACGGGCTTCCGAAGGCGGGGGCGCCCTTACGTCGACGGCTACGGTACGCCTGATTTCGTGAGTAAGCGCTTGGCGGCCGGGGGCGCTTTGTACGACATGGGCGCCTATCACATTGCCCAGCTACTCTGGTTGCTCGGGAATCCGAAGATCGAACGCATCACCGGAAAGACCTACCAAAAGATAGATATGGACCCGAAGCGCCGCCGCGCGTCGGGTTACGACGTCGAAGAGCTCGCCGTTGGTTTCGTTCGCTTGGCGGGTGGTGTCTCGCTCGACATCGTCGAGGCATGGGCCGCCCACCTCGACGGCATCGAGGGGCCGGCGATCCTGGGCTCCCGTGGCGGCATTCGCCTGCGGCCGTTCGGTTTCTTCAAGAGCTACGGAAACATCGACGTCGATGGCGCGGTCGCCCTCGACCGAGCTCGGTTTCGTTGGGAAAATCTCGCCGACGACGGCGCCGCCTACGCGAGCTCGCAGGCACATTGGGTTGCCGCTCTGCAAGGTCGAGTGGACCTGATGCCGACCGCCGAAGTCGGGCTCGCGACGATGCTCGTCTCGGAGGGCATCTATCTTTCGGAGCGCCTCGGCCGCGAGGTGACCGGGGAAGAGGTCGAAACGGCATCGGTTTCTACGGCTGTGCCGATGTAGTCACCTAACATGACTGCGTCAGATCTTGGCGATGACAGATCACGATCAGCAATGGCCGCGCGTCGCCCACGGAAATGACGGCGAGGCCGTCGGAAGCCGCGCGTCAGACCGGAATCGCCGCTAGGCCTCGCCTCTGTTTGAGTTACTCGGCTACAGCCAGTTCCGCCTGTCCGGTCAGTACTTAAGTGGGTCTATGGCTACTCCGATGAGACGATCTGGTAGTGAGGATCTAACGCAGTAAATGCTAAGTCCGCGTTACTCGGCGGGGCCTTCGCCCCGCCTGCGGTGCGGGCCACCTGGTCAGTGGGATGACCGATGCCGGTCACCGACAGGGTCATGCGACGTAGCGTTGCTCACATGTCGCCACATCTCGAACGCCGAAGCTCGGCGACACGATCCCTTCGATCTCTCGCGTGACATCGCCCTCCGCTCGCGCGCGTGTGGTGATCGGACGCGGGTGACGAACGCGGTACGAAAGATGCTCGGAACCAAGCCGGAGATTGGGATACTTCGCTTAAGCTGCGCCCCGCAGCACCGTACTACGCGAGGCCGGACGTGATGAGAACGGGACCGCGGAACGGACCGACGTGACAGCCGGCACGGAGGTCGAATCAGAATGAACGCACGCAAGCTTGTGAGCCTTGCTTTTCTTGGGGCAGCCTTGGCGGCTGTCGGTTGTGGAGGAGACGACGGCGCCGACGTCAGCACCGGTTCGAGCGGCGCAGGCGGTGCCGCGAAAGACGGCGGTGCGACGGGCGGCCGTGCGGGCACCGCGACCGGATCTTCCGGTTCGACCTTGACCAGCGGCGGTAGCAGCGGCGCGGTGGGTTCGGGCGGGGCGACGACCGACGCTGGGGGAGACGTTTCGACCGGCGGTTCAGCCGGATTGGGCGGAGGTGGCACTGGCGCCGGCGGCTCCACGCTGGCCGATGCCTCGAGCGAACCGAGCATTCCCGAAGGCGGCGTGACGTGTGGAGTCTTCGGTGACCCCTGCACGTACGGTGCTACGTGCTGTTCGCAAGTATGCGACAGCAACACGCACACCTGCGCCTCCAGGGTCGAAAAGTGCAGCGCGGCGGGGACGTCGTGTTCGGCGCCCACCGACTGCTGTTCGCTCAACTGCGGTAGCAATGGTTACTGTGCGCCGACGGCGTGCGTTTCCGACGGCCAGACCTGCACCGGGACGACCGGTGGGTGCTGCGGCGGCACCTGCAGCACCGGCGCCTGTCAGGCATTGAACCCGATCTGCCGCACCTCGGGCAACACTTGCACGACCAACGATCAGTGCTGTTCGCACCTGTGCGGTGCGGATGGCCACTGCCTGCTCGGCGGATCGTACTGCATCCAGACCGGCGATGTGTGCGTGCGCGGCTCCGACTGCTGTGGTGGAATCTGTAACATTGCATCGGGCAACACGCTCGGCACCTGCTCGGTGCCGGCTCCTGGCGGCACGCGCTGCAGCGGCGCCGTCGACGGCACGTTCTGCAATGGCTGTGGCACCTGCTGCAGCCGGCTCTGCGCACCTTACGGCCCGACCGGCGTTTTCATCTGCCAGCCGGCCAACGGTTGTCACATCGACGGTGACCTATGCTTGCGCGACCGCGACTGCTGCGGCAACGACAGTAGCTTGCCGACCTCGGGTCAAACCGTGCAGTGTGTGCGCGAACATGCCACCGATACCGTCGGCGTGTGTCGCAACCCGATGGGCTGCTCGCCGGAAGGCAACGTTTGCCACTATAGAGGCGACGAGACCTACACCTGCAACGTCTCCTCGGCTCCGAACAATTGCTGCGGAGCGACCGGCAATTCGGGCGCATGCGTGCTCGATCAGCTCGGCGTCCCGCGCTGCAAAGGGATCGGTACCTGCCGCAAAGGTGGCGAGACCTGCGCCTTCACAGGTGATTGCTGCAACAACGTGCCCTGCGTGCCCGACGACAGCGGGCAGCTACGCTGTCTCGCCGTGCCGGACGGCGGGACGAGCTGTGTGCCTTCGGCAGGCAACTGCACGGTGACCGCCGACTGCTGTCCGGGAACGAGCTGCATCGTTCCGCAGGGGAGCACGCTCGGTAAGTGCGGCATCATCACGACGCCGCCGCCCGACGGGGGCACCTCATCGCCGGACGGCAGCACCGCGCCCGACGGCGGAACCACGCCGCCCGACGACGGAGGAACATCCACACCCGACGCGACGCCGCCTCCCGTATGCTCGCAATACGGTCAAATCTGCACCACCAACGCCGACTGCTGCAACGGCATCCCCTGCTATGGAGATGGAGGCATCTGCCGCATTCCACCGATGTGATGCACATCCGAGGGGCGGTTCGCGTGAGCCGCCCCTCTTGCCTGATTGCTTTTTTTGGGGAGATTGAGGAGCGTATCCCATGCAAACAACGAAGAGCTCGATGCGGCATACAACTCGGGTGGCACGGGCGTGCTCGGTGCTCGCGGTGCTGGCCACGGCAGCCTGCGGCGGCGACGACAGCGGCGACACCTCAGGAAGCGGGGGGGGCACGGCTTCAGGCGGGACTCGCACCACTGCGGGTAGCACCGGTACCGGCGGTTCGATCGGTTCCGGCGGCTCGATCGGTCTGGGCGGGACGTCGGGTACGGGCGACGCGGCCACCGATAATGCGGTGAACTGCGGGGCCTCGAAGATCGAGGCGACCGCCAAAGAAATCGACATGCTGCTGGTGCTCGACAAGTCGGGAAGCATGGCCTCGGAGTCCGGCTTCGGGACTGCCAAGTGGTCGGCGATGAAAACCGCGCTGTCGACGGCGCTCACCAAAGTGCAGGGCGGCCTCTCTTTCGGTCTCGAGCTCTTCCCCCACCGACTCACGTCGCCCATTCCTTTCGACTGCGGGACCGCATGCTGGGAGCTGCCGCCCGGCGACAGTGCCATTCTGGTTCCGGTGGCCATCGGAACGACGCGCGTGCCGAGTATTCTCACCACCCTGAGCGGCGTCGAGCCATCGGGGGGAACGCCTACCGCCGCGGCGCTCAAGGCCGCCGCGGATTACTTCACCGTCGGAGCTGGTAAAGCTCTCGCCGGCGACAAATACGTGCTCCTCGCGACCGACGGCGGCCCCAATGGCAACGCTACGATCATGTCGTGCGCGCAGTCGGAGTGCACGACGAACTTGGACAACAACTCGTTGAACGGCGATGCGGGCACGTTTCCGAACTTGTGCGATTCCGGCTTCGCGGGTCCCATGAACTGCCTCGACCGCGCGGCGACCGTGGCGCAGCTCAGTGTGATGGCCAGCGCAGGCCTGAAAACTTTCGTGGTGGGCATCGCCAGCCGCAGCCCCGACCCCTACCAGAGCACGCTCGACGAGATGGCCGTCGCCGGCGGCGTTCCCGCTTCGACCGCGAGCCCGAAGTACTACGCGGTGACCGCTGCGGGAGGTGTTTCGGGCCTCGAAACGGTGTTCGAGACGATCACCAAGCAGCTCATCAAGACCTGCCGGCTCCAGCTTCAATCGCAGCCGCCCGACAAGACTCTGATCAACGTCTACGTCGACGGAAAGGTCGTTGCCCCGGGTACCAATGGCTGGTCGCTCGACGAGACGACCCAGCCATTCACCATCGTGCTGCAAGGTACGACGTGTATGACGGTCGAATCAACGGGCGTAAGCAGCGTCGAAGTCCAGTACGGTTGCCCTACCGTCCCTCCCAAGTGAGCTCGACCGGCAACAGGTCCGGCCGGCGGGAACCCATACCCACCGCCCATCCCATCGAGTAGCGGGCGTTCACCTCGCAGCGGGGGTTGAAGCGGACGTCGCCGCCCGCGTCCTTCCATCGAAATGCGTCGATGCCGAAAGGTCCGAAGTAACCGGCGCTCGCCAGAGCGGCCGCGGTGCGCTCGGCTTCGGTGAAGAGGGCGCGCTCTTCGCCGGCGGTCAGGAGATCGGCCGGCAGACGGGAGCTCTTGGACCAAGCTCCGGTCTCGTCCACGATCTGAAGGGTGGGATCGCCGAGCGTGAGGCTTCCTCGCCGCGAAAGAAAGCCGTGCATGCCGATGTCGATCACCCGCTCGACCCACGGCTCGACCTGAAGCCCGCCTCGATCGGTCAGTGACGCGCGGACGAACGGCTCGACGGAAGGACCGAGCTCGTTCGAACGGAGTCGCTGGCGGCCGCGTCCCGCGAAGCCGAACGCGCGCTTCAGTACCCACGGCCCTCGTGAGGAGGACAGCGCTTCGACGAGCTCGGCGCGCGCGTGCACGAAGCGAGCGCCGGGAAGATGTTGGCCGAGCTCTGCCGAAAACGCGCGGTGGTTCACCCGCTGCAGAACGTCCAGCGGAGGCGACGGGGGAATGGCTGCACCCGCGCGGCGAAGTGCGACGATGGCGCGCGGCGTGGGGCAAAACGCGCGCCCCTCGAAGCCGCCGTCAAGCGACTCCGCGACGGGGTTCGACGGTGCGAGGATCACATCGCCCGCTGGGACGAGGCCGTCGAGTCGCTCCACCAACGAGGTAAGCCGCGCCGCCACGGCTGCATTGGGGGCGTAGCCGATCGGACGTGCCAGTTCTTCGTCCGCGTCGAAGTTCAGATACCAGACTCTCTGCATTGCCATGCAGCGAGCTCCTCCACGAAGCGCGCGGAAAGACCGGATCGCATTCGTCCCTCGCGCTCGATGGGCTTACCGCGCATCACCATGGGTGACAAAGGTGCGGGCAGGTGCTCGCGCCACGTGGCGAAGTCGGCCGCGCCGGTCCACACGCGAAACCATCGCAGAGCGAATCGGACGTGGGGGATCTCCTCCTCGAAAATCGTCGTTTGAAGCTCGGCGCCGCGCTCGTCGCCCGCGTCGCGAAAGCGCTCGGCGAACCGCACGGCGTGGTCGAGGTTTCCTCCCTCGAACCCCACGCCCATGGTGGCGACGAATTGGGCCGGTGTTTCAGCCGCCGGCACTCGGTCCCAGAACCAGTCGCGCACGGGAAAATCGCCGTACGCGAAGCCGAGCGACGCGAGGTAATCCCGGTACATGCACATGTGGCGTATCTCGTCGCGCGCGACCTTCGCGAGGCCGCGCCGAAAACTCGATGGCGTTTGGGGGTACGCAAGGATTGCCCAGCACATGAGCTCTGCGGCTTGGAGCTCGTGATGCAAAAAGGTGTGAACGAGCTGGGCCCTGCGTTGCGGCGTTCGAAGCGCATCCCGTCTCGGCGTTTTCGTGCGTGTGACGGCTCGCACGAGACCGGCCGGTCGCATCGGCCGCAGGGCGCGTCGCGAAGCAGGTGCCGTCTCGAGCTCGCGCGGTGGAAGCGAGAGCTCGAATTTCCGGCTTACCTCGGCGGCCCCCAAATAGTCCCACGCCCATCTTTCCAGGGTTCCGGCCGCTGGCGTCACGAGCATGGGTGCCTCGTTCGGGCTACGTCCCGAGGCCGAGGATAGTGCGATTGCGCTCTCGGCGACAGCCGGCGCATAATCCGCGCCATGGCACGCGTATTCGAGAAGTGGACGGTTTTGCCCCATGGACCCCTCGAGAAGCTGACCGAGAATCTCTGGCGCGTCGAGGGGACGATGCCGAATCCCAACATTCGGCGGGTGATGACGATTGCGCGCATGAAGGACGGCCGCCTCGTCATCCACAACGGCATTGCGCTCGAAGACGCTCTGATGGCGGAAATCGAGCAGTTCGGCACGCCCACCGCGATCGTGGTGCCGAATGGCTTTCACCGCCAGGACGCCAAGATCTACAAGGATCGTTACCCGACCGCCGATGTCTACGCGCCCTCGGCGGCGGTCACCGATGTGGCCAAAGTCGTTCCCGTCGCCGGCGATTACACCCAGGCTCCCAAGGACGACACCGTGCAGTTGCATCACCTCGAAGGCTGCAAAGGCAAGGAAGGCGTTCTCGAGGTGAGGTCCGAAGATGGCACGACTCTCGTTTTCAATGACATGATCTTCAACATTCCGAAGCGAAGGGGGCTCATGGGCTTCCTTCTGTCGCCCAGCGGCAAGCCGGCGGTCCCCCGCGTCAGCCGGTGGATGCTTCTGAAGGACAAGGCGGCCTTCGTCCAGCACGTGAATCGCATGGCGACTCCCAACCTGCGCCGGGTCATCCTCTCGCATGGACAGATGCTGACCGAGCAACCCGGCGAAACGTTGAAGCAGATTGTCGCCGAAGCCTAGCATTACTGGGTCAGATCCTCGCTACCAGATCGTTGCATCGGAGTAGCCATAGTCCCATGAAAGTACTGACCGAACAGGCGGAGCTGGCTTTCGGCGAAGCCAAAGAGGCGAAGCCTTGCGGCTCTTCCGTGCTGAAGCACAGCTCCGACGGCCTCGCCGTAACTTATGTGGCCGCCCCGCCGAAATTGCCGATCGTGATCTGGCATAGCCAAAATCTGACCCACTAGTGGTAGCTACGTTTTGATGCTCAGGCGTTTGATCATCTTCTGAAGGCCGAAACGCGAGAGCCCCAGCATTTCGGCGGCTTTGGTCTGGTTGCCGCGCGTTTCCAGGAGCGCCGTCTGGACGAGCTCCATCTCGAGCGCGTCGACGCGGGGCCGCACGCGCAAGCCCACAGGCTCGCCGTCCCCCTGATCGGCCGGTCGCTGCACCTCCGCCGAAAGGTGCTCGGCTTCGATGATGCCGT
>WNGB01010103.1_pt1 | contig 24201 bp, 27 predicted proteins | sample 5400681 | NCBI WGS metagenome assembly WNGB01 (sample SAMN13153367, study PRJNA577476) | soil metagenome | isolation source: 115 cm soil or saprolite under grassland replicate 2 | place: USA:California | collected 2016-06-15
CGCCTTCCGGCCCGAGCAAGTAGCTGCTGCTCGTGAACGCATAGGCAATTACGCTGATTGGGGTGGCGGTGACCAGTTCCACCGCTTCGTCCACGTGGGGAGGGGAAGCGAAAGCACGAACGGCGTCGAGACCGAGCGGCGGAGGTTCCGCGCCGCTACTCCACCCCAATGGAACCCGGGCGACATGAATTGCAACGCCGCTCGGTGCCATCGCGCCGAATTCGTCCTCGGGCACGATGTCGTTGTGCGGCGTGAGCAGCCCGATCCGAGCTCGTGATCCCCACCCGTCCGGCTCCCACACGGTCGCCATTTCTGTCATTCTCTTCCGCCTAACTAGAATTATCTAGACCTGGATAGCACGGTGTACGCTGCGGGCTCGGTCAGCCTAATCGGACCGGATGTCGGGCGGCTTTCGTGGGACCGACCTTCTAGAACGCGTGTTTGGCCCATAGTTCTCTACTGGCCTTCCAGTGTTACACAGACCTGGATAGTTCCGTGTGTGAGGGGTCGTTAGCCGGGGAAGGGTCCACGGCGGGAGCCCGGGGGGATGTCTCCGATCAGAACCGGCGCAGGTAATCTCAAGCGCTGTCCGTCCTCGCTCAGGAACTCGTTGGGCCAGGTGTCGAGCAGGGTGCCTGCGTGGGGGCACCGATTGACGTAGGCGTGGTACCGGCCGTCCACGTTGACGATGAATCCCTCGAGCGGCTTGCCGCGCCGGATGAGACGGAACTTCGCCGTCTGGCCCGCGGGGATCGCCTTGACGGCGCAGCGCCAGACGCTCGGGCTCTCGGCGGTCGGCTCCACGGGTCGGTTCTACCAGAAGGGTCGGATCACTTCAACGCGGGTACTGGACCAAGTTGCTTCGCCATACTTCGTTCTCGGTCGGCAGCAGCCCTCAACGTACACTCACGTACGCCTCGGGCTGCTGCTTCCCTCGGGCCTCGTCTGACTCGCAACTTGGCCCAGTACCCGAGGTGTCCGCTGCGGGGCAGGGGGCAGAGCCGCGTGGTAGGATGGCCGGGTTATGCTGGCCGTCGACGCGCAAGAGCTCACCAAGACCTTTCGGAGCGGATGGCTCGGCCGAAGGCGCAGCGAGGCGCTCAGGGGCGCGAGCCTCCAGGTGCCGCGCGGGGCCATCTTCGGCCTGCTAGGACCCAACGGGGCGGGCAAGACCACGCTACTCTCCATCCTGGCGACGCTCCTGCTGCCGGACTCGGGCTCGGCGACCATCCTCGGCCACGACGTGGTCCGCGAGGCGGGCGCGATACGCCGCCGGCTCAACATGGCGAGCGGCAACGCGTCCTTCGTGTGGAGCCTGCGGCCGCCCGAGGTGCTGACGTTCTACGGTGGGCTCTACGGGCTCTCGGGTCGCCGGCTCAAGAGCCGCGTGGCCGAGCTCGTCGAGCAGTGCGAGCTCGGTCCCTACCTCAAGACCGAGTACAACGCGCTGTCGACCGGCATCAAGCAGCGGCTGGGCCTGGCCAAGGCGCTGCTGAACGAGCCCGAGGTGCTCTTCCTCGACGAGCCGACGCTCGGCCTGGACCCGGACGTGTCGATCCGGCTCCGGGCCCAGATCGCGGCGCTGCGGCGGGAGCGAGGGACGACGATCATCCTCACCACGCACTACATGCGCGAGGCCGAGGAGCTCTGCGACGAGATCGCCTTCATCAAGGCGGGGCGCATCCTAGCCCAGGGTACCGCGGACGCGCTCAAGCGCCAGATCCGGATTGGCGAGGTGGTGGCGCTCCGCCTCGACCCGGTGTCGCCCCAGGCCCTGGGCGACCTGCCGGGGATCCTTCAGCTGCACGTGAAGGGGGAGTACCTCGAGTGCACCGTGGACGCCGTCGACAAGCGGCTGCCGGAGATCCTGCGCTGGCTGCACGAGCACGGGGTGCTGGTGCGCGACTGCCAGGTGCGAGAGCCCGAGCTCGAGGAGGTCTTCGTTGAGCTCGCGCGCTGAGACCCTGGCGCCTGACCTGCGGCACGGGAGCCAGCCCGAGCCCTGGACCGTGGAGCTGATCCGCACCTGGGCGTTCGCGCGCCGCAACGTCATCATGGCGCGCCGCAACGTATTCTTCGTCTTCGAGCTGACGTTCTGGCCGGGCGTGGCCATGCTCTCGCACGGCCTCCTGACGCGCTTCCTCGACCTGGACCCCAAGATGACGGCCTTCATCCTGGTGGGGACCGTCGCGCTCTCGGCCGTGCAGGTCTGCCAGCTCGACGTCGCCTACGCGGTGCTCTTCGACATCTGGTCGAAGTCCATGAAGCACCAGTTCCTGACGCCGATCGGCATCCGGCACATGGCGGGAGGCTCGTGGCTGGTGGGCGTGGCGCGCGGGATCCTGGTCTTCATCCTCATGGCCGTGATCGGGAGCTGGGCCTTCGGCTTCGACTTCATGGGCGCGGGACCCGGCTCGCTCGCCCTCTTCCTCCTGGGGTGCTTTCTCTGCTCGCTGATCATCGGGCTCCTGGTCTGCAGCCTCGTCTTGCTCTTCGGCACGCGCGCGGAGACCTCCGCGTGGGCGGCCGTGAACTTCGTCGTCATGCTCTCCGGCATCTACTATCCGGTCTCGGTGCTGCCGGGCTGGGCGCAGGCCGTGGCGGCCGGCATCCCGCTGACCTACTTTCTCGACGCCTTCCGCCAGGGCTATGGCTTCGAGGCCCAGTTCGCCCATGCTTGGCTGAAGGGGTTTGCGCTGACCGGCTGCTACGTGGTGCTCGCGCACTGGGCGCTGGCCTCCGCCATCACCCGCTCGCGGCGCACCGGGCTTCTCCTCAAACTCTCGGAGTGACGCCATGACCGAACCCGCGCAGGCCATTCGCCTTGACATCCCGCGTCCCGCCCCCGAGGTGGTCAAGGGCTTCCAGGGGCTCCCGACCACCGCGATCTCGGACGTCATCGATCTCTCCTGCGTCATGCGGTACGCCATCCAGCCGCTCTGGCCCGACATCGCCCGCATCGCGGGGCCGGCCTTCACGGTGCGGACGGCGCATCACGACAACCTCATGCTCCACGCCGCGATCTACCGCGCCGAGCCGGGCGACGTCATCGTGGTGGAGGCGGGGGACGACTCGATGGCGGTCGCTGGCGGCAACGTCTGCGCCATCGCCCAGAAGCGGGGCGTCGCCGGCTTCATCGTCGACGGCGTCATCCGCGACATCGGCGAGAGCCGCGCCAATGGCTTTCCGCTCTTTGCCCGCGGCCGCTCGCCCATCCCGGGGGGGAAGGCGGGCCCCGGCGAGATCAACCATCCCATCCGCTGCGGCGGCATCGTCGTCCATCCGGGCGACATCGTCGTCGCCGACGACGAGGGCATCGTCGTGGTGCCGCTGGCGCGGGCGCCCGAGGTGCTGAAGAAGGCACAGGCGAAGGCGGAGGCGGACGCCAAGCTGAGCCTGGATGCCTGGGAGAAGAACCACCGGAGCAAGGTGGACGCCACGCTCAAGGCCGGGGGCTACACGGCCTGAGGGGCGCGAGAGGGCCTCATGGACGCGGGGCTTCTGCCGGCGCTGTCGCTGGGCTTCCTCTTCGGTCTCCAGCACGCGACCGATCCCGATCACGTGGTCGCCGTGGCGACGATCGTGAGCCGCACGCGCCGCTTCGACGCCGGCGCGCTCGTCGGCGCCTTCTGGGGCATCGGGCATACGGCCACGATCGCCACGGTCGGCATGGCCATCATCGTCTTCAACGTGACGGTGTCGCCGGCCATCGGGCTGTCGATGGAGCTGGCGGTGGCGCTGATGCTGATGGCGCTCGGCATTGTTCGTGTGGTCCGGAGCCTGCGAGAGCGGGATGGCCTCGCGCAGGCCTGTCCAGGAGGGGCCAAGGGGATCCGGAGCGTGCTCGACACGGTTGGCCGCGCCCAGGCGGCGCGCTCCATCGGGATCGGGCTCGTCCACGGGTTGGCCGGTAGCGCGGCCGTGGCGCTTCTCGTCCTCTCGACCGTGCGGAGCCCGTACGCTGCGGTCGCCTACCTCTTGCTCTTCGGCCTCGGCACCATCGTCGGGATGACGGCCATCACGGCGCTCCTCTCGCTGCCCTTCACGACCCCGCTGCCGGCGCTGAGCTGGGCGCTCGCCATGGGGACGGGCGTCCTGTCCTTCGGCTTCGGGCTGTATCTCACCGTGCAGATCGGCTTCGTCGACGGGCTCCTGCTCGGCCACACGCTGTCGATCCCTCGCTAGCTGCGGTTCGAGTTCAGGATCGCCTCACGGCACGCGACCCCGCACCGCCCATGCGCGGGCGACCAGGCGGATGCTGCCGTCGGGGCTCACCGGCAGCGCGCTTCGGATGCGCTCCCTGAGCGCCCCGCGTCGCTCTTCCGTCAGGGAGACGCAATAACCGGGAGCGGGACCCTGGCCGCCGAGAAACGGTGTCCAGTAGTGGACGAAGTCGCGGAACCGGGTAGGCACGTCGATCTCGCAGGTCGCGACTGAGCGGAGCCCGGCGCCCCGGAAGAGGTCGACCAGTGGCTCGGGCCGGCAGAGCGGGAAGCGCCGGCCTTCGTCAAGGGCCAGCGCGGCGGGGTCGAGCGCCACCGCCGCATCCCAGAAGTAGCGCATCAGCTCCATGCGCTCCGCATAGTCCCAGACATAGGCGGCCACGGCGCCCCCCGGTCTCACCGCGCGCCGCATCTCCGCGAGGGCGCGCCCCGGGTCGGGCACGAAGTTGAGGACGAGCCCGGAGACGGCAGCGTCGAACTCGGCCCCGCCGCAGGGCAGAGAGCGCGCGTCACCGAGGGCGAAGGCGGCGCGCGGGTCTTTGATGCGGCTCCGCGCGTGGTCCAGATACCCGTCGGAGGAGTCGACCCCCAGCACCCGAATAGGGGTCGCTTGCTCGAGGATGGCTTCGGACAGGGCGCCGGTGCCACAGCCGACATCGAGCCACTCGAGCCCGTCGGCCAGAGCCAGCCAGGCGAGGAAGTCGCGGGCGACCAGACGGCTCCAGCGTCCGACATATGGCTCGTAGACATTGCCGCGTGCCCACACATCCCTGCGCTCATCGCCCGCCATGGCGCGTGAGTATACTCCCGCCCATGATGGCTCGGCGACGGGCATTGGGGATCGCGGTCGTGCTCGGTGCGGCCCTCGCAGCCGGCATTGGGTGGGCGCTCTACCAGGGCTCGGCCGCCGGGCTCGAGCTTCGCAAGGGGCGGATGATCGAGGCGACCCTGACACCGGCCGGCGGTGACGCAGTCTCCACCTTCGTGGAGCTCCGGCTCCGGAGCTCCGCGGGCAGCCAGGTGAGTGCCGTGGTCCGCGTTCCCCGCGCGGGCGTGCCGCCGTATCCCGCCGCGGTCCTCGTGGGCGGCATCAACCTCGGACGCAAGGTGGCGATGGTCGCCGGGCTCGACGCCATCGCCCGCTATGCGATCATCGTCTCGCCCGACTATCCGGTCCAGCTCCATCGCCGCGACTGGGAGGGTCTCCACTTCCTCGCGACGTCGGCGCGGCTCCGGGCCTCGGCCTTCGATCTCGTGTCGCAGATCGGGCTCCAGGTCGATTACCTGGCGTCGCGCCCAGACGTGAGCGGCCACCGGATCTTTCTGGTGGGCTCGAGTCTCGGCGCTCCGGCCGTCGTCATCGCCGGCGCCGTGGACGCGCGGCCTGTGGCGGTGATTGCACTCTACGGCGGCGGGAACATCGGCTCGCTCGCGACGCACACGCTCCAGCACGGCGAGCGCGACGGCTTCCCCGGCTGGCAGGCCGCGATCCTCGCGCGCACGCTCGCGCTCTTCCTGACGCCGCTTGAGCCGACGCGCTATGCCGCGCGCATCGCCCCGCGGCACTTCCTCATGGTCAACGGCGCGGACGATTCGCTGATCCCGCGGGCCAACGTGAACGCGCTCTTCGAGGCAGCGCGGGAGCCCAAGGACATCATCTGGGTGCAGAGCGAGCACGTCCAGCCCGACGAGAAGGAGCTGATCCGGGCCGTCTCCGGCAAGATCGCGGCGTGGCTCGCTGGCCGCGGACTCCTGCCGCCCGAGGCCGCGCTCTCGGAATGAGCCTCCCGTCCAAGAGGGAGAAAAGACTCGGAGGCGCCTCCTAGCCCGGATTATGCGCAAACAGGCGCCCACCCTCACCCTGGCCCTCTCCCTCTCCGAGGGAGAGGGAGCCGTCATAGAAACCCTCGCCCCCGAAGGAGGAGGGGCAGGGTGAGGGGGAGCTCACGAGGCAGAAGACGTGTTCGTGTATAGAGCGGGCTATCGGTTCAGGAACTTCAGGACGCTCCTGGCGATGCCGTCGGGGTCGAGGCCGTGCTTGGCGTAGAGGCCCTTGGCGTCGCCCGACTCGCCGAAGCCATTGACGCCCAGCCGCTTCACCGGCGTCGGCATGACCTCGCCCAGGAACTCAGCCACGGCGCCGCCGAGGCCGCCGTGGATCGAATGGTCCTCGACGGTCACCACGCGTCCGGTCTTGCCGGCCGACAGCAGCAGCGTCTCTTCGTCGAGCGGCTTGATGGTCGACACATTGATGACCTCGGCATTGATCCCGTCGGCCGCGAGCTTCGTGGCCGCCTCGAGCGAGTTCCAGACGGTGCCGCCGGTGGCCAGCAGGGAGACGTCCGAACCCGCCCGCAGCACGTCGGCCTTCCCGAACTGGAAGTGGTACGTGGGCTCGTGCACGGGCTCGAGGTTCTGGCGCGTGAGGCGGAGATAGAGCGGACTCCGGTGCTCGACGGCGTAGGCCACCGCCTGCTTAGTCTCGATCTCATCGGCGGGCTGGATGATCGGGATGTTCGGCAGCGAGCGGAGGCAGGCGATGTCCTCGAGCCCCATCTGCGAATAGCCGTCCTCGCCGATCGCGACGCCCACGTGGGTGCCCACGAGCGTCACGGGCGCATTGCTGTAGGCGATGGACACGCGGATCGTCTCGAAGCGGCCGACGATGAAGCAGGCGAAGGAGCAGGCGAAGGGGATGTGGCCGGTGAGCGCCAGCCCGGCGGCAAGTCCGATCATGCCCGACTCGGCGATGCCGACGTCGAAGGCGCGGCCGGGGTAGGCCTTGGCGAAGGCTCCCGTCATCGTGGACTTGGACAGGTCGGCGTCCAGCGTGACGATGCGATCGTTCCTCGCGCCGAGCTCGAGCAGCGCTTCTCCGAAGGCGGCGCGCGAGGCCTTGGCCGGCATCACTTCTTCTCCATGGCTTCGAGCTCTGCAATGATCGGCTGCGCCCAGGCGGGCACCGTGCCGTCGAGCACCTCGCGGATTGCCGCGACGGCCTCGGCGGGCTTGGGTGCCTTGCCGTGCCACTCCGGGTCATTGGCCATGAAGGACACACCCTTTCCCTTGATGGTGTGGGCGACGATGAAGGTCGGCCTTCCCTTTGTCGCCTCGGCTTGATCGAGCGCCTTGTCGATCTGGGCCAGGTCGTGGCCGTCGATGTCGAGCACCGGCCAGCCGAAGGACTTGAGCTTGTCCACGATGGGCTCGAGGTCGAGGATCTTCTTCACGAAGCCGTCGAGCTGGATGCCGTTATAGTCCAGGATGACGCAGAGATTGTCCACGTGGTGGTCCGGAGCCCCGAGCTTCGGCCCGGACATGAGGCTCTCCCAGATCTGGCCTTCCTGGGTCTCGCCATCGCCCAGGACGCAGTACACCCGCGCGCTCTTGCCATCCATCTTGAGGCCGAGCGCCATGCCCACGGCGACCGACAGGCCTTGCCCGAGCGAGCCCGTCGCGGCCTCGATGCCGGGCAGCGCCGTGCGGTCCGGATGGCCCTGGAGCGGGCTCCCGAGCTTGCGCAGCGTCAGGAGCAGGCTCTCGGGGAAGAAGCCGGCCTTGGCCATGCAGTAGTACTGGGCTGGGACGCAGTGGCCCTTGGACAGCACGAAGCGGTCGCGGTCTTCCCACGTCGGCTGCTTGGGGTCGTACTTCATGCGGTTGAAGTAGAGGACGGTGAGGATGTCGATGACCGAGAGGGAGCCGCCCGGATGGCCGGAGCCCGCGTGAGCGAGCATGCGGAGGATCTGCACACGGCCCTCCCGGGCGATGGCTTCGAGCTTGGCGAGATCGGGGTTGGCCATCAGTCGAGAGCCTCCATGAAGCCGGCGATGGCGTCCACGTGGACGCCGGTGACGGCGAGCTCGGGCGTGTACACGACCTCGTCCGCGGCCCAGACGATCGTGCCGCGAACGTCCTTGGTGATGCCGGCGATGCTGGCGAGCAGCCGCGTGATGTTGTCGTTGATCCGCACGGTGTTGGCCTTGAGCGGCGCGGCGATCCGGCCGTCGCGAATGATAAAGGAGTCGCCCACCACGGTGCAAGTGAAGTCGCCCGCGCGGAGCCCGTTGATGGGGTAGGTGTACCAGATGCGGCCGATGTAGAGCCCGTCACGCACCGTCCGGATCAGCTCGTCGAGCGAGACTGGGTCGCTGCCCTCGACGACGACATTGGACGCGGCGGTGTCCGGCTGCGCGTCGAAGGCCCGGCCACCGCCGCCGGCGTACCGGAAGCCGTTGCGCGCGACGAGGGCCGGTGCCGCGGCTGCCGCCTCGACGCCCAGCTTGTCCTTGAGCGCCGGATCGTGGAGGAGCCGCTGCGCCTCGTACCAGTTGGTCAACGCGCCCACCAGCACCCCGTCACGGATCAGGTCGGTCCGCCCCGTTGGCAATCCCTCACAGGTAATCCCCTTGGAACCCATGAAGCCGGGCATGGCCCCGTGGTCGTAGATGGACAGCCGCGGCGAGGCGACGCTCTTCCCGAGCATGCCGAGGAAGGGCGTGCTCGAGGAGTAGAACGAGCCCACCTGGCAGGAGGGGACCACGAGGTTGTTGACGAGATCGGCCACCGGCTGGCGGCCGAAGACCACGGTGTAGTCGCCCGACGGCACACGCTCTCCGCCGATGGCCTCGACGGCCCGCTGCGCCGCGTCCACGCCGGCCTCGTCGGTGAAGTGATCGAGGCGGGTGGCCGTGGACCAGCCCGAACCCTTCGCCTCGCGGGCCTCGACCATGGCGGTGACGAAGCCCATCATGAGGGTCGAGACGTCGGTTTGCGGCTCGGGCATGTGGGTCGAGGCTATGGCCATGGTCTCCTGGAGGATGGTGACGTCCCCGCCCAGGATGAGGCCGAGCGCGCGGAGCTCCGCCTCCGTGGCCGCCAGGTCGGCCAGTCTGGACGAGGCGAGGAAGGAGCGGAGCCCCCCCTCGAGCACCTTCCATCCGGCTTCGACGAGCTGGGAGTCGGCGATGGCGAGCAGAGCCGGATCGTGATAGTCGCTGAGCTCGCGGCGACGGCCGTCCGGGCGCGGCAGCGATCGGAACTCGGGATCCCGCACGGCGCCCTGGCGGGCCTTGTCGAAGGCGCGGCGGACCCCATCGGCCGAGAGATCGCTCGGCTCAGAGCCGAAGCCGATCAGGACGCCCTCCGGCGAGTCGAAGGCGACCTGGATGCCGAGACCGTGCATCTCGGCGCTCTTCGGCTCCTCCACGCCATTGCAGGGGATGTGCGAGGTGTAGTTGAGCCGGCTCAGGAGGTGACGGTTGTCGGCGGCGAAGACCTCGGCCTCCCTCACGCCGGGCTGGGCCTCCACCAGGGCGAGTCCGTCTCGAACGGCGCGCGCGAGGTCGGAAGGGCCTGGCACTAGGGACGCCTCGCCGCGGTCACCGCCGTCGGATACCTCTTCTCCGCCCAACCCGGAATCCCCTCGTCGAGGATCATCATGTTCCGGTAGCCCGCCTGGTACAGGGACCTGTAGGCCGCACGGGCCAGTGCGTGCGGGCACGCTCAGTAGAGGACGACGAGCTCGTTGCGCGGGATGTCCCGGAGGTGCCTCCGTATCTCGTCGAGCGGGACATTGATCGCCCCCTTGATGTGCAGGTCGTCGTACTGCGCTCTCTCGCGGACGTCGACGAAGAGAACGCGCTGGCGCTTGTCGACGTGCGCCTTGGCCTCGTCCACCGAGATGTACTTCTCGGGCACCTCGGGGTCGTCGGCAGGCGCCGGCGCCGCCCACAGGATCGCGGTCGCGATGACGAGTGCCGCGAGCAGAGCCCCCCTCACCCTGCCCTCTCCCCCATTTGGGGGAGAGGGATTCAACACTTCGGGCGAAGGATACGTGTGCTGGTTTCCCTCTCCTGTCTCTACTCTCTCTTCCCCGGGGGAGAGGGAATCAAAATGAGGACTCCTTTTCAAACCCCTCGCCCCCTCTGGGGGAGAGGGTAGGGTGAGGGGGGGGCTCATCCCTGGCCTCCCCTGATGATCGCCCGGCTTCGCATGGTCGGGCCGCCGTTGCCGAGCTTCTTGGTCTGCATGGGCTGTCCCTTGCCGCAGTTGGGGATGGGGTAGAGTCTGAAATCCCGGCCCACCGCGTCCACCTTCATCAGGTAATCGCGGCTGTCAGCCATGATGCCGCCGTCGCGGTAGAGGCGGCCGATCTGCCCGTTCCGGATCTCGTAGACCTTGCGGGCCGAGATGCGGAAGTTCTCGCGGCTCTCGGCTATGGACGGCGTCTTGTGGCCGACGAGATAGTACCCGTGATCGACTTCCTTGATGATGTCCGCCGGGTCGCGGTCGCCCGCGGCGAAGACGGTGTTCGACATCCGAATCAGCGGGATGAGCGGCGCCTCGGTCGCCTTCCAGTGCCCATTGGGCTCGGCGCCGAAGATGGCCGCGGTCTGGCGGCTGTTCATGAAGCCCTTGAAGATGCCCCGGTCGATATGGGCCACGCGCCGGGCAGGCGTGCCCTCGTGGTCATACTTGTAGTGGCCGTACCCGGGTAGCGAAGGGTCCGAGAAGGCGTTGACCAGCGGCGAGGCGATCTGTCGCCCCACCTGGGTGTCGTCGAGGCCCTTGAGCAGCCAGGATCGCCCCGCATACGCCGTCTCCATCTTGAGGCCCCGGTCGAGCTCCATGGGATGCCCGATGATCTCGTGCGACACGAGCGTGTTGTAGTGCGGATCGGTCACGACTGTAACCTCGCGGTCGAGCCCCGGCAGGACCGGCGCCGCGGCGAGCAGGGCCGACTCGCGCGCCATGGCCAGGGCGAAGTCGGCGAAGGGCGGGAAGGGCATGAGCGGGTCATCGACGCCGCGCTCGAGGATCTCCCAGCCGCGCTGGTGTCCGACCACGTCGTAGATTTCCTGGCTGTTGTCCGCCCCGGTGGCGACGACGTAGCACATGCCCTGCGTGAGCGCGAAGGCCTGGTCGATGAGCGCGCCCTCGGACGAGGCGAAGAGCTCGCGCGTGAGCTGCGTCATCGTCGAGATGAAGTTGTAGCCGATGGCCGGCTCGGCCGCCTTGACCCGGCGCGAGATATCCTCCGTGAAGCGCACCATCACGCCCAGGTCCACGGCGCGCGGATCCGTCTCGTACACGGCGGGCACGGTCTCCTGGCAGACGCGGATGGGGTGCAGCCGCGTGTCGGCGAGCGCCTCGCCGAGCGGCCCGAACTTCCCGCGCGCGTCGGCCTTGTACTCGGCGTTGGCCAGCGCGCGGCGATAGGCCGCGTCGAGCCCCTCCTTCAAGATAGCCTCGAGGCGAGGCAGATCGGCTTCGCCCAGGCCCCGGCCGAAGTAACCGGGCGCCACGGAGCGATCGCCGGCGAGTACCCGGATGCCTGCGGCCAGCACCGCGTCCTCGCCCGCGCTCTTGGAGGCGCCGTTCTCGGCCGAGGCGTACTTGCCCTCGCCGATCTCGAGGCGGATGTCGGCGTAGTGGAGGTGCGGCAGGCTGCGCGCATAGCCGGTGGCCAGATCTCTCACGAGCGGGCTGAGGCGCTCGATGAGGTCGGTGCGGATGGCGGAGGGCATCAGCGGATGCTCACCAGCCCACGAAGGGCTCGACCCAGACCGGCTCGCCGGCGGCCACGTTGCCGCGCTCCTCCTCGATTACGATGAAGCAATTGCCCGCCGTCATCGAGGTGAGGATGCCCGAGCCCTGCGGCCCCGTGGTGCGCACCTCCCAGCGGTCGTCGGCGTAGGCCAGGATGCCGCGCTTGAACTCGCGGCGGCCTGCCTTCTTTCCCATGGGCTCGGCGGCCATGGCGCGGAAGGCCGTCACCGAGAGCTCGCGGCGTCCGGCGAGCTTCCAGAGCGCCGGCCTGACGAAGAGGTGGAAGGTCAGCATCGAGGCGACCGGATTGCCAGGCAGGCCGAAGAAATGCGCGCGGCCGATGCTTCCGACGGCGAGCGGGCGCCCCGGCTGCATGGCCACCTGCCAGAAGTGGATGCCGCCCGCCTGCTGGAGCACGGCCTTCACGAGGTCATAGTCGCCGACGGAGACGCCGCCCGAGGTCAGGACGACATCGGCGTGCTCGGCGGCGCGGAGGAGGCGGGCGTGGAGCTCCTCGAAGTGGTCGGGGACGATGCCGTCGTCCACGGCCAGGGCGCCATTGGCCTCGACGAGCCCACGCAGCGAGAAGCGGTTCGAGTCGTAGACCTGTCCGGGCTTGCGTGAGGATCCGGGTTCGGCAACCTCGTCGCCCGTCGAGAGCACGGCGACCCGCGGCTTCTGGCGCACGAGAAGCTGCGGCAGGCCGAGCGAGGCCGCCACGCCGATCTCCTGAGGGCGCAGGACGCTACCCGCCGGCAGCACCACCTGGCCCGCACCGACATCCTCGGCGCGAAGACGTCTGTTCGCGCCGGCCGCGATCGGTCCGATCGTGAGGCGGTCGCCCTCGCGGGTCACGATCTCCTGCGGGTAGACGGTATCGGCGCCGGCGGGCATGGGCGCGCCCGTCATGATGCGGAGCGCCTGACCGCGGCGGAGGGTATCCAGGAAGACCGAGCCCGCGGCCAGCTCGGCGACCACCTCGAGCGTGCGCGTCCCGCCGACGGGGATATCGGAGGAGGCGACCGCGTAGCCATCCACGGCCGAGTTGTCAGTGGGCGGCACATCCATCTCCGCGCGCACGTCTTCGGCCAGGACGCGGCCCAGCGCGGCGCCCAGGGGAATCATCTCGGGCGCCGCGACAGTCGCGATCCGGGCGAGGATCTGAGCCTGCGCGTCGCGCACGGAGATCATGTGCGTATTATAGCGTGGCCGAAACCGGCGGCGCCGGGCAGTTGTGCTAGGATACGCCGCGATGCCGGTTACGTGCCCCCGCTGCGGGTGGCAGGCTGATGTGGCGCAATATTGCGCGCGCTGCGGCGCTTCTCTCGTCACGATCGGCCCGTCGATTGGTCCAAGCTTTCCGCCGCCGATCCGGATCCGGCCGACCATCCCGCCGTATGCTCCGTACTCGGCGGGCCCTCAGGCCGCCGTCCGACCCGCCGGCTTCTGGATCCGCTTCGTGGCGCTCGTGATCGACTTCTTCTTCCTCCTCCTCGTCCAGGCTGTCCTCATCGGTCTGGGCTGGGTCCTGTGGGGCGGGGGCACGCGATCCGGGATGGCGGTGGCAGTGGCCACGCACCTCTTCAACTGGATCATCAGCAACGTCTACACCATCGTGTTTCACTGGCGCTGGGGCCAGACCTTCGGCAAGATGCTGATGCAGATCCGCGTCGTGCGCATGGACGGCGGGCCCCTCAGCCTCGGCCAGTCGATCGGGCGCTACTTCGCCACCATCCTCTCGACTCTCACTCTCGGCATCGGCTTCATCATGGCCGGCGTCCGGAGCGACAAGCGCGCGCTGCACGACCTGATAGCCGGCACGCGCGTGGAGCGTCTCTAGGCTCGCGCCGGAACCCGCCATGACGCTCCCTCTGCCCCTGCGGAATCGGCTGGCTGAGCTCATCCTGGAGGCGCTGTCCGACCCGAGGGCTCGACAGGCGCTGGAAACGGTGGCCGCCGCGTGCCTCCAGCCCGATGCGGAGGCCATCGCGCGACCGCTCTCGGAGGCGTTTCCCTTCGATCTCTTCGAGGAGCGCGGCGGAGGCCTGCGGCTCAAGGGCGGCTTCAAGGCCTACGAGGCCGAGTTCGGGGAGCGGGCCGAGCGCGCGCGGCGGATCCTGCACGGCCGCCCGCTCGACGCGCCCGACCCGCCGCTGGCGACGGCGCTGGTCTCGGCCGCGCTGCTCTTCCACGCTCACCTGTACTTCGAGGTCCACGAGCTGCTCGAGCCCTACTGGATGCGTTCCGAGAGCGACGCGCGCGAGGCACTGCAGGGGCTCATCCAGATCGCCGTTGGATTCCAGCATCTGGCCAATGGCAATGTCAGCGGCGCCTGTGCTCTCCTGCACGACGGGTGCGCCAAAGTGCTGGAGCGGCAGCTCGAAGGCGTGCCGCTTGATCCCTTCGGGCGGGCGCTCCAGCACTGTCTCGCCCGCATCGTCTCGCTCGGAGACGCGGCCCCGACCGCTTTCGACTGGAGCGAGGTGCCGAGGTTTCCGGTCAGAGTGGGCGATGACTAGGCTCTATCTCGTGGCGGACCAGGGCGAGATAGCCCGGCGCCGTTCGAAGGTGGCCGCGGGCCGTCTCGTCGAGGCGTGGCCGGACCTCTACGTCCGGGGCGAGTTCTGGATGGGCGAGCGGTCCAAGGCGCTCCTGGATGAGGCGGGCCCGCCGCTGCCGGCCAAGCTCGCGGTCGACGGGTCGGCCGTGCCCGTGTACTACGGGCCGAGGCTCGGCGACGTCGAGTCGCTGCCCGACGAGGAATCGCTCCAGACGCGCGTGCTCTCCGCCCATGGCATCGCCGCCGTGTGGATCACGATAGACCAGTTTGGCGAGCGGACTCAGTACGAGCCCCAGGGTCCGGCCGATCCGGTCTTCTACCTGAGACGCCCGGGTGGCAGCGCCGCGCACGTCTGGCGGCTCTTCCACAGCAAGCGCGAGGCGCAGGTGTACATGGCGGAGTACTTCGGCAGGGATTCGGAAGGGCGGGAGTGGGCGGAGGGTCTACCCGTTGGCACCTGGGAGGACATGATCAAGCGCTATGCGACATCAGAGTGAATCTCGCCGCACGCTGGAGGTCACCGGCTAGCCATGAATCTCGAGCTCACGGGCAAGACAGTTCTCGTCACGGGGGGCAGCAAGGGCATAGGGCTGGCGACCGCGCGGGCGCTCGCGTCCGAGGGCGCCCGCGTCATGATCTGCTCGCGGAGCGCTGACGCGCTCGGCGACGCGGCGCGGGCGATCAAGCGGGAGACGGGGCAGACGGTCGAGACGCTGGCCGTGGACCTGTCCGAGCTCGCGGGAGTGGAGCGCGCAGCCGCCGAGGCGCTCGCGCGCTTCGGCAGGCTCGACGTGCTGGTGAACAATGCCGGCGCCATCAAGGGCGGCGACTTCCTCACGACGCCAGACGAGGAGTGGATGAAGGGTTGGAGCCTCAAGCTCTTGGGCTATATCCGCATGGCGCGCGCGGTGTTCCCCGCCATGCAGAAGCAGGGTGGGGGACGCATCGTCAACGTGGTGGGCATGGCCGCTCGCAATCCGGCGACGACCTACATGATGGGCGGCGCCGCCAATGCCGCGCTCATCAACTTCACCAAGGCGCTGGCCGATCTCGGCGCGCGCTCCAATATTCTTGTCACGGCCGTGTCGCCGGGACCCGTGAGGACCGACCGCTGGGACAATCTTCAGCGCCAGCAGGCCGAGGCCGCCGGCAAGGACTTCGATGTCTTCGTGGCAGAGCAGAGCAAGAGCTTTCCCCTGGGCCGCATCGCGTTGCCCGAGGAGGTCGGAGATCTGGTCTGCTTCCTGGCCTCGGCGCGGGCCTCCTTCCTCAGCGGCATCGCGATCACCGTCGACGGGGCGATGAGCCGGGGGGTCTACCTCTAGCGTAGCTAAGCTAGCGCAACGACCCTCGCGTAGGCCAGCCGTCGGGTTTGACTCGCTACGTAGGGATTCGTTGAGGGTTACCCGCCTGTGCTATTGACCGGGTTTACGAAGTACCCTAAGTTGGTGGCCGGTCGCCGCGATCGCCGGGATCGGCCCGGCCGGTCGCGACCGGTGCCGACCGTTTCCCGTCGCCCAGGAGGCCTCATGAAGATGATGCGCGTCATACCGACCCTGATCCTGGTGGGTATCCTCGGCCTGTCGCTGCCGGGCGCCACCTCGCTCGCCCAGGAAGTGCTCACCAACGATTCCGTCATCCAGATGGTCAAGGCGGGCCTGCCCGAGGCGGTAGTCATCGCCAAGATCAAGTCGACCGCGACCAAGTTCGATCTCAAGACGGATTCGCTGGTGAGCCTGAAGAAGGCCGGCATCTCCGACAAGGTGCTGGAGGCTATGGTGGCGGCGGGCTCCGGCTCGGCGACCACCGGCGCGATGCCCGCGCCGCTGGCACCGGCAGTCGCCGCCGGGGCGCTCAAGAATCAGGACGTGATCTACCAGCTCATCGGCGACACGTACGTCGAGATGTTCGCGACCTCGGCCAACCTCGAGACCAACATGGCCTTCTTCCAGAGCAAGAGCGAGGTCGTGCTGGAGGGACGGAAGGCGAAGTACCGGATTTCGGAGAAGCAGCCCGTGTTCTTCAGCACGTACTCCTCGACGGACGCGCCGCTGGTGCGGCTCAAGCCGGGTGACGAGCACAACGATCGCAACCTGAAGATCGGCAGCGGCGCCTTCATGCCGTTCGGCGGCACCCAGAAGATGGGGGTGCGCAACGAGGACAAGATCGCGATCAACATCGAGCGCGATCCGCGTGGCTTCTACCGGGTGACCCCGGCCGCGCCGCTCCCGCCCGGCGAGTACGGGTTCATCCTCGCCACCGGCTTCGGGGCGGGCTCGGGCAAGATCTACGACTTCGGAGTGGACTAAAACGGACCCACACGAGACGGCCGGCCCGCTCGAGCGGGCCCACGGCCTGGCCCCGCTCCTCGAGGACCTGAGCGAGCGGAGGAGTGGCCGCTAGCCTAGCAGGCGGCCAATTGCGGCTGTTTGCGCCGATCCGACCCGGGTAAGGGGTCGTGAAACAAAGAACATCCCCCGTTCGATTATGCGAACTTGTCCTTGACACGGTCTGGGCGCATCAGTACGGTATGCGCACGCAAAACGGGCCTTCAGCGTGGGTTCGTGGTTGCGGACGCGTTCTACGGGGAGACATCCCCATGCGCCGCCGGTGACCCGGAGAGAGTGCACCTTCGGTCCTGATCGCGGCAGGAGGCCAGTGATGCCCGCAAAGCTGTTCGTCGGCAACCTCTCCTTCCAGGCCACGGAAGAGGATCTCCGCGAGCTCTTCCAGCAGGCCGGCACCGTCGAATCGGTCCGCATCGTCACCGATCAGTTCACGGGGCGACCGCGCGGCTTCGGCTTCGTCGAGATGGCGACCAAGGAGGAATCGGCCAAGGCCATCGAGATGCTGAACGGCCGCCTCTTCCGGGACCGCAACCTCGTCGTGGATGAGGCGCGTCCTCAGCCACAGCGAGGCGCCGGCGGTGCGGGCGGTGGTCCCCGGGGTGGCGGGGGCGGTGGTCCCCGCGGAGGCGGAGGTGGGGGCGGGGGCTGGCGGCGCTAGACGGTTAGGCTCGCGGTCGGGGAGGGCCCCGGGAGCTTGTCTCGGGGCCTTTTTCAGCGGCGTGTAAACTCATCACGTGAGGAGTACATGAACAAGGCGGGTCTACCCGCTCCGGGCTTCGTGAAGCGTATGGGCCCCATCGTCGACGAGCGGCGGCGGGTGGAGTTCCGGGCACTTGCCAGTGCGGAGCTCGTAAACCGCCTGAGCGACGCGAGGCTGCCCTTTGGCTGGACCATCAATCCCTTCCGTGGTTGTGAGTTCGCATGCCGGTACTGCTATGCGCGCCCGACCCATGCGTACCTCGGCCATGCGGACCCAGCCGAGTTCGAGAGCCGGATCTATGTGAAGGGCGCCGATCCCGAGCACCTCGTGGCCCGGCTCAGGCGGGCCCGCGAGAGCGGAGAAGAGGTGGCTATCGGCGCCGCCACCGACCCGTATCAGCCGGCGGAAGCGCGGTTCTCGGTGACCCGCGGCGTGCTGGAAGCCGTCAAGCGCGTGCCGGGGCTGCGCGTCGGGATCACGACCAAGTCGGCGGGGGTCACCCGTGATCTCGACCTGCTGCGGGAGATCGCCGGGGCCAGCGACCTCATCGTCAATGTCTCGCTCACGTCGCTCGACGCGACGCTGCTTCGCCGTCTCGAGCCCCGTGCGCCCCGCCCCGACCTCCGGCTGGCAGCCATGGCCGAGCTGAGCGGGGCCGGCATTCCGACCCGGCTCTTCGCCATGCCGGTGCTGCCCTTCATCACCGACCGCGAGACGGGGCTCCGCGCGCTCTTCGCGGCCGCGCGAGGGGCGGGCGCCCGGGAGGCGATCTGGAATGTGCTGTTCCTGCGCGGCGACACCCGGGCCTACTTCCTGGACTTCATCGGGCGAGAGTTCCCGCGCCTCCTGCCGCGGTACCAGGCGCTCTATGCCGGCGGCGCTTCCGCCAAGGCGGGATACCGGGAGGCGGTCGAGCGGATCGCCTCGCGCATCGCGCTGGAGACGGAGTTCCCCGGGCGGAGCCGGACGGATCGGGTCGCGGCCGAGCGTCCCGCGCGCCGGCGCCAGCTCGAGCTGGCCTGGTAACCGCTAGCTACAGCTAAGCTGAACCACCGCGTCCCAACCCAAAGGCCGCAGGCCGCCCTCTTCGAATGCTCTCTGACTGCCGCGTGTCACGGCGGCGATGATCCTCCATCTAGTCTCACAACACCCTCTGCGCGACCGGAACCGCTCCAGCTAACTAATCGGGGGCTCGTCAGCTCGATCCGCCAAATCGGTCCCCTGGTGTAGAGCGGCCCCTCGAACCTCACGAACGCCGGCACCTCGTCGGTAACGATCCAGGCGTGGTAGTCCGGCGGCACGCGCCCGAGCAGCGTGGCGAAGAGCTTGAGCCAGCTCCCCAGGCGGGGTTTGAAAACGTAGTGGATCGCGGTCTTCGCAAGGTCGCCGACCAGCACCTTGTGCTCGCCCTCCGGTGCCACCTCCAGCTGGATGAGCCGCGGCGTGGGCGTGAAGACCACGAGGTGGACGCTTGCGCTCGCCCCCTTGAGGAGGTTCTTCGCGACGATGAGGACCATACCGTTACAGACGTCGGGGGGCAGGTCGAGCGTGCCGTCGAGCACCTGCTCCCGCCCGTCCTTGTGGGCCTTGGTTTTCACGCGGTACTGTCCGGTAGTTCGCTGCAGCGAGATCTCGGTGTCCTCGGCGAAGACGGGTCCGCGCTGGACTAGGTGATAGCTCTGCATGGCAAAGACGCGCTGTTGAGTAAACACCACCGTTTCGTCGAACACCGACCCATCCTTGAAGCGGAACACCATGCGGCTCTCGACCTCTCCGCCCCGCGCCGTCTGGAGGAGATCGCCCGGCGCCAAAAGGACGTCGTTGATCGTGCGCAGCACAAGGAACCCATGTGTGACGCCCTCGGCGAAGCGCACCAGAACCGGGGCCGCCGCTAGACAGCTCGGCCACAGCAGCGCCATAACGAGAACCAGCAGCCCGAGCGTCACTGCCTTCATTTTCGTGAATCCCAGGAGGCGGGTTAGGACTGAGGTATTAGGAATGAGGTAGTAGGAACACGTGCGATCTTTCGCCGCACACAGTTCACTTCCCCCTGGGCCCGCGCGGATCCACGGTGTCGGGGAGGCAGAGGAGCTTGACTCGGGTGCCGTCTGGAAACGTCACAATCCCTCCCTCGACCAAACGTCCCTTGGCGAAGGAAGCCATGGCACCGGCCATGACGCCTCGGCACGACCCCTCGGACGGGACGGCTTGCGAAGGCTCCCATCGTAGAGTACTTCCATCGGGGTTGAGAGCGTTCACCCACAGCACCCACGCGCACTCGGCGGAGGCCGACGTGGCGAGAACGAAGAGGCCGAAAGCGAGCGGAGCGGTGCGACGAAGTAGGTGACGCATCTTGGCGCCTCCGCTCATTCGAGACACTCAGCCTGCTCAGCCTGGGGTAAGTGGCTGTAAGCGACGTTGCACAAGTAGTCAACGCCCACAGCGGGGTCCTGTCCGGCATGGTCCCCAGGGTCCGGAGCGTAGATAACATAGACATGATGACTTCCGCGCAGAGAGGCTGACCTCCAGCTCAACGCGGGTTAGCCTTGGGAGGCCAGAGCCGCCACGTGCTCTTGGCACACTTGCGAGCTTGGAGGTCAGCCATGGCATAGTCTAGCAAAACTCTCTACGTTGGTCTCGACGTCCACAAGGAGTCCATCGCCGTCGCTTAAGCGCCGGAGGACCGCGGCGGAGGGCCTGCACGAGATCTTCCTGGCTGCGCTTCGAGTGGCGCAAGGCCGGCGCTGCTCGATGTGCCTCGGCATGAACGACGACAAGCTCCAGGGGCCGCGAGATGAGCGCGTTGTCCAGCAATCGCAACTTCATCGGGCGCCAGGCAGTCCCACCGGGCGCACCCTGCTCATGAGCCCGCCGTGGTCGCCGCCGCCGCCATCACGGGCGTCGTCACCGACGTGAGGAAGATCCTGAAATGAGCCCTATCGACAACAAACTGTGGAGTTCTACACCGGGGGGACTGGGGTTCAAGGTCAGATCATGCGGCCGAATCGACGGCTCGGTTCTCGGCGTGCCGATGGGCCTTGTGTACTTGGACCTGGGCGGCACGACGGTCGAGCTCATTTCGTACGAGGGCGCTTCGGTCGACCCCGCCCCACGGAACGCGCATCTCGGATGCCGCATGATGGCGCTCGAGGTCGACGACATGCAGAAGACGGTCGAGTACCTGAGGACGAAGGGGGTCGAGATCGTCTGGGGGCCGAAAGTTCGCGAGAAGTACGCCCGAGCGGAGATCTGCGGTCCCACTGGCTACCACATCGAGCTCAGGCAGTGGTTCCAGTGAGCGATCGGGGTTGACCCGTGCAGCAAATCTGGCTATACTCTGGCTACAATGCGGTATGAGGTCGTCTTGGCCCCTGAGGCGGCGAGAGCCTTCAGATCTCTCCCGGCCTACCGTCGGGCTGAAGTACGGGACGCCCTCGAGCGGCACTTGCGCCACGAGCCCACCCGGGTGAGCAAGAGCCGCATCAAGCGCCTGCGGGGTCTAAGCCACCCCCAGTTTCGCCTCCGGGTCGGAGAGGTGAGAGTGTTCTATGACGTCACGCGCGAAGCGGTTGAAGTCCTCGCCATCGTCACGAAAGCTGAAGCGGCGCGTTGGCTTGCGGATCGCGGGACGCCGGGTGCGCCAGGCGGCGCTGGCTGAGGTCAAGGACGACCTCTCGCACTTCCTGCGCCTGGCGGAGTCCGAGGAGATCCTCATCACGCGGCACGGAAGGCCTGCCGGCGTCCTGATCGGATTCCAAACGGAGGATGACTGGTTTGACTATCGTTTGGAGCATCATCCGGAATTCCTCCGGCGAGTCGCGGAAGCCCGGGCAGCCTTCAGGAGTGGGCGCGGTATCCGGCTCGAGGATCTCCCGTCGTAAAACCCCGTCGCGACCGCAAGAGCGAACGATGATGACCCAAGAGTATGCACGACGGGAATTGCTTGCAGAACCAGATCGGCTCTGGGAGCGACGCGAGAGCGTGAGCGTAGGAGCGTGAGCGTAGATAACATAAGCGTCCATGGGCCTCTGGCCCACCCTGCCGCATGAAAATGGGCTACCCTTTCCGCGCCAGCGCTCGGACCCGTCGGCGGCGCGATTGGTACCGCGAGTCCGCACATAAACTGACGAGGGAGCTTCCGGCACCCCGCCTTGGTGCCTCTGAGCCCGCCGAGCAAAATCGTGACGCGGACGCTCCTGCGAGCGCTGGCACCACTCTCCACAGGAGGTGTCACGATGGAACGAGTGCTCGCGTCAGCCACGTGGCCATGGAGAGCACCGGGGTCTCCTGGCGGCCGGTGTTCTACGTCCTGGAGGAGGCGTGCACTTGTGTCCTGGCCAACGCCACGCAGATCGCCCAGGTCCCCGGCCGCAAGACCGACGTCAACGACGCCGTCTGGATCGCCCAACTCCTCGAGCACGGCCTCATCCGTCCCAGCTTTGTGCCACCCGCCCCGATTCGTGAACTGCGCGATCTCACCCGGTACCGCAAGCTCCTCATCCAGGAGCGCACCCGCCATGCCAACGCCTCCACAAGGTCCTCGAAGACGCCGGCATCACGCTCACCTCGGTCGCGACCCGCCTGCTCGGCGCCTCGGGCCGTGGCGATCAGCTGCATCCGCCCGGGCGCTCCCCGAAGGCTGAGCGCCCGCCAGGCGGGCCCGCGGTCCGACCCCAGGCCAAGCGCCAGCTATCAGGCGCTCCGGGTCCGGAGCGTCCGGAGGGGTAAAAAATCTCCATCGGCATGTAATTACTTCAACCGCGTTGGGGAAGCGATACGCGGTAGTTTCTTCTCGGACGTCTCCCTTCCCGCCATCCACACGCTGAAATCGACGAGTTCCGTCAAGGGACGGACCCTCCAGGCCCCGGCACGCCAGTTGCTTGACTACATGGTCCCTCAGGCCGGACCCAGCCAGCTAGGGATCGATCTTGGACCGCGAACACGCGAGTCTAAATTTCGGGCGCTAAAGAGACAGCTGGACGGAGGTGAGCCGACATGAATTGTGATGAGGCTCGTGAGGGACTTGCTGAGCTCGTGGGCGGCAGGCTCCGCCTGACAGAGTGGGCCACCGTGGAAGCGCATGTGGGCCAGTGTGCTGAGTGTGCGCAGGTGCTGGATCAGCTGTACGGGTCGGCGCCCGAGGGCTACAGGAGGCGGCCTGCGGCCTTCGCGCGGGAATCCGCCCTTCCCAGCCACCGCCGACGCCCGCATAACCTGACCCGGCACGCGACCGCCACGGCGGTCCTCGTGCTGGTCATAGGGCTCGGCGTCCTCGCCGTTCAACAGGGGTATGAGGTCTGGCTCTCCGGTCTTCGAAGTATGCTGCCGTCTCTGTCCGAATTGCGGAGCTCGGACACGGACAACCTAGCCCAGGCCACGCCTCAGGAACCACTCGCGCCGTCAGACCTCGCATCGCCCATCGAGGCCGAGCGACAGGATGCGGCGCCGCCGAGGCCCGCCGCGCCCGCATCTCGGGCCAAGCCTGAGCCCGCCACGGAGTCGGCTTTTCCGGCCAAGGCATCCGGGACGACGAAGGCGGGGCCGGCCAAACGAGTCGTTCCCGTCCCCGCGGCCAAGCCGGAGCCCGCGGCGAAGTCAGCCTCTCCGACCGTGGCGACAAGCACGGACGTGGCCATCCAGCTCTCCGTTCAAGACCAGAGAGAAGCCGAGCAACATGTCAAGACGCTGATCGCCCGGCTCGGCGGGACGAGGCGTGGCGGAGAGCGGGCGGCAACGATGATTCTGGTCGTCCCGCGCGCGCACTACGGCGAGCTGACGCGCGGCCTCGCCCAGATCGGCTCGTGGCAGATGGAGTCGGACGCCGGCCCGCTCCCGGATCCGGTCCACGTGGCGGTCAGGCTGGCGAGGTAGACCGCGAAACGGCGATAGGCGGGCCGTGCGCCGGTGTCCTCGCCGGGCACTTCGTCGTTCCGACCCACCTGGCGCCCCTCGCGGAGAAATTCTGCGGGTCGTTCTTCAGGGGGGCGAGTATCGCGCGACGGGCCAGCGCGCGGCTGCGCCCCGCGCCGGTGCGCGAGTCGCCGGGAAGCTAGACTGTGACAAGGCAGGTCCCGAGGGTCGGCGCGTCGATGTCTCCTAATCCACTGTCCACCAATCCCAGGGCTAGCTCAATCCGCGTGTCACGCCGTGACTGTGCCTCAAGGCGCATTGGACTCGTCGACGAGAATATAAATGCCCCAGCCGCTCGTGTTGTCTGACAGGAGGTCATCGTTGACGCAGAATTCCAGCGGACCGGATTGTCTAACGCGGAAGCTTCTATTCGTCGTTCCGCCCTCTTCGATCTGTGTGCCCACACGGAGTATGAGCGAATATTTGCGATACCCGTGAAAGGGAAAGTTGCCTGAAGCAGTCGAATTGGGTTCGCCATCGGCATTGTAGATGCATCCACGAAATGGGCAACCGAAGTCGATCCAATGTGTTGGGTCGGCCCTAACCGTGACCATCGTGTTCGCGCGCAGAGGGGGCCAACTGGGTACGGGCTGCCCGCATTCACTGGCGGCAGGCTGCATTAAAGCGAACTCCATGACCTCCGGGGAGAAATTGGGCGACCAATTCGGAGGATGCTGGAACACATGAAGGGTCCGAGTTGCTTTCCCGGCGCAATTGGTCACCCCCTCAGCCGTGAGGGTCTTAGGGCCAGCCCAACCCTGGCACGTGTGGAACACCACCCACGGTGTAGTTGCTCCGGACTTACCAAAATCAATATTGGAGCCATCGATGAATTGGCCGTCGCCAAAATTCAGCCTCACGAGGGAACAAACGCCTTCACCCCACACTCTGACCTCGACGGGCACACCC
>WNGB01003604.1_pt2 | contig 24196 bp, 25 predicted proteins | sample 5400681 | NCBI WGS metagenome assembly WNGB01 (sample SAMN13153367, study PRJNA577476) | soil metagenome | isolation source: 115 cm soil or saprolite under grassland replicate 2 | place: USA:California | collected 2016-06-15
CAGCCATCGCAAGGCCGATTGCAACCGTTCAAGACGTCTATCGCGTCCTACGAAATATCGATCGTGTGTTCTATCGATGGACTTGGGAAAAGGCCGCGAGGACGGCCGGAAAAGATGCCGAGCCGCGTCAATGGCATGTAGATAATGAATACCATTTACAGAATCTTCTATGGATTGTCCTCGCTCCGCTATTTCCTGACCTGAAAGAAGAAGAATTCGTGAGTTCCGTTGGTCAGCTTCAACCACGAGTTGATCTTGTCATCCCGTCGCTCCATTTGATCATTGAGGCTAAGTTCATGTACAGGCGAAAGACGCCGAAGGCTGTGATCGAGCAGATCGCGGCGGATAATTCTTTATACCTTCAACGCGACTCGCAATATCGTTCGATTCTCCCGGTCATTTGGGACGATGCTGCCCGCACAGAGGAGCATCCAATGATGATTGAAGGTTTGAAAAGGCTTCGTGGAGTCGACGACGTCATAATCTTATCGCGACCCGCAATCATGCGAGAGTCACATCCGGTTGACTAAGCGTGTACTCCGAAAGAAACGGTTGAGAGTTGGTTGTTAAGAGAAAACAAGATCGACCTCGTTTCATTGCGTATTCCAGCATGCGCATCAGGCGTCGTCGAACTTTGGTTTGCCGTTGCTGATTTTCCGAAAGGTGCCCTCGGCGCGGACGTTGTGACCAAAGCCGCACTCCTCGCCCTGTTGCTCGACCTTCAATTTGCCGTTTGGGAGAAACGTCATCGTGATTTTGCAGTCACCAAATCCTTCCGGCACGAACACAGCGACATCGTTCTCGATCGTCGCTTCGCCCGACGCGTCGCCGAGGTTCGCCATTGGCTCTCCTCCCGATTTGAACTCGTAGATGAGCGCCAACTGGACTTTCAGTTTGCCGTGTCCGAGCGCGAGGATTCTTATTTCACTATTGCCTTCAGCATCGCGATACGTGCCGGTTGCTTCGGCCGCGGTGACGCTGCGTTCGCCGGCAGTGGCGGTCGGCGCGGAAAAAGCAGGAACGAGAAGAGCGAGGAGACACAGAAGGTTGATGGTTGAGCAGCCTACGCCGAGGCTACGGCTCGCCGAGGGAGTGGATGGTTGATTGACATGATCACTGAGAGTCATTTCATTCGGTCGAGACGATCACTTTCGCGCGGTAACCCAGTCGGCGGAGAAATTCCTCGCAGTCCTGCCAGCGCAGTCCGAATTCAGCAACGTCAGCAAGGCCTAAACGGCCGACAATATCAGTGAGGAGGTCGGTGTCGGCTTCGTCGAAGTCGGCATCCATCATCGTGCCTTCGGCCCAATCGACGAGCTCCGCTTGGCTGAGCTTGCCATACAGATATTCAGCAATCTTATCAGCAACAATCTGGCGGGTGATTCTCATTGGGTTGCCGCAACCTACGGTTGTTTGTGGCCCAAATCGAAGGGAAATGGCTAGCGCCGCGTGATCCGTTAAATCGTTACATCGTTACAACGGGAAAATTCTTATGATAACGGGCGCGTCCGCCTGCACGGCCCGCAAACTCGCGAACGTATCGTCGACCGCCATTCGGCAATTGTTCCCAATATCTGAATTTGCGTTCGTTTTGGGAGCGCGATGCCATCGCGCGAGCAGGCTATCACAGAATTGCGGCTGACACAGCCGCCACTACGGCACTAGCGCTTCTTGTAGCCAAGAAATCGCGACGGCGGATGTCTATTTGACGACGGGCACGTTCACGGGGTTGTCAGGGAACAGGATTTTGCTGATGTCACGGAGCAAGACGTTGATTCCCTGTTCGCCGTTGACTTTTCTTGTCGCTGTTCATCGCGGTCACGATGGTCGCGTCAAGCTCCGGGTTGTAAACCTCGAAAAGATCGGAATCTTTCAGGACGTAACGGTGATTCGTCACGATAAGAAAATTGATCTGCCGGTTACGCCGGTGGAGGCGCGGATGCGTGCGTGATGCAGGAAGCATTTATCTTGCACATATGATTGATGTCTCTTTCACACCTTTCCCATTTCTCACAACAGAGAATTACGCGCTGCGGAATCTCATGCCAGAGGATGCGCAGGAGATTTTCGCTCTGCGCTCCAGTGACGAGATCAACAAATATCTTGATCGCCCGAAAGCAAATACGCTCGATGATGCACGAAACTTCATAACCAAAATCATAAACGGCATTGCAAAGAACGAATCGATATTTTGGGTAGTGACACCAAAGGGTGAATCAAAATTTCTCGGATCAATTTGTCTCTGGAAAATTTCAAGAGAGGAAGCGAAGGCGGAAATCGGCTTTGAGCTGCTTCCGGAAAATCACGGCAAAGGAATCATGCAGGAAGTGATTCCAAGAATTATTCAATTTGGATTTGAAGAGATGAAACTACAAACCATCGAAGCTGAACTTAGCCCGCGAAATCTGAAATCGGTTCGGCTGCTTGAGAAAAATAGTTTCACCTTGGCAGCGGTGAATGAAGAGAATCCTGATACGGAAGTGTATGCGTTGAGGAGGTGAGATGGCGACAGAAAAAATCAGAGCGCCACACCAAAGGGAGAATTGGGGTCACAAAGGAGAATTGGGGTCAGGCAACAAATCTTGACAAGTCTCCGCTGACGAACTGACGCGACGGCTTTTTGCTCCTGGGATCATGCGTGGGCTTGACATCCCCAGGTGCGACGAGCAACAAAAACGCCCGATGAAATCTGAGCGGCGCGTCACTGTCCGTCTATTTGATGACGGGCACGTTGACGGGGTTGTTAGGGAACAGGATTTTGCTTATGTCGCGGAGCAAGACGTTGATTCCCTGTTCGCCGTTGACTTTCTTGTCACTGTTCATCGCGATCACGATGGCTGAGCTGCATTGAAACTCGCTCGTTTCCCTTTCTCGCTCGTCGCTACCTCGCGACTTTACCTTCTATGTCGCTGATCCCTGAGCTCCATTGAAACTCGCTCGTTTCCCTTCCTCGCTCGTCGCTACCTCGCGACTTTGCCTTCTATGTCGCTGATCCCTCAGCTCCATTGAAACTCGCTCGCGTCCCCGCTTGCTCGCCGTTACCCGTCACGGCTTTACCTTCTATGTCGCTGCTCCCGTCAGCTCCATTCTTCTGGTGACAGTGCGAATCTGGTTAAGTATATTTTGGCATGCCCGCGACTAAATATCGTCCAATTCGCGAAGTTCGAGGGAACGGCACAGTGTCGAAAGCCAGGATCAGGAAGGCCGTAAAGAAATTGGCCGAGTTAAAGCGAGCTCATCCTGCCCGCTACAAGGAAAAAATTCGGGCCAGCGCGAGCACACCTGTCCAGCTAGTTGTTCGACACAGTTAACCGAAATGCCGGCGTCCCCCAGCGCTAGCGTATTCATCAACTGCCCGTTCGACTCGCGGTATCAGCCGCTTTTTGAAGCGATCGTGTTCTGCGTTTCCGCGTGTGGGTTTGTGCCACGATGCACGCTGGAGCTTACAGATGCGGGCGAGGTTCGGATCGAGAACATCTATCGATTGATCGACGAATGTCATCAGGGTATTCACGATATCTCCCGCACTGAGGTGCGAGGGCAGCCATATGGGTTACCGCGATTCAACATGCCGCTCGAATTAGGCATTTTTCTTGGCGCAAAACGCTTTGGAAAATATTCCGCGCAGAAACGCGTCTTGATTTTGGATCGCGAGCCTTATCGCTACAGACGTTTCATTTCGGACATTGGCGGCCAGGATATTCAAGCTCACCGGCGAAGCCCCGCGAGAGCGATTCGCCATGTGCGTGACTGGCTCCAATCCGCTCCGGGCAAAGCCGCTATTCCGGGCGGCAGGAAAATCTGGGACGATTACCGCCGTTTCCGGCGAGAACTTCCCGCGATCGCCGAAGAGGCGCAGCTCGATCCGAGGCAATTGACGTTTATTGATTACCTCCTGCTCGCTTCGAATTGGCTGCAGGAACATCGCTGATAAAATCGCAATGGTGGAAGTCGACGACGTGGAGTTCGTCTTTAGGGCCACGTTGCAGCGGATAGGCGTAAATTTTCAAGTCGTTCTTAAAGAGACGCCCGAAGTTCTCAAGAATGCCGCCGGGCAAGTCGGCATAATGTTTTTCGGCGAACAACTCATAAACACTCGGGGACACCCATAACGATGGCGATGCGTTCGCCCGTTTGCAGTCGTTTTTTGAAAAAAATTGAGATTTCGGCAACTTCGCCTCGCTGTTTCCGTAGAAAGAGTAAGAGGAGGGACACCGGTGAGCGCTCCCGCCAAGCCGGGTTGACGTGGGAATAAAAGCTCGCTCTTTACGTTATGTTTGTCATTCTCGACCCGTGAGCGGCAATCTTTATCGCATGCGCATCGCGGTCAGGTTCATAGCGGCGTACGAGTATTTTTGAACATGCTGGCGAAGCCAAATAAGACGGTGGTTGAAGGCACTGTTCGAGCGATCGTGCCAGCCAGCGACGGTCAAGGACACGAGATCGAAATCGAAGTGTGTCGTAATCTCTCGCATGGGCGAAGCGACGACTTTATCCAGCCCGCAGAGGGGGAGTCCCTAATTCTCTTTGCTGCCCAAACGCCAGATGTGACGATAGGCGATCGCGTTCGTGTGCAAGCGCGATTGCTGGCTGGGCCGTTCGGCGAACGGACAGTTCTCGAACAACTCAATCCATTGTCCGACCAGGCTTGATATGGAGCTACACCTCTGCCTGCAAGGTCACGATACCTCCACTCATTGCGATATTGGTAAGCGCTACGCGTGAAGGAGAGCCCGTATTTGCTCGTGTTGATGGCGTAGTATTGTCGTCAACCGCCGCGACACATTTATCGCCAGGGAAAAGATCCCCGCCATCGCCTGAATTCTTGAGTAGTTCTAGGTCCTTGTTTCCATCCGCCTGCAGGAGTGCCACGAGATAGGCGAGGGGATTGTCATTGTTTGATTGCCGCTCGTCGATATGCCAGACGGCAAGGCCTGATCCCGGAAGCGCCGCGTCGAGACCTTTGGCCTGGCGATTCTCGAGAAGGAAGTATTCCGGCCCGGTTGCTCCTTTTGTCCAAAGTCGGTAGCACTCCATTTTTTTTTCTTCCAGCGTGTTGAGTTGAATCGATTTTTTTCTGGTAACCACCTTTGGCTTGATCCAACCGAGTTTCGAGAGACACCAACACGACATTCGCGTGGGACGATTTCCTTTGCCTCCCCAAGATCCGGCTGCCATGAGGCACCAATCACCGATTCCATGAGATCGAAACGTCGTGTCGTAGAGGTCGGGCAATCCAAGCAGGTGACCGAATTCGTGCGAAAAAACACCGACCCGCCCGTCTTCCGGTTCGGTGGAATAGGCGAATACTTTGACTCCCTGATGTACGAACGGCTGCGGAAGGGTCCACTTATGCGACCAGATCATGTTTTTTCGCTTCGCCGGATTTTGTTCTGCTTCCGCACCCCCGCCCGCATGGATCAGAAAAATCGCATCTACAAACCCGTCGTTGTCCGCATCAAAGCGCGCCAGGTTGTCGTTCCGACAAAAAATCGTCAAGGCATCGTTGAGCAGCCCGGGCGTGTTTTTGGGATAATTGCTTCCTGTGCCGCTTTCGCTTGCTGTGTAATAGCTGTAAGGCTGAGGCGCCCGCACGTAGCCGATGACTTCCCCAGTCAATTCCAACGCGCCGTAGGAAAGTTGTCGGTAAAAATTCGTCATCGAGTTCGGGTTCGCTTTGTCAAAGAGCAGGTTCTCGAAATCCTTTGCCCGCCGCATTCTCTTGTTGTCGGAAAAGTCGACCAGCAGTGCAATGGCGTGCACCTTCCGTTTTTTCGGCCTCTTTGAGCCGACTGAAGCGACCGCCGCTTTTGGAATCACCCGCGGGGAACCAGGTCCGACGGTGGAGAGTTCGTACGGGAAAAAAATTCCGTCATTAAAGCCCGGCCGCGCGACGGCAGTAGCCGCGACCATCCCCATTAGCCGCGCGATTTGCAGCTCCTGAGCGGAGATGACGTTGTGCTCGTCGAGCTGCTTTGCAATATTTTTTAAGACTTTGGGGTGTGCTGTGCAGGCTGTCGCGCCGAGAGCGCGCATTTTCGATTCCCCTTCTGTCAAGGTTAGACAGACCCTCCGTGCACCCTGGTTAATACCCGTAATTCACGTATTAAACTCCCCTTGGTGTGAGGGGTTTCGCACTATTTCGATCGAATTCAGCCGTAATGATCGAGTGGGTGATCCCAAATCATGCATCGCGCCTACGCCTCGCCGGTGGGGGTCGGGTCTGCCTTGCCGCTCACACGCGTGTCGATGGCAATCCAATTTATTTCCCAGGTCTTGCCGCCGTCCGTTGAGAACGATTGCTCGAACTTGCAGGATTCTGGTTTGATGTCCGAGATGATGAAGCGCACCAGGACCGGTCGTCCGTTGAAATCCTCCTGATCGAAAAATTCGCCTCGGCCATTTTTGAATTCGCCAATTGTCGGCGTGCCGAGTGTGCCCCCTTTGCTGCTCGCGAAATTCAAACTCCACTTGTGCGTCTCCGGATTATACAGACGCAGATTTAGTGCCTCGATGTGAGTGGGTCCATCGACCTCCAGTTCCACCAAATTGGCGCGTCCGTCCCAGATTTTTCGCACAACCGTCGTGCCGTCGTACTCCATCCATTCGTTCAACCCGCTCAACGGTTGCTTCAATCTCCACAGGTGTGTGTGCCAGTTTCCAAATTCCCAATCGAAATCGTGCTGCCCGTCGCGCGACGTCGCCGAGTTTTCCTGCTCGAGTGCGGGGACCGCGCTCACGATTAGCAACAAACCAAGGCTGAAAAATCTACCGATCATCCATCAGACTATCACACGATTCCCGGCTGACACAGCCGACGAGCTCTGGGCAGGCTCTGCCGCCGCTACAGCATTAGCGTTTCTCGTATCCCAGGAGGTCGCGACGCCGGATGATCAGGCTATCGCCACGTGCCGCCGTCGCCGAGGCTTTGGCAGGCCAAGGATTCGTTAAAGCGTTGAATCGGCTGATAACTGATCAGTTCGTAACGCGTGCTCATTCCATCTCGATTTTATACGGCACGTTTCCCTATTTCTTTACGAATCCAGCTTGGATCGCGACGCAAATCGAGCACGGCGAAAACCTGGGTCTCGTCGCCGTGTTCTCGATAGTAAATCCCGAATGGGAAACGGCTCGCAAGCATGCGATGAAATTCGAAATGCAGAGAGTGGATTCCGCTAAACAGCCCAAGGCTTTCGATGTCGGCTAATAGTGAGTCGACGCAATATTCGCCGACGCCTGCTTCTGCGCTTCGTAAAAATCTCTCGCTGCCTCAATATCTTTGGCAGCATCGACGAGAATGATAACTCGCTTCAACGGCGCAGGCGTTCTTTGAGCTGCTGGATGCTGAGAAACTGCGCTTCACCCGAATCTACTTTAGTCTTGCGCGCAGCAAGCACTTCACCGTGCCACTCCGGCGACTCGACCTCTTCAGGTTTCTTCGACAGCGAAGCCCAGAGCCACTCCATCGCCTGAAGCTGTTCGGCCTTGCTCAGTCGGGAAACTTCTTCTTTCAATTCAAGAACGCTCATTGAGTGGAAGCATAGCAGCCGCGACACGCGCGCTCAACGTTTCTTGTATCCGAAGAACCGCGGTCAGAAGAAAGTCCGAAGTAAAAAGTATTAATTAAGAAGTAGGAATTAGGCCAACTTTGCCTCGCGCTTGATCCGCTGTTCGTATAAGGCTGGAGCGCATGTTTCCGAGACATGCGAAGTGACAAAGTGACGAGTGACAAGTGGACAGTCATCAGCCTTCATGCCACTTCCGCCATGACGGGCGAGGTCACGAGGTGTGCGCGAGCGCAGGCGCTGGCGGTTTGATGCCTTGTTCGGCTGCGACTTCCAGAGCGCCTTCGAGCGCGAGCTGAATTTCGTGGGCCGCTTCTTCGCGCGTATCGCCATGCGCCATGATCCCGGGCCATTCGACGACTTGGGCAATGAAGCATTCGTCGCCTTTCTCTGCCGAATACCAAATGCGGATTTCGTGATCGCGAGGATCGGGTTGCATCGGTGTTTTCATCATGGTTTGACATTCAGTTTTTCAACTCCGCCCGCACCTGCCGCCACTTGATACGCCTTTGCTTTTCCGCCGGTGGTCGGCTGCAAATTCAAGAAACTCGGTCCGCGCTGAAATATTATGTGGCTGCCTTTCGTCTTCCGCGCTGTGTAGCCGAGCTTCGTAAGCAGCAGAGGTCATCGAATGAAAAGTTCGCGTCGTTTCGACCAGCCGTGAGCTTGTCGAACAATTTCTCCGCCTTGCTCATGCGCCGCAAATTGTATTGGTCCCGGCGGTAGTGAGAACAGGAATTTCAGATTTTGCCGCTGACACAGCGGCCACTACAACAATTGATGACAGCGATTCGCTGTCATTTCATTCTGTGAACTTTTGGCTCGCTTACAAGGCTACGGGTCAAGGCTCGAGGTGCGGACCGGAATCACCGACCAAGTAAGAATTGAGAAGTAAGAAGGAGGAAAAAGCATTTAATATGAGCCGCCGTTCGTATAAGGATAAGCGCACGTTTCCAACATATGTCTGGCTGTCGCCACGTGACTCGTTGAAACGTTGAATCGTTGAAGCGGGAAGAAAATTCACGCGGTTAATCGCGATGCCGCCGCAAACTTTACCGTCGCGCTTGATCCGGCGTTCGTGTAAGGCTAGAGCACAAATTTTCCACCCATGTCTCCCCTTTTAATCAAGATCAGCAAGGATTTTGCGACTCTTTGGACGACGATCGATCAGGCTTTCGCCGCGTGAATCGTTAAAACGTTGAACCGTTGAATCGGAAGAAACTATTTTACCCGTTCGAGCGCGCGATGCCGCTGGCGCGTTTGCCTCGCGCTTGATCCGACGTTCGGATCAGGATAAAACACACGCTCCGACTCATGTCTCCGCTTCTGATCAAGATTAGCAAAGATTTTGCGACTCTTTGGACGACGATCGATCCGATCGGGAACGTGGCGTTGTTTGCCGGGCTGACCGCTGCGCTCACCCGCGCAGAGCGACATCGGACGGCGCTGCGTGCTATCTTTTACGCTACTATCATTCTCGTGGTCGCCGCGACCGCCGGGCAAGTCATTCTCGACGCGATCGGCATTCACATGCACTCGCTCAAAGTGGCCGGCGGCATCATTCTCTTCCTGTTCGGTGTGCAGATGCTTTTCGGGAAAATGGATGCAAAAACGGAAAGATCGCCAGAGGAGGGGCGCGATCTCGCGGTGTTCCCGTTGGCAGTGCCTTCCATCGCCGGGCCAGGCGCGATGATGGCGGTGATCGTCTTGACCGATAACGATGTCTATACGGTGCCGCAGAGGATCGAAACCGGCGTGGTCCTTGTGGTGGTGCTTTTCATCACCTATCTCCTGCTGCTTTTTTCCGATGCGATTCTGCGGGTGATTGGTCGCCAGGGCGCGTCCGTCCTCGTTCGTGTAATGGGACTTATCCTTTGCTCTCTGGCAGTGGAAATCGTGCTGACTGCGCTCGGTGTCGGCGGCTGGACAGCGGGTGCGCCGCACTAGCGCGCAGGCGTCGCGGCGTGCGGCCGTCGCCGAGGCTTTCGCGGACTAAGGAATCGTTCCGCCTTTGTTAAAACTACGGCGGACAGGTGAAACGTTGAAACGTTAAAGCGTTAAATCGGGAAGAGGTCACAGCGGTGTTTCCAAATCGGCTTCGCCCATCGCTGCCGGCCAGACTCTTCCAATGATGTCGCCGCGGATCGTGTAAACAATTTTCCATCAACGAAAAATGAGTTTGCGCCAGCCGCTCTCGCGCAATTCATCCAAGACCGTTCCGGCTTCGGGATGTTGAATCAGGATTTGAGCGCCCTCGTGATACCCAGCCCGATACGAGCGGCAGCTTTCGGATCGCGACGTGCGATGTAGCGGACGATCGCCTCGATATCGTTCGAGGATTTTTCGGTCCAGATTATTTTCCGGTCCATTTAGCGATCCGAGCTTTCATCTGCTCGTTCGAAATAACGCGGCCTTGTTCGATATCGCGCTCCGCCTCGCGCACTGCAGCGAGAAAAGCGATTTCGTCAGCAGCGTCACGATAATCGATGTCGTCTGGTAACCGGTTTATCGCCTGAAGAACCTGCTCTTTAACACTCACGTATCAAAATTAAGGGAAACCGCGTCAACTCGCAATATGGGACACGAGGCAAAACAAAGTTCGTTTGGGCGAGGGCGCCCAAACCAGGTCGCCGCGGCGACCGCTCTTCATCATATCGCGAGCAGGCAGCGGCCGCTACAACAAGAGATGGTGCTCGAAACGAGCCGATCGCTTCAATAGCATCGCGGCGTATGAACTCTGAAACCGATTCGGTTTTTCCAAAGTTCGCGATCGCGAGGGCGCGATCGCCAGCACGCGAGGCGCGTGCGCTCCCCAATCCAATAGTTCACCTCTGTTCTCGGACTGTGATGAAAAAGGTCTTCGTAGTATCCGCACTTGGTTGCCTCTTCGGATGTGGAGCGAAAAACCAGGCGGCGGATGACACGACTTCTGCCGACGCGATCAAAACGCCGGCCACAGTGGAACAAGCGGCGCGGGTCCTGGATCTCTCAACTTTTCCGCTCATGGACGGTGCGAAGTCCGCTGAGTCACGGCACGTGGCGAATCTTTCTTATGTTGCGCCAGGCGATCCGAAGAAAGCGTTGGAATTCCATCGGAAGGCGTTCGTCGCGCAAGGCTGGAAAGAACTGCCGAACAGCACCATCAGCGACGAATCGGCCAGCGCAATGTTCGCGCGTGATGGATTCGTCGTCTCGCTCTCGGTTATTCCCTTTGAAGCGACCGGCGTGTCGGTGAGGCTCCAAAATCTCGGCAACGTAAAACCGGGCAAGCTCCCGGTTCCTGCGGACGCAAAGCCCGTTTATGTAGGCGAGCCGACCGCAATGTATGAAACCACGGCCGCCGAGCCTGCGACGGCGGACGCCATCCGTAATCTGTTCGTCGCGCAAGGTTGGCTGCCTTATGGCAAGGCGGGGGATTCCGACTACTTCAAACAGAACGCAATCCTCGCTACGTCGACTGTCTCGTCCGCGCCCGCGCAAGGTGGGAAGACCATGATCCAGTATTCGAATCAGCTAATCTCGGCTGACATTCCCGCGCCGCCGGGCGTCGAGGATTTGCGTTACGTTGATGAGCCGCCTGAACTTACGTTTGCGACGACGAACCAGGACGCGATCGTCGATTTCTACCGAAAAACCCTGGCCGCGGCGGGCTGGAAATCCACGATGGATAAGATGGTCGACGTGGATGAGAAGCCGACCATGATCTTTCGCAATCCGGCGAAGGATATGCTCACCCTTGCGACAACCGGCGTGCTTCGCGGCAAGCTTCTCGTATCGGTTCGTTTTCAAAGCGCGGCGGAAATCGCCGAGCGCGATCGTAGAATAAAAGAGGAGGCGCCCAAGCTTCGCGCCGCGGCGGAAGCGAAAGCAGCGAAGGAGGCAAAGGAGGCCGCCGAGTTGGCCGAAAGGAACAAGGTGCCGAAAGTCGCTGTCACCCTGCCCGCGGATGCGAAAGACGTGAAGCAGACGAAGGACTCGATCAAGTTCACCGTCGGCAAGGGGAAAGCCAAAGCGGCTGTTGAATCTTTTCGGACACAGTTTCGCGACGCGGGTTGGAAAGAAGACGTCGCTTCACTCGAACGCATGGCCGGCACACTTTTATTTTCAAAAGAAAACGGGCAGAGCGTGAATATCACCTATTCCGACACTGGTTTCATGCCGACGGAGGTCAGTTTGTCGGCGATGCGTGCCGAACTTGAAGCGGCGAAGTAAAGGCAGAAGTCAGACGTCGGATGTCAGATGTCAGAAATCGGAAGTCGTTGCTGTGGTTGAAAATCCGCGACTCGCGAAAGCTTTCGGAGTCGCCAAGTCGCCGCGGCGACCGCTCCCCAGATCGTATTGCGACTACGCGAGACTAACGATAAGGTCGCGTTTATGAATGCTCCTGCTAATCCGAACAAAGCACTCTGGGAAAAAGGCGATTTTACTCGCATCGCTGATACCATGCGCGAAAGCGGGGAGGCGCTCGTGCAGCGACTTGGAATCACTAAAGGACTCAAGGTGCTGGATCTCGGGTGCGGCGATGGCACCACGGCGTTGCCCGCAGCGAAACTCGGCGCAGACGTGTTGGGCGTCGATATCGCGCGGAACCTGGTCGAGGCGGGAAACAAACGTGCGGCGGAGCACGGCCTAACGAACCTGAAGTTTCAGCAAGGTGACGCGTCGAATCTGGAGCAGGTGCCGGACAAGTCCTTTGATGTGGTCGTCAGCATTTTCGGCGGGATGTTTGCGCCAAAGCCGTTCGACGTCGCGAAAGAGATGGTGCGCGTGACGCGACCAGGCGGTCGCATCGTAATGGGCAACTGGATTCCGAACGATCCGACGCTCGTGGCGCAGATTTTGAAGATCAGCTCAAACTATACGCCGCCGCCGCCAGAAGGTTTCGTTAGCCCAATGACATGGGGCGTCGAGAGCAATGTGATCGAGCGTTTTACAGCGGCGGGTGTTCCGAAGGACAACATCTCGTTTACGCGGGACACGTTCACTTTCAATTTCCCGGGCACACCATCGCAGTTAGTGGATGTATTCAGGAAATATTATGGGCCGACCATGAATGCGTTCGAAGCCGCGGAGAAACAAGGCCGAGCGACTGAGTTACAAAAACAACTGGAGGAGTTGTTCAACAGTCAGAACAAAAGTCGGGATGGCACGTCTATTCCTGCAACGTTCCTACGTGTGACGGTCGCCGTTTGAAACGGCGCCTCCAACGGCGACCCTGCAGCGTCAGCGTTCGCCTGGCTTTTTCTTCTTGCCCTGCTGCTGCTGCTGGCCGCTCGGCTTAGGGCGGTTTCCGCCGCCTTGCATTTGAGGATGGCGCTGGGCGCTCATTTTCTGCTGCGGATGCTTCCCGCCCATTTGAGCGTTACGCGCTCCCATTTGTGCATTGCGCGACATTTGATTCATCGTATGCGGTTGGCCAGGATGACCACCGGCTCCTCCCATTTTGCCGGTGTGCATTTTCGCCTGGTTTCCACCCATGTTTGCCCTGTTTCGCTGATTTTCGGTCTTCAGCTTATTTCCGTTTGCTCCGACTTTTCCCGCTCCAGCGTTATCTGCTCCCGCGCCGTGCTGATTATGTTCAGCCATATTAGCGCGGTTGTTTTCAGCTTTTCCCGCGCCGGCTCCCGCACCCTCTCCTTTAAGGTTACGGTCAGTTACGTTCCCCGGTTCGTTTCCAGTTTTTCCAGCTCCCGCTGCTGCTCCCTCGCCCTGACGCTCGGATAAGTTCCCGGGTTTGTTTCCAGCTCCCGCTCCTGCTCCTGCTGCTCCTCCTGCGGTCTCGAGTCCCTGCGCGCCTTTGCCTTGGCCAGCGCCTTCGTTTTTGTTGAATGACTTGATCGCCTCGTTGTTCGGATGGCCCTTGTTCACCGACGCCCGGAGATTTTGATCCTTGCTTGCCGCCTGCTGACGCGAAAGTTGCTGTGAAGTTGGCCCCACTTTCTTAGCGTTCGCCGCCGCTCTCTGTTCTGCAGTCGGTTCTGCTTTAATCCCATTTGGACCGTTAAAGCTCGTACGGTTAACGTTCACATTCCTGGTAAACGAGTTATTGACGTAAGTGTTATGGACGATGTTGGTATTCACACGCGTCACAGCGGTGTTGTACTGGAAGGTGTTTCCACTCCATCGTCCGCCCCAGTAGCCATTTCCGGTGTAGCCATAACCGTAATTAATGCCGCCGTAAAAACCGACCCTCGGCCCCCAGTAGCCCTGATTAAAGACGTAAGCGCCGTTGCTCCAGCCCCACCACGGCGGTGTCCAAAGCAGTCCTACTCTGGGCGGTGGCACCCACACACCCGGGACCCAGTAATAATCGTTCTCATACGCCCAGTAACCCGGAGTCCAGATATAGCCTGCGACCGGACAGAGCGGTTGCTCATACACCGGCAGAACCGGCGGAGCGATGTTGACGGATATCCCTACCTGCGCGAATGAGGGCGCGAAAGGTAGTGCGAGGAATGCAGCGAAAACTAAGGAACGTAATTTCATTATGTTCATGTCTTAGTGTGTAACCACACGCGGAGCAAGAAGTAGCAGAGAATTAAGCAGGATGACGTGGGAGACCCGACAACCTCTGTGCTACACAAACGTGAGATCCTTCGACTGCGCTCAGGATGACAATGCGAGCGGCATTGTCACTTCATTCGGTCGAAGGTTTTCTGGAGAACTTCGAGATCGCTGGCGTTGCCAATTTTTTCGCGCGTATTCTCAATCCACTTCTTCTCCAGTGAATTCTTAGTTGGGCGATCGGTTTCGTAAAACACACCGAAAACGCCGGGGAACGGAAGCGAGGCGAGTTTGTACGCGGCGAGCTCGTCGGTGACATCGTGCCGCAGCTCGTCCTCGGGTGTGCCGTCCCATTTCTTTTCCTGGATCACTTCGAAGCTTCCGCCTTTCTTCGGATTGGCCGGATCGAATACGTCGGGAAAAAATTCGACGCATTCAGACAAACATTCGATGACGCTGAAGCCCCGGTGATCGAATGCGCGCTCGATCAGTTGTATCATGTGAGCCACATTCGCGGCGTGCGTGCGCGCTATGAACGTCGCGCCGGCCGAGATCAGTTTTTTCATCGGGTTGACCGGTTGATCGATCGCGCCGGTGGGATCCGTCTTCGACTTGAATCCGATCGGCGACGTCGGCGAGGTCTGTTTCTTTGTCAGCCCATAGACGAAGTTGTCCATGATGAAATAAGTCATGTTGATGTTTTTGCGGGCGCCATGATCGAGATGGTTGCCGCCGATCGAGAATCCGTCGCCGTCGCCGCCGAACAGGAACACGTGTAGATCGGGTCGGGCGAGACTGATGCCGCTCGCGAGCGGGACCGCGCGGCCGTGAATGAAGTGCGCGCCATGGCCGTTGACGAAATATGGAAAGCGCGATGAACAACCGATTCCGGCAAGCGTGACGATTTTTTCGTGCTCGAGATTGCGTTTCTCGAGGAATTTGTAAAACGAAGCGAGCACCGCGAAATCGCCGCAACCCGGACACCACGTTGGGTGGTCAGCAGTGATCGCTTTCTTTGTTAGTTTTTCGCGCGGTGATTCTGCGACCGCGGTGGTCGTTTCGCCGTTCGGTTTTGATTCGTTCATAAAATCATTTCGGCGCCTGACACAGACGCCCTACAATCAAATCAGACATCAAACCTCATACATCAAACATCGTTATCCGACGCCTTGTGGCACCACTTCCTTTAAGTGTTTCACATTTTCGGGCGCAGTACCATGATGCTGCACGTCGGCACCTTCGCGCGGGATGTATCGCGCAAGGAACGACTTGCCCTTGAATACGCCGTCCAAAATCTCTCTCACCCGGAACGTGAGGCCGTCGGTCTTGGTGAAGCTCGTAATTTTGGGTTCGCAATAACGCGCGCGCAAAATCGTGGCGAGCTGACCGTAGCCGTAAACGCCTTGGTCATTCATCTCGACAGTAACGATCCGCTTGAACTTCTTGAAAATTTTCTCGAGACCGTTAGGCAATGGATGAAGATGGCGCAAATGTATCGCGCCGACTTTTTCTCCCTGGTGGCGAGCCAGTGTTACGGCGTCGTGGATTGGTCCATAGGTTGAACCCCAGCCGACCATCAATGTGCCTTCGTGATGGCCGTGAATTTCGGGCACCGGAATCTCTTCAGCGAGCTTGCGCAATTTGTTGCGACGTTTAGCCGTCATTGCCATGTGCAGCTTCGGGCTGCCGGTCGGGTGACCCATTTCGTCGTGCTCAAGTCCGGCAAGAAGCGGGTATTTTCCATCGAGAATGCGCGTGCCTGGCGCGACGTGCTGCGTGATTTGATCGATCGGATACGGCTTGTGTGTCTGCCGTGGCGTAAGATCCGGCTTGGGGTCGACCATCAACTTCGAAAGATCGGGCTCGTCGAACGCTTCGATGCGTGTCGCGAGTGATGTATCGCTCAGAATGAAAACGGGCGTGCTGTATTTTCGCGCGATCCGGGCCGCTTCGATCGCGATGTAAAAACAGTCTTCCACGCTTGCGGCCGCGAGCACGACTCGCGGGCTGTCGCCGTGACTCCCGAAGATTGCCTGATGCAAATCACTTTGCTCAACATTCGTAGGCAAACCTGTGCTTGGACCCCCGCGCTGAATGTTGCAGATGACCAGCGGGATCTCGGCCATCGACGCCCAACCGATCGCTTCCGCCTTAAGGGAAATGCCCGGGCCGGCGCTGCCAGTCACCGCGAGATATCCGGAATATGAGCAACCAAGCGCGATCGACACCGATGCCAGCTCGTCCTCGGCTTGCACGAAAATCCCGCCGTACTTTGGCAGCTCGCGCCGCAGAGTTTCCATCACAGACGACCATGGCGTGATCGGATAACCGGCTCCGAAGCGCACGCCGCCCGCGATCAGCCCGTAGGCGAGGGCCTGATTGCCGTCCATGGTGATCTGAGCGCGACCACTCGCCCTCGGGATGTGCTCAAATCGATAATGCTTCGTTAAAACATTCCCGACTGGATACGCATAGCCCGCCTGGAACGCCATCAAAGCCGTGTTCACCACGCTCTCGTTTTTGCCGCCGAACTTTTCGGTGATGAGTTTCTTCAGCTTTTCGGGGTCGAGATTGAAGATTTTCGAGATCAGGCCGAGCACGAAGATGTTTTTGCCCTTGTCCTTAGCCGTGCCCCCGAGCGCTTCGACGGTTAGACCAGTGATCGGCACGCCCACGTAAACGAAACGTTTATCGTCAAGGTTCGGCTCAACGTTGTCTGAATCGTAAAGCAACACGCCGCCCTCGCGGAGGAATCCGATATGGTCTTGGTAACTGTGCTGGTAAAACGCGACCAGAAAATCGGCTTCATCACCGGCCGATAACACTTCTCCTGAACCGATGCGCACTTGAAAAATGGACGGACCACCCGAAATCGTGGCGGGGATCGTCATGTAGGTCATGACATCGTGCTCACTTCGGCCGGCCAGCCGGGCGAGGAACGCGCCTGCGGTTTGAATTCCATCCTGTGAATTACCCGCGAGCCGGATCACCGCGTCCTGAATGCTTTCAGGCCGCAGATCGGCTCTGTCGCTGTTCGGCGTCATCGTTTGTGCAGCAGTATCCGGTCCTTCGCTCACGGGATTAGAAAATTAACAGATTGAAACACCATTTCCACCGGCAATTGCATTAGAAGGCGTGTAATGAATCGGCACGCGCCTGTAGCCACGGCGCTGTGCGCCGTAGGGAATGTGCGAGCAACATGGGACGCCCCACAGGGGCGTGGCTACAAGATAATCGAACGTGCTTTAGCTTCGACGGCAGCGCAGCCAATTTTACCAGCATCGTGCTTGATGCCGCGCTACTTCGTCGGGCTCGCTTCCTGCTTTGCAATCGTAGATACGCGCAGCAGTTCTATTGGGCCAAGCTTTTTGTCGGCGATGGTCAGGTCCTGGTATTTTACTTTTCCTTCGAAATCACAGCTGCCCGCCTGAATCTCTGTGATGGGGCGGGGTTGTACCTACGCGGTGGTGGCGTCGGTGTGGCGGGGCTCGCGCGGTTGTACCTGCGCGCCGGTTGTGTCGATGGTGGCGGGCTCGAGGAATTGTACGTGCGCGACGGGCGTGTTGATGGGGTTGGGCTTGCGATAACATCGTTGCGCGATGCAGGCGTGCGGTACGCGTTCAACATTCCAGGGTTACGCCGCGATGGTGCCTCGGAAGGGGTTGGTGTCTGGGCGTGAGCTGGCAATAGAACGAACAGGAACAGGACAGAAGCGAGTGTGACTGTTCTTCGCGACCGAAAAGTTTCGGTCACAACGGGAGTCTCGCTCACCGGGGATAGAGGCTAACAAGATTGCGGCAGCATTGCCAACCGGCAATTCGTCACAAGTCCGCAGTCGCTTTGCTGTGCGAAGCGTGCCGTCGCCCAAACGGCGACGGGGACAGATGCCGCGCTACTTTGGTTCCGGTTGAGATTCGACCTTTGTGTCATCCGCACCGGGCGGACGTTCGAGCCCACGGCGTTTCAGCAGTGGTTCGATGTAGGGATCGCGTCCGACGAAATTCTTAAATAGCCCGAGCGCGTCAGCGGATCCGCCGCGCGAAAGCAACATGGCTCGAAACCGGTCGCCGTTCTCGCGTTTCAATCCGCCGTGTTGCTTGAACCATTCGACCGTGTCGGCGTCGAGCACTTCGCTCCAGAGATAGGAGTAATATCCGGCCGAATATCCCCCGGCGAATGCATGTGAAAAATAGAAGCTGCGATAACGCGGGGGCACTGGCGGAAAGTCGACCCCGGCCTTGTGCAACGCTTCCGCTTCAAACGCAACTGCATCTTTCGGAATGTCAGATGGATTCAGTTGATGCCACGCCTGGTCGAGTAGTGAGGCCGACAGGTATTCAGTGGTCTTGAATCCCTGATTGAATTTTTCCGCGGCCTTGACCTTGTCGAGCAACGCTTGCGGCATTGGTTCGCCGGTCTTGTAATGTTTCGCGTAATTGGCAAGGACTTCGGGCCACGGGGCCCACATCTCGTTTACCTGCGACGGATACTCGACGAAATCACGCGGCACGCTCGTTCCGCTGAACCGCGGATATTTCACGTTCGAGAACATTCCGTGCAGCGCGTGCCCGAATTCGTGAAAGGCGGTCCGCACTTCATCTTGAGTGAGCAGTGTCGGTTCGCCTGGCGGCGGCTTCGGAATGTTGAGGTGATTCGCAACAACCGGCTTCGTCCCGAACAGATCGTTTTGCGGGACATAAGCATTCATCCACGCGCCGCCGCGCTTGGACGGCCGCGCGTAGTAGTCGCCGATGAAAATCGCCAGCGGTTTTCCGTCGCGATCGTAAACTTCGAAGACGCGGACGTCCGGTTGATAGACCGGCAAATCGTGGCGTTCCTTGAACGTGAGGCCGTAAAGCTTTTGAGCGGCGTAACAGACGCCGTCAATGATGACGTGGTTCAGCTCGTAATACGGGCGCACCTGCGATTCGTCGAACGCATATTTCGCCTTGCGCACTTTCTCCGAGTACAAGTCCCAATCGCACGCCGCAATTTTGAATCCGCCTTTCTCTTCATCGACAATTTTCTGCATATCGGCTGCTTCGCGTTTTGCATTGCCGACAGCGGGCGGCGCAAGATCGGCCAGAAGTTTGTTCACGGTGGGCACATCGTGCGCCGTTTGATCTTCGAGCTGATACGCCGCCCAGTTTGAATAGCCGAGTAGCTTTGCTTTCTCGGCGCGCAGCTGCGCTGTCCGCAAGACGATATTGCGCGTGTCGAACTCGCCGCTTTTGCTGTTGCGCGATAGCGACGATTGCATGATCCGCTCACGCAGAGGTCGATTCTGCAATGACCCGAGCAACGGCTGGCCAGTGGTGTTCTGAAGCTGGATGACGAACTTGCCTTCCTTGTGTTCTGCTTTCGCGGCATTGATCACGCTCTTCATCTGATCGTCCGTGAGGCCGGCGAGCTCTTCTTTTTTATCGACGAGCACGGACGACGCATTTCGCTCCTTCAAAACATTTTGCTCGAAATCCGTCTGCAACTTGGCCAACTCGGCATTGATCTTTTTCAGCTTCTCCTTGTCGGAATCGGACAGCTTGGCTCCCGCGCGCACGAAATCCTTGTAGTAACGTTCGAGTAAATAGGCCGAGTCCGGATCAAGGCCGAGCTCATCGCGCTTCTCATAAAGCGCCTTGACTCGCGCGAACAACTTCGGATTCAAAAAAATCTCGTCACGATGCGCGGCAAGTTTCGGCGCCGTTTCTTTATCGATCTTCTGCCGGGTTGGATTTGTATCGCAGGCGTTGAGGTTCGAAAATGTGCGCTGGGCGCGATCGAGCAATCGGCCGGTGCGCTCGAGGGCGACGATCGTATTGTCGAATGTCGGTTTCTCGGAATTGTTCGCGATCGGCTCGATTTCCTTCAGTTGCTCGCGCATTCCGGCTTCGATCGCCGGTATGAAATCCTCGTCCTTGATCTTGTCGAAGGGCGGATATTGATAGGGCAGAACGCTTTCGGCTGCTAACGGATTGTCCTTGAGATCGGCGGCGAACACGGCGGTGATTTGCGCAGCGTTGAGCAGCGCGCAAGCAAAGAAGCAAAGACGCAGTGACATAAGACCTAAACTTGTCGTCACGTGACGGCCCGGATGCAAATGTCTGGTGAGCGCGGGGCCGCCCGCCTTTTTGACGCGTCGCCAAAAACTTGTAAACCATGTGTGTTGCGCGAGGCGCGCAACACTGCGGGCGAGGCGTCCGCGCTCCCCACAATGATGTTGAAACTATGTTGTCGGCAGACCGGCCGCTTTCCAGGCTTTCAAGCCGCCGGCCATCGAGCGCACGTTTTTGTAACCCATTTTTTGCAGAGTCTCGGCGGCAAGTGCGGACCGGCCGCCGCCGCCGCAATGACAAATGATCATTGCGTTTGTGTCGGGAACTTTTTCTTCGATGTCGAGCTCGATTGTGCCGCGACTCATGTGAGTCGCGCCGGGGATGTGTCCGTCATCCCATTCGTCTTTATCGCGGACATCGACTACGGTCGCGTCGCCGTTGTTTAATTTCGCAGCGGCATCCTGCGGCGAAATCTCGGTGATGTGCTTCTTCGCTTCCGCGACCAGTTTTTGAAAACCACTGTGCTCAGCCATGATCCCAACCTAACCACGGATTACGCGGATGGCACGGATGAATGAACAGCAGAAAAGTTCGTGATCGCGAGGGCGCGATCACCAGCACCCGAGGCGGGGTGCGCTCCTAATCCAAAACGCGCGGCACCGGAACCGCTTCCCATTTATCCGGCATCAGTAGCTGATTCCCTTCTTAGCGGCTTGGGCGTGAAGCGTTTCAGTCACCTTTTGATCGAAGGCGTCGCCTTTGCCTTCGGCCGCGAGGCGTTTGTTTTCCGATTGAATATATGCTTCGCGTTTCTTTGATATTTCTACGATCTGCTTTTGCAGGTCGGCGCGTTCGTCACGGGTTTTTGCGATGCGCTTTTGCAGTTCGCTGCGATCCAATTTCTGGAGCTCGGTCGGAAGTTGTTTCTGATCGATCTCCTCGAGCTTAAGGGTTTTGTCGTTAAGCGCGTCGACTAGCTCACCGCGGCCCTGCACGGCTTTGCCGGTCTTGCTGTTGTAGCTGAGTCGATCGGCCATTGCGGAAACCGGAGCACTCGCCGCCACTGCATATTTCGCTTGAACTTCGGCCTGCAATTTACTGTCGCCATACGGAATGAGAGTGGCACCGATGCGTTCGTTAAGCCGGCTCAACTCCTTGTCCATCGGCGTTGAAATCACAGCAACATTGCCCGATTGCGAAATGCCTACATAACTGCCTTCCGACAGTTTCGCGATCTCCTGCCAGATCGATTTGGTCTCAGCCATCTCACCACACTGAATGGTATTAATGATGAGGTCCTTTTTCGCCGCTTCCCGACAGAGATCCGGATACTTCGGGCCAGTCGGATAATCCATGTGCGGCGGCGCGTCTCCGACGAGAAAGATGATCTTCAGGACTTTGCTATCACTGCTCCAGGGCATCTTGTGAATTGCTTCGGCAAGCGCCTCGTTCACACTCTCCGGTGCATCCCCGCCACCGCCGGCTTGGAACTCTCGCAGATGTCCGTAAATGGCATCGATGTCGTCGGTGAGACTGAACGATTTCACGACGTATTCGTCGCCGCGATCGCGATAACCAATGAGCCCGAGCTTTAACTCGGGCGTTGGTTGCGCGCTGATCATTTCATTAGCGATCGACCAGATCTTTTGTTTCGCGCCTTCGATCAAACCGCCCATTGAACCGGTGGTATCGAGAACAAAACAGACCTCGATGCGCGGTTTGGGTTGAGATGGTGGCGCAGTCTTGGCGAACAACGGTTGCCACAAGCCGAGCATTGCAAAGACAGACAAGATTATCGGCAGGATGCCGATGCCACGAGTGGTTAGTGTTTTCATTGGATTGTTATTCAGCGATTTCATAGACGGTGTCGTCGAGCGTGAGCACGACGTTTTGACCTAACGCCAGCCACGGGCCGGCTTCGGGATGTTTTGTCAGGAGGTTGAAGTATTCTTCGGAGTTAAATTGGACGCGCTGGCGTTTAGCGGTGTTCTGCGCGTTTGAATCGATCCATTGATTTCCGTTTTGGAAAAATGCGCGCCCGTTCACGAACCTGGACTGTTGAGTGTACTGATTAAGGCGCGCCGCGGCCGGGGTGGCAGCCGGACCCGCGGCAGCAAATCCGCGCAGTGATTCGGAGTTTCCGGATGTGATCGATGCCGGTGCCTGCTGCGCAAACTTGAACGCATTCTGGCTACGCGCGTTGGCAACGCCGTCCTCACCTTCTTTCTTCTCCTTGAATCCGGTCCAGGCCTTGGCGACTTCGGCACGTGTCGCCGCATCGCCGCTCATGCTCTGCATGGATCGATCAGCCATCGGCACGCGCCGGCGATCTTCGTCTTCTACGATGAGATAAGCGGTGTAAGGCGTTACGATTCCATATTTCCGCGCCAACTCGGTTGTTTCATCGCGAAGCTCGGCGGTTTCACCGTGGATGCGGATTTCATCGAGAAGAAACCCGACACGTCGCGTCGCCCAAAGCCGCGGCACGTAATCGTCGCTCGTCTTGCGATGATCGAAATGCAGCTTGTAAGTAAACGTCTGTTCGCGGCCGCCGACGTTGCCGGTCAGCTTCGCTTCGACATCGCCGGCGCCGCTGTATCGCCCCGCTACCACCAATTGGTCCCCTTTGAACAGATCCGGCAGATCGGCCGGATACATTTTGGCTGTGCGAACACCACCGCCGAGGTCCAGCTTAAGATTCGTTAGGGCGGGTTCTTTAATCCGCGTGTAGAAGTTCGAGACCTTGAGCTCCAGATCCTCATTCGCGAGTACGTATTGGCTGAAGGCGCGCGTGCCCTCGGCGATTTGATCGAGCAATTGCGTGTTTACGTCCGAGCCGATCCCGAACGAAAAGATCCGGACGCCGCTCGCCTTTTTGGTGTTCGCAACGATTTCTTCGGGATTGCGTGTTCCCACCGTGGGCAGACCATCGGTTAGGAAAATCACCACAAATGGACGCTCACTCTTGTCCGGTCGGACCTTGAGAGCGCTTTGCAGCGCATCTGCAATGGCGGTGCCACCGATTGGCTTGAAGTCGTCGATGAAACCGTTCGCACGTTTGCGATGATCCGAGTCAGCTGGCACCAACTCACGGAAAAGCGGCTCAGCTTCCGTCGAGAACCGGACAATCTCAAAACGATCGTCGGCGTTGAGATTTTCCACACAGAACCGCAATGCTTTTTGCGCCTGCTGAAGTTTGGCGCCAGCCATTGAACCGGATGTGTCCACGACAAAAACAACGTCTTTGGCTGCCGGCTTTGTTTCGTCGGTAACCGTCGGCGCAGCCAGAAGCAGAAAATAGCCGTCGTCACCGTCTGGTTTGTAAGTGATTAACCTGAGGCCGACATCACGTGTGTCCGAGCTGTAGACGAGCTGAAAATCTGTGTCCGGTTTTTCGTCTTTGCTCTCGTACCCAATGACGGCGCGATTAGGGCCATCCCGCTTAATCTCAACTTTGTGGCTGGGCGAATAAATTGAGGCGAGCGGCTCCCCGCTCTTGAGCTCAATTTTCATGCTCAGATTCTTGATCGGCCGAGCGGAAAATTTCTCAGTGCTCAGCGGGTAGAGATAACTGACCGTCCCGGCGTCGGAGCGAAGCAGTTCCGTATAGGAAATCTTGATGGGCTTGCGGCTGCGCGGTTCGATCGGAAAGATACGGACCTTGAAAAGATCGCGGCCGGCGTACTCCAGCAGCGCCGGATCACGCACCTTTCGCACGATGTCCTCGTAAATGCGACGCGCCTTGTCAGCCGGAAGCAACTCGGCATCGACACTCTTGCCGCCGATTTCCATGCTGAATTTGTCGATATGCGCCCCTTTCGGAACGGGGAACATGTAAAAACCTTCCAAGCGTTGATCGTTAGGATTGTAGAACTCCTGGTCGATCGATGTGACGGCAACCTGCCCATCAATTTTGACGTTGACCTGATGACTGGTGACTTCCAGCGGGGCGAACGGGAAATGGCTCGGCGGAACGTAAATCGGACGCTCGACGACGATGAAACCATCTCCGCGGGAATGAGAGATGCCTCCGAGGAGGAAGAGCCCGATCGCTAGCACCAATTTTTTGTTCAT
>WNGB01004796.1_pt1 | contig 24189 bp, 19 predicted proteins | sample 5400681 | NCBI WGS metagenome assembly WNGB01 (sample SAMN13153367, study PRJNA577476) | soil metagenome | isolation source: 115 cm soil or saprolite under grassland replicate 2 | place: USA:California | collected 2016-06-15
TCGCCCGCGCCCAGGACGCCGTGCCGGCCCCCCCCGGCACCCGCTCCCTGGCGCCAACGCCTTTCCAGCTGACCCTGCCCAGCGCGCACCTGTTCGGCGACTGGTATGGCCTGCGCCCCTGGCTGGAGGACCACGGCATCACGCCGACGGTGACGTTCGTCACCGACGCCCTCGGCAATCCGACCGGCGGCAGGGAGCACGGCTTCACAGGAGCCCACAATCTCGGCCTGAATCTGCTGTTTGACCTGGAGAAGCTCGCCGGGCTGCGGGGCGGCTCGTTCCTGTTTGCGCTGTCAGAGCGCTTCGGCACCAGCCTGTCGAGTGAATACATCGGCAACGTCTTTACCGTCCAGCAGGTCTTCGGCGGCCAGACCTACCGGGTCGTCAACCTGGCCTACCAGCAGACGCTGCTCGACAACCGCGTCGAGTTCAGCGTCGGCCGCATCGCCGCTGGGGACGACTTCCTCGTCTCGCCCTACAACTATGTATTCGTCCAAAACGGCTTCGATGGCAATCCGGTCGGCATTTTCTTCAATGCCCCTGGCATGACCGCCTACCCCAACGCCACCTGGGGGGCGCGCGTCAAGGTGAGGCCGACGGCGCGGACGTATGTCATGGGCGGCGTGTATAACGGCGATCCCTCCATCCGTGCCAACACGCACCACGGCGTTGACTTCTCGCTGGACGGACCGCTGTTTGCTATCGGGGAGGTCGGCTACCAACGCAACGGCCTGCCGGGCGACACCGGCCTCCTCGGCAACTACAAGGCTGGCTTCTGGTACGACCACAGCCGTTTCCCCGACTTCACCACCGCCGGACGCGGCCAGGCTCCGCACCTGACGCGTGGCAGCTGGGGCTTCTATGGCCTATTCGACCAGGTGCTGGTGCGCTTCGGGGAGCCAGGCAGCAACCGCGGTTTCGGCGTCACCGGCTCGCTCATCATCGCGCCCGATCAGTCCATCAGCCAGATGCCCTACTTCTTCACCGCTGGCTTCCTGGTCCGTGGCGTCTTTCCCTCGCGGCCTACGGACGTGGGGGGCTTCGGCATCGTGTACGGTCATTTCAGCAACGACCTGCAAGACGCGCAGCGGCGCGCCCAGCAGTTCGATCCAACGGTCGGCGTGCAGCGCTATGAGATGGCGCTGGAGTGGACCTATCGCTTGCGGTTTCTCGGGGATGCATTCTTCTTCCAGCCCGACCTGCAGTACATCATCCGGCCGGGTGGGACGGGCCAGCACGCCAATGCCGTCGTGATCGGCTTCCAGAGCGGCTTCAACTTCTGAGCTGGCGTACCGGACGCCCCTTCTATGCAAAGGAGTGTGCCATGCATGAACCAGTACGAAGAGTCCAAAACGGCCCTGCCGAGCGCGTCTCGCGACCCGCGGGCGCTGCCGCGACGTTGCACGCCGCCCCGGGCAGCCTCGCCTACGTCATCGCGCTGTGCTCGGTGGCCGCCATCGGCGGCTTTCTCTTCGGTTTTGACAGTGGCGTCATCAATGGGGCCGTCGATGCCCTGGCGCACGCCTTTGGCACGCGGGCGGCGGCGACGGGCTTCGCCGTCGCGTCCGTGCTGCTTGGCTGTGCTGTCGGCGCCTTCGGGGCCGGCACCCTGGCCGACCGACTTGGCCGGCGCCCGACCATGCTGCTGAATGCCGTGCTCTTTCTGGCCAGCGCGGTGGTGACGGGCGCCGCTAGCTCGGCCGGCCTCTTCATCGCGGCGCGGCTCGCGGGCGGGCTGGCTATCGGCGCCGCCAGCGTGCTGGCGCCCATGTACATTGCGGAGGTGGCCCCGGCGCATGTGCGCGGCCGCCTGGCCTCGCTGCAGCAAATGGCGATTGTGCTGGGGCTGTTCGGCGCCTTCCTGAGCAATGACCTCCTCGCCAGGCTCGCCGGCGGAGCGAGCGCGACCTTCTGGCTGGGGGCGCCGGCCTGGCGCTGGATGTTCTGGATGGAGGCTGTGCCAGCGGCTGCCTTTCTGCTGGGCGCCTTGTGCATCCCGGAATCGCCGCGCTTCCTCATCGCCAGTGGCAAACGGGAACAGGCCCGCCGGGTTTTCGCCCGCATTGATAGCGACGCCGACGCCCTGGTACGGCAAGTGGAGCAGAGCCTGCGGGGCGAGCACCGGCCGCGCCTGTCGGACGTGATCGTGTCGGGCACCGCCCGGCTCGCCCCGGTGGTCCTGGTGGGCATGGGACTAGCGGCGTTCCAGCAGTTCGTCGGCATCAACATTATCTTCTATTACGGTGAGGTGCTGTGGAAGGCCGCAGGGGCAACGGAGCAGTGGGCCCTGCGCATTAACTTGTTGACTGGCTTTGTCAACATCCTGGCCACGGTCCCGGCCATCGCGCTTATCGATCGCGCCGGCCGTAAACCGTTGCTGCTCGCCGGCTCGGCGGGCATGGCGCTAACCCTGGGCGTCATGGCCCTCGTCTTTGCCACGGCCGGGGTAGGCGCTGACGGCAGGCCGGTGCTCACATACGGGGCGGCGGTGACGGGCCTGACGGCTGCCAACCTGTATATCGTGGCCTTCGGGGTGTCGTGGGGACCGGTGATGTGGGTGCTGCTCGGTGAGATGTTTCCCAACCGCATGCGCGGCGCGGCGCTGGCGGTCTCCGGCGCCACCAACTGGGCGGCGAACTTCGCCGTGACCGTCACGTTCCTCCCCTTGTTGAATGCCGTCGGTCTCGCTGGCGCTTATGGACTCTATACGGTGGCTGCCGTGCTGTCCTTGCCCTTCGTGTGGGCTGCCGTACGCGAGACCAAAGGGAGGACACTGGAGGACATGTCGGAAGCTGGCTAAGAGCGCGTTCGACAGGTTCCCATATGAGGACGACAATGCAAAGCCGCCCCTCCCCTGCGGGGGGTGGCGCGTAAAGCGGGTTACGATAGCTCACGCAACAATCTGATCCGTTGGTACCGACAACTTCAGGAGGCATTATGAGAACTCTCGGCTTGAACGAGCAACAACTGCAGAAAATGCAGACCCAGCCCGGGTTCATTGCGGCGCTGGATCAAAGCGGTGGTAGCACGCCCAACGCGCTACGTCTCTACGGGATCAAAGAAGGTGCGTGGTCCAACGAGGAGGAAATGTTTGCGCTCGTGCATCAGATGCGCACGCGCCTCATCACCAGCCCCAGCTTCACCGGCGAGCGGATTCTTGCTGCCATCCTGTTCGAGAACACCATGGACAGAGACATCGAGAGGCAGCCGACCGCGGACTATCTGTGGAACGTGAAACGTGTGGTGCCGTTTCTGAAAGTGGATCAGGGCCTTGTAGCGGAGAAGGAGGGGGTCCAGTTGATGAAGCCCATGCCCGCGCTGGCGGCGCTGCTCGACAAAGCCAAAGCGAAGGGCATCTTCGGCACCAAGATGCGCTCGGTCATCAAGCACGCCAATGCCGCCAGTATCAAGGCCATCGTGCGCCAGCAGTTCGAAGTAGCTGGGCAGATCAGCGCCGCTGGCCTCGTGCCGATCATCGAGCCGGAAGTGGACATTCACTGCCCGGACAAGGCCGAGGCCGAAGAGGTGCTCAGAGCGGCCCTCCTCGAGGAACTCAACGCCCTGCCAGGGGAGCAGTTGGTCATGCTCAAGCTCACGCTGCCGGAGCACGACGACTGCTACGCCGCGTGCGTTCGGCATCCCAATGTCGTGCGGGTGGTGGCGCTGTCGGGCGGGTATACGCGGGACGAAGCCAACAAGCGCCTGCGCCGGAATCACGGTGTCGTGGCGAGCTTTTCGCGGGCGCTGGTCGAGGGGCTGACGGCCCAGCAATCCGATACGGAGTTCAACGCCCGACTGGATGCCTACGCGCAGAGTATCTTTGAGGCGTCCAACACCTAAGCAGGCGATGATCGGAGCATCGGAGGGGAATCGGATGACGGGGTCGGACCCCGCTAACGGTCTGAGAATTATGACAAAGAGGAATTTACGATATGGCCCAGGGTATTGTGAAACTTGCCCCTTCCATCCTCTCGGCTGACTTCGCCCACTTGGGCAAGCACGTGGGCGAGGCGGAGCAGGCCGGGGCGGATCGCATCCACGTCGATGTCATGGATGGACACTTCGTACCGAACATTTCGATGGGGGTACCGATTGTCGAGTCGCTCCGGCGTGTCACACGCTTGCCGTTGGAAATCCATCTGATGATCACGGACCCGGATGTGTTCCTGGACGCGTTTACGGAGGCTGGCTCCGATGCGTTTCTGGTCCACTGGGAAGGCAACAACAATCTGCATCGCACCCTGCAACACGTCAAGGTGTTGGGCAAACGCGTCAGCGTGGCCATCAATCCGGCAACCCCAGCAGTAGTGCTCGAAGAAGTTCTTCAAGACGTAGATCAGGTGTTAGTCATGACGGTCAACCCAGGCTTTGGCCATCAGCGTTTCATACACACGACGCTGCCCAAGATTCGGCGTGTCCGCCAGATGATCAATGAGCTTAAGCCCGGCTGCGACCTCGAAGTTGACGGCGGCATCGACGCGACGACGGCGCCCCTGGTCGTCAGCGCAGGAGCCAACGTGCTGGTCGCCGGGTCGGCCATTTTTGGGGAGGGCGATGGAGTCGGCGCTGCCATGCAGCGGCTGCGAGCCGCCGCGCATCAGGCCATGACCTGACATCAACGGGGTGAGGACGAACGGCGAGTGTAGGAGTCTTAAAATCTGTTCTGAAGGAGAAACACACTATGCAAATCGGCATGATTGGTCTCGGACGCATGGGCGCGAACATGACGCGGCGGCTTCTCAAGGGAGGTCATCAGTGCGTGGTCTTCGACAGGTCGCCGCACGTCGTGCAGGAGCTGGTCGAGGACAAAGCGGTTGGCTCCTCCTCGCTCGTGGACTTTGTCACGAAGCTCACGAAACCGCGGGCGGTCTGGTTGATGGTTCCCGCGGCGGTCGTGGACAACACGATCGCGGATCTCCTGCCCCATCTTGAGGCAGAGGACATGCTAATCGATGGCGGCAATTCCTATTACATTGACGATCTCCGGCGCGCCAAGGAACTCGCGCCGCAGGGCATCCACTACGTGGACGTGGGCACGAGTGGTGGCGTCTGGGGACTGGAGCGCGGGTACTGCATGATGATTGGCGGCGAGCCGGAGGTGGTCAAGCACCTCGATCCCATCTTCGCCAGTCTGGCTCCAGGCGTGGGCGACATCCCACGCACGCCTGGGCGGGAAAAGGCCGAAGGCACCGCTGAGCAGGGGTATCTGCATTGCGGGCCAAACGGCGCCGGCCACTTTGTCAAAATGGTGCACAACGGCATCGAGTATGGCATCATGGCCGCGTACGCCGAAGGGCTGGGCGTGCTGCGTGCCGCCAACATCGGCACACAACAACACGAGGTCGATGCTGAGACGACGCCATTGCGCAACCCCGAGCACTACCAGTACGAGCTCAATCTCCCGGACATCGCGGAGGTGTGGCGACGCGGCAGTGTGATCGCGTCGTGGCTGCTGGATCTCACGGCGGCTGCCCTCGTCGCGGATCCAGCTCTGTCGCAATTCGCCGGACGGGTGTCGGACTCGGGCGAGGGGCGCTGGACGATCAAGGCCGCCATCGACGAGGCCGTGCCCGCGCACGTCTTGACGGCCGCCCTGTATGAGCGTTTTAGCTCGCGCGGCGAGGCAGATTTCGCCGACAAACTGCTCTCGGCGCTGCGCTATGAGTTCGGTGGACATCTGGAAAAATCCGCCACCTGAGGAGGAAGCTATGCACGGTTCCCATGCGGATGCTCTGGTCTTTTTCGGTGCGACCGGGGATCTGGCTTATAAGAAGATTTTTCCGGCACTGCAGGCGATGGTCAAGCGTGGACACCTGAATGTGCCGGTCATCGGTGTGGCCAAAGCTGGCTGGAATCTCGATCAGCTCCGGGCGCGGGCGCATGACAGCGTTGAGCAACACGGCGGGATCAATCCCGCCGCGTTCGAAAAACTGTGTGGTTTGCTGCGCTATGTGGACGGCGACTATCAAGACCCGACGACGTTTCAGTCCCTCCGTCAGGAGCTGGGCTCGGCGCAGCGGCCAGCGTACTATCTCGCCATCCCGCCTGGGTTGTTCGGGATGGTTGTGGAACAACTGGGCAAAGCGGGATGCACACACGGCGCTCGCGTCGTCGTTGAAAAACCATTCGGTCACGATCTCCTCTCGGCGCAAGCGCTCAACCGCACCCTGCTCGGCACCTTCGACGAGAAGGCGATCTTCCGCATCGACCATTACCTAGGCAAGCGGCCGGTGCACAACATGCTCTTCTTCCGCTTCGCCAATGCGTTCCTGGAACCGTTCTGGAATCGCCACCATGTCGCGAGTGTGCAGATTACTATGGCCGAAGACTTCGGCGTCCAGGGACGGGGCGCTTTTTATGATCAAACGGGTGCGATCCGCGACGTCGTGCAAAACCATCTTTTCCAAGTCTTAGCCAACCTGACGATGGAGCCGCCGGTGCGCACCGACAGTGAATCCATCCGGGATGAAAAGGTCAAGGTGCTGCGGGCCATCCGGCCACTAGAGCAGAGGAACGTTGTCCGCGGGCAGTTTCGCGGCTATCGGAGCGAAAGCGGTGTCGCCCCCACCTCGCAGGTGGAGACGTTTGCGGCGCTCCAACTGGAGATCGATTCGTGGCGCTGGCGAGGCGTGCCCTTCTACATCCGGGCGGGCAAATGCTTGCCCGTGACCTGTACAGAGGTCTTGGTCCAACTGCATCAGCCTCCCACGATGTATCAAGGCTACGATCTGCAGCCGAACTCTTGCCGTTTTCGGATCAGCCCCGACGTCACGCTGGCCTTTGGTTTGAATGTCCTGGCGCCGGCGCAGGACACTGGCCAGTTCGTGGAACTGTTGGCGAGCCACCACCCCGGCGCGGACGAAATGGATGCGTACGAACGGGTGCTCGGCGATGCGATGGCCGGCGACGCGACCCTGTTTGCGCGGGAGGACTATGTCGAAGAGGCCTGGCGGATCGTTGATCCTGTGCTCAAGGCAAGTACGCCAGTCTACGATTACGAGCCAGGGAGCTGGGGGCCGCGTGAGGTCGACCAGAGCGTTTCACCCGCTGGTGGGTGGCATAACCCGAGGGGAGCGGGATAGGAGTCAGTCAGCAGATTGGAGTATGGGAGCACTGGAGGATCACGTCCATCCATCACTCCACGACTTCACTACTCCAATCGCCAGGAGATCTCATGAAGATTACGATATTGCCCGATGCCGATGCCGTCGCGCGACAGGCCACCACGATCGTGGCAGCGGAGGCCCGAGGAGCGGTCGCTGCACGGGGCCGCTTCATCCTGGCCGTGAGCGGCGGCCACACGCCTTGGCACATGCTTGGTGTCTTGGCAAGAGAAGATCTGCCGTGGGACAGCATGCATGTCGTGCAGGTGGACGAACGCGTGGCCCCTGCGCAACACCCGGACCGCAATCTCACGCATCTGCGCGACAGCCTGCTGGCGCATGCGCCGCTGCGACCCGAGCACATTTATGCCATGCCCGTGGAGTCGGCTGAATTAGAAACAGCAGCCGAGCGGTATGCCCGGACGCTCCAGCAGATTGCCGGTGTGCCTCCGGTGCTTGACCTCGTCCATCTGGGCCTCGGACCCGATGGCCACACGGCCTCCCTGGTGCCCGGCGATCCAGTGCTGCACCTCACCGACGCCGATGTCGCGGTGACGGGAGTCTACCAGGGGAGGCGTCGGATGACGTTGACGTATCCGATCCTCAACCGTGCCCGCCGCATCCTGTGGCTCGTGACCGGCCAGGACAAAGTGGCGGCGCTCGCCCGGCTGCGCGCGGGCGATGTGACGATTCCGGCCGGCCGGATTCAGAGGGCCGCTGCCCTGGTGCTCGCCGACCAAGCGGCGGCAGGACCACTGTGAGCCGAGTATAGTACGAATGACCAGACACGGAACGTGGGTTCCGGGGGCCTCCAGCGGCTCTTGCGATGGATACTGTGCAGTGAGGATAACGATGTCGAAGAAAGATACAAAGCCCAGTCGGGTTCTTGATCTTGAAGGGAAGTACAGCGACGGCCGTCTGTTTGCTACGTTTCATGAGCTCGCATGCAAGAGCGAGGAGACACGCTATGCGCATTGGCATTGCCACGGATCACGGTGGATTTCGTTTGAAGGAGGCATTGCTCAGCCAGCTGCGCGCCGCGGGGCATGAGGTCGTCGATTTCGGCGCGCATCGCCTGAGTGAGGACGATGACTATCCCGACTACGTCGTGCCGCTCGCACGGGCCGTTGCCGCCCTGGAGGTCGAACGTGGCGTGGCGATCTGCGGCAGCGGTGTGGGTGCGTCAGTGTGTGCCAACAAGGTGCAGGGCATCCGCGCAGCGCTCATCCACGACCACTTCTCTGCCAAGCAAGGGGTCGAGGACGATCACCTGAACATCCTGTGTATGGGCGGCAGGACCGTAGGGCCAGCCGTCGCCTGGGACCTCGTCCAGACATTCCTGACCGCCACATTCAGCCAGGCCGAGCGACACCTGCGGCGCTTGGGCAAAGTCGCTGCCGTAGAGGCAGGCAAAGCGTAGGAAAAACCGCGAGGAGAAAACGATGACAGACGAGAAGATGATGCAAGTAGCGATCAACACCATGCGCACCCTCTCGATGGATGCGGTCCAGCAGGCGAAGTCTGGCCATCCCGGCACGCCGATGGCGCTCGCGCCGCTGGTGTACACGCTCTGGAATCGCGTCATGCGCTTCGATCCGCAGGACCCGATCTGGCCCAACCGCGATCGGTTCGTGCTCTCGAACGGCCACGCCTCGATGCTGCTCTGGTCCGTGCTCCATCTCACCCGCACCCAGGCGGTCAATGCCGCGTACGAACGACTCGGTCACCCGGCGGTGTCCCTCGAGGATATCCGTCACTTCCGCCAGCTCGACAGCAAAGCCCCCGGGCACCCCGAGTATCATTGGGTGTCAGGCGTGGAAACCACAACCGGTCCCCTCGGGCAAGGCGTTGCTACGAGCGTCGGCATGAGCATCGCCGAGAAGTGGCTCGCCAACCGGTATAACCGGCCCGGCTTTGAGATGTTTAACTACAACGTGTATGCCGTGTGCGGAGACGGCTGCCTGATGGAGGGCATTGCGTCGGAAGCCGCGTCCCTGGCCGGTCACCTGGGTCTCGACAACCTGTGCTGGATCTACGACAACAACCACATCACCATCGAGGGTCACACGCGCCTCACCTTTACAGAGGACGTGGCGGCGCGATTTCTGGCCTACGGCTGGAACGTCTTGCGTGTCGGCGACGCCAACGACATCGAGCGCATCGAGCACGCCTTCGACATCTTTCACAAGACGCAAGACCGCCCCACATTCATCGTGCTGGACAGCCACATCGGCTACGGTGCACCGCATAAACAGGACACAGCTGCGGCCCACGGCGAGCCGCTCGGTGCGGAGGAGATCCGGCTCGCAAAGCAGTTCTACGGCTGGCCCGAGGATACACCGTTTCTGGTGCCCAACGGCGTCTACGACCATTTTGCCGCTGGAGTAGGAGCGCGCGGCGCTGAGGCGCGGCGCCAGTGGACGGAACGCTTTGCCGCCTATCGCGCCACGTACCCCGACTGTGCGACTGAGATCGACTTGATGCAGCGGCGTGAACTGCCTGCCGGTTGGGATCGCAACCTGCCCGTCTTTCCAGCCGATCCCAAGGGGATGGCGGGGCGGGACGCTTCGGGCCAGGCGCTGAACGTGCTGGCGCAGAACATCCCCTGGTTCCTCGGGGGTTCAGCGGATCTTGGACCGTCGAACAAGACGACGCTGACGTACGAGGGCGCGGGAGACTTCGAGGCCGATAACCCGACAGGGAAAAACCTGCATTTCGGCATCCGCGAGCATGCCATGGCCGCCATCGTGAACGGGCTCTCGCTGTCGAAGCTCCGCGCTTTCGGCGCGACCTTCTTCATCTTCAGCGATTATGCGCGGCCAGCGATCCGGCTCTCGGCGTTGATGGAGCTCCCGACCATCTTCATCTTCACGCACGACGCGATGGGGGATGGCGAAGACGGCCCAACCCATCAGCCCGTGGAGCACCTGGCATCCTTGCGGGCGATTCCCGGCCTGGTCACGCTGCGGCCCGGTGACGCCAACGAGGTGATCGAAGCCTACCGCTACCTCATGCAGCTCCGTCACGAGCCGGCGGTCCTGGTGCTGTCGCGCCAGCCCCTGCCGACACTCGATCGGAACACATACGCGCCGGCATCCGGGGTCGCGCGCGGGGCCTACGTGCTCGGCGACGCCGCAGGCGGGAACCCGGAAGTGATTCTTATTGCCTCTGGGAGTGAAGTCAGTCTCGCTGTGGAGGCCCACGAGCAGCTCGTCGCTGAGGGCATCCGGTCGCGCGTGGTCTCGATGCCGTCCTGGGACATCTTCGAGCAGCAGACGCAGGAGTATCAGGATACCGTCCTGCCACCCCATGTGACAGCGCGTGTCGCGGTGGAGCAGGCCTCGACGTTCGGGTGGGAGCGCTACGTCGGCAGGTCGGGCCGCATGATCGGCATGCACACGTTCGGGGCGTCGGCGCCGCTCAAGGAGCTCCAGAGGAAATTTGGTTTCGAGCCGGACCAAGTGGCTGCGGCTGCAAAGGCACAGCTCGGCAGGACGTGAGCCATACGCGTCGTCCTCGGCCACAGGCTCGTTAAAAAAGGGGCCGCGCTTTGACAGGGCAAAAGAGGCAACGAGGAGGTGGTATGAGCACCGGTGATGAAATCGTGCAGCGAGATCTCGTTCCCCTCCTCCGCGGGAGGCCAGGGGGACGGGCCGTTACAGAGGAGAGAGTCATGCAGCAGCCCAATAGCAAAAGTGCCATCACCCGCGACAAATACGATGCCGTCCTGCTCGACCTCGACGGCGTGATCACGGACACCGCCACCATACACGCGACGTGTTGGAAACAGATGTTTGATGCGTACCTTCAGCAGCGCGTTGCGGACACCGGCGAACCCTTTCGTCCCTTCGAGATCGCCACGGATTACCGGCTCTATGTGGATGGCAAGCCCCGGTTCGACGGCGTGCGCGACTTTCTCACCTCACGTGGCATCCACCTCCCTGAGGGCACCCCGGATGACCCCCCGCAGGCCGACACGGTAGGCGGGCTCGGGAACCGCAAGAATGACCTCGTCAACGACGTCATCGCCGCGGTGGGGGTGGAGCCATATGCGGGGACTGTCGCGTTCGTCCGTCAGCTCCGTCATCAGGGTTTCAAAGTGGCCGTCGTCACCTCAAGTCAGAACTGTGAAACCGTCTTACAGGCCGCCAAGCTGGATGACCTCTTCGAGGTGCGCGTCGACGGCAATACGGTCCGTGAGCAGCACCTGGCCGGGAAGCCCGCGCCAGATACGTACCTGATGGCAGCGAAGCTGCTTGGGGTAGACCCGACACGCAGTGTGGTCGTCGAGGATGCCATCTCTGGAGTCCAGGCCGGGCGCAACGGGAACTTTGGGTGCGTGATCGGCGTCGCGCGCAAGGGGAACGCCGAGGAGCTTCGGCGTCATGGCGCCCATCTGGCGGTGAACGATCTGGGCGAACTGGTGCACTGATCGCAGACACATGCCATCAAGGGAGGTACGGGACCGATGATCCATCATGAACGCCTCAGGCTGCCCCATCATGATTGCCCTGCCGACGAGTGGAACGTCATTGAAAAAGGGTTTCACCCTGAATTCCTGGCCCAGTTTGAAACCATGCTGGCGCTGGGGAACGGCTACCTCGGTGTGCGCGGGTGCCCAGAGGAAGGCGGGCCCAACGCCGAGAACGGCACCTTCATCAACGGGTTCTATGAAACCCGGCCGATCGTCTACGGCGAGGAAGCCTACGGCTTCGCGAAAACCGGCCAAACCATCGTGAATGTGACCGACACCAAGATCATCAAGCTCTTCGTGGACGACGAGCCCTTCTGGTTACCCAATGCGCATTGCTTACGCTACGACCGGCGGCTGAACATGCCGTCCGGGACGCTCGACCGGGAGATCCTCTGGGAAACGCCGGCAGGCAAACAGGTGCGGATCACCTCCCGGCGTTTGGTCTCTTTCGTCCATCGGCACGTGGCCGCCATCTTCTACCAGGTGACGCTCCTCAACGCGGCGGCTCCTGTCGTGATCGCTTCAGAGATGGTGGCCAATGCGCCGAGCGCCCACGCCAATGGGAATGACCCGCGGCGGGCGAGCGTGTTGGCAGGACGGGTGCTCCAGCCCCGCGCCAGCTACGCCAAAGACCGTCGGATCGTGCTGTGCCATACGACCGATAAGAGCCAGATGCTCCTCGCATGTGCCACGGACCATGCTCTGGAGACCGCGTGCCCGCACGCCTCCAAGGCGGTCCACACCGAGGACTTCGGCCAGGTCGCCTTCACGATTGAGGCCCAGCCCGGCTGTCCGATCCACCTCACCAAATACATGGTCTATCACACGTCGCACACGGCTTCCCCCGAAGAGGTCTGTGGCCGTGCGGAGTGGACGCTGGACCGCGTGATGCAGCAGGGGTTCCAGCCGCTGCTCGCCGCCCAAGAGCAGTACATGGAGGATTTCTGGCACCGGAGCGATGTCCGCCTCAGTGATATCAGGGAAGACCGGGTCAAGCGCAGCACCGTAGAAATCCAGCAAGCGATCCGCTTCAACCTGTTTCACATCCTGCAGGCCTCGGCGCACGCGGAAAACGCTGGCGTACCGGCGAAAGGCCTCACGGGACAAGCCTATGAGGGCCATTCCTTTTGGGATACCGAGATCTACATGCTGCCGTTTCTGGTCTATACCTCCCCCCGGACCGCCAGGAATCTGCTGACCTTCCGCTACCAGATGCTCGAGCAGGCACGCGTCTACGCCAGGCACTTGGGCCATCAAGGCGCCATGTTTCCATGGCGCACCATCAACGGCGACGAAGCGTCGGCCTACTACGCCGCCGGCACCGCAGCATACCACATCAACGCGGACATCATGTACGCGCTGCGCAAATATGTGCACGCGACGGGCGACGAGCAGTTCCTGCAGGACTATGGCGCCGAGATGCTCGTGGAAACGGCGCGCCTCTGGCTGGACCTGGGATTCTACTCAGACCAGAAGGGGGGGAAATTCTGCATCAATGGCGTCACCGGGCCCGATGAATACAAGACCGTGGTGAACAACAACGCGTACACGAATTTGATGGCGCGCGAGAACCTGCGCTACGCCGCTGAGACGGTCGCGTCCCTGCACACACACACACCGGACGTGTACACGGCGCTGGTGCACAAGACGGGGCTCGCGCCGTCGGAGGTCGAGGCCTGGCAGCGCGCGGCGGAGAGCATGTACGTCCCGTATGACGAGCAGAGGGACATTTACCCGCAGGATGACAGCTTTCTGGACCGCGAGCCCTGGGACTTCCAGAACACGCCGTCCGACCGGTACCCACTGCTGCTGTTTTATCATCCGCTCGACATCTACCGCAAGCAAGTCATCAAACAGGCAGACGTGCTACTGGCCATGTTCCTGCTGGGCGATACGTTTTCCCTGGAAGCGAAGCAGCGGAACTTTGCGTTCTACGACCCCTTGACCACGGGCGACTCGTCGCTGTCTTCCTGCATTGAGGCGATCATCGCGGCCCAGATCGGCGATCTGGAGAAAACGAGGGAGTACGGGATGGCGGCATTGCTGATGGATCTAGCCGACGTGGGCGGCAATGTGAACGACGGCTGCCATATCGCCTCCATGGGTGGCACCTGGATGATGCTCACCTATGGGTTTGGCGGCCTGCGGGACTATGACGGGACGTTGTCCTTCTGGCCACGTCGCGCCCCGGAGGTGAACGCCATCTTGCGCTTTCCCCTGACGTACCGTGGGCAGATGCTGGAGGTCGAGATCGGTCTGGAGACGGTGCAATACGCGTTGCGTGAGGGCGAACGTCTCGTGATCCGCCATGAAAAGGAGGAAATCCAGCTTACCCGGGACCATCCACAGGCCGTCCGGTCGGTCAGCAGGTGGTGAGGATCACCATAGCTTGACGCCTGAGAGCTTTAAAGGGGTCTGACAAGCGATCAGGATAGATCATGCTCGTTTTGGTGCTGAATAGCGGAACTCCTCCATCGCATGTTGGGGATTTTTGCACAACCCCCCTCATGCCGTGCGCCGCATGAGCACGGTTGTGCAAAAATCCCCATCCTCTCAACGCCGTGGTTCTGGAGTGGGTTATAGGACTGGGCCCTGTTGTGAGCAGGCCCAGAATCATACCCTTGAGTAAAGTGCTGGGGTGAAGCGCGGACGTGCTGCACTGAGACAAGGAGAACACTGATGCTGCTGTGGGCGGTTGTTGGGGTTGTGCTGATCGGCGTGGTGCTGCTGGATGCCTTCGAGACGGTCGTGTTGCCGCGGCGGGCCACCCGCCGGCTGCGGCTTGCGCGCCTGGTCTTCCGGTCTACCTGGCAGCTGTGGTCCGCCCCTGCGCGGGGACGCTGGCACAGCGGCGAGCGACGCGAGACTTACTTGAGTTACTATGGCCCGTTCGCGCTCCTCCTGCTCATCGGGGTGTGGAGTACCGGGTTGGTCGGCGGGTTTGCCTTGCTCCTGTGGGGCCTGGGCGCTCAGATGGCCGCGACTGGGGGTGACGCGGGTGTTGGCACCGCCCTGTATGGCAGCGGCACGACCTTCTTCACCCTCGGGCTCGGTGACGTCCTGCCTCACACGGCGCTGGGGCGCCTGCTCGTCGTGCTCGAGGCAGGGATGGGGTTCGCCTTCCTCGGGCTCATTATCTCGTATATGCCGGTGCTCTCCCAAGCCTTCTCGCAGCGCGAGGTCAACGTGTCCTTACTCGACGCACGCGCCGGCTCGCCCCCGAGCGCGGCCGAACTACTCCAGCGCTATGCGGGTGCGGACTTCACCGAGGCCCTGGCGCAGTTGTTGAGGGAGGGGGAGCGCTGGTCGGCAGAGCTGCTGGAAAGTCACCTCTCGTATCCGTTTCTGGCCTATTATCGCTCCCAGCACCAAGAGCAATCCTGGCTCGCCGGGCTCACCACTATGCTCGATGTCGCGGCCCTGCTCCTGGTGGGGATTGACGGCGCGCCGACGCGGCCGGCCCGGTTGGCGTTTGCCATGGCCCGCCATGCCGCCGCCGACCTCAGCCGCATTCTGGGCACGCGGCCGCAGTCCGCTGCGTCTGAGCGCCTGTCAGCGGCCGACCTCACACACCTGCGGGCGGTGATGGCCCAGGCGGGGGTGCCGCTACGGGAGGGCCCGGAGGCGGACGCGATGCTGACCCATCTGCGGCAGATGTACGAGCCCTTCGTCAATGCGTTGGCGGACCGGCTACTCATGCCGCTGCCCTCGTGGCTGCCCCCGCCAGGGGCCACGGATGTCTGGAAAGTCACGGCATGGGGGCCAGCGGCGTGGTCCGCCGAGTATGATGAGGTGGACGGTGTGTAGTCAGTTACTTGCAGCCACTCACTTCCATATCTGGAACCCTGCTCTCTCGTCCATGCCCTCCGCTGGCCTGCTTGATTGTCTGCTGTTGCAGAGCAGGGCAAGAACCATGCTCATCAGTGCCCAGCGCACGGGAAGACTGCGTCATTGTCATCATGGATCGAGCGCAAAGAGATGGCGCACAAGTTGGACATACTCAGGCCCTCGCCCCTCACGGAACGCGCACTTCAGGTTCACCGTCGGCATATGGCAGAGCTTATGCACCAGGCTCACGCTGAACGTCTCGATCGCGCGACGCTGGCGCTCTTCGAGTGGGCCCATCCTGGCCAGGGCTGTGTCGAGTTCCTCGCGCCGCGTCGTCTCCGCCCATTGGCGCAACGCCACAATGGTGGGGGCGGCCTCACGGGCCGCCAGCCACTGGTGAAAATGCCGCACCTCACGCCAGACCAGATCCTCCGCTACGAGAGCCGCCTGTTGGCGGGCGCGGTAGTTCGCTGCGACGACGTTTTCCAGAGCGTCCATATCATAGAGAAACACATTTTCCAGGGTCTGGATGGCTGGATCAATATCGCGTGGCACGGCCATATCGATGAAGAACATGGGGCGATGCTTACGCGCCCGCATCACGTCCTGGACCATCGCTTTCTGGATGAGCGGCTGGGGTGCACTGGTTGCACTGAGCACAATATCCGCCTGCCCCAAATACGCTGGGAACTCCTCCCAGGGAATAGCTGTGGCCTGGAGTGCCTGCGCCAGCTTTGCGGCACGCTGCGGCGAGCGATTGGCCACAAAGAGGCGGGTGATCCCCTGACGGATCAGGTGGCGCGCCGCCAGCTCCGAGGTTTCGCCTGCGCCCAGGACCATGGCCGTACGCTCGGACAACTGCTCAAAAATCTTCTTCGCCAGCTCGACGGCGGCCGCACTCACCGAGACCGCATAGCCGCTAACACCCGTAGCGCTACGCACCAGTTTCGCGACGTGCAACGCCCGCTCAAACAGCGGCGTGAGGACGACCCCGGTCCGCTGTGCCGCCCGCGCCGCACCATACGCCGCCTTCACCTGTCCGAGGATCTGCGGCTCGCCAAGCACCAGCGAGTCCAGGCTGGAGGCAACCCGAAAGAGATGCCGCACCGCCTCAATGTCGTGCCACTGGTACAGGTGAGGAACAAACTGGACCAGCGGGGGCATTTGAACAGAAACCTACGGTTTTGAGTTGGGATGTCGTCTCTGGCTGCGAAACCCTGCAATCATCCTGCCTTGTTGTTATCGAGTAGGCGTTGTCCAATCTCTTTCAGCGACCCGTCTCCGTTGACATAGGAATATAAAGTGGAGGTGGTGATGCCTAACCGGAATGCGACCTCCTTGGCCTGACTCCCGGACTCTGCCATGGCCATCATGGCCATCTTGAGTGTGGTAGCCGTCATTTTGCGCGGTCTCCCACCATGGCGTCCGCGCGCCCGCGCGGCTCTCAACCCCGCGTGGGTGCGTTCCCGAATGAGTGCGGCCTCAAACTCGGCCAACGCCGCAAAGATCCCAAACACCAACCGGCCATTGGCCGTCGTGGTATCAAGCTGCGCCCCAGCTCCTGCCAAGACTTTCAAGCCGACCTGCTGTTGATTGAGTGTGTCGATGAGTCCCACTAAATGTTTCAGGTCGCGTCCAAGTCGATCCAAGCTCCAGACGACTAAGGTATTGCCAGGCTGAAGCGCTTTTAAACACGAGGCCAAGCCAGGTCGATCATCTTTATGCCCCGAGGCCAGGTCTTCATACACCCGGCCGGGTGCTACCCCGACTTCCAAGAGGGCATCCCGTTGGAGGTCCAGGACCTGGGAGCCGTCACTTTTTGACACACGGATATAACCGATGAGCATACAGACCTTTCCATGCGCCCAAAAACCTGAGGCAGGGGGGGGGCAATCGTGCCTTGTTTTTTGCATTGGGTTTTTGTGTCACTGGGGGCAGGGTAGAGGTGGTCTGCAACCCGCGCAAGAAAACCGACCGTTTTTTGAGCGCATGGCCCATCCACAATGACGGGAGAAACCGGTGACCCCAAAAGAGCAATTTCTATCGAAGCGCCAACGTTATCAGCCCATTTCTCTGCCTCAAAACTTTTCCGACGAAGAGATGGCAAGAGACTGGACCCTTTTAGAAGGCGACCAACAAGAGATCGAGAGGTATCGGAAGAGTTTCCGTTTATCTATTGCCATCCAAATCTGTGCGGTACGATTGTATGGCCGCTTCTTAAATCAAGTCCACGATTTATCGCCTCACATTGTGGGTTACCTGGGCAAACAGCTCGCTCTGCCCCCATCTCTGACGGTTGAGGTCCCGGAACGAGAAGCTACTTATCTGGAACACCGCCAAAACGTTCTGAAGCACTTGGGCTTTCAGAGATTTGATCAGCATGCCCAAGAACAACTCGAAACCTGGATTGAGCAGCAGGCACGGCTTGGCACGCTGCCAGAAGCACTCTTTCATCAGGCCGAAAACCATTTGTTAGACAAACGGATACTCCTGCCGGGTCCTTCAGTCCTGGAACGGCTTATTATGCACGTCTGTTCTGACGTGCATGTCGAGCTTTTTGAAACGGTTTTCACGCGCTTATCACCTGAGTTGCTCCAGGCTATCGACCAATTGCTCATGGTCCCTGATGGCGAGCAGCGGTCCTACTTTTACCGCCTCAAAGAATACCCGCCAGCCCCCTCGATCTCATCCATCCAATCCTACCTGCAACGCTATCAAACCGTCGCTGAGACGGGCATCGATGATTTTGAAATACACGTGTTAACCCCTGAGTTTCTCGACTACCTCTTCAAGCAGGCCAAACGATACAGCACCAAAGACCTCAAGCGGTTCGCCGATCATAAGCGCTATACGCTCATGATTTGCTTTCTCCTGGAGACTCGCAAAACTTTGTTGGATCACCTGGTGACGATGCACGACCAGTATGTCATCGATATCTCTCGGTAGACCAAAAACGCTCATGAAAAAAAGCATCGTGAGTTACGCAAGCGCCAGAAAAGGGCGATTGATGTCATGCTCGACACCACCGATTTCCTCCTGGATTGGCCTGATGATCAGCCGCTCTCGAAGCACGATATCTGGCGGCAGGTCGAAGAAGTCAAATTGCGGAGCGCACGCAAAGACTTGCAGGAATTTAAGCAGCTCGAAGAACGAGGGTACGGCGATGTACTCCTGCACCGATACCCAAGTCTACGCAAATATTTTGCCGACTTCATTCACCTGCCGTTTGCCGCCAAGCAGGGCAATGAGCATCTGATACAAGCCATTAACATGGTCCGCAAGCTGGACGCAGGTGACTTAACAAGGCTGCCACCCACAGCCCCAACGAACTTTGTGCCTCAAGAGCTGCGACACGCCCTGAAAGATCAGGACGGCAAAATCAACCGTAACGCTTGGGAGATGGGGCTGGCTCTAGCGATGAAGGATGCCTTGCGCTCAGGCGATCTCTATCTGCCCCAGAGCAAACAGCATGTCTCCTTCTGGGATTTGACACTCAGCGAAACCCGTTGGCAAGAGGTGCGAAACTCTTCTTTCGACGACCTCCAGCAACCCCAAAAACATGAGGCGAAAGCCGTGCTGACCCAACAGTTCCACAAGGCGAGCGACCTGGCTAAGAAGCGGTTCGCATTCGACGATTTCGCCGCGATCGAGGACGGCAAGCTCAAGCTGAAACGCTACGATAAAATCGCCTTACCGCCCTCGGTGACCACCTTGCAGAAGGTCATCAATGCCCGCTTGCCCTTCATCCGGATCGAGCAACTGTTGATGGAGGTTGATCAGCTCACTGGCTTTAGCCGCCACTTCACACCGGTCCAAGGCCATCAGTCCAAGCCGCCGCATTTCTATAAAACGCTGATGGCCGCTCTGATTTCCCAGGCGACCAATCTCGGCGTGGTGTCTATGAGCGCCAGCGTCAAGGGCATCTCTGTCGACATGCTCCGGCATGTGTTACATGACTTCGTGAGGGAGGAAACACTCACCGCGGCCAATGCCGAGATCGTCAACCGGCATCACGAATTACCCTTGAGTGCCGTGCATGGAACTGGAACTCTCTCCTCATCTGATGCCCAGCGCTTTGGCATGCGGGCCAGCAGCCTCTTGGCTTCTTATTACCCGCGATACTACGGTTATTACGAGAAGGCCATCGGCATCTACACCCACATCTCCGACCAGTATGCCGTCTTCAGCACGAAGGTCATTTCCTGTAGCCCTCGCGAGGCTCTCTATGTCCTTGATGGTTTGCTTGACAACAACACGATTCTGAAAATTCGGGAGCATACGACGGATACCCTCGGCTTCACCGAGAATATCTTTGCCCTGTGTCACCTGTTGGGGTTCTACTTTATGCCGCGTATCCGGGATCTCAAGGATCAGCAGTTGTATCGGGTTGATCGGTTTGTCGACTACGGGGTGTTCACACCCCTGCTCACCAAGACCGCCGATCTCAACATTGTGGAGGAGCAGTGGGAAGAAATGATCCGCGTGGCGCTCTCCCTCAAGCAGCGCACAGCCCCGGCGCATGTGATCGTTCAGAGACTGACCAACAGTTTCCCTTCAGACCGGCTGTCCAAAGCGTTTACCAACCTCGGGCGCATCATCAAAACTCAGTACATCTTACGCTATCTCACCGATCTCGAACTCCGGCAGACCGTGCAGCTCCAACTCAACAAGGGCGAATATCGGCATAAACTGCCCCGCCGGATTTTCTTTGCCGACCAAGGTGAATTTACGACGGGCGATTACGAAGAGATCATGAACAAAGCGAGTTGTTTGAGTCTGGTTTCCAATGCCATCTTGTACTGGAATACCATCAAGATCAACGAGATCGTGGAAGAGTTGCGGGCACAGGGAGAAGACATCGACAAGGAAACCTTGTCTCATATCTGGCTATTTGTGCCCAACCCCCGCCAGTGTAAAATCAGCTCGCCTGCGCCTCTTGCTCTTCCTGGAGGACTTGGCTCCAGTACCCGGGATCGCTGTAACGGGCCGCGAGCACATCGAGATCCACGGTGGACTCGGCAGGGTTCCAAACAGATTGACGTGTTGCCACGCGACGGGAGAAATCCCGCGAATGAGTGCCATCGCCTGCTGATCATTCACGGCCGCCTTGTGTTCGTACACCTTCGACAGCAGCGCCATGTTGTAGTAGATGATCGCGTTGGTGATGAGCCGCGCGCATTCGTTCCAGATTTGTTGTTCGGCTTCGGTTTTGACACGAAATTTCCCGCCGTTGACAAACGCGACAGCCCGGCGCAGCCGATGATACGCTTCCCCACGATTCAGTGCCTTTTGCACGCTCTGGCGTAAGTGCACGTCATCTATGAAGTCCAGGATATACAGCGTGCGGCATATATTTTCTAGTTCCCATAAGGCTTTCTTGGTCTGATTTTGGCGGACATAGCTCGCCAGTTTGCGGACAATGGTCGCCTGCGTCACATCCTTCTGCGCTAGCGAGGCCATGATGCGCTGAATATTGGGCCATTCTTTCACAATTAAGGCATCGTACGCTTTGCGCGACGGCTTGATAAGGGCATCGTGGTAGTGCTGGGGCTGCTTTGGCCCAACCAAGCCGTCGATTTTCTTGTGGAGATCACGGTACCGTGGGGCAAACTGGTAGCCAAAGACGTGTAAGAGCCAGAAATTCACCTGATTCGTCCCATGCGTATCCGTGGAATGCCGTTCCGGCTTGATGTCAGAGGTATTGTTGTAGAGCACATCGAACACGTAGTGGCTTTCATGCTCGTGGGTCCCGATAATCTTGGCGTTGATCGGGACATGGTTCGCCACGAGCGTGTAGGCCGTGACTCCTTGGTGCAGCCCGAAATATTTGGGCGAATGCCGCGCATTGATCGTGTCAATCTGCGTTTCGATCCGCTGGCCGTCGCTACTGGAATGCAGGGTATCCTGGATATCGTACAGGTGGAACACGGGGAGGGCCGCCATCGCATTCGTGATGGCATCGTTGGCGGCGCGCAGGGTTTCCAGACGCAGGTAATTGCGCGCGGTTGTCAGCATCGACGCATGCCCGAGACCCGAGACCTCCGCCATTTTGCCCAGGCCCATATTCGTCCCCATGGCCACGATACACGCGAGGAGCTCGCGAGCGTCAGGCGTCTCCTTGACATACCGGTCGAGTACATGACTGAACGTACCAAGATAGCCGGTGTGCGCGGCGACGAACCACAACAGCTCGGCAATGCTGATCCCGGGCAACTGGCTGTAGAACGGACTGTTCACCGGTTCCTCAGCCTTGGGATACTTGAGAGTCCAGCGACGCTTGTCCGCTGTCCCGGTGATTTTCATGTGGGTGTTCAAGCCCGCAGCAATGCGCTGATTGACGGCCGTGAACTGGGTGGCCAGTTGGGCGTGGAACGCCTGCAACGTGTCGTGAATGGGGGCGAGCAAGAGCGGGGCACCAATGTCATGGAGTATCGCCTCTTTGTTCTGCCACCGGGCGTCACTGATCAAGTCGTCCTCGAACCGGCGGAACTCCGTGCTCTCCTGGACAAAGACATCGCCCGCCTCCAACGCATTGCGGACGAGGCGATACACCAAGAATTCATACCGATCCACGTCCAAAGAGCGTTCTTTCCCAGCGGTCTTGGTGAAGAGATAGCGCTGTAAGCTTTTCGGGATGACCGTGGTCGGCAAGCGCGCGGGATTGACCTGCCGTGGCGCTTGGCCTCGGCGCAGCAGCTCCTGAAGGCACGTGACCGCCTCCAGTAACGGGGCATCCTCCACGCGTCCAGCAAAATCCAGTGCGATAAAGACGTGCCGCAGATTCCGTTTGAACGTGGCGGACAGCGTGCTGTAGAAGGCCCACTCACAGCCAATCTTGTCAAACGCCACATTGCGCAGATAGTCGGTGACCAGCGGAAAACGTGCGGGGTCGAGGAGGGCGAAGGCTTGCTCCTGCACGGTGGTGAATGGCGTGTCGCCGGGGATCGAGGCATCAACGAACAAGCTGAGGACGTGGCTGGCAGCATGCAGATGTTCGCCTGCTTCGGTGACGGCGCGCTGCATCGCATCCTCTGCGGCCTGCTTCGCCTGCTGCTCATAGTGATCAACGAGGTGGATGAACGACTCGATCAAATTATCGTTGATCTGGCGAAAGCGGTAGTAGGCAAAACATAACAGATACAAGCGCGTTGTCGGACGCGCCATGCGTTGCAGCTTATACACTGTATAAAACTTCACAAGCGAAGCGTAATATTTGCTGCTTTCATTGGAGAGCCCCGCCGTCGCGAGGAAGGTGTGGGCAAAGTCGTAGAGCGGGTGAAAGCATTGTCGGCGTGCCACTTCCTGCCGTAATTCCTTGTAGCTGAAGTCTTTTGCCTCGCGTTTTAAGGCACTGATCCGATACACCTGTTCGTCGGCTTCCAGTAAGGCGTCAAGTTGGGCGGTTACGGGCGGTGTCAGGGCCTGGGTAAGGAGATGGGTGATCCGGGTGCGTTCCTGCGTCACCACGCGACCGATCATATCCTGCAAGAAGGTGTAAGGCGGGGCAACAATGCGTTGGGTCGTCAGGTGGTGGAGTGCCTCACGTAACAGGTAGAGGGGTTGGGCGGACAGCATCGCGTTGCGCTGGCTTTTGCGCTCCAAGGCATCTCTGGCCATGCTGTCGCACAGGCGATAGGCAAAAAGGTGGAGGACGATCTGCTGCAAGGCCAGGCGAGTAGGCCGCGATGGCATCGTGATAGCAGTAGATGTCGTGCCTGGAAAATAGCGCTCCAGAATGTAGCGCACATCGTCGGACACGGCGGCTGGCTCGTAGTGGAACACCTGCCACTTGGCTTTGAAGTACCCGAGTTGTAGGATCAAATGGACCGCGACCGAGGTGGTATGCGCATCGACCGCCGCGCGTTCTGCAACGCTCAACGCAAAATAGTGATGGCGGTCGGCCTCGGTGAAGTGCGGCAAGCCATAGAGATCATCAAGTTCTTTTGCCGTCAGGAGTGACAGACGATGGGACGTGCTGCGCATGACGCGGAGCCTTTTATTCGGCCCGAAGGTATTGGTACACCGTCTCGCGGCTGATGCCAAACGCCCGCGCCACGTGGGCTTTCGGTTCACCCGCCCCGATGCGGCGTTGCACCTCAGCGATCTGCGCGGCCGTGAGTGTCTTCTTGCGACCACGGTACACGCCGCGTCGCTTTGCCAGGGCAATCCCTTCGCGCTGCCGCTCGCGGATTAACGCGCGCTCGAATTCCGCAAAGGCCCCCATCACCGATAGCATGAGATGCGCCATGGGGGAGTCATCGCCAGTGAAGATCAAGTGTTCTTTGAGGAAGTGAATACGTACACCGCGCTTGGTCAGGCCCTGTACCACCCGGCGTAAATCGTCGAGATTACGAGCGAGGCGATCCATACTGTGGACGACGACCGTGTCACCACGGCGCACAAAGGTCAGTAAGGCTTCCAGTTGGGGACGGGCTACATCCTTGCCAGACGCGGTGTCAATAAAGGTCTGATCGAGTGCAATGCCGTCCAGCTGCCGCTCTGAGTGTTGATCGACACTGCTGATGCGGATGTATCCCACTTGTTGTCCTATCATCCCGAGCACTCCTCACATGTCAGGATGAACTCTATAACCTGTGCGAAGCCATGTCAAGAAATAGCTCATTCAACTCTATTCTGACACTCTTTCGACGCCCTCTCTGACGTCAAGCTGAGGTAGACCTCACCCGGACAGTGCCGCCCTGCATGTACAAGGCGTTTCGGTCCGTGCGGCGCCCCCACTCGCAGCTGATTTTACACTGGCGGGGGTTGGGCACAAATAGCCAT
>WNGB01007261.1_pt1 | contig 24179 bp, 15 predicted proteins | sample 5400681 | NCBI WGS metagenome assembly WNGB01 (sample SAMN13153367, study PRJNA577476) | soil metagenome | isolation source: 115 cm soil or saprolite under grassland replicate 2 | place: USA:California | collected 2016-06-15
AGCCCGCGGCCGGCGTCCCCGTCACCGTCGTGCTGACGCAGGTGCAGTGGCATTCCGTGCGCCGCGCGGAGGGCCAGGGGTTCTACACCTGGGAGACGGAGCGCAAGGAGACCGAGGCCGGCCGCTGGGAGGTCACCACCGCGGCCACGCCCGTGCCCTTGCACGTGCCCGTCGAGGGCGGAGGTTACTTCGTCCTCCGTGCCACCGCGCAGGATGCCGAGGGCCGCTCGACGACCAGCGCGACCTCGTTCTACGTCCTCGGCTCCGGTTACACCGCCTGGGAGCGCTACGACCACAACCGCATCGACCTCGTACCGGAGAGGAAGCAGTACCGCCCGGGCGAGACGGCACGGCTCATGATCAAGTCGCCCTGGGAGGGCGCGCTCGCCCTGCTCACCACCGAGCGCGAAGGCGTGCGGAGCCATCGGACGCTGCGGCTCGCCTCCACCCAGGAGACGGTCACGGTCCCGATCACGGAGCAGGACATTCCCAACGTCTTCGTGTCCGTCGTCCTGCTGAAGGGCCGCAGCGGCGCCTACACCGCGGACGACAAGGGCGACCCGGGAAAGCCCGCCTTCCGCGTGGGCTACGCGGAGCTGAAGGTCGAGGACGCGGCCAAGCGGCTCGAAGTGACGGTGAAGGCGGACGGCGAGGAGTACCGGCCGGCGGCGAAGGCGCGCATCGAGGTCGGAGTGAAGGACGGCCAGGGGCGCGGGGCGCCCGCGGAAGTCACCCTGTGGGCGGTGGACTACGGCGTGCTCTCGCTGACCGCCTACAAGACGCCGGACGTCCTGGGGTCGGTCTGGGTGGACAAGGCGCTCCAGGTCCTGACGGAGGACTCGCGGCAGAACATCATCAGCCGCCGCGTCCTCGTCTCCAAGGGGAGCGACGAAGGCGGCGGCGGGGGAGAGGACGCGGGACCGGGCACCCCCGTGCGCAAGGACTTCCGCGTGCTCGCCTTCTGGCTGGGCTCGCTCGTCACCGACGCCTCCGGCCGCGGCACCACCGAAGTCACGCTCCCCGAGAGCCTGACCACGTATCGCATCATGGCGGTGGCCGCGGACAAGGCCTCGCGGTTCGGACGCGGCGAGCGCGAGATCCGCATCAGCAAGCCCGTGCTGCTGCGCGCCGCCTTCCCGCGCTTCCTGGCCCTCGGCGACACCGCCCGCTTCGGCGCGGTGCTCCACAACCAGCTCAAGGACAAGGGCACGGCGATCGTCACCATGCGCAGCCTCGATCCCTCCGTGCTCGAGGTGGTGGGGGACGCGAAGAAGACGGTGCCCATGACCGGCGGGGGCGCCAGCGAGGTGCGCTTCGACTTCCGCGCACGAGCGGTCGGCCGCGCCCGTCTGCAGATGGCCGCCAAGCTGCTGGGCGAGACCGACGCGTTCGAGGAGACGGTGCCGGTCGAGGTGCTCGTCTCGCCCGAGGTCGTGGCCGCCTACGGCCAGACGCGCGACCAGGCGCACGAGACGCTCGAGCTGCCCGCGGGCGTCGTGCCCGCCTTCGGGGGCCTCCACGTCGACACCGCGTCCACCGCACTCGTGGGCCTCGGCGAGGGCGCGCGGTATCTCGTCGAGTATCCGTACGGCTGCGCCGAGCAGCGCTCGTCGACGGCGCTGGCTCTCGCCCTGGCCGCGGACCTCGGGGACGCCTTCCGCCTGCCCGGAATCGATCCGGCCAAGCTCAAGGACGTCGCGGGGGCGACCTTCAAGGAGCTGGAAGGCTTCCAGTGCGCGGATGGCGGGTTCGCGTTCTGGAAGGGGGAGTGCACGACCGCATCGCCGTACCTCACCAGCTACGTCACCCACGTCCTGCAGCGCGGGCAAGCGCTCGGACATCCCGTGACGCCCGCCGTGCTGGCCCGGGCCTATGCGTACCTGGAGGCGAAGCTGGCCGGCGATCGACCGGTCAACGAGAGCTGGTGGCCCGCCTACACCGCATGGCAGGCGTTCGCGGTGAAGGTCCTGGCCGAGGGAGGCCGGCCCCAGGACAGCCATCTCACGCGTCTCTTCGGCTTCGCCGACCGCATGCCCGTCTTCGCCCTCAGCTACCTGCTCGATGCGCTCACCGCGAGCGGCGACACCGGCCCGCGCGCGGACGAGCTGCAGCGCCGGATCCGCAACGCGGTGGCCAGCGAGGGCGGTTCTGCCCACGTGGAGGAGCTGTCCGATCCGTACCTGCTGTGGTTCTGGAACTCGAACGTGCGCTCGACGGCCGTCGTGCTGAGCAGCCTCGTCCGGCGCGCCCCCGACGACCCGCTCGTGCCGGGGCTGGTGCGCTGGCTGCTCGCCACGCGCAAGCACGGCCGCTGGAGCAACACCCAGGAGAACGGCGTGGCCCTGGAGGCCCTCGTCGACTACTACAAGCGAGCGGAGGCGGAGCCCCCGGACTTCCGGGCCGTCGTGAGCCTGGGCCGCGACACGCTGGCCACGCACGAGTTCCACGGTCGGACCACGACGGCGCAGGCTCTGGACGTGCCCATGCGGACGCTGGCCGCCAAGGGCGCGCCGGGGCAACGGCTGGATCTGTCCCTGCGTCGCGACGGGACCGCGGGCACGCTCTTCTATACCGCGCGCCTGAAGTACGCGGCGGATGCCTTGATGCAGGACGGGCTCGATCAAGGCTTCCGGATCGAGCGCGCGTACGCGCCGGCGGCGGCGGCAGGTGAGGCGGCCGGCGTGTCCCCGGGCTTGCCGCCGACGTCGTTCAAGGCCGGTGACCTCACCCGCGTGACCCTGACCCTGCGCCTGACCAAGGAACGGCGGTACGTCGCGGTGACCGACCCCCTGCCCGCGGGCTTCGAGCCCGTCGAGTCGTGGTTCGCGACCACCGCCTCCGACCTGGCACGCGCCCAGGACGAACAGCCCACCTCGGGAGACGACTGGGCGCTGTGGCGGCGCGGCGGCTTCGATCGCGTCGAGCGGCACGACGATCGCGTGCTGCTCTTCGCCACTCGCCTCTCCGAGGGCGAGCACACCTTCACCTACGTGGCGCGCGCCACCACGGCCGGCACCTTCCGGACCGCGCCCACCCACGTCGAGGAGATGTACGAGCCGGAAGTCTTCGGCCGTACCGGCTCCGCCGTCGTCACGGTGCAGCCATGAGGCGGCTCCGCCGCCGGACGGTCGGGATCGTCCTCGCGGGGGCGGCGGTCGCGCTGACGGGCTGGGCGCGGTACGGCCCCCTGCCCGAGGGCCTCCTCGATCTGGACGCACACACCTCGACCGAAGTCGTCGCGCGGGACGGCGAGCCCCTGCGCGAATCGCTCTCCGCCGAAGGCCAGCGCAGCCGGCGCATCGACCCCGACCATCTCCCGGACGCGCTCCTGCGCGCCACCCTTGCCGCCGAGGACGCGCGCTTCTTCCACCATCCGGGGATCGATCCGCTCGCGGTCGTGCGCGCCCTCTGGCACGACCTCCGCGCGGGACGGATGATCGAGGGCGGATCGACGCTCACGCAGCAGACGGTCAAGGTGCTGACCCACCGGGATCGCTCGGCGACGGGAAAGCTGCGCGAAGCCGTGCTCTCGCTGCGCGTGGAGCACCGCCTCTCGAAGCGCGAGATCGTGGCCCTCTACCTGAGCGTCGCCCCCTATGGGAACCAGCTCCAGGGCGCGGAGGCGGCCAGCCGCGCCTACTTCGACACTTCCGCGGAGAACCTCACGCCGGCCCAGGCCGCGCTGCTGGCCGGGCTGCCGCAGCGGCCGACCGCCCTCGATCCCTATCGGCACCTCGATGCCGCGCGAGGGAGACAGAAGTGGGTGCTGGAGCGGATGCGGGCGCTGGGCCTCCTCTCCGCCGAGGACTACGAGACGGCCCGGCACGAGCGGCTGCGCATCGTGCGCACGGAGCACGCCTTCCTCGCCCCGCACTTCGTGGAGCAGGTGCTGGCCAGGGTGCCGGGGCCGCCTCCGCGGCGGATCGAGACGACGCTCGACGCCGCGCTCCAACGCGAGGTGGCGGGCATCGTGGACCGGCATCGGGCGCGCCTCATCCGCCACGGCGCGTACAACGTGGCGGTGGCGGTGCTCGACAACCGCACGTCCGAGTGGCGCGCGTGGGAAGGGTCGGGCGACTACCTCGACCAGGATCACGGCGGGGCCATCGACGGCGTCGTGACGCCCCGGCAGCCCGGCTCGGCCCTGAAGCCGTTCACGTATGCGCTCGCTTTCGAGCAGGGTTACACCCCGGCGTCGGTCCTGCCGGACCTGCCCGCGCATTTTCCGACCGCGGCCCCGGGGATCCTCTACAGCCCGCGGAACTACGACGGCGTGTTTCGCGGCCCCCTGCGCGCGCGGGCCGCCCTCGCCGGATCCGAGAACGTGCCCGCGGTGTGGCTCCTCTCCCGCACGGGCGTGCCCGATCTCCTGCGCGTGCTTCGCCGCGTCGGCCTCACCACCCTCGAGAAGACGCCCGACTACTACGGCTACGCGCTCACCATGGGCGACGCCGAGGTACGCCTCGACGAGCTCGTCGCCGCTTATTCCGCGATCGCCCACGGTGGGATCTGGCGGCGGCCGACGTCCCGGCCACGGGTCGCCCCCGCCTCCGAAGAGCGCGTCCTGTCGCCGCGCGCCGCCTTCTGGCTGGCCGACGTCCTTTCCGACGACGCCGCGCGCGCGTACATCTTCGGCTCCGGCGGCAGCCTGGACTTCCCGTTCCCGGTGGCGGCGAAGACGGGGACGTCGCAGGCCTACCACGACAACTGGACGATCGGCTTCACCCGCGACGTCACCGTCGGGGTGTGGGTCGGCAACTTCGACCGCACGCCCCTCCAGAATTCGTCCGGAGTCACGGGCGCGGCCCCCATCTTCCACGACGTGATGCTGGCCGCGCAGGCGCGGATCGGAGGCCGCGTGCCCGCCGCGGAGGACCCGCTGGTCGACCGTCCGTCCGACCTCGCGCCGCGCGCGATCTGCGCGCTCTCGGGGCGGGACGCGACCGAGTACTGCCCGCGACTCGAAACCGAGTGGATCCCGATCGACCGTCCGGCCGCGCCCTGCCGCTGGCATCGTCGCTTGCACGATCGCGTCGTCGTCTCCTGGCCACCGGCCTACCGTGCCTGGGCCCGACAGCAGGGACTCATGAGCTCGACCCCCGCGGCCTTCGCACCTTTCCCTGTTTCCGCGAGCGCACATGCCCCCGGCTCCCCGCGCCGGGCGCCTGGCGCGCGACCGGAGCGGCTGCGCATCGTCAACCCGCCTCCCGGCGCGACCTACCTGTTCGATCCGACCCTGCGCGCCGAGTTCCAGACCCTGCCCCTCCGCGCGGTCGCGGACGCGGCCGATGCGCGCCTGGCCTGGGAGGTGGACGGTCGCGCCGTCGGGGCGGCGCCGGCGGATCGCGCGTTGGACTGGCCCCTCACCCGGGGAGAGCACACGGTCGCGGTCAGCGATGGGCGGTCGAGAGACGAAACGGCGATCCTAGTAAAGTAGGGTCGTCTGCCTCCGATCTGGGTCCCGCAGCGGGCCACCTGCTGAGGTTCCTGCGCGAGCGCGGTCTCATCCCCAGGGCGGAGCCACCGCCGACGGCGCCAGCCATGGCCCTCCATCCGTATTCGGCGGCGGGCGAGAAGGTGGGCGGACTCACTCGTGGCGCAGCGCCGACGCTGGGTCGAGGTTTGCGGCACGCCATACAGGGACGAAGGCAGCGGTGATGGCGGCGAGCGCGAGCAGCGACACGGCAACGAGGAGAGCGTTCAGATCGATCGGCCAGAGCCCGATAAAAAAGCCGGATAGACCCCAGGCGGCGCTCACGGTCACCGCGACACCGGCGGCGAGCCCGGCCGCGACAGGTGCGAGGCCCCGGTGCAGGAGCGAGCGCAGGATCGCCCCCCGGCTCGCGCCGAGGGCGAGGCGCAGACCGATCTCCCGTGTGCGGGCGCTAGCGAGATAGGCGATGACACCGAGGATCCCGACCGCGGCCAAGAGGAGTCCGAGCATCCCGAAGCATCCGAGGAGGCCAGCCGTCGCGCGCGGCAAGAAGAGCGCGTCGGCCACCGTTCCCGCGAGCGTTCGTGGGTTGCTGACCGGCACTCGTGGGTCCAGCTCCCGAATGGCTTGGCGGATCGCCGGCAAGAGCGGGCGTGGGTCGCCCTCTGTGCGAGCCACCAGCGTCTGGGTCCCACGCCGGTCCTGCCCCAGGCTCGTGTAGAGGAAGGGCCGCGGGCGTTCCGCAAGCGTGCGGTACTTGCCGTCGCGGACAACGCCGATGACCTCGGAGCCATCGCCTAGGTGGCGACCAAGCACCTGCGAATCCGGCCAAAGTCGATAGGCCAAGGTTTCGTTGACGATGACGACGCGGGGTGCAGTCGGGCCGTCGCCCTCCGTGAACGACCGGCCGCCAACGAGCGGGATGCGCATGGTTTCGAAGTACCCTGAACCGACGCTAGCGAAGTCGACAGGCATCTCTCTGGCTCCCGGATCGCCACCTTCGGGCCGAACGTTACCGAAGTTGATCGCAGCGGTCAGCGGAAGGTGGCTCGCGAGCGCGGCCGAGCTCACTCCGGGGAGCTCCGAGACCCGCCGGCGGATTCGACTAAAGAGCCCTTCGGCGTCGTCTATTCGGTACCCAAGGAGGTCTGGGGAGAGCGTGACGACGGCCGCCCCTTCGGGATCGAACCCCGCGTCGACCCGTTTGGTATCGAGCAGGTTCTGCAGTGCGACGCCGGCGGCGGCGACCAGGACGACCGAGACGGCTACCTGCACCGCCACGAGCGTCTCACGCAGGCCGTGTGACCCGTGCGTGGCGGCCGCAGCGCCGAGGTCGCGGAGCATCGCAGCGAGGTCGGAACGCGTGGCCTCGAGCGCGGGCAACAGGGCGAAGACGATGGCACTCAGGACGGCAGCCGCCAAGGCGAAGCACAGCACCCGCAAATCGAGCGACGGAGCGAGCACGAGCTCGATCGGCCAGCTCACGGCGGCCGTGAGGGGAAGCGCGACGCGGCCGAGCACGGCGTTGGATGCGCGAGCGAGCAGGAGCCCGAGCCCACCACCGGCCAGGGCGAGGAGAAGGCCTTCGAGCAAGAGCTGGCGGACCAGCTGCTGCCGCTCCGCCCCGATGGCGAGGCGCGTCGCGATCTCGCGCCGACGGCCGAGCGCGCGGGCCAGGAAGAGGCTCGCGACATTGGCGGAGGCGAGCAGGAGGCCGGACGCGAAGACGCCCATCACCAGCAAGGAGCCCGCCCAGACCGCGGGATCGACTCCCGGCGAGAGGCGGACTTCGTTTGCCGCCACCGCGGCGAACGCGCGCCGGGCGTTGCTCGCGGGGTACTCATGGCCGAGTTGGAGGGCCAGGGCGCCGACCTCTGCGCTGGCCTGCTCCACCGATGCGTCCGGGCGCAAGCGGCCAGTGACCCATACCCAGCGCTGGGCGCGATCAGCGGTGCGCTCGAGCCCTGGCGTCACACCTCCGAAACTGATGGTTACGCCGGTCGGGAGCGAGACAGCAGCATGGATTGGCAACCAGAGATCCGGCGAGAAACCGGGGATCAGGCTCCGGAAACTACGCGGGGCGACGCCCACGACCGTGAATAGGCGGCCGTTCAGGCGCACCTCTCGACCGACCACGTCCGGGGACCCGGCGAAGTGTCGAAGCCAGCCATCGTGGCTCAGAATTGCGACCGGGCTCGGTGAGCCGGGGCGATCCTCGAAGGGGCTGAATGCGCGGCCGAGCGCCGGCACGACACCAAGCATGGCGAAGTAGTTGGTGGTGACGGCTTCGGCCATCACCAGCTCGGAGCTCTCGCCACGATCGAGCGCCAGGGGAAACCAAGCATATGCGGCAAGCTCGCCGAACCTTCGCGCACGATCGCGAAGGTCCTCGTAGTCGGGAAATCCCATTGGCGTGTGGCTCAGGAAGTCACCGGAGACTGCGCTGTAAACGTGCACCAGGCGATCCGGAGCAACCACCGCGGGCGGTCGCAGGAGGAGCGCGTCGAGCAGGCTGAAGACGGCAGTGTTGAGGCCGATACCCAGCGCCGTCGTCGCGATCACGATGGCCGAGAACCCCGGATGACGTCTCACCATCCGGCGGGCGTGGCGAAGATCGTCTCTCAGGCCCCTCATCTGTCTCCGTCGCTCGAGTGGCGAGGGCACGACGGTAGCGCCGGCTCGGGCGACACGTCAAGAAACACGAGTCACTCTCCTCAGTGCCCGGCCACAGTGGTCGGACGGCCTGAAGAAAGCCACTGATGAGCGGCGACGCGGCATCTCGCCGCCAAGCGAGGGCCGTCCGCAGAATTCGTGGCGACGGCGTGAGCGGCCGGGACACGATCATCACCTTGTCAAGCCGATCACTCCGGATGCGATCCTGGCCACCCTCGGCCCGCCGAGGCCGTTGCCGCGCTCGCCACGCCCTCCCGAACACGACGGCGGGCACTGAATCTGCCCGTTCCGAGCCGCGTGCGGCTTTTCACCACGGTTCACGACATACCGCGTGCTTCGTTCTCCCAACGACCGATTGCTAGCGAAACGGCGGCATCGCTTCCCTTCGCGCCAGCGCCGAGCGCAAGACCACACCGGTGGCGTGCGCCGGCGGCTCGACGCCGAGCAACAGGCAGAGAGTGGGCGCGACATCAATCTGTCGTATGACGCCGAGATCTGCGTGTTCCGCCACTCCCGCGCCCGCCAGCGCAAAAACCGCGTGCATCGCCGGGTTCTCGGGATCGAGGAAGTGCTCGCCGCGCGGAGGGACCTTCTGGACGGCCTCGCCGTCGAGGCGCGCGGACACGTTGTAGCCGGGGGCGACGGAAAGGTACAGGTCGCCGCCGGCGGGCCCTCCGAAGGAGGGCACGTGGCCCGGCGTCCGGGGATCGAGCACGTCGACCACGATCGGCGCGCGCGCCGTCGCGCCGGGCACGTTGCGCAGGGCCTGGACGACCGCGCGCCGCACCGCGTCCTCCTCTTCGGGCTTCACGATGCCGCCCACGCGCGCGGTGCGATTGATGAAGACGTACTGCCCGGAAGAGTAGTACGCCTGCGTGTGCGCGAGGTCGACGCGTCCCGCGCCGTCGAGGGCGAGGAGGCCCGCCTGCTTGAAGAGCACGTTGGGCCGGAGCTCGCGATCCACTCCCATCACGCCATGGTCCCCGCCCACGGCCACGATCGTGTCCCTCCCTCCGCGCCGGACGAGGTGGCCGATCTCGCCGTCGGCCAGGCGCAGCACGTCGTCGAGGAAGGGGCGCAGGCGTGCGGCCAGGGCGGGATCGTGCGAGGGCAGGCTCGGATCGAGGTATCCATACCAGAGGTGGACGGCTTCATCCGGGAAGGGCAGGTAGGTCAGGAGCAGCTCCCACGCCGTGCGATCGATCGCGAAGTCGTTGACGCGCGACATCTGCCGCACGACCAGGGCCACCGTCTCGAGGTAGCGCCGCTCGGCGGTGCCGTCGCCGCCGGCCCAGAGCGGCGCCCCGAGCTGGCCGCGCTCGTAGGTCGAGGCCGCGGCGTTGCCGACGAACCCGCCGCTGCCTTCGAAGGCGAGAGGCTCGAGCCGCGGCTTGCTCGAGCGCAGGACGTGCGGCGCGGTGCGGTAGAGAGTGACCGTCGACCCGTCCGCCGCCAGCGCGAAGAGACGGAAGTAGACGGCGGCGTCGCCTCCGGAAATGGGAACCGCGACTCCGGCGAAGGCGGACGCATCGGCACGCAGGGCCCCGGGCTTGAGGGTCACCCCGCCCCGGGGGTCACCGTCGAGGGTGAGGAGCAGGGTGTCGAAGCCATGGGCGGGATCACGGGGATCGTCGTAGAGCAGCCCGTCGAAGCGGACCCCGAGGTCCTCGAGGGCGACCGCGCGCGTTTCGCCGTCGTGCTCCGGGAGCGGGCCCAGCCACTCGACGCTCGCGGCGCGGAGGTCGGCCGCGCCGTAGAGACGGTCCTGCGCTTTCAGGCTCTGGTAACCGTCGAACAGGGTGAGGTGTCGCCCGTAGTAGCCGGGGAAGCGATGGTCGGCCAGGTAGGCGCTGAAGGGATAGACGTGCGTCGCGGAGACGACGGTGACGTCGAGGTCCTGCCGTGCCGCCGCCGCCCAGATGGGCTCCGCCTTCAGGGAAAGCGAGCTGTATCCGCTCACGCCTTCGGTGATGGCCGCTCCGGAGGGGACGATCTCGTTCCCGGTGATCCCGTTGCGGTCGCTCCACGCGCCCGTATAGAGCGCGGCGTGTCCGGGGGCGGTCTTGCTCGGCATCGTCGTGAGCGAGCCCCGAGCGGTTGCGCCCCGGCGGCGAAGTTCGGCCAGGTTCGGCATCACTCCGCGCGCGACGGCATCGTCGAGCAGGGGCGCGGCCGCGGCGTCGAGGCTGAGGAGGATGGCGCGCGCGCCGTGACGGACGTAAGGCACGCGGTAGGACTCGTCGAGAGCGGGGCGTCCCGCCTCCTCCCACGCGCTCAGCCATAGCGACCCGGTGTCGGAGGCGGACGCGCTGAGCCGCGCCGCCAGGCGGGTGGCCTCGCGCGCGTAGAACTTCGAGTAGTACTCGTCGTCGTAGCGCTCGTCCTCCGGCGTCTCCGCGAGGTCCCGCCCGGTGACGGACTCGCGGTCGGAGACCAGCACCTGCAATGAATGAAGATACGAGTCCCGTAGGACGCCGAATACGTGGGCGACAGGATCGGCGATGCGCTGGGCCGCCGCCGGCAACACCGCCGCCTCGAGCTGCCGGCGGTTGCGCTCGACGAGGTCGGATTCCCAGCGCGCGTGCAGGCCGCGCTGGCCGGTGAGCTGCCCGTCGTAGTTGTCGGTGGCGTGCAGGGGCACGTGCGCATCGGCGACCAGGTGGCAGAGCGTGCCCGCGCGCTCGAGCGCGCGCGGCAGGTCGCGGTCGCGGAAGGCCTGGACGAGGCCGCGGTACACCTCGTCGATCTTCCAGGGCAGGCGACCCTTGGCCGTGATGTCCTTGCCGAAGCGGGCGATGTTCTCGGACTCCACGCGCGAGATCGCGTCGAAAGGATAGGCGCCGCCGAAGGCGTCCAGGTCCAGGAAGTGGTCGGGGTCGCTCGCACCCGACCGCTGCAGGTCGGGAGTGATGGCCTGCTCGGTGAGATAGGCGGCATTGGCCTCGAACACCCCGCGCAGCGGCGGAGGGAGGGTGCGCACGGCCTTCCTCCCGATCAGGCGGTGGGCGGTGAATCCCCACGCACCCGCGGGGGCGGGAATGAGCGCGAGGACGAGGGCAGCGGCGGCGGGCAGGACGCGACGCAGCGCCGGCCTCGCGGCGCGCGGCCGCAGCCGAGCGTGGGCAGCCGTCACGCGGGCGCTACCTCAAGCTCACGGTGAGGGAGACGGGCTGTCCGTTGCGCAGCACGATCGCGGTCAGCGTGCTCTCGTTCTGGAGCCGGGGCCACAGTCCGATCAGGGTGGCCATGCTGTCGATGGGCGTGTCGTTGATCTGGGTGAGGACGTCGCCGGCGCGCAGGCCGGCTTCGGTGAGCAGGCTGTTCTCGGGCACGCGGGTCAGGGTGAAGCCGGCGACGCGGCCCGCATCGATGGCGGGCATGAGCGTGGTCTCGGCCAGGATGCGCGGGGCTTCCTCGCCGATCCGCCGCTCCACGTCGCGCCGGGTCAGGACATGGGCCCCCGGATCGCTGGCGGCGGGCGCGGCCCGCGCGACCGCGGCCGGGCCCGAATCGCCGGAGAGGCGCAGGTCCAGGCGGCGGCCCTCGAACGTAAGCGTCACGGAGTCGAGGACGATGGCGGCGACGCGGCCCCCGAACGCGCTCTCGCCGATCCCGACCACGCGCGTACGGCCCCCCGAGCGCAGGAGGACCACGGAGTGCGAGGAGTCGCGGCTGGCCACGATGCCGACGGCGGCGAGGTCCGCCGGAGGAGTGGCGAGGGCGGCAGCGAGGAGGGCGGCGAACATGTCCCCGATTATACGGTCCCCGCCGGACGCGCGTGCTATAGTCCGCGGGCTCCACACCGCCGACGAGACGCGACATGTCGAGCCTTCGCTTCCTCCCTCCATCGTCCGAGAGTCCGGATCGCCGCTTCGGCGCGCGCATGAAGCGCTTCTTCCTGGAGCGCTGATCCGGCCGCATCCTCCTCGTCTCGCTCGCGCTCTACGCGGCGGACCGGGCCGGGGCCCCCCTCCCGTGCGGGCTTGGCCCCTGCAGCCGCGTCAGCCTGTTCGTCTATGCGGCCTGGGGGGCCGTGCGCGTGGGGCGCTACCTCGTGCGCCGGCTGCTCTGGCGGATCCGCACCAAGCTCCTCGTGTCGTACCTCTTCATCGCCGTCGTGCCCGTCGTGCTCCTCCTCCTGCTCTTCGGGCTGGCCGGCGTCCTCTTCTCCGGCCTCGTCGCTTCCCACATCGTGGCCGCGGAGGTGGATCGCCGGGCGGCGCTCCTGCGCACCACCGCGGAGGCGGCGCTGGCCGACATGTCGGGAGACGACGCCGGCGCGCGTGCCTCCCTCGAGCGTCACCTCGAACCCGTACGGACGGAGCATCCGGATGTCGTGTTCTCCCTCTGGCGGGGTGACCGAGTCGCCGCCGCCAGTCCCGATGCTCCGGCCACCCTGCCGGAGTGGACACGACCGGACGGCTATGCGGGTCTCGTGCGCGCGAAGCCGGAGGACGACGCGACCCTGCTGACCGGGCTGGCCCGGCGCGGCGACCGCGCGCTGCTGCTCCAGGTCCCGGTGGACGAGCGCCTGTTCGCGCCATTGGAAAAGCGGATGGGCATCCAGTTCGTCACCTCCGGCGGCCGCGTGCGTCGCGAAGGCCGCCGCGTGCGGGTTCATATCGGCGACGCGGCACGGAAAATGGGCGTCCCCGCCGACGAGAAGCTCGCGGGCATCTCTTTCCCCGCCACCCCGGAGGCGCGGCAATGGGCGGACGGCAAGGCCGACCTCGTCCCCATGCTGTTCCATTTCCAACCGTACGACCTCCTGCGGCGCCTCTCGCCGGGCACGTTCAACATGGGCGACGTGCTCGTGAAGGCGCTGGCCGCGGTGGCGGGCGTGTTCCTGGTGATGTACTTCGTGGCCTTCGTCCTCGGCCTCATGCTCGCGCGCTCCATCACCGGCAACATCCACGAGCTTTATCGCGGCACCGAGCGCCTGCGTCACGGCGACTTCGGCAACCGCATCCGCGTCCAGAGCCGCGACCAGCTCGGCGACCTCGCGGAATCCTTCAACGTGATGGCGGCGAGCATGCAGGGCCTGCTCATGGAGCAGGCGGAGAAGCAGCGCCTCGAGGAGGAGCTGCGCATCGCGCGGCAGATCCAGATGAGCCTCCTGCCCCAGGGGGCGGTGACCCTGCCCGGCCTGCGCGTCTCCGCCCTCTGCCTGCCCGCGGCGGAGGTGGGCGGGGACTACTACGACCTCCTGCCCCTCTCGCCCACACGCATGGGGGTCCTGGTCGCGGACGTGTCGGGCAAGGGAACGTCGGCCGCGCTCTACATGGCCGAGCTGAAGGGCCTCGTGCTCTCCCTCTCGCGCATCTACGACTCGCCGGCGCGGCTGCTCTCCGAAGCGAATCGCATCCTGGCCGCGACCCTCGACCCGCGCTCCTTCATCACCATGACCTACGCGGTCGTGGACACGGCCATGCAGACCATGCGCTATGCGCGCGCCGGCCACAATCCGATGATCCACCTCGAAGCGGGCACCGGCCGTACGCGCGTGCTGACGCCGCCCGGGCTGGGGCTCGGCATCGACGAGGGCGCGCGCTTCGACGAGATCCTGGAGGAGGCGGAGGTGCCCCTGCGCAGCGGCGACCTGTTCCTGTTCTTCACCGACGGCCTGTCCGAAGCCATGAACGGCCACGCCGAGCTGTTCGGCGAGCGCCGCCTCCGCGACGTGATCGAGTCCGCCGGCAACGTGGGGGAGGAGGCGTCGGCATTGAAGGACCGCATCCTGACCGCGATCCGCACCTTCGTCGGCGACGCCGCCCAGAACGACGACATGACGATGGTGATCCTCAAGGTGGTATGAATGGACCGGCTCCCATGGCTCTTCCTGGCGGCGGCTCTCGTGTCGCGTGAGGCGGCGGCGTCGCCCGCCGCCGACCTCGTCCTGCGCGGAGGCCGGGTATGGGCGGGGAAGGGCCGGCCCGCCGCCACCGCGATCGCGGTCGAGGAGGGCCGGGTGGCCGCGGTGGGCGGCGACGCCGACGTCGCGTCCCTGATCGGCCCCGGTACGCGCGTCGTCGACCTGCACGGCCGCCTCGTCGTGCCCGGGTTCAACGACGCGCACGTGCACTTCCTGAGCGGTGGCTTCGGCCTCCTCTCCGCCTCTCTGCGCGATGCCCGCGACGAACAGGATTTCGCGCGCCGCATCGCGGAGCATGCGCGCACCCTGCCCAAGGGGACCTGGATCCAGGAAGGGAACTGGGACCACGAGGCCTGGCCCTCCCACACGCTGCCGACGCGCCAGCTCATCGACGCGGTGACCCCCGACCATCCCGTGTTCGTGCAGAGACTGGACGGGCACATGGCCCTGGCCAACTCGCTGGCCCTGCGCCTGGCCGGCGTCACGCGCGAGAGCCGGGATCCCGACGGCGGCACCATCGTGCGCGATGCCGCCGGCGAGCCCACCGGCATCCTCAAGGACAATGCGGAGGAGCTGGTCAGCCGCGCCATCCCCGAGCCCTCACGCGAGATGAACCTGCGGGCCGCCCGCGCCGCCTTGAAGGAGGCGGCCCGCGTGGGCGTCACCACCATCCAGGACAACTCCTCGATCGACGCGCTGCGCACGTACCAGGACCTGCGCGCGCGGGGGGAGCTGACCGCGCGCTTCTACGTGTGGCGCTACATCTCGTCGCGGGAGCCGCTGGAGAAGGCCGGTCTGACCACGGGGCTGGGTGACGACTGGATTCGCCTCGGCGCGCTGAAGATCCTCTCCGACGGGTCGATGGGATCCGGCACCGCCGCCTTCTTCGACCCCTACACCGACGACCCCAAGACGAGCGGGCTCCTCCTCTATCCGGTGCCGGAGCTGGAGCGCCTCGTCCGCGAGGCCGACGCCGCCGGCTTCCAGCTCGCCGTGCATGCGATCGGCGACCGCGCGAACAGCCTCGTCCTGGACGCGCTCGAGAAGGCGGCCGCGGCCAACCCGCCCCGGGAGCGCCGCTTCCGTATCGAGCACGCGCAGGTCGTGCGCAAGGCCGACCTCGCGCGCTACAAGCGGCTGGGCGTCATCGCCTCCATCCAGCCCTCGCACGCCATCGACGACATGCGCTGGGCGGAGCGGCGCATCGGCAAGGAGCGCGCGCGCGATTCCTACAATATCCGCTCGTTCACCGCCGCCGGCATCCCCGTGGCCTTCGGCACGGACTGGTTCGTGGAGCCCCTCGACCCGCGCCTCGGCCTCTACGCCGCGATCACGCGGGAGCGGCCCGAGGGCGGTCCTCCCGGGGGCTGGTTCCCGGAGGAGAAGATCTCGCTCGAGGAGGCCCTCGACCTCTACACCCACGGCTCGGCCTACGCGGAGTTCGCGGAGAAGGAGAAAGGCACGCTCGCGCCGGGCATGCTCGCCGACCTCGTGGTCTTCGCGGACGACCTGTTCCGGGTCCCTCCCCGGCAGATCCTCACCACGCCCGTGGACCTCACCGTCGCCGGCGGCCGCGTCGTGTTCGATCGCGCGGGGGCGGGGGCGGGGGATTCGCGGTAAGAGGGCGCGTGGACGAAGCGCGGACGGCCGCATTGCGCGCGCTCGCGGAGCGCCTCCGTCACCGGTTCGCCGACCTCGCCCTGCTCGATCGCGCCCTCACCCACACCAGCCACGCCCACGAGCAGACCGCCCCGTCCACGCGGCACAACGAGCCGCTCGAGTTCCTGGGCGACGCCGTGATCGGCTTCCTGGTCGCGGAGCTGCTCCACCGGCGCGATCCCGAGGGCTCCGAGGGGGGGAAGAGCAAGGCCCGCGCGCACCTGGTGGCGGCCCCCAGCCTGGCCCGGCGGGCCTCCGCCCTGGGCCTGCCCGATCTTCTTTTATTGGGGCGCGGAGAGGAGAAGACGGGCGGCCGCCAGAAGTCGGCCCTTTGGGCGGACGCGTACGAAGCCCTGGTCGCCGCGCTCTATCTCGACGGCGGGCTGGAAGCGGCCGCGCGGTTCGTGTCCCACGAGTTCGCGCCGGACCTCGCCTCGCCGGAGCTGCCGGAGCCGGGCGACTACAAGAGCACGCTCCAGGAAGTCCTGCAGGCGCGCGGCGAGCCCGTGCCCGATTACGTGACGGTGGCGGAGGAGGGACCCCGCCATCGCCGATCCTTCCGCGTGCAATGCCTGGTCGGCGGGCGGCTGGTGGCCGAGGGTCAGGGGTACTCGAAGAAGGAGGCGCAGCAGGAGGCGGCGCGGCGCGCCTTGCCCCTGGTCCGCCTCCCCGAGCCGTGAGACGAGAGGCCCGCGCCCCGGCCGCCTCGCGACGCGCGCTCCTCGCGGCCGCCGTCCTGGTGGGCGCGATCGGGCTGGCCGCGGGAGCGGTCGCCACGAGCAGCCTGCGCCTGGACGGCGCGACGGGCGATTGGCGCGGCGCGTCCGAGGGCCTGTACCGGTCGGGCCAGCCCGGGATCCTGATGGCGGGCCGGCACGTCGTCGTGCATTTCCACGGGTTGGACGGCCGGCCCGCCGTGCTCGAGGTCCTCGCCGCGGCCCGGCCCGCCTCGCCGGCCGTGACCCTCACCGCCACCGCCGGCCGGGCGCGCCTCGAAGTCCCGGTCGGGCTCGAGGCGACCTCCGTCCGCATGCCCATTCCCCGGGGCACGCACGACGTGGACCTCCTCATCGAGGCCAGCGCGCTCTTTCGCGTGTCACGGATCGCAGTGATCCGCTCGCTCAGCGCGACGACGGCGGCCGTCATCGTCATGGCGGCCCTCCTGGGCGTGACGACGCTCGTCTGGACCTGGCGGAAGGGCCCGCGCTGGGCGGCCATGGCCTGGGGGATTCTGGCCGCCCTGGCCGCCCCCTTGCTCTGGACGTTCGCGGCCGACCCCGCGTCCTCGCTCCGCGTCGCCACACTGACGCGGGACGCCCTGCGCGTCGCGGCCGTGGCCGCGCTGTGGCTCGCCGCCCTTGCCTTTGCGCGCTCCCGCGTCGCGTCCGTGGTGGCGATCGTGGGGACGGTTGCGATCCTCCATCTGCCGACCGTCTGGTACGGCTTCCATCAGGACGACTTCGTGCTGGCGCGTGGCTGGTCGGGGAAGGAGCTGGCCTCGACCCTGCACGGCGAGTTCGACCCCAGCGGGATGATCCCCTCCTACTACCGGCCGATGGTGAGGCTGAGCTGGGCCCTGGATCACGCGTTGTGGGGCCCATGGACCGCCGGATATCACGCGACGAACCTGTGTCTCCACGCCGCGGCCGGCGCGGTGCTCGTGGCCCTCCTCCGCCGCGCGGCCCTCCCCGCCCCCGCCGCTCTCCTCGGTGCGCTGGCCTGGGTCGCGCATCCGCTGGCCGCGTCGACGGCGGCCTGGGCGAGCGCGCGCGGGGACAGCCTGATGGTCATCTTCTACCTGGTCGCGCTGCTGGCCTTCAGCGCGCCCGGCCCGCCGACCCGCCGCTCGCCGGCGACGCTGGCCCTGCTTTCCGCCCTCGCGCTCGGCGCCAAGGAGATGGCGGCCTCGCTGCCCCTGGCCGCGCTGCTTCTCGATCGTGTCCTCCTGCCTCGGCCGGACCGGAACCTGCGTCGCCGCCGTCTCGCGGTCATCGCGGCCGTCACCGCCGCCTACGTCGTGCTCTGGGCGCTGTTGTTCGCGGGCAAGCTCGTGGGCCGCGTGTCGTCGGGTCCGCGGTGGGCGGGCTTCGATCTCCACGACCCGGGCCACTGGCTGCGCCTCATCCCCGGGCTGTACGCGCCGGTGTTCCTGCCCACGTGGTACGAAGAGTGGTGGCTGACCCCGCTCGAGGGCTGGTCGTGGCTCTACCTCCTCGGCGCGCTCACCGTGGTGGTCGTGTCGTGGTGGGTCGCTCGGGGCACGCGGCGCGGCGGCCCTTCCGCGACCGTCGGGGTCGTCTGGCCGCTCCTCACGGTACTGCCCCTGCTCGGCCTGCCCAGCACCCTCGATCTTTACCGCCTCGGATACCTCGTGGCCGTCGCCATCGCGTTCGTCGTGGCCGGGATCGCGATCCGGCTGGAGCGGTCGTTCGCGGCCCTGGCCGTGCTCGCCGCCCTTCTGGCCGCCTCGCTCTCGCCGCTGTCGATCGACGCCGCGCGCGCGTGGGGACCCGATGGTTTCCGCGGTCGCGAGTTCCTGCACTGGAAGGGGACCGAACCTACCTGGGTCGGGCAGCTCACGCCGGAGATGCGCGGCCAGTTCCAGGAGACAGTGGCGTGGCATTGCCACGCGCGGCGGTGGGCCGAGTCCGATTCCCCCTGTCCCTGAGCCCGGCCCTCAGGCCATGGCGGATTCGATCCAGCCGCCGCCCAGGCAGACGTCGCCCTGATAGAAGACGGCCGCCTGGCCCGAAGTGACCGCGCGCTGGGGCGCGTCGAACGTCACCTCGACCCGGCCATCCGGCTGCGGCCGGAGCGTGGCCGCGGCCTCGGCCGCGCGGTAGCGGATCTTCACCTCGGCCCGCACCTCGGTGTCGGGGGGCGGGATGGACAGCCAGTTGACCTCGCGCGCCACGAGGCCGGGAGATTCGAGCCGGTCCGCGTCCCCCACGACCACGGTCCGTGACGCGGGCCGCACCGCCAGCACGTAGAGCGGCCGCGGCGACGTCACCCCCAGCCCTCGCCGCTGGCCGACGGTGAAGCGATGCACGCCGCCGTGCCGGCCCAGCTCGCGTCCGTCCGCGTCCACGATGGGGCCGCCGCGGTCCTCGGGCGCGGAGTGCCGCTCCACGAAGCCCGCGTAATCGTCGTCGGGCACGAAGCAGATCTCCTGGCTCTCGGGCTTGTCCGCGGTGGGAAGGCCGCGCTCCGCGGCCAGGCGCCGGACCTCGTCCTTGGTGAGCTCGCCGACGGGAAAGACGGCATGCCCGAGCTGCTCCTGGGTGAGCCCGAAGAGGAAGTACGACTGGTCCTTGCGCCCGTCGCGCCCGCGCCGCAGCCGGTGTCGCCCCGTCACCGGGTCCCGGTCCACCCGCGCGTAGTGGCCGGTGGCGACGTGCTCGATCCCCAGCGCGCGCGTGCGCTCCACCAGGCTCTGGAACTTCACCTCCGTGTTGCACCGCGAGCAGGGCACGGGTGTGCGCCCCTCGAGGTAATCGCGCACGAAGGGCGCGATGACGCCGTCGTGGAACGAGCGCTCGAGGTTCACCACGTAGTGGGGGATGCCGAGGCGGCCCGCCACCACCTTGGCGTCGTGCAGGTCGTCGAGGGCGCAGCAGCGGCCGAAGGAAGGGCCGGTACCCTCCGTCTGGTCGTGGAGCTGCATGGAGATCCCCACCACCTCGTGCCCCTGCTCCTGGAGCAGGGCCGCCGCGACGGAAGAATCGACCCCGCCCGACATGGCGGCCACGATGCGCATGAAACGAGTATAAGGGTGTCAGCGCCATGACCACCCGTGAGCCCGCGGCCGGGGCCGACAAACTCGTTTTCCGCGCCCACCCGTGGCACGGCGTCTCCATGGGGAAGGACGCCCCGCGCGTGGTGACGACCTACATCGAGATCGTCCCCACCGACACCGTCAAGTACGAGATGGACAAGCTCACGGGCATCCTGCGCATGGACCGGCCCCAGCAGTACTCGAACGTGTGCCCCAGCCTCTACGGCTTCATCCCGCGGACGCTCTGCGCGGAGCGGGTGGGCGCGTTGTGCTCGGAGCGCACCGGCCGCCCCGGCATCCAGGGCGACGGCGACCCCATGGACGTCTGCGTGCTCACGGAGAAGGAGATCTCGCACGGAGACATCCTGGTGCAGGCCATCCCCATCGGCGGCCTGCGCATGATCGACGGCAAGGAAGCGGACGACAAGATCATCGCGGTGCTGAGCGGAGACGCGCTGTTCGGTTCCTTCAAGGAGATCGCCGAGTGCCCGGGAGCGCTCGTGGACCGGCTACGCCATTACTTCCTCACCTACAAGCAGGGGCCGGATCGCGCCGCACATACCGTGGAAATCACGCACGTGTACGGACGAGACGAGGCTCACGACGTCATCCGGAGGAGCGCGCAGGACTACGACACGCACCTGCCGACCCTGCGCCGTTAGCCGGCGTCCGTAGATGGCTTGCCGACCTGGCCATAGCCTCTATCTGTCAACCTGGCCGGCCGCGTTCCTTATCCGTTCCCACGCCCTCTTGATGTGCCGCTGCTCCGTCCGCACATTCCCGATAGCCAGCCGGATCACGACGCGCCCGTTCAGTTTCGTGTGCGACAGGTAGGCTTCGCCGGAAAGGTTGACTGAGTCAAGTATTTTCTCGTTGGCCCGGTCCGCGTCCGCGGCGGCAAGGCCGTCCCCCCGCCAGCGGAAGCAGACGACGGAGAGAGGGGTCGGGGCCATCACCTCGAAGGCGGGGTCCTCCTCGACCCAGCCCCGGAAGACCTGGGCCAGGCGCACGTGCTCGCGGATGCGCGCGGCCAGCCCCTCCTGGCCGAAGGCGCGGATCACCATCCACAGCTTCAGGGCGCGGAAGCGCCGGCCCAGGCTGACCCCGTAGTCCATCATGTTCGGCGCCACCGCTTCTTCCGCGGTGCGGAGGTACTCGGGGACCAGGCTGAAGGCCGCCTTCACCACCTCCGGCCGCCGCGAGTAGAAGGCGGAGAGGTCGACGGGCACGAACAGCCACTTGTGCGGGTTCATGACCAGGGAGTCGGCGCGCTCGCACCCCTGCAGCAGCCCGCGCAGCTCGGGCACCACCGCCGCGCTGCCCGCGTAGGCCGCGTCGACGTGCAGCCAGAGGCGCTCGCGCGCGCAGACGTCGGCGATCGCGGAGACCGGATCGATGCTCGTGGTCGACGTGGTCCCGACGGTGGCGGTCACGGCGAAGGGTGTCCAGCCCGCGGCGCGGTCCTCCGCGATGGCGACGGCCAGCGCGCGCGGGTCCATCCGGAACTCGGAGTCGACGGGCACCTTGCGCAGCCCCTCCTGGCCGATGCCGAGCACGATCCCCGCCTTCTCGACGGACGAATGCGCTTGATCGGAGGCGTACATGCGCAGGCGCGCCTGGCCCACCAGGCCACGTCGCCGCACGTCGAGCCCGGGCACGGCCTCGCGCGCGGCGGCCAGACCCACGAGGGTGGCGGCGGAGGCGCTGTCCTGGATGACGCCGAACAGCCCCGCGGGCAGGCCCGTCATCTGGCGCAGCCAGTCCAGTACCGTGATCTCCAGCTCGGTGGCCGCGGGCGAGGTCTTCCAGAGCATCGCGTTGACGTTGAACGTCGCCGTCAGCATCTCGGCCAGGATGGCGGGCGTGGGGGACGAGTTCGCGAAGTAGGCGAAGAACCCGGGATGGTTCCAGTGGGTGAGGCCGGGGACGATGACGCGGTCCACGTCGGCCAGGATCGTCTCCAGGGCCTCCGCCCGCGCGGGGGGAGAAGGAGGCAGGGCCGCGCGCACCCCGCCCGGGCGTACGCGCGCCAGGACGGGCAACTGCTCCACCCCTTCGAGGTAGCGCGCGATCCAGTCCACGAGCCGCCGGCCTTCGGCGCGGAAGGTCTCGAGGTCGAGGTCTCCGAAGTCGTTCATTGGCGTCCTCGCTCCGGCCTCGTCTTCATCCAGCGCCTCGGCGGGAGTGAATCCCGCCTCGGCGTTCAGGAGAGCCTCCGCTGCGGAAAACGCGCGGCACGGCGGGTGGGCTATTCGACTTCGGTGACGATGAACATCAGCACGTGGCTGCCGATCCGGAACTCCATGTGGTTGTTCAGGACCTGCTGCTCGATACGCTCGAGGTCGACGAACGTGCCGTTGGTCGAGCCGAGGTCGCGGACGATCGCGTGGTCCCCGATCACCTCGAGCATGGCGTGCTGGCGCGAGGCCTCCGGGTCGTCGAGGTTGATGTCCGCCCCGGAGCGGCCCATCGTCGTGCGCGTCTTCGTGATCTGGTAGATCTGGCCCGTGGCCGCGCCCTGGATGACGGCCAGGGAGAACCGCTTGTCCTTGGGCAGCTCGACCAGACCCATCTTGTGCAGGTCGCGGCCCGTGATGGTGCCGGTGCCGCGGTCGCGCTTGATGTTGTCGGGCAGTGCCGGCGATTGCGTGGCCGGCGCGGGAGCGGGCGTGGCGGAAGGGGCGGTGTCATGCCCCGGGGGGGTGGCCGGTGGCGTCACATCGCCCGGCGGCGGGGCCATGGTCCCCGGGGGCAGGGTCATCGCGGCCAGCAGGGGATTTTCGATGTCGATCGAGCCGCCGCACTTGGCGCACTTGGTGCGTGCGCGCGGCCTGCTGCCCAGCTTGCTTTCGTCGAACTTGTAGCGCGCCTGGCAACTGGGACAGACGATGATCATGCGGAGAGAAGCATAATACGAAACCCAGGGACGGCGGCACGGCGGCAGTCCCGCCGTGGGGCAACGCACGCCCGGTCCGGCCGAGTGCCTGGCCGCATCCGTCCCGACGCGTCGATGAGGTATGTTTGGGACGAGGTACCTCGGAGGCGCTGAGCCGAGGGAGGGCACCAACGACTTCGTCCGGCGCCCGCCCGCCGGATGGGAACCCGGCAACAGAGGAGGATCCGTGAGGCGAGACGATACCGCCTGGTTCGGCGACGACGAAGACTACGAGGACGAAGAGGAGGACGACGTCGTCGATGACGACGATAAAGTGGAAGACGTCGTCAAGGACGAGGAAGAAGAAGAGGACGACGAGGACGAAGAGGACGACGACGAAGAAGATGACGAGGATGACGACGACGACGACGATGATGATGATGATGATGATGATGACGACGAGGACTGGGACGACGACGACGATGACGAGGACGACGAGGAGGAAGAGGAGGAGTGACCTTCATCTGAAGGCGGCATGAGCGCTCCCGTCCTTCTCCTTCCGCGCCCGGAGTGGATCAAGGCGCGCGCGCCGATCGGCGAGCGCTACGAACGGCTGCGCGACCTGATGCGGGGACTGGACCTCCACACCGTATGCGAGGAGGCCCGCTGTCCCAACACCGGCGACTGCTGGAACCGCGGCACCGCGACCTTCATGATCCTGGGTGACGTGTGCACCCGCGCCTGCGGGTTCTGCGCGGTCAAGACCGGACTGCCCGCGCGTCCGCCCGACCCCGAGGAGGCCGGCCGCGTCGCCGACGCCGTGGCGCGCATGGGCCTGCGCCATGCGGTGATCACCTCCGTCAACCGTGACGACCAGCGTGATGGGGGAGCGGACGTCTTCGCCGCCTGCATCCGTGAGATCCGCGCCCGCGTACCCGGCTGCGCGGTGGAGGTCCTGATCCCGGACTTCAAGGGGGACTGGACCGCCCTCGAGACCGTGATCGCCGCCCGGCCCGATATCCTGAACCACAACACGGAGACGGTGCCGCGTCTCTACCGCGAGGTGCGCCCCGGCGCCCGCTTCAGCCGCTCGCTGGAGCTGCTCCAGCGCGCGAAGGGCGCGGGCCTGCTCACCAAGAGCGGCATCATGGTCGGCCTCGGCGAGGAGTGGACGGAGGTCGAGGAGACGTTGCGCGCGATCCGGGGCGCGGGCACCGACATCCTCACCGTCGGCCAGTACCTGCGCCCCAGCGCCGAGCACTTGCCCCTGCAGCGGTACTACACGCCGGAGGAGTTCAAGCGGCTACGCAAGCTCGCGCTGGGCCTGGGATACCGCCACGTGGAGTCGGGGCCGCTGGTGCGGTCGTCGTATCACGCGGAGGAGCAGGTCGCGAACAAGAACAACAGCAACGAACACTCGATCGACACGGTTAACAGATAACAGGTGCGGGCCAGGCCGGTGGTCATCAGCGACTGGTAACGGCGAGACTCCTCTGTCTCGCCACGGCGGTCGCGACCGTCTCCGCGGCGCGATCGATCTGCTCCTCCCCCGTCGCGCGGCCGAGCGAGAAGCGCACGGATCCCTGAACGCGCTCCATCGGCAGTCCCATTCCGCGTAGGACGTGCGACGGTTCTACCGCCCCCGCGGCGCAAGCCGCGCCAGTGGACACCGCGATTCCGGCCAGGTCGAGGGCCATGAGCAGGCTCTCCGCCTCGATCCCCGCGAAGGAGACGTTGGTCGTGTTCGGGACGCGCGGGCCGTCACCGTTGCGCCGGGTACCGGGGATCGCGAGCAGGCGCTCCTCCAGCCGGTCGCGCAACGCGGCCAGGCGCGGCGAGAGCGCGGCCAGCTCCTCGCGCGCGATCGCGGCCGCGCGGCCCATGCCCACGA
>WNGB01003611.1_pt1 | contig 24159 bp, 26 predicted proteins | sample 5400681 | NCBI WGS metagenome assembly WNGB01 (sample SAMN13153367, study PRJNA577476) | soil metagenome | isolation source: 115 cm soil or saprolite under grassland replicate 2 | place: USA:California | collected 2016-06-15
CAGGCTCGCGCCCTTCTGGAACATCGACTTGGCGATCGCTACCGCGGCGTAACTGCAGGAGGACGACGCTGCGCCGAGGCCGCTGGCGAGCGCCACCGTCCGCAAGTCGCGGCCGCCCAGCGCGCGCTCCATCCGCGAGCGGGGGATCCACGCCTGGACGACTCCGGAGAGCGCGAAGCCGAGCACGAGCGCCCAGCCGACCTCCCACGCCATCTGGAACGCGTTCCAGAGCCCATCGCCGATCCGATCGAGAACGACCACGCCCCACGAGCGTAACCTGCCGGAACCAGCCTGCGGCCTCAACGACCGCCCCCGGCACCAGCCTCAGATCAGCGCGCCCAGCTCGGGCTCGCGCCTTGCTTCACGAGAAGCCGCGCACGTCCGCCCTCGAACGGCACCGCGTAAGCACGCTCACCGTAGCCGTCGAACGGCGCCATCTCGACGAGCACCTCGGTTCCGTCCCTTGACAGCTCCGATCCGAACGGAATCATTCCCCGCTCGCCTTCGACCGCAAGCTCGTGATGCTTCCCGTCAGGAACCGTGAACCCCACGGGCGTACAGGAGAACTCGCACGCGTTGCAAGCGAGCAGGCGCTTTCCGTCACCCGAGATCTCGAGCGGGTCGAGTCCCCATTGAGCCTGGGACAGGTTCTCCCTGCCTTTGGCGAAGGAGCGCGCGGCGCTTCCGTCCGGGTGCATCAACCAGAGCTCGCCGATCGAAGGCCAGTGGTCGTCGTTCACAAACCGGAAGTGCCTGTAGACGATCCAGCTGCCTCCCCAGACCGGGCTGTCGCTGTGACCGTCATGCGTCACCTGCTCGGTCTTTTCGTCCGAGAGCCGGAGGACGAAGACGTCACTCTCGTACTCGTGCTCCGGTCGACGGTCAGCGCGCGCGTAGGCCAAAGCGTTGCCGTCCGGCGCGAAGCTGAACCCCCTGAGGGCGACGCGATGTGCGAGCTCGCGGCGCTTTCCAGAATTCACGTCGATGAGGAACAGCGTCTTCCCGTCGTCCACCGCCAGCTGAGAGCCGTCGGGCGACCAGACTGCTCCGATGCCTCCAGGAATGAGCCGCGGCTTGCCGCCGCCAACGTCGTGAACGTAGAGGGAGGGGTCGTCCGTGTCGTTCTCGGCCCTCACGTGATATGTAACGCGCCGGCCGTCTGGCGAGAGCTCGCCGCTCCAACCGCCGGCGACGACCTGCCCCGCGCATTCGATCCGTCTATGTCGGCTACCCACACGGACGGCTTCTCTGGTGCTGCGTACCTCGTGAAAGCGAGGCCAGCCGTGTCGCTCGACGTCGAAGGCTTCGCCGCACCACACGCGGCGACGACGAACGCGGCCAGGAGGAACGCGCTACTCGACCGTGACGGTCTTCGCCAGGTTCCGCGGCTGGTCGACATTCAGCCCCCGCAGTCGCGCGATGCGGTAGGCGAGAAGCTGGAGCGGCAGGATCGCGAGCACCGCCTGCAGGAAGGCCGGCGTCTTCGGCACGTAGATGACGTCGTCGGCATGGTGCTGGATGTCCTCGTTCCCGTCCGTTGCGATCGCGATCACGTGGGCGCCGCGCGCGCGGCTCTCCTGGATATTCGAGATCACCTTGTCGTAGACGTGCGACTTGGTCGCGACGCAGACGACCGGCGCGTCCTCGTCGAGCAGCGCGATCGGCCCGTGCTTCATCTCGCCGGCCGAATACGCCTCGGTCGGGATGTACGAGATCTCCTTCAGCTTCAGCGCGCCTTCGAGGCAGACAGGCAGCCCGATGTGGCGCCCGAGGTAGAGGAAGAACGGCTTGTCGTAGTAGCGCTGTGCGATCTCCTCGATCGGATGGTCTCCGTCGAGGAAGGCCTGCATCTTCTCCGGCAGCTCGTAGAGCTGGTCGAGGATGAACTCGATCTCCTCCTGCGGGATCGTCTTCTTGACCTCGGCCAGCTTCAGCGCGATCAGGCTGATCAGAGCGACCTGCGCCGTGAATGTCTTGGACGCGGCGACGCCGACCTCGAGTCCCGTGCGCGTGTAGATCACGGAATCGACCTCGCGCGTGATCTGCGAGCCCATCATGTTCGTGATCGCGACCGTGTGCGCCCCCTTCTCGCGCGCGAGCCGCATCGCCGCCAGCACATCGGCTGTCTCGCCCGACTGCGAGATGCCGACCACGAGCGTGTCCTTCGAGAGCACCGGGTTGCGGTAACGCCACTCGCTCGCGATGTCGGGCTCGACCGGGATCCGCGCCCATTCCTCGATCACATAGCGCCCGACGACCCCGGCGTGGTACGAGGTGCCGCAGGCGAGGATCACGATCCGGCGCAGGTTCCGAAGCTCGTTGTCGGACAGGCCCAGGCTCTCGAGCACGAGCTTGCCGTGCCGGACGCGGTCGCCGATCGTCTCGCGCACGCCCTCCGGCTGCTCGTAGATCTCCTTCAGCATGAACGTCTCGTAGCCCGACTTCTCGGCCGCCTCGTCGTCCCAGTCCACCTCGATCACGTCGCGCTCGACTGCGTCACCCTCGACGGTCGTGAAGGTCGCGCCGGCCGGAGTGATCGAGACGACCTCGCCGTCCTCGATCAGCTGGATGCGATTCGTCTCGCGCAGGAAGGCGGAGGAGGCCGAGGCGAGGAACATCTCACCCGTGCCGACGCCGACGAGCAACGGGCACTGCACACGGGCCCCGACGAGCTCTTCGGGGTGATCGCCGTGCACGACGACGAACGCGAAATGACCCTCGAGCTCCCGGTAGGCAGCACGGACGGCCTCGGCGAGGTCGTCGTCGTAATGGCGCTCGATGAGGTGGGCGACGACCTCCGCGTCGGTCTCAGACGTGAACTTGTGCCCGTCCTCCTTGAGCGACGCCTTGAGCTCGCGGAAGTTCTCGACGATCCCGTTCAGGACGACTGCGACGTTGCCGTCGCAGCCCTCGAGCGGATGCGCGTTCTCCTCGGAGACGCGGCCGTGGGTAGCCCAGCGCGTGTGCCCTAGGCCCATCGAGGCCTGAGAGCCGTTCTCCTTCGCGACCCGCTTCAGGTTCTTGAGGTTTCCGACGGCCCTGACGTATTCGAGGCCGCCCTCTTCGAGCATGGCCAGGCCCGCGGAGTCGTAACCCCGGTACTCGAGGCGCTCGAGCCCGTGGATCAGGAGCGGCTTCGCTGCCCGAGGCCCGACGTATCCGATGATTCCACACACCCTGAGCTCCTTTCGGCAACCGGGTCTGTAGGCGGATTATTCCCGGGATTGGCTCCTGAAACGCGCAAGAGCCCGGAGTTCCCGTCCCCCTGCGTCGGAGGTCGGTTAACCGAGCTCTCGTTGAACGAGAGCCGAGATCGTACCACAGAGGTCGCGCGCCTCGGCGTAATCCTCGGCTTCGGCGAGCACCCGGACGACAGGCTCGGTTCCGGAGGGGCGGACGAGAATACGGCCCCGCTCTCCGAGCTCGTCGTTCATCCGCTCGATCTCCTCGAGCAGGCTCAGTGGCAGGACGCGGTTCTCGACGCGGACGTTCTCCTGCACCTGCGGATAGCGCGGCATGATCGAAGCCGCCTCGCGCAGGCTCCGTCCCCGGAGGGCACCGCAGAGGAGGAGGGCGCCGGCGAGACCGTCGCCGGTGACGTGGTCGCGCAGATAGATGATGTGCCCGGACTGCTCGCCTCCGAGGAGCCCGCCGCTCGCGCGCAGCGCCTCGAGCACATAGCGGTCGCCGACGTCGGTCGTGACGACCCGGATTCCCCGCTCGCCCATCAGCCGGTGGAAGCCGAGGTTCGTCATCACCGTGACCGCGACGAGGTCGACGCCGAGGTCGAGCGCCAGGATGGCGAGGATTTGATCGCCGTCAATGGCCTCGCCCTCCGCGTCGACGGCGAGCATGCGGTCTCCGTCGCCGTCGAACGCGACGCCGAGGTCGTATCCGCCGCCGCGGACGACCCGCTGGAGAAGCGAGAGGTCGGTCGCCCCGCAGCCGACGTTGATGTTCTCGCCGTCGGGCGCCGCAGCGACCGGCGCGACCTCGGCGCCGAGCCGCTCGAAAGCCTCGGGCGCGATTCCGGAGTAGGCCCCGTTCGCGCAATCGACCGCGATCCGAAGACCGGAGAGATCGCTTCCGAAACGCTCGACGATGTGCTCGAGATAGCTGTCGGGCGCGACGCCGACGCGATCGATCTCGCCCGGCTCGCCGCGCGGAGGGGAGTCGAGGAGTGCCTCGATCTCCTCCTCGGAGGCGTCGGTCAGCTTCCGCCCGTCACGGTCGAAGAGCTTGACGCCGTTGTACTCGGGCGGGTTGTGCGAGGCGGAGATGACCGCGCCCAGGTCGAGCGCGAGCAACGCGACGGCCGGCGTCGGGAGGACGCCAGCCAGCACGGCGTTTCCGCCCGCCGAGGCGACGCCGCGGCCAAACGCGTCCTCGAGCTCCGGCCCTGAGCCGCGCGTGTCACGGCCGACGAACACCCGGCCCCCCTTCGACCAGAGCGCAGCCGCGCGGCCGAGGCGCTCGACGAGCTGAGGGGTCAGATCTTGCCCGACAACTCCTCGAACTCCATCCGTTCCGAAATACCGCCTGGCCACTGAAGGAACCTAATTTCTCCCGAGCGAAGCGACGGGACTAACCAGACAAGCGCTGAAAGCGCCAGCTTTCAGCGCTTAGAGAACTGGGGTGCTTTGCGGGCTTTGTGGAGGCCGGCCTTCTTGCGCTCGACCTTGCGCGCGTCGCGCGTCAGGTAGCCCTCGCGCTTCAGCTGCACACGCAGCTCCGGATCGGCCTCGACGAGCGCGCGGGCGATGCCGTGCCGGACGGCTCCGGCCTGGCCGGACGGCCCCCCGCCCTGCACCCGCACCCTGAGGTCGTAGCGCCCCTCGGCGCCGGCGAGCTTCAACGGGGCCAGGACCATCGTCCTGTGGGCGGCGCGCGGAAAGTACTCCTCGAGCGTGCGGCCGTTGATCCAGGTCCCGCCGTCCCCGGGTCGGAGGATGACCCTCGCGACCGAGGTCTTCCGCTTGCCGGTTCCCTGGTACTGAGCGAGCTCAGCCATTTCCGTTCTCCAGCGGGAGCGGCTTCGGCGCCTGCGCCTCGTGTGGATGCTCGGCACCGGCGTAGATCTTCAGCTTGAGCAGCTGGGCGCGGCCGAGACGGTTCCTCGGCAGCATGCCCTTCACGGCCTTCCGCAGCACCTCGGTCGGACGGCGCGCAAGCTCCTCACGCAGTGGGCGGCTCCGCAGGCCCCCGGGGTAGCCCGAATGCCGGTAGTACATCTTGTCGTCGAGCTTCTTGCCGGTGACGACGATCTTCTCGGCGTTGACGACGACGACGAAGTCGCCCGTGTCCACGTGCGGGGTGTACTGCGGCTTGCGCTTGCCGCGCAGCGTCTCTGCGATCTGGGTCGCCAGCCGGCCCAGGGTCTTGCCCTCGGCGTCGACGAGATACCACTCGCGCTCGATCTCGCCCGGTTTTGCGTTCCACGTTTTCATTTTTCTGTCTGGTGCCAGACTTCAGTCTGGCACCAGTGTGCTCAGCAAGAGGCGGACCAAGTGGCCCGCCGGACGGCGATTCTACCAGCGAATTACGCCCGAGCCTCCGCGCCGCGGAGCTGGAAGACAAGCAGCGCCGGAGCCGCGGCGAGCAGGGTCGCTCCGATCGCCAGCGCAGCGACCCCGAGGACGTCGAGCGCGATGCCGCCGAGCAGCGCCAGCGCGGCCCCGGTCAGGCCTGCGAGCAGGTCGTTGAGCCCGAGCAGCTTCCCGCGCTCAGCCGGGCGCGTCGCATCGGCGAGTTGCGCGGTGGCGGAGACGAAGGACAGGTTCCAGCCGAGCCCGAGCCCGAAGAGCAGGACGGCCGTCATCGGCACGCTCGACACGCCGAGGAGACCCGCGCAGGAGACCGCCATCACGATCAAGCCCGCGACGAGCGACGTGCTGCGACCGATCCTGTCGATCAGCCTGCCGACCACGAGCACGAGGGCATACATGCCGAGGACGTGCGCCCCGATGATCGGGAAGACCGACCCCTGCGAGTGGTGGTGGTGATCGACGACGACGTAGCCCGTCAGGTTCATGACCGAGACCATGACCGCGAAACTCGCCAGGGCCGCGAGCATCGCGGGCAGAACGCCCGGGCGGCGCACGATCTCGCCCAGTGGCGCCGCCGCCGGAGCCGGACCCTCTGTCTCCGTCCGTGCCGCGATCCGCTCGGCGATCACCTTCGTGTCGGGGCGCACCGTGAGCACCAGCGCGAGCGCGACGAGAGAAAGCCCCGCGGCGGCGAGCCAGGGCACCGTCAGCGTGTCGGCGGCGACGTCCTTGCCCGCGAAGAGCGGCCCGAAGACGGCCGGCCCGAGGATTCCTCCGAAGATCGCGCCGAAGAGGACGAGCGAGATCCCTCGCGCCCTGCGCTCAGGCGGGTACATGTCGCCGGCGGCCGTGCGGATGAGCAGCGTCACGGCTCCCGAGACTCCGACCAGGATGAAGCCGGCGATGACTCCGACCGTGGAGTCCCAGTGCGTTCCGGCCGCAGTCAGGAGGCAGCCGAGCGATCCGAGGACGAACCCGACCGCGATCACCGGTACGCGGCCGAAGCGGTCCATCGCTCTTCCGGTCGGAAGCGCCGCCACCGCCGACGCCGCCAGGTAGATCGCCGGGCCGAGGCCGAGCAGCGACCTGAATCCGGTCACGAGCACAAACGTCAGCGAGAGGACGGCGGCGGCCAGCGAGAGGACCGTGATGTAGACGGCCATGACGGCGGCGAGGATCGCCGTGTTGCGCCCGATCGGGAGGCTCTCAGCCAAGCAGCCGTCTCAGGCCGGCCCGGAAGTCGGCGGCCCCACCGTGCGCCGGGTGGCGAACCGACGCCACGTCGAGCACGCCCTCGGCCAGGCGGCCGACTGCGATCACGCGCCGTCTCACCGCCAACTCGTCCACAAAGGAGCGGGCCGCAGCGACCTCGGCCGGGGTGGGGCGCCGGTTGCTGTCCGGCTCGCCCGCCCGGTGCGGGTGGGTTGGCACGAGGTTCCAGAGCAGGACGTGCTCCTCGAGGCCCAGCTCGGCGAGCACTCGATGCACGATCGTGGCGCTTGCCTCGGCCGGGCCGGCCCCGGTGAGCTGGCGCTCCGAGGTGAAGGGCAGCCCGCTGACGCGGGCGCCACGGTAGCCGGCAGCCTCTCCGACGAGCATCAGCGGAGCCTCGGCTCGCCGTGCCAGGTACTCGCCGAGCCGCTCGCGGCGGAGCGCCGAGCGCGCGTACTGGTTGTACGTCGAGCCGATCTGCGCCTCGGCGAGCCGTGCGACGAGTGCCTGCGAAGCCATGCGGCGATTGTAGGCTTGGCCCCGATGCGGCTTCCTCTCCTTGTCACGCTCGCCTTCCTCGTCGTCGCCCTGCCAGGCGCGTACGGCCGCTCGGGCACGGATCCCGGCATCACCCCCGATTCGATCCTCCTCGGCGGGACGGTTCCTCTGACCGGCGACGAGGTCGCCTACGCCGCAGTCGCGCGCGGCGCCGAGGCGTACTTCAAGTACGTGAACGCGCGCGGAGGAGTGCGCGGCCGCAAGATCCAGTACCTCTACGTGGACGACGCGTACAACACGGCCGAGACGGTGCGCAAGACGCGTCAGCTCGTCCAGGACGAGAAGGTCTTCGCGATCTTCAACAGCGTCGGCACCGAGCACGTGCTCGCGGTGCGCCAGTACCTGAACCAGGCCGGCGTTCCGCAGCTCTTCGTCGGCAGCGGCGTCTCGGCGCTCGCGCTCGAGCACAAGCGCTACCCCTGGTCGATGGGCTACCTGCCCCGCTTCGCAGGCGAGGGCGCGCTCTACGGCCGTTACCTCGCGCGGACGCGCCCCCGCGCGCGGATCGCCGTCCTGCACGAGAACTCGGAGTACGGCCTCGACTCGTTCGCCGGCTTCCGGCGCGGGCTCGGCCGGCTCTCGAGCCGAATCGTGAGCGTCCAGACGTACGACCTCACGGATCCCGACCTCAACTCGCAGATGGCGCACCTCAAGGCCTCGCGCGCCGACACGCTGGTGCTCTTCGCGCTCCCGACCCAGACGATTCAGGCGTTCGTCGCCGTGCACAAGCTGGGCTGGCGACCGCGGATCCTCATCAACTCGGTCTCGATCGACCCGTTCGTGATGGAGGTCGTCCAGCGAAACACGAGCAAGCGGCTCGTCGAGGGCTCGATCTCGAGCTCGTTCCTCAAGGACCCGACCGACCCCGCGCTCGCTCGGGACCCGGGCGTGCGGCTCTACAAGCAGATCCTCAGGCGGTACCTGCCGAGCGCGAAGGTGAAGGAGGTCGCGCACCTCTACGGGATGGCGGTCGCCTACACGATGGTCGACGCGCTACGCGCCGCCGGCACGCAGCCGACGCGGGCGAGCCTGCTCCGGGCGGCGACCCACCTCAACGAGCGCGCGAACCCGTTCTTCGTGCGTGGTATCCCGGTGCAGACCGGCCCCGACGACTACTACCCCGTGCAGCGAACGCGCATGCTGCGCTTTCACGCAGGCCGTTGGCGCCAGCTCGGCGGGCTCGTCGGCGTCCGCTGAGAGACGACCTCCTCAGGGTCCGGACCCTGACCGACGGCGGCCAGCGTCCGGTCGAGGTCGCCCAGACGATCGCTGACTTCATGAGCGGCGCGCGTCGAACGCTCGAGGTCGCCCAGTACGACTTCAATCTCGGTCCCGAGACGGCGGCGATCGTCGGCGGCTCGATTCGCGCTGCGGCCGAGCGTGGCGTGGCGGTGCGCTTCATCTATAACGTCGACCACCGCAAGCCGATCCCCGTTCCGCCACCGCCGGAGCCGGACGTGAACCTAATCGCGTCGCTCGGCGTCCCCGAGCGTGCGATAGCCGGCGTCCCGGATCTCATGCATCACAAGTTCGTCGTCCGTGACGGGGAGACCGTCTGGACCGGCTCGACCAACTGGACCGACGATTCCTGGTCGCGCCAGGAGAACGTGATCGCGATCGTCGAGTCCGTCGAGATCGCGGGCGCGTTCACGCGGGACTTCGACCAGCTCTGGATGACCGGAGCCGTCGAGGAAAGCGGCTTCGTGGACCCCGACGAGGTCGAGGTCGGCGGGCTCAGGGTCCGGACCTGGTTCACACCGGGCCACGGCGAGGAGCTGTCGCAGCGGATCGCCACCGTGATCGGCTGCGCGCGCCGCCGTGTTCGCATCTGCTCGCCGGTCCTGACGGCGGCTCCGGTACTGGCGACCCTGGCGCAGATCGCGTCGGAGAAGAAGCTCGATCTGGCGGGTTGCCTCGACCGCAGCCAGATCGAGGGCGTCATCCACGACTGGCACGAGAACGGCAACGTGGCGTGGAAGCTGCCTCTGCTCGAGCGCGTGCTGACGGCGCCCTTCTCCGGAAAGCCGTCGACTCCGTACGGCAGCGGCGACGTGCACGACTTCATGCACGCGAAGGTTACGGTCGCCGACGACGTCGTCTTCACCGGCAGCTACAACCTCTCGCGGTCCGGCGAGCGAAACGCCGAGAACGTGCTCGAGATTCACGACGAAGGGCTGGCCGACCGGCTCGCCGCCTACATCGACGAAGTCAGAGCGCGCTACCCGCGCTTCCCGGGGCGCTAGACCTCCTCGGCCATGCCGAGCAGGTCCTCGCGGGACATCTTGCCGGCCAGGTCGGGATGCGCGTCCCGGATGCGTCCGCGGCGAGACCGACGACGAGCTGATCTCGAGCGCCGAGGCTCACCCTTGGAGTGAGATTGGCGGACCCGTCGACGAGGATCCAGCTCTGCGGGCGCCCTGCCGTCGTGCTGGACGGCGAGCGGCTCGAGGAGAAGCTACCTGGACGGCAGGGACGCCTCCTCTTCGTCTATCTAGCGGCCAACCGGCATCGGTCCGTGAGTCGCGATGAGCTGATCGAAGCCCTTTGGCCTAACGAGACCCCCGCCGCTGCGGCCGCGGCCCTCAGCGCGCGGCTCTCCAAGCTGCGGCGGGCTCTGGGGCAGGGGCGGCTCGAGGGTCGCGGCGACATCAGGCTAGTCCTCCCCGCAGGAGCCTGGATCGACCTCGAGGCGGCGACCGAAGCCGTTCACCGCGCCGAGTCGGCGGTCACGCTCGCCGACTGGACGGGAGCGTACGGGCCGGCGCGGGTGGCACAGCACGTCGGCCTACGGGGATTCCTGCCCGGTGAGGACGCTCCCTGGATCGACGAGATTCGCCGCCGCCTCGACGACATGCTCATCCGCGGGCTCGAGTGCCATGCGAGGGCATGCCTCGGGATCGGCGGTACCGAGCTGGCGACGGCGGGCCGCGCGGCACGGCTGCTCGTAGAGCGAGCGCCCTATCGAGAAAGCGGCTACCGCTTCCTGATGGACTTACACGTACGTGCCGGCAACGCCGGGGAGGCGGTTCGGGTGTACGACGGGCTGCAACGGCGGCTGCGCGAGGACCTCGGCATCGCGCCGGGCGCGGAGACCCAGGAGCTCTACGAGCGGCTCGTGCTCCACGCTTAAGCACTGGTCGCCATCAGGCGCGCGGGTCAGCGCTCCTCTGCCCTCTCCCAGGCGACCGCCGGCCGCATCCCGAGACGTCGCTTCTCCTCCTCGTCGTGGACGTGCCTCCAGAGCCGGTTGAGATGCGTCTGTACGTAGGGCATCTCGACCGGGAGGAACATTGCTGCAAGCAGGTAGAGGGGGAAGCCGACTGCGTGGCTGAGCCGATCCTCGAGGCCCGCGATCTCCTCGGCGCGCCGTATGCGCGTGAATGTCCGCCACATCGAGACGAAGGGCGGAATGATTAGGAGCGCTCCTCCGGTTACCGCAGCAAGCGCCCCGGCGGGCTCAACGCGGAGCTTCGGATCGTCGCGGGCCAGACCGAAATCGCGTAGCTCGCGGTTGATCTTGTAGTACCAGACGAAGTAGTAGACGTAGACGGTGACGATCGCGAGCAGCAAGACACCCCAGGGATTCCGCACCTTCGCCTGGCCGCCCGGGATGCTCAGGGTCTCGGCCATCGCGGGATCCTAGGCGCCCTCCCACCGCTCCCAGCGGACGACCTCCTCGCGCGGCTTGCGGCGCTGCTTGAACGCGCTCTTCGCCTCCTCGGGGAAGGTGTCGTCGGCGGTCGGATAGCCCATGGTCACGACGACGACGAAGTGGATGTCGTCAGGGATCCCGAGCGCCCGCTTGAGCGCCGGCACATCGGTCACGCCGAAGATCGCGGTCGCCAGCCCTTCGTCGATCGCCGCGAACATGAGCGCCATCGCCGCCGCGCCCGCGTCGACGTACCAGTACGGCGCCGGCCACTCGATCTCCGTGCCGCCGGTGATCTGGAGCTTGTCCCGCTTCTGGTATCGCTCGTGGTAATCGGCCTCCCGGACGAGGACGACGACGTGCACCGGCGCGTCCGCCTTCCACCGCGGCCGGCCCTGGGCGGCGAGCTCGTCCTCGGAAGCGGCGACGGCGATCTCCTTCCGGGTGGCCGGGTCGGTGACGACCACGAGGCGCAAGCCCTGGCTGAACCCCGCGCTCGGCGCGCGGACGACAGCCGCGTTGGTGATCCGCTCGAGCACGTCGCGCGGCACCGGCCGCGAGTCGTAGGTGCGGACGGACCGCCGCCGGCTCAGGATCTCGCGGAACTCCACGCGCAGAGCCTAAACCGGGTGCGCTTCGCCCTCGGTCGGCGCCGCCTCCACACCGGCGCGGAGCTCGCTCGCCACCTCGTCGACTGCGCGCCTGCTTCGGCTCCAGCCCTTGATCTTCCAGGCTTTGAGTTCCGCCGGAGGGCCGGACGTCGAGGCCTCGACGAGCCAGGTTCCCCGCAAAGGGGCGATCGCGGCCAGCACAAGGAGGGCTTCGACGACGAAGAGAATCAGCGGTAGGAGGAGCACGATGACGAGGGCAACGACCACCACCACGACGGCGCCCACGATGAATGCGGCCGGCGAGTCGCCGAAGCCTGCGACGTCGAGGACGTCCAGCGGCGACACACCGACGTCGACCTCACGCCAGCGAGGCCACACGATCCGCCTGCGGACGATCCAGCTGCGGCCGTCGGCCGCGTCGACCGTTACTCCCACTCGATCGTGCTGGGCGGCTTCGACGAGATGTCGAGCGCGACGCGGTTCACCGCCGGGATCTCGTTGATGATGCGGCTCGAGATCGTCTCCAGCAGGTCGTAGGGCAGGCGCGCCCAGTCGGCGGTCATGGCGTCCTCGGAGGTGACCGCGCGGATCACGATCGGATACGCGTACGTGCGCTCGTCGCCCTGGACACCGACCGAGCGGATCGCCGGGAGCACGGCGAAGCTCTGCCACAGCTCCCGGTAGAGGCCGGCGCGCCGGACTTCCTCCTGGAGGATCGAGTCGGCCTCGCGCAGGATCTCGAGCCGCTCGTAGGTGACCTCGCCGATGATCCGGATCGCGAGCCCCGGCCCCGGAAACGGCTGGCGCCAGACCATCCGCTCGGGCAGGCCGAGCTCCTCGCCCACCCGCCGCACCTCGTCCTTGAAGAGCATCCGCAGCGGCTCGACGAGCTCGAAGTCGATGTCCTCCGGAAGGCCGCCGACGTTGTGGTGCGACTTGATCGTCGCGGCGACGCTCTCGTCCCCGCCCGACTCGATCACGTCGGAGTAGAGCGTTCCCTGGACGAGGTACTTGATCGCCCCGAGCTTCTGCGACTCCTCCTCGAAGACGCGGATGAATTCCTCGCCGATGGCGCGCCGCTTCTCCTCCGGGTCGCTCACCCCGGCGAGGCGCCCGAGGAACCGCTCCTCGGCCTCGACGTGCATGAGCGGCACGTGGAAATGGTTGCTGAACGTCTCGACGACTTGGGCCGCCTCCTCCTTGCGCAGGAGCCCGTGGTCGACGAAGACGCACGTCAGCTGGTCGCCGACCGCCTTGTAGACGAGGAGCGCCGCGACCGCCGAGTCGACGCCGCCGGAGAGCGCGCAGAGAACCCGCTGGGCGCCGACCTGGGCCCGGATCCGCTCGACCTGCTCCTCGATCACCGCCGCCGCAGTCCAGGTCGCGGGCGCGTCGGCGACCGTGTAGAGGAAGTTCTTCAGGAGCTCGTTGCCATACGGCGTGTGCACGACCTCCGGGTGGAACTGGACGCCGTAGAGCCGCCGTTGCGGGTGCTCGAAGGCGGCGATCGGAGTCGACGGAGAGGACGCGACGACCCGCGCGCCCTCGGGCGGAGCGGTGACCGAGTCGCGGTGGCTCATCCAGCCGACCTGCTCCGCGGGCAGGTTCGCAAAGAGCTCGCCCTCCTCCGTCGTCACCTCCGTCTTGCCGAACTCGGAGACGCCGGTGCGCTCGACGGTGCCGCCGAGCTCCTGCGCCATCAGCTGCATGCCGTAGCAGATCCCGAGCGTCGGAATTCCGAGCTCGAAGATGGCCGGATCGACCTTCGGCGCGCCTTCCGCGTAGACCGACGCCGGCCCGCCGGAGAGAACGAGGGCGAGTGGGTTTCTCGCGCGAATCGCGTCCGCGGAGGTCGAGTGGCCGACGAGCTCCGAGTAGACCCGGCACTCGCGAACGCGCCGGGCGATCAGCTGCGAATACTGGCCGCCACAGTCCAGAACGAGCACCGGCCGCTCCTCGGCGGCCGGCTCAGGCGTGGGCAGCGGGACGACGTTGCTCATCCCATCCCGACGTGCTGGGCCTGCTGGAGCACCTTGCCCTCCGTCTTGATCGAGGGGGCGAGCATGATCTCCGCCTTCTGGAAGTCGTGGATCGACTCGTAGCCGCAGGTCGCCATCGACGTCCGCAGCGCGCCCATCAGGTTCAGCGTGCCGTCGTTCTCGCGCGCGGGGCCGACGACGATCTCCTCGAGCGAGGCGACCTGCTCGGTCTGGACGCGGGCGCCCCGCGGGAGCGTCGGATGGAAGGTCGCCATCCCCCAGTGGTAGCCCCGGCCGGGAGCCTCCTTCGCGCGGGCCAGCGGCGAGCCGACCATGACGGCGTCGGCGCCGCAGGCGATCGCCTTCGCGATGTCGCCCCCTGTGCGCATGCCGCCGTCCGCGATCACGTTCACGTACTTGCCGGTCTCGAGCAGATGCTGGACGCGCGCGGCCGCGGCATCGGAGATCGCCGTCGCCTGCGGGACGCCGACGCCGAGGACGCCGCGCGTCGTGCACGCGTGGCCTGGGCCGACGCCGACCAGCACCCCCTCTGCTCCCGTCCGCATCAGGTGCAGCGCGGTCTGGTACGAGGCGCAGCCGCCGACGAGCGTGGGGATCGGCAGCTCGGAGATGAACTCCTTCAGGTTCAGGGCTTGCCCGTTCGAGGAGACGTGCTCCGCGGAGACGACCGTGCCCTGGATTACGAGCACGTCAAGGCCGGCCTGGAGCGCGAGCTCGTAGTGGTCGCGCACCTTCTGGGGCGTCAGCGAGCCGGCCGCGAGGACGCCTGCCCGCTTGATCTCCTCGATCCGCGCGGCGATCAGCTTCGGCTCGACGGGGCGCGCGTAGATCTCCTGGAGCCCGCGCGTCGCCGAGTTCTTGGGCAGCTTCGCAATCCGCTCTAGCTCGGCGTCGGGGTTCTCGTAGCGCGTGTAGATGCCCTCGAGGTTGAGGACACCGAGGCCGCCGAGCTTGCCGAGCTGGATCGCCGTCGCCGGCGAGACGACGCCGTCCATCGCCGAGCCGAGCAGCGGCAGCTCGAGCAGATGGTCGCCCAGCTTCCAGCCGATGTCGACGTCCTGCGGATCGCGCGTGCGCCTGCTGGGGACGATCGCGATGTCGTCGAACCCGTAGGCCTGCCGCGCTTTCTTGCCTCTACCGATCTCTACGTCCACAGATATCTCCCAGCAAAGCGCCTAGGGAAGGCGGATCTGCGCAGCAGGCTCGATCAGCCGGATGCACGGGCAAAGCCCGCGCATCCTTTTGGCGGCGCCGCAAGCGGCGCCTTAGCTGCCGCGCCTTCTTGCCCCGCCCAATCTCTACGTCCACGAAGAGGCCCCTTCTGGATGCAAAAAAGCCCAGGCTTCGTTCGTCGCCTGGGCCCGAAAACAGCTGTTTCGCCACGCCTCTCAAGTGGCAGTCGATCGTATCAGCCTGCCCCGACGTCCGGAGCCGTCACGTGGCAACCGCTTCGAGCTCCACAACCTCGACCGCACCCGCCAGGCGCTGGGCCTCGCGGAGGTCGAAGCGGCCCGCTCCGACCTCGAGGGTCGAGGCGGTGCCCGCGCCGACGGCCGCGCGGAGAGCATCCTCGATCGGCTTCTCGGCGTGACGCGCGGCGAGGAAGCCGGCGAGTAGAACGTCGCCCGATCCGACCGTGGAGACCGGATCGACGCTCGGCGCGACCGCGCGGAGCCGTTTCACCTCCCGGTCCTCGCGGAGGAGCGCGAAGCAGCCCGCCTCCTGCGTGATCAGCACGTTCCGGGCTCCGAGCTCGGAGACCGCGTCGAGCGCGAGGATGAAGTCCTGGTCGTCGTGGAACTCCTGGCCGACGAGGCTCTCCGCCTCGCGCTGGTTCGGCGAGACGAGGAACGGCTCGGCGCCCGTGCCGAGGCGAAGCGGCTCCCCTTCGGAGTCGAGGACGGTGGAGACGCCGCGCCGGTTCAGGTCGCGAATCGCATCGGCGTAGAAGTCGTCGTCGACGCCGCGCGGGAGCGAGCTGGAGAAGACGACCACTTTCGCCGTGCTCGCAAGGTAGTGCAACTTCTCGCGCAGGATCTCGAGCTCCTCGGGCTCGACGTGCGGGCCCCATTCGTTGATCTCGGTGTACGTGGGCGCGGTCGGATCGACCACCGCGGTCGAGGTGCGCGACTCGTCGCCGATCCGGACGAAGTCGTTCAGGATCGCCTCGGCCGTCAGCTCCTCCACGATGCGCGTTCCCGTGCGGCCTCCCGCGAGGCCCGTCGCGATCACCGGCACCTCCAGGCGCTTCAGCGCCCGGGCGATGTTGATTCCCTTGCCGCCCGCGATCGTGAGCCCGCCGCTCGCCCGGTGACGCTGGCCGCGCTGGAAGTTCGGCACGGTGAGGGTCCGGTCGAGCGCGGCGTTGAGAGTGACGGTGACTATCACGCGTGAGCCTCCCGGTGGCATTGCCGGATGCCTGGGTCGCTAGCACCAAGCCAGGCAAGGACGCAGGGAGCGCTCGGGCTGATTAGCCCGGGCGCGACTGAGGACGCCGCATGGCGCCGCGTGATAGCGGGCCAGGCGCCGGCGAATGCCGCCGGGAGGCTCACGAAAGCCAGCCCCACATGTTGTGGGCCGTACGGCCCGCGTACCAGCCTGTCCGGCCCAGCGCGCCCGGCTTCGAGATCGAGCGTTCGGCGACGAGCGGCGACTGCGCGACCAGCCGCCCGCGCTCATAGATTCGAACCTCTCCGAGCCGCTCTCCCCTGCTCACCGGGAGCTCGACGCCGCGCGGGGCGACGACCTCCTCCACGAGCGCCCTCCCGGCAATCGCCGCCCGCTGGACGGAGCGGGGCGCCACAAGCGCGAGGTCGCCGCGGCCGTACGGAGTCTCGGCGCGCGCGTACACGCGGCTCGCCGAGACGACTGAGACCACGCGAAAGCGCGAGAGCCCCCAGGTCAGGAGCTCGACGAGGTCGCCGTTTCGGACGGCGCGGGACGGGCTGCCGATGATCGTGGCGTAGACCGTGACCCCGGGACCCCGGGCGGCGGCGACCTCCGACCACCCGGCCGCACCGGTGTGGCCCGTCTTGACGCCGATCAGGCCCGGGAAGCTCCCGAGCAGGTCGTTCCACGTGTGCAGCCTCCGGCCGCCCGAGATCGTCGCGTCGCGCATCGCCACGATCTGGCGCACGATCGGCTTCTGCATCACGAGCCGGGCGAGGGTTGTCACGTCACGGGCACTCGAGACGTGACCCGCGACGTCAAGGCCGTCGGGCCGGACGAAGTGCGTGTCGGCGAGGTGGAGCCGGCGGGCACGGCGGTTCATCATCGCGACGAAGCGCCGCTCGCTGCCCCGGCCGACGTGCTCGGCCAGCGCCCAGGCTGCGTCGTTCGCGCTCTGGATGAGCGCCGCCTCGAGCAGCTCGCGGACTGTCAGCTGCTCGCCCGCGCGAAGCGGGACGCCCGACTCTCCGACCGCCGCCGCCTGGTGCGAGATCGTGACGAGGTCGTCCGGCTGCGCGTGCTCCAGAGTCAGCAGGACCGTCATCAGTTTCGTCAGGCTGGCGACCGGCACCTGCCGCTCCGGGTGCAGTGCGAGGAGCACTTCGCCGGTGCGTCCGTCCTCGACGAGGTACGAGCGAGCGTCCACGCTCGGTCCCGACGCGAGAGCGGAAGGAACGAGAGAGAGCGCGGCCGCGACGACAAGCAGCCTGAGCTTCACGGTCGAGAATCTACTCCCAGCTCAGAGCGCGCCGCGGACGATCAGCACGGCCGCCGTCACGAGAGCGAGGAAGACGACCGGAAGCGCGTAGCGCCGAGCTTCCGCCCGCCAGTCCAGGTCTCTCACCAACCGGATACCGCCCAGATGTCGCTCTGCAGCCGGGCAGCCTCTGCGGCCGCGGCGGAGCGCCAGTCGCTTTCGGTCGCGCGGAACGCATACAGCACCGAGCGCGAGGCGGCGACGAGGGCGCTCGCGGGGCCGCTCGTGAACGCCCGCGCCACGTCGGCGGGGCTCGCCCCTTGCTCGCCGACCCCCGGCAGGAGCAGCACCGCGCGTGGCAGGAGCCGCCGTGCCTCGCCGACGGCTCGCGGATGCGTCGCCCCGACGACGGCGCCGACGCTCGAGAGCCCGGTGTCGCCGACGAGGTCCTCGCCCCACTCGGCGACGAGTCGCGCGACGTGTTGCCAGAGCGGGCTACCGTCGGAGAGGGCGAGGTCCTGGATGTCGGCCACACCGGCGTTCGAGGTCTTGACGAGGCAGAAGATGCCGGCCCCCTCCCGCCGGCACGCTGCGAACAGCGGCTCGAGCGAGTCGCGCCCGAGGTAGGGGCTGACGGTCATGGCGTCGGCGAGCGGGGCGAGGTCGTCACGCGGCTCGAGATACGCAGCCGCATACGCGCGCGCGGTCGACCCGATGTCCCCGCGTTTCGCATCGGCGACGACGAGCAGGCCGGCCGTCCGTGCGTAGGCGCAGACGTCCTCGAGCGCGCGCATCCCGTCTGCGCCGAGCGCCTCGAAGAATGCGAGCTGAGGCTTGACTCCGACCGCGTACGGCGCGACTGCGTCGATCACCCCGCGGCAGAACCGCTCATAGGCGTCGGCTGCCTGCTCGCGCCCGAGATGCGCGTCTCCCGCGAGCTCGACGGGGAGCAGCTCCGTGAGCGGATCGAGCCCGACGAGCAGCTGGCTGCGCTTTCGTTGCACCGCCTCGGCCAGTCGGTCGCCGAACGTCGCCGCGCCGAGCCTGGGTGCGGCTTCGACCTCTTGCGCCATCGGGTTCAAGCGTACAGACGGAGACCGCCACGAAAAACGACGAGGGCCGCTTGCGCGGCCCCCGCCGAAACCTTCCGCAGAAGGATGTCCTACATGCCGCCCATGCCGGCGCCGCTCTTGACCGCCTGCTTGAGCTGGCTCCCTGCGGAGAACTTCGGAACGGTCGTCGCGGGAATCTGCACCCGCTGCGAAGGGTTCCTCGGGTTGACGCCCTGACGTGCGGCGCGCGCCTGCGTCGTGAACTTCCCAAAGCCTGTGAAGGCGACCTCGCCGCGTGAACGCAGAACGTCGGTGATCGTGTCCAGGAAGGCGTCCACGGCCTCAGCCGCGTCGCGCTTCGAGAGATTCGCCCTGTCGGCGATCCTGTCGACGAACTCCTGTTTTGTCACGTGCATCCTCCCTCTCTGACGTTGCCGAATCCGCAGGCGGACCCTAACAGCCAAGCCGTTTCGGCTCAACCATGCGGTTTTGCGGCGGTTTTCGGGGCTGAGAGCAACTCTCCTGCCCGAAACAGGGGCACGAGACGGGCTCCGCGGCGCGCGAGAGCGTCCGCTCCGCCCTCCTCGCGATCGACCACGCAGACGGCGATCCGGCACTCGAGATCCGCTTCCCGGAGGGCCTCGAGAGCCTCGACGGCGGCTCCGCCGGAGGTGACGACGTCCTCGACAAGGCAGACTCGCTCGCCCGGTTCGAAGACCCCCTCGAGGCGATTTGCGGTCCCGTACTCCTTGGCCTTGTTGCGGACGATCAGGAACGGCATGCCCGAGGAGAGCGAGGTTGCCGCCGCCAGGACGACAGCGCCCAGCTCCGGGCTCGCAATTCGAACGGCTTCGGGCTCGTGCTCCGCGACGGCGGCGGCGATGTACTCGCCGAGCACCTCGAGCAGGTCGGGCCGTGTCTCGAAGCGGTACTTGTCGAGGTAGTAGCTCGAGCGACGGCCGGAGCGGAGCAGGAAATCGCCCTCGAGATAGGCGTGCTCGCGCAGCGCCGCGCCGAGCTCCTCCCGCTTCACGAGCGCGCAGCCCGCATGGCCTCGCGCGCCAGCGGGATCAGCCGCGCAGCATCCGGCGAGTCCTCCCCGAGGGAGAGCATGGAGCCGTCGGCGAAGTAGAGGTCGATGCGCTCCTTTGCCCCGCCCGCGCCCCGGCGCGCATAGAGCCCGAGCCCGAGCAGCGAGCCGGCCGCCAGGAGGAGCGCGAAGAGCCTACGACGAGCCACTCGTCTGGGCCCGTTTCCGCTTCGTCTGCTCCCCCGCCTTGCGGAGACAGCGCCTCAGGTCGTAGAAGACGAGGCCGGCGGTCGGCTCCGGCCCGGTCGTGGCCGCAAGCAGCCGGCGTCCCTCGCGGACGACGAAGAGGCTCCCGTCCCCGGTCGCAGCCTCGAGCTGCGTGACCTCCGCCTGACCGGCCTCCGCGGCCGCCTCGAGCAGCTGCCGCGCGCCGGACGCGAGTCGTGCGGCCCACTCGTCGGGCAGGGTCGACGCCGCGACGGCACCCTTGGGGTCGACGAGCACGGCGGCCTCCACCTGGGTTGAGATCTCCGTCAGCTCGGCAAGCGCGGTCTGCGCCTTCGTCATCGCACGCAAAGCTAACAGCCGAGGGGAAGGACTAGCCTCCCGCACTATGCGACCGCTCTTTGCGAAGTTCTTCGCCGATCGAGGGACACACCTCGCGGCGATGATCGCCTATTTCGCGCTCCTCTCGTTCGTGCCGCTGCTCTTTCTCGCGCTCGCCCTGCTCGGGTTCGCGGGGCGCGCGAACGAGTCGAGCTTCCTCGTGACCGAGCTGAACAAGGCCTTCCCGGCCAGCTCCGTCGAGGGCATCCTCCGCGTCGTCCGCTCCGTCCAGAACAACGCGGCGACGCTGGGGATCATCGGCGGCGTCTTCGTCGGCTGGACCTCGCTCTCGCTCTTCAGCGTGCTCGAGTCGGCGTTCAACATCGTCTACGGGAAGCCGAACCGCTCCTTCCTGCACGGGAAGCTGATCGCGGTGCTCCTGCTCGTCGGCTCGCTGATCACGCTCTTCGTCGGCCTGCTCGTCGGCTCCGTCGGATACGAGGTGCTGAAGCGCTTCGCGGGCGACGCGTTCGCCAACGTCTACGTCGGCTACGGCGCGTCGGTCGTGATCTCGACGTTCTCGGTGTTCATCTTCCTCTTCTCCGTCTACTTCCTGCTGACGAACGAGAAGCTGACCGTCTCCGAGGTGCTGCCCGGGACGATCGTGGCCACGGTCGTGCTCGAGGCGAGCTTCCAGGTGCTGCCGATCTACCTGCGGGTCTCCAGGGACGTGATCGCGTTGCAGGCCTTCGGCGCGCCGGCGCTGCTGCTCGTCTGGCTCTACCTGATGGCGAATGTGATCGTCTTCGGCGCCGAGGTCAACTGGTGGCTCGCGCGCGGGCGCCGGGCGGCGCTCGAGGCCCAGGAAGCCGCCGGACTAGCCTGAGCTCGGTGCCCAAGACTTTGCAACAGACTGTTGCTAAGTCGTGGAGGGGATGGCCTGGAGGAGGGCTTTCGCGGCTCGGGCGCGGTGGGAATGGTCGGCTTTCCAGTCGTTGCCCAGTTCGGCAACGGTGTGTTCTTCGCCTTCGGGGATGAAGACCGGGTCGAAGCCGAAGCCTTCGCGGCCACGCGGCTCGTCGGCGATCCTGCCCTCGAGGATCCCGGTGCCGCGCACCTCGTCGCCCGCGGGCGAGATCGCGACCAGCTCGCAGACGTAGCGCGCCTTCCGGCTCGCCGTCTCGTCTGCCGCGAGCGCCGCCAGCGCGCGCCCGACGTGGTCTCCGCCGGCCCAGCGCGCCGAGACGAGGCCGGGGGCCCAGCCGAGGCCCTCGATCTCGACGCCCGAATCCTCGCCGAAGACCCAGTGGCCCGAGGGCGCGACGGTCCGTCCGAATCTCGCCTTCGCACGAGCGTTCTCGTAGTAGGTCCGGCCCTCCTCCGGGGGGTAGTCCTCCGCGTCGAGCAGCTCGAGCTCCCAGCCCCGAAGGGCGCGCTGGAGCTCCCGCAGCTTGTTGCGGTTCGTCGACGCGAGCGCGCCTAGCGGGGCCACCACGCCCGGAGCACCGAATCGAGGCGCATCAGCTCGGCGGTCACGGCCTGCGGCTCGGCATCCTCGAGCCGGACGTCGAGCAGCACCCGCCGCCGGTCGCGCCCGTCCTCGAGCTCGAACGACTGCACGGCACCTCCCACCCGCTCGAGCGCCTCCATCAACTGCGCCGGGCTCGCGTCGGGCCGCAGGTCGACCTCGAGCTGATGCTCTTCGGTGCCGATCCGCGCAAAGACGCGGTGCGCCACGATCCGCAGCGGCCACAGGCTGAAGAGGACGAGCACCGTCGTGATCACCGCGGCGCTGTAGTAGCCCGCGCCGGCCGCGACTCCGATCGCAGCGACGACCCAGAGGCTCGCGGCCGTCGTCAACCCGCGAACGGAGAGGCCGTGGCGGATGATCGCTCCCGCCCCGAGGAAGCCGATCCCGGTGACGATCTGCGCGGCGATCCGCGTCGGGTCGTACGTGACCCCGCTCCGCTGTGAGAAGTGGAAGTCCTGCCAGCCGTAGGCGGAGACGAGCGTGAAGAGTCCGGCGCCGACCGCAACGAGCATGTGCGTCCGGAGCCCTGCTTCCCGCTCCCGGATCTCACGCTCGGCTCCGATCGCTCCGCCGAGCACAGCGGCGAGCACGACCCGCAGGAGGACCTCCGCCCAGGAGAGGTCAGGCACGAATCGCCTCGACGGCGTCGCGCTGCGCCAGCCCGATCGTCTCGATGCCCCCTCGTGCCAGATCGAGCAGGTCATCGAGCCGGTCGCGGTCGAGCGGCGCCCGCTCTGCCGTCGCCTGCACCTCGATCAGGCGTCCGTCGCCGGCCATGACGACGTTGACGTCGACCTCCGCGGACGAGTCCTCCTCGTAGTCGAGGTCGAGCAACGGCTCGCCGTCGACCATCCCGACGGAGACGGCGCCGACCGAGTCGGTGAGCGCTCGCCCGAGCCCCAGATGGTCGAGCGCCCGCCGCGCGGCGACGTACGCGCCGGAGATGGCGGCGCAGCGCGTGCCCCCATCGGCCTGAAGGACATCGCAATCGAGCCAGAGAGTCCGCTCGCCGAGCGTCTCGAGGTCCGCGACAGCCCGCAGCGCGCGGCCGATGAGGCGCTGGATCTCGACCGTCCGTCCCTTCTGGCGGCCCGAGCTCGCCTCGCGTGCGGTCCGGCGTCCGGTCGACGCCGGCAGCATCGAGTACTCCGCCGTCAGCCAGCCCCGCCGTGAGCCGGCGAGCCAGCGCGGCACTCCTTCCTCCACGGACGCCGTACAGAGGACACGCGTCTTGCCGAAGGAAATCAGCGCGGAGCCGTTCGCCTGCTCGAGATAGTCCGGCTCGATCTCGAGCGGCCTCAGCTCGTCCGGTCGCCGCCCGTCCGTCCGCGTCACGCGGCCGCCGCCTCGAGCTCCGAGATCGCGACCGACTCGACCCCGCCCAGCGGGAGCTGCAGGAAGCGCTCCCCGAGCGTGCGGAAGCGCTCCGGGTCGCCGGTCGTCAGGAAGCGGTACGCGCCCTCGCGCGCCTGCTCGTTGCCGATCCCCTTCCGCTCGAGCGCCTCCGCCACCTCGCGGGCGGTCTCCTCGGCCGAGAAGACGAGCGTCACCCCGCGGCCGAAGACCCGCTGGAAGATCGGCCGGATCAGCGGATAGTGCGTGCAGCCGAGGATGACCGTGTCCACTCCAGCCTGCTTGAGCGGCGCCGCATACTCGCGCACGGCGGCGGTGGTCTCCGCACCGAAGGGCTCGTCCCCCTCGATCAGAGGGACGAGTCGTGGACAGGCGACCGGGAAGAAGCGGACGCCCGCGTCGAGTGTGTGCACGAGCTCGGCATAGCGGCCGGCCGTCACCGTCGCCTGCGTCGCCAGCAAGCCGATGCGGCGGTTGCGCGTCGTCTGGACGGCCGCGTGCGCTTCCGGCGTGATCACGCCGACGATCGGCACCGCCAGCCGCTCCTGGAGCTCCGGGAGGGCCGCCGAGGTGGCCGCGTTGCAGGCTGCGACGATCAGCTTCACGCCCTGGCCCTCGAGGTAGCCGGCGATCTCGCCCGCGAAACGCCGGATCTCCGGGAGCGGGCGCGGCCCGTAGGGCAGCCGGGCGAGGTCGCCGAGGTAGAGGAAGTCCTCGTGGGGCATCGTCACCAGGCACTCGTGCAGGACAGTCAGCCCTCCAGTGCCCGAGTCGAAGACGCCGACCGGCCGCGAATCCATGCCCGCGATTGTAGGCTGGGGCTCGTGCGGCGGTTCCTCATCCTTGCCGTGCTTGCGCTGGCGGCGCCGAATACGGCCTCGGCCTTCTCCAAGACCGACCGCATGATCCAGATGAGCGACGGCGTTCAGATCGCCGCCACCTACTACCTTCCGGGCCCCGCGCCCCCGACGCAGGGCTGGCCGGCCGTGCTGATGCTGCACGGCCTCGGTGAGAGCCGCACCTCTACGCGGAACGCCGTCGGCATGTCGCTGAACGCCATTGCCGAGACGCAGCTGGTTCCCCAGGGCTACGCCGTGCTCACGTTCGACGCGCGCGGGCACGGTGAGTCCCAGGGGCTCGTCTCGGTCGACGGCCCGCGCGAGATTCAGGACGTGCGAGAGCTCTTCACCTGGCTCAGGTCGAACGGGGAGATCAATCCGCTCCGGATCGGCGCCTTCGGCTACTCGTACGGCGGCGGCGCGGTCTGGCGGGCGACCGCGGAAGGCGTTCCCTTCGCGGCGATCGAGGTCGCGACGACCTGGACCGACCTCTACTCGGCGCTGGCGCCCCAGAACCTGGCGCGCTCGGGTGTCGTGCTCGGCTTCTGGCAGTCGATCGCTCCCCGGGCAGCCCCCGACATCGCGC
>WNGB01003612.1_pt1 | contig 24157 bp, 28 predicted proteins | sample 5400681 | NCBI WGS metagenome assembly WNGB01 (sample SAMN13153367, study PRJNA577476) | soil metagenome | isolation source: 115 cm soil or saprolite under grassland replicate 2 | place: USA:California | collected 2016-06-15
ACCCTGATGTCGGTGCCGCCCTCGATGATGTGCAGGCTGGTGAGGATGTCGGCCATGTCATCGACGATCACGCCCGCGCCGCTGCTCGGCTCGCCGTTCGAGCCCCTCGCGCTGACCTGTACGACCGAGGGGGCGACGTGCTGGTAGATGGCCGCGGCGAGCTGCGGGGTGGGCGCGGGTGTCGGCTGCTCCTGCTCGGCGCGGAGGGCGACGAGCCCGCCGGTTTGGACCGCCGACACGAGGAAGGCGGTGAGGATCAGGAGCGACACGAGCGCGAGCGGCGCGCGGAGGCGCCCAGAGATCCGCCGGCGCAGAGGAACGCGGGGCGCAGCCAGAGGTGCCGGAGCGGGGTCCGGTACGCCCCCTCGCGGGAACTGACCGTACGGTCGATCGGACCTCGACGGCGTCATGCGGTGGACCCAGTCTAGGCCCGCGTCCTCAGGCCAAGGCTATGAGTTGGTTAAGGAATCGGTGCCAGGCCTAGTCGGCGATCGGCACCATGTAGCCCTGGCCGCGCATCGTCGCGAGGACGTTCGGGCGACGCCAGTCGTCCTGCAGCTTGCGTCGGAGGTCGCGGATGTGGCGATCCACGAGGTTGCTGTTCGGCTCGGCGTCGGCGCCCCACACGGAGTCGATGATGTCCTCGCGGGACACGACGCGCCCCGCATTCGCGATGAGCACGTAGAGGAGGCCGCGCTCGAGCGGCGTGAGGTGGGGTGCGTTGCCGTCCATCGCGATGTGCCCGTTGGTGACATCGACGTGCAGCTTTCCGATCTTCACGCCGCCGTCGAGCTCGGGCAGCCGGCCGGTCGCGCGATGGATCGCCTGGCTCGCACGGATCACCAGCTCGGCCGGGTCGAACGGAACGCGGAGGATCTCGGTGGCCCCATAACCGATCGCCGACAGCGCGCCCCGCATGCCGTGGTTGCGGGTGAGGACCAGCACGGGACGGTTCGTCTTCACCAACTCGCCGACCGCGCCCCCGAGTCCCCCGTCGGCGGCGGCTTCGTCGAGGACCGCGAGGTCACAGCCCGCGTGCCCGACCTCTCCGATCGTCATCTCGCGCGTGGTCGCGCGGATGTGCGTGAGCGCCAGCGTCACCACGCCCGCCAGGGGTGGGCGCACGACGAGTGCCACCAGGAACGGCGGGCGACTCTGAAGGTCCTTCATGATTAGGTGTCCTAACTAGACTCGCTTGATGGTCCGTAACGAAAGACCCCAGAAAGTCCGTATACGAACGTAGCGTCACGGACCTCACTGCCGCGGATCACCGAGCGCGAGCGCGACGTGCTGCGTCGGGTCGTCTCCGGAGCGTCGAACAAGACCATCGCGGATGAGCTGGGCATCGGCGAGCAGGCCGTGAAGGGACACATCTCGCGGTTGTTCCTGAAGTTCCGAGTCGAGAGCCGGGCTGGGCTCGCGGTCGCGGCGATGAGCCAGGAGATCGACAAAAGGTCCCTCGCGGCGCGGGAGCTCGAGCGGCTCGCTCAGGAAGAGCACGCGGACGCGCTGCGCGCTCGGGCGAAGCTGCTCGCGTCCCTCATCGGCAGGGACCCTGCGGTGGTCATCAACAGTCGCGCCCGCATCCTTCTCGCGAATCCCGCGTTCCAGAGTGTCTTCACGGCCGCGCTCTACCAGGACGAGCGGGGTGTGAAACTACCTGCCGACGCCACGCCTCTGGCCCGCGCCGCACACGGCCGCCCCGCGTCTCTCCGCTTCAAGCTGGCCAGCGGCCCGCGCCGAGGTACCTGGTGGCGGGCGACGGCGCAGGTCATCGCGCTCGACAGCGAGAGCAGCGTTATTGTCGTCGTCTTCCTGCGCGTACCGTCTGGTCGGCCGGGCTAGCTGCGTTCCTCCGCCGGAAGCTGAGCCAGTCGACCATGCGGCAGCCCCGAACGCAGCGACTCGATGGTCACGCCGTCCGTCGCACGCCACCGGTGGTCCTCCCCCTTCGCGTCAAGCGCGCAGTATGCCCAGCGCCCCTCGACGACGGTCAGGGTGTCGGACGCGGACTTACGCTCCGGCGATAGATGAGCATCAGCGATGCAGACGAAATGGACCAATCCACCCTTTGCCATGCTCCTCCCCTTCGCCGACGTTAGTTCTGAGCCAGTCCACTCGCATGACCCATCGTCACACAGTGCGATGACCGAAGACCGAGATGCGCGTGCTGAGGAACGCTCGCATGCGCGCGCGATGCTCATCACCAATCCTGCCGCCGGTGGACGCACGACGCAATTCGGCGACCTCGAGCGCTGCGAGACCCTGCTGCGCAGCGCCGGGTTCGGGCTGGAGCGGGTCGAGACGGGCGCGGCGTCGCCGAGCGCGGCCGAGCTCGCGCAACGCTGTATCGACGAAGGCTATGAGTCGTGCATCGTCGCGGGCGGGGACGGCACCGTCGCCCCGGCGGCCGCGGTGTTGCTCGACACACCGGTGGTCCTGGGGATCCTGCCCTTCGGCAGCGTGATGAACATCGCCCGCGGTCTCGGTCTGCCGCTCGAACCGTTGCGGGCGGCGGAGGTCATCGCACGCCGGCAGCGTATCCGCGCTGACGCCGGCGAGGTGAATGGGAAGGTGTTCTTCGAGACGGCGGGCATCGGGCTCGATGCGGAGATGTTTGGGGCAGCACGTCACGCTGAGCGAGGCAACTGGAGGCGCATGCTGCGACGCGCCCTGCGCCTCGTGACCCAAGAGTCCTGCCGCGTCGCGATCACGGTCGATGGCAAGGAGGACCGGCAGCGCGCGCTCCAGATCCTGGTCATGAACAGCCCGTATTACGGCTGGGCGCTCCAGCTCCTGCCGCAGGTCGACATGACCGACGGATCGCTCGATGTCGCCGTCTTCCCGCGTATGGGTCGCCTGGCGCTCATGGCGTCGTTCGTCGCGGTATGGCGCGGCGGGAAGCTGCCCGTGAGCCCGGTCGTGTACCGCGGCGCGCGCATCAGGGTCTCGTCCGACGACCCCGTGGCCGTCCACGCCGATGGCGCCTTCGCCGGTGGCTTGCCCGCGGAGTTCGTGTGCCGCAAGGGCGCGCTTTCAGTCTTCGCGTAGGGAGATCGCTAGCCCATGAGCCGCGCGACCACGCGTAGATCGCGGACGAACGCGCGCATTTCCGCGTGGCGCGCTTCGTCGTCCGGCGCCCGGAGGATCGAGGACGGATGCACCGTCGCGACGACGCGCGAGGCGAGCGGCGAAGAGACGACCTTCCCACGGTCTTTCGTGACCCGGAATGCGCGCCCGAGGAGCGCCTGAGCGGCGGTCGCACCGAGCGCGACTACGATTTCGGGAGCGACCAATCGCAGTTCGAGCTCGAGCCAGAGGCGGCAGGCAGCGACCTCCGCACTGTTCGGTCGCTCGTGCAGGCGGCGTTTCCCGGCCGCACGCCACCTGAAATGCTTCACGGCATTCGTGACGAAGACGCGCTTCCGGTCGATGCCCGCCTCCGCGAGCGCGTCGTCGAGGATCCGGCCGGCGGGCCCGACGAACGGATGGCCGGCGAGATCCTCTGTGTCTCCAGGCTGCTCGCCGACGAAGACGACGCTCGCTGTTTGCGGACCCTCGCCGAACACGGTCTGCGTCGCCCGCGACCAGAGATCGCATCCGCGGCAATCTTTGGCGGCGTCGGCGACGCTGCGAAGCGACCGCGGATCGTCGATCTTCGGGTAGCCGTTCTCGTCTCGCTCGGCCAATGCCCCTTGCGCGCGCAGCCGTTGTGCCAAGTGACGTGAAGCGCTGTCATCATGCCTGGTCGCTCGGCCGTGTAGGTGCCAGACGAGCGTGGACTGCCTCTTGAACTGCCGTCACATGTTCGTATCCTCACGGTTACCGGAAAGACACAATCGGTGTCGCAGACGTTGTCAGGGGGAGGCGCGTCATGTCGACGGTGGTTCACTTCGAATGCCGCAACCTCCGCCACCTCGCAGAGCGCTCGCGCGGTGGCGTCGGCGGGATCGTCATGCATCACGGGACGTTCGGGTACTGCGATGGCTTCGCGTCCGACTCCGATCATCGCTGGATCCCGACGGGCGGCGTGTTCCTCGAGAAACTGTTCAGGGAGGGAGCCGATGACCGCAGCGATGACACCCGGTACGTACCGAACGCGAACGGGAGCGCTGGTCCACTGCATCTCGCGCGCTGACGGCACGCTTCGTCTCGAACACGAGGACGATTCGCATTCGAGCAAAGGCGGCGAGGGTCTCGTGAAGCTCTCGGACGATCCGTTCTGGCCGGATGCTCCACGCCCCGCCGCCGATCCGCTGCTCTTCGCCGACTAGCTTTTCTTCCGACTGCGCGACGACTTCGTCTCGCCCTTCTCGCGGCGGGTCTTGTTCGTCGTGGCGGCGGCGATCCGTTTCGCGACTTTGGGCGAACGACCACGCGCGAGCTCGCTCTTCTTGATCTTCTCGTACTGACGCTCGCGTTTCGGGCTCTTCACTCCACGCGGGGGCATCGGCGGTCATCTCCTTTCGGCCCGAGACAGGGCACGTCGGTGTCGCTCCAGCAATCGACAGGCCTAGACCGCCGGTTCCTCCACGGAAGATTCACCGGAGATGCGCTCGATGCCGCCTTCGGACGGACCCACCAGCAACAGCGCCCGCTGGACCGTCTTGGCGACGCGCTCGGAACCCGTATCGCGGCTGCGTGCGTGGCTAGGTCTTGCCGTTGCCGCGATGGCCCTCGCGCCCCGTGTGACCGTGCGCGCGATCCTCTGGCGGCGCGGGATCGGATTCGTCGACGATCGCCTTCTCGCGCTCGATCTCATCGAGATCCTCTTCCTCGGCCTCCATGAATTCCTTTCGCGCCTTCGGATTCGAGCGCAGGAGCTCGTCGAGCTTGAGGTGGATCGCTCGCGCATCGCGGTTCTGCGTGTTCTGGATGAGGAAGACCATGAGGAAGGTGATCACGGTCGTCCCCGTGTTCACGACCAATTGCCAGTCAGATGAGAATCCGAAGATCGGACCCGTGATCGCCCACACCAGGATCACCGCGACCGCGGCGAGGAAGGCCCACGGGCGCCCCATGACCTCGGCGGTCATGCCCGCGAAGCGCGAGAACCAGTGGCTGAATCCACGCGCAGGCAGCTTGTGTCCAGTCGCAACGCGGTGGCGAGCGCGCTCGTTGCTTGCCATCAGGGTCAGGACGCGGCAATGCGCGTGCCACGGCCGGCAAGCGCCTTCCGAACGCGGTGCCGGTGGACACTCCTTCGCACGGGACTACCCAACGACTCCGAACATCGTCCTGGCAGGGCGATACGACGTGGCGCTGGTGACGATCCTCGGGTGGGCGCGCCGCCGGGCATACGCAAGGATCCTGAGTACCGAAGCGAGGTCCAGCGGGCGAATGCAGCACGGCGCAGGCTGACGCCGGAGCAGCGGCGCCACATGAGCGAACTCACTCGCGGCCGAAGACACACGCCCGAAACGATCGCGAAGGCACTGGAGACCCGTGCGCATGGGGGTGCGGACGCTGATCTCAGAGCGCGACATCTATGGGCGTGCTCGGCGCTACGGGAACCACCACGCGCATGGAACCAGAAAGACTTAGCTCGGCAGCCGCTGCGCCCGCTTCTTGAAGTCCGCCCATGGGTCGGCGCTCGCCACGCGCTTCTCGAACGTCCGCACGGTGAAGCGGCGGGGATCGAGACGCGCGGTGACCTCGTCCCACGCCAGCGGCGTCGAAACCGTGGCACCGGGGCGGCGCCGCACCGAGTAGGGCGCCACGATTGTCTGCAGATACGCGTTCCGGAAGGGGTCGGCGTACACACGCGTTCCGCGGCCGCTCTTGCGGTGGGCCATCGTCACGAGGTCAGGCTCTCGGCGCGCGAGCTCTTCGCCAATGCGGACCGCGAAGGCCGTCACGTCGTCCTGTGAGTGGCCCGTTCGCAGCGGCACGAACACATGCAGCCCTCGGCTGCCCGAGGTCTTCGGGAACGAGACGAGCCCATGCTCGTCGAGGATTGCCCTCAGCGCGCGCGCTGCGCGGATGGTGTCGGAGAATTCCCCGCTGCTCGGATCGAGATCGAACGCGAGCCAATCCGCGTCACGCATCGAGCGCACGCGGGAGTTCATGACGTGCACCGAGATGCATCCCACCCGGACGAGGCCGAGGAGCGCTTCGAGCGTGCCGCCGACGAGATAGTTCACGTCCTTGCCGGTGCTCGCCGCACGCAACCGGAGCCGCGGAACCCCGACAGGGATGTTGCCCTCCGGGAAGTTCTTCCTGTAGAAGCACCCACCGATCATCCCGTCGGGGCAGCGCTCCGCCGTGAGCGGGCGATCGCGCATCCATGGGAGCAGCATTGGCGAGATCGCGTGGTAGTAGCGCGCGATGTCGCCCTTGGTCATGCCCTCATCGGGCCACCACACCTTGTCGACGTTCGAGATCGTCACGCCGCCGATGGTCGCGCCGGCGCTCACTCTCGCCGCGCCCACGTGCACTCCTCCGGCCTCTTGTCGGTGCGCAGCCCCAGGAACGCGGGCTGTCGCAGCTTGCCGTCAGCCGTCCACTCCGCATACGCGATCTGCGCGACGAGACGCGGCTTGACCCACAGCGCGCCTGGGATCGGCGGCGGTGGATCGAATGGTGACTCATCGGTGCGCAGACGCTTGAGCTTCGCGCCGAGATCGCGGAGCGTCTCTTGCGTGTATCCAGTGCCCACCTTGCCGGTGTACCTGAGCCTGCCGTTGTCGTACAGGCCGACGAGCAGTGCGCCAAACTCCGCGCGCGATCCCTGCGGTGGCGTGTGCCCGCCGATGACGAACTCGGATTCGCCGCGCACCTTCAGCTTGAGCCAGGCGCGCGACCGCAGCGCCGGTTCATAGGGCGAGGTCGCGATCTTCGCGATCACGCCTTCCCAGCCTTTCTCCCGGGCGATCGCGAGCGCGCGCTCGCCATTGCGCGGCAGCCGCCGCGAGATCATGAGCGGACCGCTACGCGCAGGGATCAGCTCGGCGAGTCGCTTGCGCCGCTCCTCGAGCGGTCGCCGCAGGAGATCGCGACCCTGCGACCGGAGGCAGTCGAACACGGCGTAGACCGTACGCGTTCGAGGATCGACGCCGCGACGCTGGAGCAACTGGAAGCGCGACACGCCCTGTGGGTCGAAGACGACGAGCTCCCCATCGAGGACGACGTCGCTGTCGGGCAGCTGGCGGAGCGCCTCGACCACGCTGGCGAATCCCGCTGTCAGATCCTGACCGGTGCGCGAGAGAAGGCGCACGCGGTCACCGTCGCGGTACGCGACCGCGCGGATGCCGTCGTACTTCTCCTCGAAGACCCACTCGGGCCCCGCGACCGGCTCCTTGGACAGCGTCGCGAGCATCGGGGAGATCGGCGATCTCAACGAGCGGTCGCACCGGCAGACCTCGTGCGCGGAGCGGGGTCTCCGGTCGCCGCCTTGTCGACGTTGCCGCCCTCATCGCGTGCGATCTGCGCGAGGAGCCGCTTGGTGCGCACCGAACGCGCCCGCGTTTCGGTGATGTCCGTCGTGCGCGCGTATCTGTCGCGTCCTTTGATCAGGAGCCACTTGCGCGGGCCGGTGCGGACGAGGGTCCAGCGCCCTTTGAGCTTGCGACCGTCGAGCGTGAAGCGCAGCTCGCCGCGTCTCAGGGACACCGCCGGGTCGACGTCGTCGAGCATCTGGTACGTGCCCTCGTCCCAGATCATCACCGTGCCGCCGCCGTACTCGCCCTCGGGGATGATCCCCTCGAAGCCCGCGTACTCGAGCGGATGGTCCTCGACCTGCATCGCGAGGCGTTTCTGGCTCGGATCCAGCGACGGCCCCTTCGGCACCGCCCACGACGGCATGGCGTCGCCGATCTCGAGCCTGAAGTCGTAATGGAGTGCCGTCGCGCGATGCTTCTGGATCACGAAGCTGCGACGGGTCGCGGAGCGCGCAGGGCGCGGCGGAGGCTCAGGCGTGCGCGCGAAGTCACGCTTCCGCTTGTACTCGGCCAGCCCGCCGCGTGCCGCTCGCTTGCTAGTCGCCGCGATGCTCCATTCCCGGGAGGCTAGTGTGTCTTCTTCCCCAATCGACGTCTTTCCACTGTTCAGCAGCGCCAGCATGGAGCGCGCCGCCCCTCGTCCTCACTCCCCTCGGTCCAGCGGACGGCAGCTGTCCGGCTACGCCGTCGCCGATGACGGCGTTCGACGCATCGAGCCTGGCGGAGACGACCGCGACGAGATAGGCGCGCATGCGATCGTGAGTTTCACCACGCCCACGCGTGCGATCCACTTGAAGCTCGGGTTGGTGGCGCCACCAGGTTTGTCGCGCGAAGTGCACACGCGAGCGTGCTTGCACCGGTATTGATAGGGACGGGCCACCGCTATTGCGCAATGCTCCGCCGGTGCGCTCCCGTCTCGTCTGCATCGCGCTGGTTTCCGCAGCCGCTCTTCTCTTCCAGGTAGCGCAGACCCGGCTCTTCAGCGCCTCATACGGCTACCACCTGACCTATCTCGTCATCAGCGTCGCGCTCCTCGGCGTCGGCAGCGGCGCGACGTTGAGCGGCGTCTTCGATCGCCGACCCCGGCGTCCGAGCCTTGCGGCCCTCGCGCTCGCCGCCTCGGGCAGCGCGGTCGTCGCGCTCCTCCTCGAGACGCACGTCGATCCGGGCACGGCGCTTGCCGCGTCGATCCTCGTCGCGTACGTCGCGGGCGCGCTGCCGTTCCTCTTCGCGAGCTGGATCGTCGTTCGCAGTCTTCGCGAGGATCCGGCGCACGCTGGTCCGCTTTATTCAGCGGATCTCGCGGGTGCGGCCGCAGGAAGTCTGGTCGCCTTCGCCGGACTGCCGTTGTTCGGGGCCCCGGGCCTGTACGGGATCTCCGCGTGTCTCGCGGCGCTCGCCGCAGTGGCCGTCTCCGACATGCGGGCGCGGACCGCCGTGGGTGTGGCGCTCGCGGCGAGCATGACCGTGGCTCTCGCGCTTGCCGGCGACGCCATCGCGCCCCCTCAGAACGGACCCGCCAAGCGGCCGGTGTATGGCGACAATATCGCGCACCTCGCAACGCACTGGGATCCACACGCTCGGGTCGATGTCATCCACTACGAGGGACTGCCAGTCGGCGAGATGTATCGCAACCTCGTCGACCCGGAGTACGCGGCGAGCCGGCCGGATGCGCACTTCATGCTCCTCGACCAGAGCGCCGCCACGCAGATCCTCGATGGCTCCGGCGACATGAGCGTGCTGCGCGCGAGCATCATCGCCGCTCCCTACGAGCTGCTCACCCGACCGCGCGTGCTGATCGTCGGACCCGGCGGCGGCATCGACATCCAGAACGCGTTGGTCCACGGCGCCTCGCACGTCGATGCCGTCGAGGTGAATCGCGGTGTCGCGGGTCTGATGCGCGGCCCGATGGCGGAGTACAGCGGTCATATCTACTCTGCCACCGGTGTCAACGTCGTCGAAGACGAGGCGCGCAGCTTCATCAGGCGCTCGTCCGATCGTTACGACCTCATCCTCATGACGGTCGTGGACAGCTATGCGGCGCTCGCGAGTGGCGCGTATGCGCTGTCGGAGAGCTACCTTTACACCGCCGAAGCCTTCGACGATTACCTGGCCCATGTCACGGAGCACGGGACGCTCGCGGTCGGGCGTTTCTACCGCGAACCCCCGACCGAGATGCTCAATACCGCAGCGCTGGGCATCGACGCGCTGCGCCGGCGCGGCATCGTCGACCCGCTGGCGCATCTGATGGTCCTGCGCTATCTCGATTTCGGACTGCTCATCGCGCGAAGCGATCCATTCGACGCCGCCTCAGCCGGCGCGATCCGGCGCTTCGCCGCCGCACACCATTTCACGGTCGCGTTCGACCCGTCCGATCGCACCAGCGTGTTTGCGGAGGCCCTCCTCCGAACGCCCGTGCCGGCGAGGGACGATCGGCCTTTCTTTTTCGCGAATGACCCGGGAGCCCAGGTGCCGATCGCGTACGTGATCCTGTTCGGCGCGCTCGTCCCGGCGGTTGTCCTGTCCTGGGTGTTGCTGCTCCTCCCGCTGCGACGGATCATGGGGACCGCGCTCGTCACTGAACTCGGTCGTAGGACGACCGTTCAGGCTCTCGCGGTCGGCTTTGGCTTCATCGCCGCTGAGATCGTCTTGCTCCAGCGGCTGACGCTGTATCTCGGACAGCCCGCGCTGGCCCTCGCCCTTGGTCTCGCCGCGCTCCTGGTCGGCGCCGCCATCGGTTCGGCGGCCTCGACGCGCCGCAAGCTCGGCGTACGGCGAGCCGCGCTTGCCAGCGCGATCGTCCTCGTCGCCGCGGTCGCCTTGCTGGAGCAGGTGACCACCGCCACCCTGTCGTGGTCGCTGCTGATGCGCGCCATGACCGCGAGCATCGTGTGCATGGGGATCGGGCTCCCACTAGGTTCGGTCTTTCCGACTGTGATCGCAGCCGCGGGAGCCCGGGATGAGGGCCTTGTGTCGTGGGCGTGGGCGGTGAACGGCGCTGCATCTGTCCTCGGATCTATCCTCACCGTCGTCGCCGCGCTCGCCCTCGGCTTCACTGCCGTTGGATTCGTCGCGGCCGCGTGCTATGTCGTCGCGGCGGCGTCGGCGGCAGGCCGCATCGGATTCGCGGCTCGGCGGGTCGCGACGAGCGCGAGCGGTTAAGTTCGACCGCGATCACGCCCGTGCCGAGTGCTCCTTGGCTTCCCGTGAGATCGCGGTCGCGAAGAACGCGCTAGACAGGAAAGAGGTCGCACATCCGTCCCGCGAGCGCGAGCGCATCGTGCGCGCGGCGCACGTCGTCGACGTCGATCGGAGGCAGTGTCGGTCGCGCGCCGGTCGTCTCGAGCACGACCATCGATTCGGCGCGACAGTTCGGACAGGCCACGACGACGATGCAGCGGCGAGCGGTCGCCTCCACCTGGCGCATGAGCCCGCCGGCCAGGCTGCGCCGGCAGCTGGGGCAGGCGAGCCTCGCGAGACGATCGGCGTCGACGAGCGACCAGTCCATGAGCTCAGCACAAAGCAGGGATCGTGCCAGCCTGCTCACCCGACGAGCTCACACAGCCGCAGCGCGTCCCGCGGCGCGTACGCACGTTCGTCATTGGTGAAGTCGCGAACACTTCGAGATCCGCGTCACGCCAACCGCGGATGCGCTCGCCCCACACGCGCAGCGCGGCGTCGTCGTAGCTCGAGCCATACAGCCGGGTCTGGCCGTGGAAGCGCGGGTAGACGAAGTCCGCAGTCATGGCGTCGCGCGTCGGCCATTTCGACGTGTCGACGATGCAGAGGGGGACGTGCCGATCGCGGAGAAGCGCGATCGCGTCGTCCGTCAGCCACGTGTGATCGCGTGGCTCGAGAGTGACCCTTTCGCCGCGGCGTCACGGCGCCGAAGGAGCGGGCTGCGCGTTCCGCGTCGAATCGTAACGCGCAGGAAGCTGGACCAGCACCACGGCCGCCTTCTCACCCAGACCGCCGATCGTGTCGTACGAGCGCGCGATCATCGCTCGGTCCACGTCCAGCCGCTTCATGTGCGTGAGGAACCGATTGAGCTTCACCGCGTAGGCGAAGTCGTCCGGCACGGCTCGCCCCCAGCGCTCGAACGTCGCTCGCTCTGGCTGTCGGTACGGCTCGGCTTCGCCTTCGCCGGGCTGCTTGGCGTGCGGGCTTCGCAAACGCCGCAGTAGAACGGGTTCGGATAGAAGCGCTCGCGCCAGTGCGGATAGACCCAGCCGGACGTCGCGACGCGCACCCTGCCGGCCACCAGGCAGGTGTCGCGGACCCTAACCTAGGCCGCGATGCGTGAGCTCGCGAGGATCTTCATCGCGGTCGGCACGCAGTCGGTGGGCGGCGGCACCAGCACGCTGTTCCTCCTGCGCCGCTTCCTCGTCGGGCGCGAACGGCGCATCAGCGAGCGCGAGTTCACGGAGGCTTGGGCGCTGTGCCAGCTCAGCCCCGGCATCCATCTCGTCGCGTTCGCGGGCCTGCTCGGCCAACGCATCGCGGGGTGGCGTGGCGTCGTCGTCGCGGTCGCGGGGATGATGGTCCCCGCGGCAACCATCACCGCGCTGATGACCGCGGCCTATAGCGTCATCGCGGATCAGCCGCTCGCGCATGCGGCGCTGGCGGGCATGGCACCCGCTACGGGCGGGATGACCCTCGGTCTCGCGATCGTTCTCGTTCGCGGCGCGCTACGGCACGGGTCACGCGCGATCGTCGATATCGCGGTCGTTGCACTCGCGTTCGCGGTGCTGCTGCTCACCAACGTGTCCAGCGTCGGCGTGATCGTCGGCACGGCCACGTTCGGCGCGCTGTTCCTCGGACGCGAACGTCCGACGTCGCCGGAAGGCGCGGCCGAGTAGCCGAAGTGGACCCGCTCACGCTCTTCCTCGTCCTGGTGAAGGACTCCGCGCTCGCGCTCGGCGGCCTCGGATCGCTGCCGCTGCTGCGGCAGGATCTCGTCGCAACGGGTGTGGTGAGCGATGCGCAGCTGGTCGAGGCGCTCGCCATCGGACGGCTCTCGACCGGCCCGAACGGACTGTGGATCGTGAGCCTCGGCTACCAGATGGCAGGCCCGGTCGGAGCCGCGCTGGCGCTCGTCGCGTCGAGCCTTCCGCCGCTGGTGATCCTCCCCGCGACCGCGGTGGCGCGACGCTGGCTGCTCTCGGTGCCCTTCGCGGGTCTGGTGCGCGGCGCCGCGCTCGCGACCGGGGGACTGCTCTGCGCGACCGGCGTCTCGCTGGTCCTGCCCCCGGGGAGCGCGGCGTCATGGTGGCAGGTGCTCGTTGGCATCGCGGCGGCCGTCCTGACGTATCAAGGCCGTCTGCATCCGGCCATCGTCGTCATCGCCAGCGCTCTGCTCGGTCTCTTGCTCGGTCCATAAGTCCATAGAATCACCGGCCTTGAGCGCGCTCGATCTCGTGTCGGCTCTCACTCAGCTCGTCTACGTGGTCATATTCCTGAGCGTCGCGACGCGCGCCGTGCGCGAGCCGAGCAGTGCGCACGCGGACATGACGCTTTTCTTCGGAGCGGTAGCGTTCATCATCGTCGTCGCGCGCCTCGCGGCGGTCATCGGACCGACGCCGCCATGGCTTGTCACGGTCGAGATCGCGATACTCATGGCACTTCCCTATGTTCTCCTGCGACTCGTCGACGACTTCACGAAGGTCCGCAGCATCATCAGTCGCGCGGCCGAGCTGGGGCTCGCAGCGGGGATCGTCGCGGCATACGCGACCGCGCCGACGTTGCCGACGCCCGTGCTGCTCTACATCGTCGCGTACTTCTTCGTCGTGTCGATCTACTGCGCGAGCGCGTTCATCGCGGCGGGTCGTCGGTCGCGAGGGGTGACGCGACGACGAATGCAAGCGGTATCGCTCGGGTCGATCCTGCTCGGCACCGACATCCTCATCGCCGGGCTGACCCCGTTGGCGCAGCCGGTCGATCGCGCTGCGCTGCAAGCGCTCCAGCAGCTGCTCGGCCTCGGCTCCGGCGTCGCTTACTACCTTGGCTTCGCGCCGCCGCCGATCCTCCGGCGGGCCTGGCAGGAGCCGGAGCTCCGGGCGTTCCTCGCACGCTCCGCGAGCCTGCCGCGGCTGCCGACCACGCTCGACATCGTCCGTGAGCTCGAGCACGGCGCCGCGAACAGCACCGGCACGGCGGCGCGGATCGGGCTGTGGCAGGAGGACGTAGCGAGGCTGCGTTTCTGGCAGGATGACGGCACGACCGCCGATGTCGAGGCCGGCCAGCAGTTATCCGGACGCGCGTTCGAGCTGCAGCGTGCGATCTTCAGCACCGACCCGATCCGCGACAATCCGGACGCGGCCGCCAGTTACCGGTCGCGCAACGTCGGCGCCGTTCTCGCGGCGCCGATCACCGCCGGCGAACGGCGCCTCGGCGTCCTGATCCTCACCGCAGCGCGACCGCCTATCTTCGCCGCAAGCGACATCGAGCTCGCGGGCCTGCTCGCCGACCAAGCCGCGGTGATCCTGGAGAGCCGCGCGCTCATCGATCACGCCGCGCGCGTGCGTGCGCGCGAAGAGGCAACACGCCTGAAGGAGGACTTCCTCTCGGCCGCCGCGCACGATCTCAAGACGCCGCTCACGACCGTCGTCGCGCAGGCGGAGTTCCTCGAGCGCCGAGCGACGCGGGAGCCCACCGCTCCCGCGGACATCGCCGGCATCAAGCGCGTCGTGCGGGAGAGCAAGCGTCTCGCGGGGCTCGTCGCAGATCTGCTCGACGCGACGCGCCTCGAGCAGGGCCGCCTCGTCGGTGAGCGGGAGCCGGTCGATCTCGCGACGCTCGCGCAGGAGGTCTGTGGCCACGACGGCGGCGATCGCGGTGTCTGTGAGGTCCAAGCGAACGCTCCGGTGGTAGGCGTGTACGACCGCCGACGTGTGGAGCAGCTGCTGGAGAACCTCGTCGAGAACGCGAAGAAGTACAGTCCGCAGCGCACGCCGGTCACGATCAGGGTCTGGCAGCAGGACGGAGAGGCGCGCGTCACCGTGCGGGACCTCGGGATCGGCATCCCGGCAGCGGACCTCCCGCGTATCTTCGAGCGTTTCTCGCGCGCATCGAACGTCGACGATCGGCGTTTCCACGGCATGGGTCTGGGTCTGTTCATCTGCCGGGGGATCGTCGAAGAGCACGGTGGTCGCATCTGGGTGGAAAGCGAGATCGGCAAAGGATCGACGTTCCACGTCGCTCTGCCGATCGGGGATGGAAGGAGGCTCAACTAGATGAACGATCTGTGGGCTGGAGGTCCCGATCCCGGGAACAAGCCGCGCTCGCAGGGTGCGGCGCGTCAGCATCCACGGACCGAAGGACACAACGATGTCGTGCTCGTAGTGGACGACGACACGTCCATCCTCGACACGGTCAGCGCGATCCTCTCCGGTGAGGGGTACGACGTCGTGAGCGCCGCAAGCGGACAGGAGGCCCTCGCCGCGATATCGCGCGAACTGCCCGTCGTCATCCTTCTCGACATGCGCATGCCGGTAATGGACGGATGGGCGGTCGCCCGCGCGCTTCGGGCACAGGGCAGCACGGTGCCGATCGTCGTGATGACGGCCGCCGAGAGCGCCCAACGTTGGGCCGACGAAGTGGGCGCCGAGGGTTTTCTCGCGAAACCGTTCGGACTCGACGAGCTCCTCTCGACCGTCGAGCGCTTCCGCGGACCCGGGGGTCGAAGGAACTAGGGGGCCGGCGCCCTCGGGCGGCCATCGGCTTCGGACCTTAGCGCGGCGCCGAGCAACAAGAGCGACGCCAGGGGGATGACAGCGCTGGCGGACTCGTCGCCCGAGATGAGCCGTTCGTACGCATCGAGAGCCCAAGGCAACAGTCCCGCACACGCGACCACGCCCAACGCGAGCAGCGCCTGACGCGGCCCCGTGAGCGCGAGTGCCACGGCAAGGCTCTTGGCCCACAGGAGCGCGAGCGTCACCTCGTCGTGGACCGCGATGTACGGGGACAGGATCAGCGACGCCACGGTCGCGATCGCGACGGCCGACACCACGTCGAGGCTGATTCCCCGCACCAGGATCGCGAACAGGATGAAGCACGCGGCGACGATGACGAAGCCGTACCGTGCGTCCCCCAGCCCGTGCGCCGCCAGGACCCATACCGTCGGGGACGCGGCGGCGATCTCCGACCTGCGACCGACGAGCTCAGCAAGCCACTCCACCAGCCAGGCCGGCCGGACGGCCACGGAACCGACGAGCAGAACGAGCACGCCGACCAACGCGACGAGAATCGTTCGAGGCGCGCCTCGTTGCCAGGCCGTGATGATCGGCACGAGTGGCACGAGGAACACAACGTGAGGCTTGATAGCGAGGGCCGCCAGGGCGACGCCGCCCGTCACGTCGCGGCGGGTGCGCAGGGCAAATGCGATGGCTCCGACGAGCGGCAGCATCACGCCTCCGAACTGCGCGACGATGAGCAGCTGCCAGAACGGCAGGCTCGTGAGCACGACGGCAGCGAAGGTCGGCCACGAGCGGCTCCGGCCACCCACCGCGCGCCAGGCGAGAGCAGCGCCGACGACGACCCCTACGAGCAGCAGAACCTGCCACAGCGCGGCGGCCACCGACACGGGCAGCGCCGCAAGCGGGACCAAAAGGAGCGCGGTCCAGAGCGGATAACCGAAACGCCCAGGGCACGGAGGCGGGCGGAGCATCCCGTAACGGTCCGCGGACATCCCCGCGGTCGCTGCCCGCCAAGCCGTCTCGTCGTAAGGATCACGTCCGTCCAGCAGGAACGCCGCCGCCGTGCGGAAACATTCGAAGTCGGTCGTGTGCGTGGCACGCACCGTCTCGACCGATGCAATGGCCGCGAGCACCAGGAGTGCGCCGACGACCGCGACGCCGAAGATCGATCCCCGACGGTCCATCGCCTGGGCCGCTACGAGCCCTCTTCCGCGCCGCCGACGGCGGCGGCGATCGCGAGATCCTGCGGCCGGATCTTCTTCGGTTCGAAGGCGCGCACGCTCTTGGTCATCCGCGTGAGCGCCTCGGCCACCGACATCGGCGGGCCGGCACCCTTCTTCGTCGGGATCCAGCGGACCGGATTGCAGCGGGCGACGACGACCGCCCGGAGGTACGGACTCTTCATCCCCATCTCCTGCAGCGTCTTCACGTGTGCGGTCACGCGGTCATCGATATCGAGCAGGCGCACCGCCCACTGCTCGCGCTGACGGAGCGCGGCCGGAAGCGTCTGATCGAGGAAGAGCTCCACGCGGCGCAGCATCGAGTTGTACGAGGAGCCCGAGAACCGATCGCGCTTCTCATACGCGCAGCCCAGCGTGAGGAAGGCCGGTGACTCGAACGACGTCGCGTGGTCCTTCTCCTTCGAGCGTGGCTGCTCCTTCGCGAGGGAGCGTGCCATACGAATCACCTCGAGGCTGCGGTCGCGCAGGTTGTGCGCCTTCTCGGTGTTCATGGCGAGGATCCGATAGGCGAGCGCCGGGTCCGCGGTCGCGAGGACGGTGATCGACCGCTGACCGAGCTGCCGCGCGGCCGCGATGCGATGCCGTCCGTTCGGTGAGAGGAATCCTTCCTTCGCGGGGATCGCGATGACCGGATCGAGGAACGCACCGGTGTCGCCGATCGCGGTCGCGAGCCTTTCCGCGTGAGTGCGTGACAGGTCGCGCTGGAACGGCGTGGCCTCGACCGCACCCACGGGCAGCGACGCGAACACGAGCGGCGTGCCGCCGTACGGATCGCGATAGGCGCCGATCACCGCACCGCGCGACGAGCGGATGCGCTCGACCAGGCCTCCGATCTCTGGATCGTCAGGCGCGATCGCGGTCTGAGCCGGCTCCGGACCGCGTGGCTCGGCCGGGCCGCGACGCTTTCGCGTGGTCTTGCGCGTCGCACTTTTGCGGGGGGTCCTCGGGGGGCGGAGCCCACCGGTGGTCGTCTTCTTCGCTGGCATGGGCGCCCACTTTAGTCGCGCCGGCGCTCGAGCGCCCTCCTGCCGGCAACGCTGACGTCGCCGAGCTGGCGCGCGAAGCGACGAACGTCCGCACCGATGCGATCCAACACTCGATCGATCTCGACCTCGATGCCGCGCCGCTGGAAGTACCGGGCGAGCGACGTGATGTCGCGCGTGAGCAGATCGTACGCGGCAGGGTGCGTGACGATGTCGACCGTCTGCGAGAAGTCGATCAAGACCGCGCGCTCACGCCACCAAAGGACGTTGAAGGCAGAGAGGTCGCCGTGGACGCGGTCGACCGAAACGAGCACCGAGAGCTCGTCGAGCAACTCGTCCCAGACGCGCTGCGCGGCCGCCGGCGCGAGGTCGACCTCCGAGAGACGTGGTGCCGCGCGCTCGCCGTCGCCGACGAAAGCCATGAGGTAGCCATCGTGCAGCCGCTCGACCGGCGGTGGGACCGTCACGCCGGCGTTATGGAAGAGCACGAGACTGTCCCACTCCTGCCCGATCCAGCGCGCGTGCGCCGCCTCGTGGCCGAAGTGGGTGTTCTTCTTCATCGCGCGATCCTCCCGGAACGTCCCCTCACCCCACACACCGCGATACATCCAGTTGTTCTGGAAGGATCGGCGGTCGCGCGCTTTGAAGCGCTTTTCCGCGAGCAGGGTCGTTCGGTCGCTCCCTGTACGGGCGACGAGATGAACTTCGCTCTCCTTACCGGTCTTGATGACACCCAGGCGCGTATCCCGGTACGCGCCGGTGACGAGCCAGTCGGTGGTGAACAGGTCGCGTGCGGGCATGCGTCCTCCGCGGAGGAGGGCATGAGCGGGACGGCGCCGCGCGCGCTGTTCTGCGGCGGCGCTAGGCCGCGGACACCGCGGCGAGGAGGCCGACGCAGAGGGCGCGTGCGGTGCAAACGCTCATATCCGGCCTCCCTTGGTTTCGTCGCCCCGATGGGCGCGGGTGGATCGTACAGGCTGGCATCCCTCCTGCCCAGAGGGAGCCGCGTGCATGGCCTCCACGGCCGCGACCATCAAAGCGCCGGGAGACCGGATGACGACCCCTATGCGCGTCTTGGGGCCCGGCGAAGCGCTTCGCTCACACAACATGCAACGGCATCCGGGGCACGGTCAGCGATGTCGCAAGGGCCGGGGTCAGAATCGCGCCTGGTATCAACGCCATCGCGAGCAACGCCGTGAGAGTCGGCGGCGTTATCGCCTCGAACATGGTGGGGAAATCCGCGCTCGTCAGCGCGATCGGAACAGACGAAGATGCGCTGCGAATCCACGAGCCGCACTCGATTACTGCACGGAGTGGCGCCTACGAAACTTGGCACGAGCACGCGCCTACGTACGAGTATCGAGCCAAAAGCGGCGCGCGGCGTGCGCGAGCACGCACTTCACATTCGACACTTTGCCGAGGTGGATCGAATGACATAAGCAACATCCTGCCTGCGTGCCGTCGATGCAATCGGCGAAGGCATCGCAGAACGGAGAATCAGTTCCGCGCCATTCTCGAACGCGAACGGACAGGGCGCGAAAAAAGCTAGCTGCGCGGCGAAGGGCTAGGGAAGCCGCGCTGCGGCGGCACGACCAGGTCCTCTCCGAAGATCTTCGAACGCGGGACCTCGTCGAGGAAACGCTGAATGCCAGTCACGATCGCTGTCGCGACAACATCCGGCTCGTTCACCAGGATGTCGCGATCGACATCGTTCGAGAGGAATCCCATTTCGAGGATGGCTGCGGGAGTGTGCGCCGCTGCGGCGTGCTGGTAGCGGCCCCAGTTGAACGCATAGTAGGCCGTCATCCCGCGACTTATGTGCTCGAAGTCATAAGCGAGGTCGGTCGCTTTTGCGTACTCGTCGCGTAACAGACTGACCAATTTGTCCTCGAACGGCCCACGCCGTGACCCGTGCGCAAGCTTGAAACCACTTGTTTCCCCGGTCCCGTCGCCGTCGGCGTGGAGCGCGATGAACACGTCGGCGAGATACCCGACCGGCACCGTCGTCGGGATGATGTCGACGATGTAGCCGCGCGGGGTGAGCTGCGCCTTGATCCGCTGCGCGATGTCTATGTTCACGTCGACCTCGTTGACGCCCGCCCAGCTCGTTCCGGTCTGGAAGGTGATGCGCGTGCCGAGCTCCGCCGGCACGTTATCGGTCATCCAGTGGCCCACCTGGATGCCGATCCGGCGCGGCCCCGTCGGCATCGCCGGCTTGGGAATGCGGACGCCGTTCGTCTGCACCACAGCGCCGCCCGGCGGTGCGAGCGCGACCGGTGGCAGACCCGGAATGTCACGCGCGGGGTCGAGGTCTTCGGGGTCGATGTCCTGGAGCATGGGGAGCGGTGCGCCCGCCGGTACCTTGACCCCGAGGGCCGGCAGCGCGCCCGGCCCACCGGGCGCAGCACCAGGGACCACGGCGCACGACACGACGGCCGCCGCGACGACCGCGAGACCCGCGATAGCGATGGCCAGCAGGCGTCGCACCTTCATAGGCTAATCGACATGAACGTGACTGACCCACTTTATCCATTGGAATCCGCGATGCTCGGGTGCGATGAGACGTGCGGGATACCCGTGCCCCGCGCTCAGGGTTTCGCCACCGACATGTGTCGCGATCAGAAGACGCTGTGCTTCGGCGAGAGGGAACGACCAAGCATGCCCGGTGAGCGAGACGACCTTGACACGTTGGGCTGGCGCGCGCACACCGTGCCGGCCGAGCAGTTCGGCGAGCGTCACGCCTTGCCAGCGCTGCTCGGTCCACCACCCTCCGGTGCAGTCGAGCACGGCGTCGAGCTCGGTGCGCTGCAACGCGAGGAGCTCCGGGTAGCCGATCGCGCCAGGCGACGCAACCTCGCCGTCGACCGTGATGCGCCAGGTCGCGACGTCGATCGAGGGCACGGTATCGAAGGCCCAGATCGTCAGCGGGAAGTCGTTCCCGCTATCTGCCGCGGCCGCGCGTGACCCGGTCGAGCGGCGTACGACACCGATGCGATCGACCGCCGCTGTCATGACGAGCGCGCCAACGCCGACGGCAAGCACGCGCAGCAGGGAGCGACGACCCGTGAGATCGACGAGCGCCGAGCGCGATTCCCAGCGCCGCGCCGCATGCGCGACCATCAGCGGAACGAGAGCGGTGCCGGCGAAGATGTGCACGTTGAGCAGCGAGTACGCGAACGGCCGGTCGAACGACACGATGCCGATCGACCACGCGAGACCCAGACCCAGCACCAGCAGGAGCGCGATGGACGCAAGACCGCCCAGCAGGAGGCCGGTGGCGCCTCCGCGCAGACGGCGACGCACGGAGCGCCTCGCGATCCCGTACTTCCAGGCCAGGGCGAGAACGACGGCGACGCCGCCGACGCGATGCAGCACGAGCAGCGCGTCCGCGATCGGTCGAGGTGCGACCCACGCGAGCAGACCGGTCGCGACCAACGTGGGAACGGCGACGAGCAGCGCGAGGTTCACCAGCCGTCGCGGCATCCGGAGATCGTAGCCCGCGTCTTGACCGAGACTGGCCCGGCATGGACCGCGACGACCTCGTCTACCTGAGCCGGGAGCCGCTCAACGCGGAAACGGCGCTCGATCGCCAGGTTGGCGTGATCACCCCGACGCCGCGCCACTACATCACATCCGCGATCACTTCGCCATACCCGAAGCCCCGCGAGCGCTCAGCGTGACGGTGCCGTGCGCGGGCCGCTGCGGCTCGCCGGCAACGGGCGGGCCTTCCTCGAGCCGCCGGTCGCGGGGCTCGAGATCGCCTAGCGCGATCCAGCTTCCTGCAGAGCGCCGAGACGCTCGCGCATGTCCGAGGTGAAGCAAGTCTCGATGAGCGGCGCGAGGAGCGGCGCGGTGCGGATCACCTGATCGAGCAGCGCCTGGGCTCCGACGACGTTCGACTCCGCTCCGGAGTGGACGTTCAACACGCCGTCGTCGATGCCGTCGTACACGCGTCCCTCTTCGCGATCGTAGACGGCGCTTCGCGCGGGGTTGCGCCCGTCGAACCAGCCGCGCGCCATATGCCACAGCTCGTCGAAGCGGGGCTCGCCGGTGACCGCGCGAAGCCGTCCGACCGAATAGACCGCCGATGCGACACCGTACGGCTGGACGGTCGGCTCGTCGAATCCCGAGTAGATGCGCGGAGCGAGGTAGTGGAGCGCGCTCTTCCGAGCAACGTCGATGAGGTCGTCGCGGCCGAGGAACTGGCCCGCCTCCGCAAGCACGCCCTCCTGCTGATGACCCCATAGATGCGGCTCCGCCTGGTCGGGGTTGTCGAAGAGCACATCGCCGCCACGGCACGCGACGATCTCGTCGCACCAGGTCGTGAGCTCCGTCCGCAGCTCGGGGAACGCGCCGACGCGCAGCAGCTCGAGACCCATGAGCACATGTATGGAACGGACGTCCGCCGGCACGTCACGCGCCGCGCGGATGTGATCGAGCGCGCGCTCGAGCGGAAATCGCGCGCGTTCCTCGCCAAGGGTCACCATCGCACGCGCGAGGGCACGTGTCCCGCGTGCGTGCCAGAACGCGCCGCCCGCGAACGACGTCACGCCGAGCTCGTTACGCCGACCCGACCAGTCGGAGATGAAGTTCACGAACCGACCGTCGGCCAGCTGCATGTGCAGGAGGAAGTCGAGCATTCCGAGCGCCCAGTCCCGCATGCGCCAGAGGCCGGTCACGGACCAGACGTCGCTGAACAGGATGAGACCGCGCGCTGCATCGTCGACGCAGGCGACCCCCTCATAACCGCGCTCCGCCGCGGGCAGGGTGCGATCGGCGGTGTCGGCGTACACCGCGATGGCGCAGGCGCGATGTCCCGCCGACTCGACCGGAACTGTGAGCCGAGCGAGCTGGCGCAACACGACTAGACGCGCACCAGCCGCTCGGCCGGACCCCGCCACGGTTCCAGGCTGCGCACGATGTCGTGTACGTCGAAGTCGGCGGCGGCGATGACGGAATCGGCGGCGCCGTAGTACATGCGGATCCGGCCGTCGCCGAGATCGACATGCCCGCAGGAGAAGATCGTCTCGTTGAAGAGTCCGGTCCGCTCGAAGGGCTCGAATGGCTCGAGGATCGGCTGCGCGGAGCGCGCGAGCACCTTGCGCGGATCATCGGCGTCGAGGAGGAGCGCGCCCATCGCATAGCGCGTGTTGCGGTCGACGCCGTGGTACAGCTCGAGCCACCCATCGTCGACGCGGAACGGCACCGTGGACGCCCCCGTCCGGAGCTCGTCCCAGTACTCCCAGCGCGGCAGCGCGAGCGGCTCGTGACCGCCCCAGGAGAGCAGATCGTCGCTGAACGCGATCCAGACGCCGAAGATGCGGCTGAAGGACTGCGGCATCGGCCGGGTGAGCGCGACGTACCGGCCGCGGACCTTTTCCGGGAAGATCACGACGTCCTTGTGATCCGGAAGGAAGATCACGCCCTGCCGCTGGAAACTGCGGAAGTCGGTCGTCGTCGCGAGGCTCGTGGTGATCCCCCACCGCGAGACCGAGACGTACGTGATGTGCCACTCCCCGTCGATGAACGTCGCGCGCGGATCCTCGACGCCGTACTCCTCCATATCGGTGTGAGGCGCGATCGCCGCTATCTCGTCGATCGTGAAACTCACACCGTCGGTGCTGCGCGCGACGCGGAGGTGCGAGATCTGCGCGAGGAAGTCGATGTATCCCTCGTTTGTCATGCGCAGATTGCCCGTGGCGTTGCGGTAGCGGATCGACCGCGGGTCGCGTAGGTCGAGGCCCGGCAGGTTCGTGGGTATGTGCGCGACGACAACGCGCGGCGGTCCGTCGCGCGTGTCGAGGAAGGCCATGCCGATGAGCTCCTCCTTGCGATAGTGCGGAGGTAGCGGCCGCAGGATCGGATGGGGTTGATCCAGATCGAGCGTGACGGCATCGGAACCAGGCTCGATGTCACTTCGTGGCCGTTCGGCGACGCGCAGCAGCAGGATGATCTCGTTGCCGACCCGCGCGGCCGCGGCGTTGAAGACCGATACGACCTCGAGCGTCGGAAGCGAAGGCTTCACGTCGCGCGCGGTGATCAGTGGATTCTGCGGAAGTCGATCACCAAGGTTCATGCGCTGTGCGACGGCTCCTCTTCGAGCTCCTCTTCGGACGCGGCGCTCTCCTCCATGCGGAGCGGGACGGCGATCGGCGCGGAAGCCGCGCGGCGCTCGATGACGTCGCGCATCAACGCGAGGACGCGCTTCCCGATGGCGGGCCACGCCATCTCCTTGCCATACCCATACGCGCGTAACTCGAGGCTCTTCTTCCGCGCGGGATCGTCGAGGACGGCGGTGACCGCCTCGGCGACCCTGGGCGCGTCCCGGAACGGCACCAGCACGCCTCGCCCCTCGGACAGCACTTCTTGCGCGTGCAGGTAGGGCGTCGACACGATCGCCTTCCCGGCGCCGAGCGCATACGCGAGCGTGCCGCTGGTGATCTGGTTCGGGTCGAGGTACGGAGTCACGTAGACGTCCGTCGCGAGCAGGTAGTCCACGATCTGACGCTGGGTGAGGTACTCGTTGACGAACTTCACGTGATCGCTCATGCCGATGCGACGCACCGAGTCGATGAGCGAGTTCCGGTAGGCCTCGCCCTGCTTCTTGAGCAGCTCTGGGTGGGTCTGCCCGACGACGAGATACAGCGTCCGCGGGTGCCGAGCGACGATGCTCGGCATCGCCTCGATGACGTACTCCAGCCCCTTGCGGGGATCGACGAGACCGAACGTCGAAACGATCGGCCGGTCTTCGACGCCGAGCTGGCGCTTCAGCCGATGCCGTCCGTGCGGCTCGATCGCCG
>WNGB01003613.1_pt1 | contig 24155 bp, 33 predicted proteins | sample 5400681 | NCBI WGS metagenome assembly WNGB01 (sample SAMN13153367, study PRJNA577476) | soil metagenome | isolation source: 115 cm soil or saprolite under grassland replicate 2 | place: USA:California | collected 2016-06-15
TCGGGTCGGAGAGGTCCCCAGTTCAAATCTGGGCACCCCGATTGAAGACGCTCGGAAGTCTCACGACTTCCTTGCGCTCACACAAGAGGTTGCCAGGCCGCAAGGAGGGGGTTCGTGGGCGCGGGCCCGAGCGGCCGTTGGAACCCGCCGTGACCTAGACTCGATCGCATGGCGCACCGCGACGAGATCCTCGCCTTCGCCGCCGAGCTCCTCGACCTGGCCTCGTTCCCCGACTACGGGCCGATGGGTCTTCAGGTGGTCGGCTCGGACGAGGTGGCCAAGATCGCCTGCGGAGTCTCGGCCTCGCGCGAGCTGTTCGAGCGCGCGGCGGCGGCCGGCGCCCAATTGGTGGTCGTCCACCACGGACTGTTCTGGGACCGCGACGCGCGCGTGGTCGACGCCCGCATGAAGGGACGGCTGAAAGCGCTCTTCGACGCCGACATCACGCTCGCCGCGTACCACCTGGCGCTCGATGCACACCCGGAGGTCGGCAACAACGCCCTGCTCGCACGCGAGCTCGGCGTCCAGGTCGAGGGCAAGTTCGCCGGGATCGGCGTCGGAGGCCGGCTCGCCGCGTCGCTTGCGGTCGAGACGTTCGTCGGCGAGGTCCGCAGCCGCCTCGGCGCCGACCCTCTCGTCTTCGGCGAGGGACCGCCCACCATCGAGCGCGTGGCAATCGTCTCTGGCGGCGCTGCCGGGCACGTGACGGATGCGGCCGCAGAGGGTTACGACCTCTACCTGACCGGGGAGCCGGCCGAGCCGACGATGATGACGGCGCGTGAGCTCGGCATCCATTTCGTCGCCGCCGGTCATTACGCGACGGAGACGCTCGGCGTCCAGGCGCTCGCAGCTCGGATAGCCGAGCGGTTTGGACTGGACTGGGAGTTCGTCGACCTCCCGAATCCGGTCTAGCGGCCGCCGAAAGTCCGGGTCGCTTACGCGTTGGACTTTCGGCGGATGGGTTTCTGCTCGCGACGCCCCACGGTGTCTAGAAAGCTCTCGATCGCGTCCAGACACGCGTCCGGCCGCTCGGCGATGAGCAGATGGCCGCAGCTCGCGATCACCCGTAGCGGCGCCCGAAGGCGCCTGGCGTACTCAAAGCCGTCGGCCACCGGCACCATGGCGTCGCGGGCGCCCCAGAGCACGAGACAGGGACAGCGCACGCGATGCAACTCCGGGCGCGGATCCTCGCCCGCCAGCGCCCGACCCGCGCTGCGGGTATCGGTGTGTAGGAGCTGCGGCTCGAGGAAACCATTCACCGCCTGGGGCGAGAGTGCCTGCGGATCGGAGGCACCCCAGACGCCGAAGGCGGGATACCGAAGCCAGGGGATCGCTGCGATCTCCGCCCGTGCATGGGCCACCAGCCGGCCGGGACGCACGAGCCCGATCGTCGTCACGACCGCCTGCGCGAGGCGACGCCCCGAGGAGATGCCCGCCGTGCCCGCCAGCACGATGCCGGTGACCGCGTCCGGCCTGCGGATTGCCAGCCGCAGCGCGACGCTCCCTCCGAACGAGTGGCCCACGACCGGCGCCGGCAGCATTCCCTCATGCTCCATCACCAGGGCCACCCGGTCGGCGTAGGCCGCGAGGTTCGGGGCCGCGGGCGCCGGCTCCGATCCTCCGTGGCCCGGGAGGTCGGGCACGAGCACCCTCCGACGCCGGGCGAGTGCGGGTGCGAGCTCGACCCAGTTCGCCGCCGCGCCTCCGAGGCCGTGCACAAGCACGAGCGGCTCTCCGTCGCCGGCCGTGAAGTAGCGCATCCGTGCGCCCCTCACCTCGGCGAATCGCTCGTCGAACCCCTGGAGCTTTGCGAGAGCCACAGCTTCGATTATGCTGAGACGGTCATGAGTTTTCCGTGGCCGCGGACCCGTTGAATTCCGCAATCACACCATCTCGACTCTTGGAGCCCGTCGCGGCGTACGCGGCGGGCTCTCTCGTTTCCGCAAGGAGGAACCGCTGATGGCAAATCACCTGACGCCTGAAGAGCTGTCGAAGGAACTCGGAATCGAACGGCAGGAAGTGATCCGGGTCTGCCTGGAGGAAGGGGTCCCGATCTACCAGGGCAAAATCGACAAGACTCTCTTCCAGGCGCAGCTCCAGGCGTTGGGCCGGCCCGCCGGGGCCGAAGCGGCCTAAGCGGACTTCCGGGCGGGCGCCCGGCGCTTCCCGCCGGACGTCTTCGCCTTCTTGCGCTGATCGGCCTCGGCGACGCTACGCTTGAGAGCCTCCATGAGGTCGACGACAGGTGTCTCGGGCACGGGCTCCGGTCGAGCGATCTCCTCGCCGGCGAGCTTCGCCTCGAGCAGCGTGCGCAGATCGCGCCGGTACTCGCTGACGAGCGCGTCCTTCGGCTCGAACTCGCCTACCAGGCTCTCGATCACCTGACGGGCGAGGCCAAGCTCGGCGTCCTTGACCTCGGTGTCCGACACCGCCTCCTCGATCTCGGCCTGCGAATACACGTCCTCGGCGAGGAAGAGCGTCTCGAGGGCCAGCGCGTCGCCCTTGGGCCGGATGAGGCAGAGCTTCTCCTTCCCGGCCTGAACGAACTTCCCGATTCCTCCCATCTCCGACTCGCGCATCGCCTCCAGGAGGAGCACGTACGGCCGGCGCGCGGCGGGTTGGGTCGCGGGGACGAGGAAGTAGGTCCTGTCGAGATAGATCGGGTCGACGGCGTCGAGCGGCACGAAGCGGGTGATCTCGATCGAGCGCGAATCGCTCGAGCGCTCGAGCGCCTCGAGCTCGGCGTCCTCGACGATGACGAACTCGCCCTTCGAGACCTCCCAGCCCTTCACGATCTCGTCAGGGCCGACCTCACGCTCGTGCACCGGGCACCAGCGCTTCTGCTTGATCGGCGTCCTGCACTCCGCGTGGAGCATCCGGAAGGAGACGTCGGACTGGCGCGCTGCCGGCTTCGTGGCGGGCGCGAGCCCGACCGGGATCGAGACGAGGCCGAAGGAGATTGATCCGTTCCAGGTCGTACGCATAATCGAAGTCTAGTCGGGAGCACCGGTTTTCTCCCTCCACGGCCGCGTCCCTCCCCGCGTACGCTTCGACGGTGCAGCAGCAGCCGAGGACGATCGGAAGGCTGTGGCGCGACGCCGTGGCCGCAGAGCATCCCGATCCTGCGTACCTGGTCGAGGAGGACGGAGCCTGGACCGGGATTTCATGGGCGGATGCGGCGCGTCGGGTGGAGGAGCTGGCGAACGGCCTGCTGGCGCTCGGTATCCGCAAGCGCGACGCGGTCGGAATCCTCGGCTCGACGCGCGTCGAGTGGACGCTCTTCGACTTTGCGCTCGCCCTCGTAGGCGCCATCACCGCCCCTGTCTACGCGAACTCCTCCCCGGACGACTGCGCCTACGTCCTCGGGCACTCCGAGGCCGTGGGCGTCCTGGTCGAGGACGAGGAGCAGGCTGCGAAGATCGTGGAGGTGCGCGACCGGCTGCCGGGCTTTCGCCACGTGCTCACCTTCGCCGATCTCGACACCCTGGCCGATCGCGGACGCGAGTTCGCGTCCGCCCAGCCTCGGGCGCTCCCCGAGGCCGAGGCCGCGGTCGACGAGGACGACCTCTTCACGTATATCTACACCTCGGGTACGACCGGCCCTCCGAAGGCCTGCATGATCCGCCATCGCAACTACTACGCGATGGTGGCCGTGATCGACCGCCTCGACGAGTTCATCGTGCGGGGCGACGTCGTGCTCCTCTACCTCCCGCTCGCGCACAACTTCGGACGGCTGATGCACCTCGCCGGTCCGTACGCGGGCTATACGACCGCGTTTTGCCCGGATCCCTACCGGGTGGGGGAGGCACTGGCCGCAGTGCGGCCGACCGTCTTTCCGAGCGTGCCCCGCATCTACGAGAAGGTTCATACGGCCGTCACCGCGGCCTTCGACGAGACGCGGGGCCCGAGGCGGAGGCTGCTCGACTGGTCCCTGGGGGTCGGGCGCGAGGCCGGCGCCCTTCGCGAGGCGGGCAAGCCGCTCCCGCGGGGGCTCGTGCTCCGCCACCGCCTCGCCGACCGCCTGGTCTACTCCAAGATCAAGAAGCGCCTGGGCGGCCGGCTGCGAATCGGCATCTCCGGCGGCGCGCCGCTGGCCGCCGAGATCGCCAGGCTCTTCCACGCGCTCGACATCCTCATCCTCGAGGGCTACGGCCTGACCGAGATCACCTCGGCGGCGACGGTCAATCGCCCGCACCGCTTCCGGTTCGGCACCGTGGGGCCCGCCCTGCCGGGCTGCGAGCTGAAGATCGCCGAGGACGGCGAGGTGCTGATCCGTTCGGAGACGATCTTCGCCGGATACCTGAAGGACGAGCAGGCGACGCGTGCCGTGCTACCCGGCGACGGGTGGCTGCACAGTGGCGACATCGGCGAGCTCGACGAGAACGGCTTCCTGCACGTGACCGACCGCAAGAAGGACATCATCGTCACCGCGGGCGGCAAGAACGTCGCGCCCCAGAATCTCGAGAACGAGCTGAAGGCGTCCAGGTACGTCTCCCAGGCGCTCGTCGTCGGCGACCGGCGTCCATACCTGGCCGCGCTGATCTCGCTCGACGAGGACGAGGTCTCGAAATTGAGCCCCGACGGGGGCGGCGAGGTGAGGGGCCTGGTCGAGGGCGTCGTCGAGGAGGTCAACCGCCGCCACTCGCGCTTCGAGCAGATCAAGCGCTTCGCCGTCATCGACCGCGACTTCTCGGCCGAGCACGGCGAGGTCACGCCCACTCTCAAGCTCAAGCGGCGGGTGTGCGAGGAGCACTTTGCCGCCGAGATCGAGCAGCTGTACGCGGGCGAGAAGGAGCCCGGGGACAGACTGAAGTCTGTCCCTTAGCAGACTGAAGTCTGTCCCTTAGACGCGCTTGGCGCCGACGTAGGTCGCCGCGTACCAGGAGTCGGAGAGGCTTGAGATCTTGACCACGTCGCCCGTATGCGGCGCGTGGATGAACTGGCCCCCGCCGATGTAGATCCCCACATGCCCGAGACCGTCGAAGAAAACGAGGTCGCCGGGCTGGAGCTGGTCGCGCGGCACGTACACGCCGTAGCCGTACTGGGCTGCTGCGTTGTGCGGGAGCGAGACGCCGACCTGGGCGTAGGCGTACATCACGAGGCCTGAGCAGTCGAAGCCGCCGGGGCTCGCCCCACCCCAGACGTACGGCGTGCCGAGGTATTGCATGGCGATGCCGACCACGCCGCCGTACTGGGCCGGCGGCAGGATGCTCGGGCCGTCCGGCGTGACGGCCGCCGCGCCGAGGCTCGTGTCCTCGAGCTGCGCCCGCTGCTGCTCGCGGATCTGCACCAGCCGCGCGCGTGCCTGCGCTTGCAGGATCTGCTGCCGCCGCTGCTCTTCGGCCTTGAGACGAACGATCTCGCTCTTGATCGACGACAGCAAGCGCTGGCGCTCGGCGAGACCCCCCTCGATCTGGCGCCTGGCCTGCGCCCGCTCGGCGACGACGCGTTCCTGCTCGGTATTGGCCTTCTTCAGCGCCGCGCCGCGCCGCTGTACCTCGCTGCGGAACGAGCGGACCTCCCCGAGGACCTGGGTGTCCTGATCGGAGACCCGGTCCACGGTGTCGATCCGGTTGAGCAGGTCGTCGAGGCTGGTCGCTCCGAGGACGACCTCCAGCGTGGACGCCTCCGGGCCCTGGACGTAGAGATCGCGGAGCCGTGCACCGAGCCGCTGCTGGGCCACAGTCAGGTTCCGCCGAGCGACACCGATCTCGAAGCGGTTCACGCGCAGCTCGCGCTGGATCTGGCCGAGCTTCACGGTGGCCGCGTTATAGGACTCGATCGCCTTCTCGAGCTGGACGTCGAGCGAATGGATCTCGTTCAGGACGCGCTGTGCCTCGGCCTGCTTCCCCTCGATCGGATTCGCCAGCGCCGGGACCCCTGCGAGACCAGCCGCCGCGACCGCGACCAGGAATGGGAGCAAGCGTCGACGGAGCACGCCGCGACCACCTCCGCACTCAAAGGATCGTGGCGTCACCGGAAGGGGCCGGTACGTCACAAGCACCGCACCCTACCAACCGCCGAGGACGGCTGCAACCGCACGTAAACTGGAATTTCGCCCGACGTGACGACCGGGCTGCTGTCACAAGCAGGGGTTTTTTGGGTTGACTGTGGTACGGTCACGCGGCTTTGCGGAGCCCTGGACAGACCGCCTTGCGCCCCGGTCTGGCGCTGGCGGCGGCGGTCTCGAGCCTCCTGCTGGTGTCCACGGCGAGCGCCGACTCGATCGGCGCGGTTCGCCGGCACGGGGACGAGCTCGCGGCGAGCACCCAGGCGGCGCTGGTCGACTTCTACGTTCTCGACAGCAAGCTCGACCGTGCGCGGGAGGAGCTGGCAACGGTCGAGACACGCATCGCCACGCTCGAGCGCGATCGCCGGGAGGCGCGCCTCGAGCTCCGGGCGGCCCGCCTCACGCTCGGCCTCGCGCAACACCGCCTGGGAGGGCAGCTTCGCGTGCTCTTCGAGCACGATCAGCCCGACGTCCTCGCCCTGATCCTCGGCTCCTCGTCCCTCGACGAGCTGATCACGGGCCTCGACAGCCTCAGCCGTACCGCTGTGGCGACGAACCTGGTGATCGCACAAGCCCGCACGGCGCGGGCCCGAGTGACGCGCGTGGCCCGAACACTCGCCGAGCGGCGCGAATCGCTCGAGCGGTTGCGAGCCGCCGCCGGTGCCCGCACGAAAGAGCTCGAGACTGCGCTGGTCGAGCGCCAGACCTACCTGGCGAGGTTGCACGAGGCGCGCCGCCTGAACTCCGCGCAGATCGCAGCAGCGGAGGTCCAGGCGCGCGCGGCGCGCGCCAGTTCCCGTACCGCGACGCTCGAGTCCCAGGTCGCGGGCAGCGTCACCTCGCTCGTCGCGCAGCCCCTGCTCCCACACGCGGAGGACCCAACTCTCCGCCCGGCTTCCGGCCACAGGCTGACGGTGCTGGCCACCGCGTACTCGCTGCCCGGCTCCACGGCGAGCGGTCTCCCGGTGGGTCCCGGCATCGTCGCCGTCGATCCGACCGTGATCCCGATGGGGACACGGATGACGATCCCGGGGTACGGCGAGGGCGTCGCAGCCGATGTCGGCACCGCGATCAAGGGGCTTCGCATCGATGTCTGGTTCCCGACGCTCGCCCAGGCCCAGGCCTGGGGTCTCCGGCGCGTAACCATCACCCTGCACTGACAAGCAAGACGGCGCGACCCTGCTCTACACTTCGCCCGGCTCTGCCACGCCCAGAAGGCAGGCGAGAATGAGGGAGTCTACGGCAACAAAACAACAGCCGGAAGGGGCCGCCCTCCGGCTTCTGATCGTGGACGATCACGATCTGTTTCGCACTGGCCTGCGGAACGTCCTCGAGGATCGCGGCATGTCGGTGGCCGCGGAGGCGACGAGCGGCGAGGATGCCGTGGAGGCCGCGACACGGCTCGCTCCTGACGTCGTGCTGATGGACCTGCGTATGCCGGGCATGGGGGGTCTCGAGGCCACACGCCGGATCATCGCCGCCGCCCCGCGCACCCGGGTGCTCGTCTTGACCGTCTCCGACTCGGACTCGGACGTGATCGAGGCCATCCTCGCGGGCGCCTGCGGTTATCTCGTGAAGGACTCGTCCCTCGACGACCTCGTCCGCGGCATCGAGCTCGCCGCCCGAGGCGAGGCGGCGATCTCGCCGTCCGTGGCGACGAAGGTCCTCGACCGGGTGCGGGCGACCACGCCCGACCCCGAGTACGCGAACCTGATCACCTCCGAGCTCTCCCAGCGTGAGATCGAGGTGCTGAAGCTGCTCGCGCACGGCCAGGACAACGTCCAGATCGGCCGCGAGCTCGTGATCAGCCCGAAGACCGTCAAGAACCATATCTCCAGCATCCTCGCCAAGCTCCAGGTCGAGAACCGCATCCAGGCCGCGCTCTACGCCATCCGTGCGGGCATCGTCTAGCCGGACCCTGCTCGCAGCGGCTCTGGCCTCGGCGATCGCGGCAACTCCCGCGCTCGGTGGCTCGGACTCGAGCCTCGCCACCCGCCTGTCCGCCACTCTCAGGGTGCCCGGCGTCTCGCTCTCGCAGACGGGCGTGGTCGCGGTCGACCTGCGCACAGGGCGCACGATCTTCGCCTTGCACGCCGCGCGCTCCCTCGTACCTGCCTCCAACCAGAAGCTTCCGCTGACCTACGCCGCGCTCGTGGCGCTCGGCCCTTCCTTTCGGATTCCCACCGAGGTCCGAGGCGAGGGCCGGTTGGAGGGCCACATCTGGCGGGGCAGCCTCGTGCTCAAGGGCTACGGTGACCCGACGCTCTCCACGAAAGACCTGCGCACGCTCGCCCGCCGGCTGCACGCGCTCGGCATCCGGCGCGTAACGGGCTCGGTCGTCGGCGACGAGTCGTACTTCGACCAGCGGCGCACCGTACCCGGCTGGAAGCCCTCGTTCTACCTGCACGAGTCACCCGCGCTCTCCGCGCTCCCCGTCGACCGCTGCAAGACGAGAACCGGGCTCGCCCGAAGGCCGGCCCTCGTCGCGGCTCAGCGGTTCCGCCGCGCTCTCCTCGGTGCCGGCGTCCGCGTGCACGGCGGGGTGAAGGCGGTCCGGGCCGGGGGCCGCCCGCTCGCCTCCGTCGTCTCCAGGCCTCTCTCGCGGATGCTGCACGTGATGGATCGCGACAGCGACAACTTCAGAGCCGAGCAGTTGCTCAAGGTGCTCGGAGCAGTCATCGCCGGGCAGGGCACGAGCAAGGCGGGCGCGGCCGTCGTTCGGCGCGTGCTCGACGAGCAGGGGATTCCGCTCGCAGGCGTCCGGATCGCGGACGGCTCCGGTCTATCGTCGCTCGACCGGATCACACCGCGGGCGCTCGGGGCGATCCTGCTCGCCGCCTGGCGCGACCCCGCCCTGCGCCCGTACTTCGTCGGCGCACTCGCGGTCGCCGGCCTGGACGGCACGCTCGAGCACCGCCTGCGCACGCCGCCCGCGAGAGGAACGATCCGGGCGAAGACCGGAACGACGAACCTCGCGTCCGCCCTGTCCGGATTCGTGCGCAACCGCTTCGCTTTCGTGGTCATCCAGAACGGGCAGCCGGTGTCGTCCTGGGCCGCGCATGCCGCGCAGGACCGCTTCGTTCGGCTACTGGCTGCGCAGTAGCCGCTGGAGCTCGGCCTCGGAGAGCATGGCCACGCCCGCGCGCTGCGCCTTCGTCAGCTTCGACTGCCCCGGCTCCTCGCCGACGATCAAGCCGGTGGTCTTCGAGGAGACCGAATCCGTCACCTTCGCGCCCAACTCCTCGAGCGCCGCCTTCGCCTCCTCCCGGGAGTAGCTCTCGAGCGTTCCCGTGATCACATAGGCCTGTCCGGTGAGCGGCCCCTCGGGCGGCAGCGCCTCCTCGCCGGCCTCGAAGCGCAGGCCGAGCTCGCGCAGCTCCTGAACGAGCGCACGATTCTGATCGTCCTCGAACCACTCGACGACGATCTCGGCCCGGTCCGGACCGAATCCGTCGACCGCCTCGACCTCCTCTTGCGAGGCCTCCATCAACCGGTCGACGTTGCGGAAATGACGCGCGAGGCTCTGCGCGAGCACCCATCCGACCTTGGGAATGTTGAGCCCGAGGAGGACGCGCGAGAACGGAACGCTCTTGGAGACCTCGATCGCCTCGATCGCCTTGGCGGCCGAGATCTCGGCGAAGCCGTTGAGCTCGAGCAGCTGCTCCTTCGTCAACCGGTAGAGGTCCGGCAACGACCGAACCAGGCCGCGCTCCCAGAGGAGGCGGATCGTCTGCTCGCCGACGCCTTCGATGTCCGACGGCCCCTGGACCCAGGTGATCAGCGTCTCCAGCCCGCGCGAGGGACAGGCCCGGTTCGGACAGCGGTGCATGACCTCGCCCTCGGGCTTGACGATCTCGGCGTCGCACAACGGGCAACGCTTCGGCATCTTGAACGGCTTTGTGCCGGGCTGGTGGGGGCCCGCGGGGCCCACGATCTGCGGGATCACGTCGCCGGCACGCTGGACGATGACCACGTCGCCCTGCCGGATCTGTTTCCGGTTGATGTCCTCCTCGTTGTGCAACGTGGCGCGGGAGACCGTGACGCCGCCGACCTCCACCGGCTCGAGCATGGCCCACGGGTTAAGGGCGCCTGTGCGCCCGACCCGGATCGCGATCTTGAGCAGCTTCGTCTGGGCGGTCATCGGCGCCCACTTGTAGGCGCGTGCCCAACGCGGCCGCCCGTGCAGCGCCCCCAGCCGCTGCTGCTGGTCGAGCGAGTCGAGCTTGATCACGATCCCGTCGATCTCGTAGTCGAGCTCGGCGCGCCGGCGCTCCCACTCGCGACAGGCCTCAGCCACCTCCTCGACTGTCTCCACGCGCTCCGCGAACGGGTTCGTTCGGAACCCATGCTCGCGCAGCCACTGCAGCATGCCCCACTGCGTTTCGAACTCGACTCCCTCGGCGTGACCGGTCCCATAGATCCAGATCGAGAGCGGTCGCTCCGCCGTGATCTGCGAGTTCTTCTGGCGTACCGAGCCGGCGGCCGCGTTGCGCGGGTTCGGCGCGACCTTCTGCTTCGTGCCGGCAAGCCGCTCGTTCAGCTCGCGGAACCCCGAGAGCGGCAGGTAGACCTCGCCGCGTACCTCGAGGCTCCGAGGCGGCGGTCGCCCGTCCTCGACGCGCATGGTGAGCGGGATCGCACGAATCGTCCGTAGGTTCGGCGTCACGTCCTCGCCGCGCTCGCCGTCGCCCCGTGTGGCGCCGCGCGTGAAGGTCCCGCTCTCGTAGAGGAGCGAGACTGCGAGCCCGTCGATCTTGGGCTCGAGCACATAGGCAACGGGCTCGTCGGTGCCGAGGCGCTTGCGCACGTCGTCCGCCCACTTGCCGAGCGTCTCGTCGGTCGTCACCTTCTCGAGCGAGCCCATCGGCGCCAGGTGTTCGACCTTCCGGAAGCGCTCGGAAGGAGGCGCGCCCACGCGCTGGGTCGGCGAGTCGGGCGTGACGAGCTTCGGATTCGCGTCCTCCAGTGCCTGGAGCTCGTCGTACAGGCGGTCGTACTCGGCGTCCGAGATCAACGGCTCGTCCAGCACGTGGTACGCGTAGGAGTGCCGGCTCAGAAGCTCGCGCAGCTCGGCCGCGCGGCCCGCAGCGGCCTTAGAGGGCACCGAGGAGCTCCTCCGCACTGTCCACGACTGCGTCCGGCCCTTCCTCCTCCAGGCGGTTGCGTGTGTGGATGCCGCCCCACGTAACCGCGACCGCGTGCATCCCGGCCGCCTTCGCCGCCCGGACGTCGAACGGGGAATCCCCGACGTAAGCGCAGTCGCTCGAAGCCGCGCCGAGCTGCGACGCCGCGTGCAGGAGTGGTGCCGGATCCGGCTTGTCCCGCTCGGTGTCCTGCGCGGTGACCACGACCTCGAAGTTCCGCTCGAGCTCCGGCAGCCGGTCGAAGGCGAGGCGAACGGTTGCCCGCCGCTTCGCGGTGACGATCCCGAGGCGCCGCCCCTCGTCACGCAGGCGGGGGAGCACTTCGACGATCTCCCAGAAGGCCTCGAGCTCGTCGTGGAGCGGCTCGTTGTGAGCCCGGTAGGCCTCGACAAGCTCGTCCACACGTCCCGGGTCGAGGGCCTGCATCTGGGCCACGAGCCCGGGCCCGCCGACCGCGGCCGACAGCAGCTCTTCCGGAATCTCGCGGCCGAGGACGGTCCTGGCGGCGTGCTTCATCGAGGAGACGATCATGGGCCCGGAGTCGATCACCGTGCCGTCGAGATCGAAGAGGACGACCGGAAAGCGCATCGCGTCCATCGTATCCAGGCGGTTTCTTCCCCTTCGAAGTGTGACGATTCCGTACCAGTGCCTGGCAGTCGAGGTGTGACGATTTCGGAGCGATCGATCCACATCGGCCGCCGAAGTGATGTACGCGACGACTGGCTGAACCTCGGGTTTTCGGGACGTCAATAGCCGACCCGCACGAGGTACAGGCCCCAGGGCGGGGCAGTCGTTCCCGCCTCGGAACGCGGCCGACCCTCGAGCAGCCGCGCCACCTCCTCGGGCCGCCTCTCGAGCATCGTCCCAACCAGCGTCCGAACCATGTGGCGCAGGAACGAGTTGGCCGTGATCTCGAATGCGAGCACGTTCTCTCGCTCGTGCCAGACGGCGGACTCGACGATGCGGGCGAAGACCTCGTGCTGCGTCTCGGCCGGCGTGAACGCCTGGAAGTCGCGCTCGCCGCGCAGCAGATCGGCGGATTCGGCCAGCGCCTCCAGATCGAGGGACCGGGGCACCCACCAGCTCCGCCGGTCCTCGAAGGGTGAGCGCTGATGGCGCCGGTAGATGCGGTAGCGGTAGCTGCGCGAGCGCGCCGAGTGCCGAGCGTGGAAGCTCTCGGGCGCCTCCTCGGCCCCGACGACGGCGATGTCGTCCGGAAGCACCGCATTCAGGGCCTCGGCGGCTCGCTCGGGCGGCGGCCCTCCCTCGACGCTCACGCTGGCGACGTTTCCGAGTGCATGGACGCCGGCGTCCGTGCGCCCTGCGACGGCAAGACCGTCCACTGAGGAGAAGAGCGCCGCCAGCGCCGCCCACAGCTCGCCCTCGAGGGTGCGCAGCCCCGGCTGCGCCGCCCAGCCGCGGAAGCCTGCGCCGTCGTATTCGAGCGTCAGCCTCAACCTCGGCACAGGCTCAGGCTAGTCGACCGGTGGGAGGGTCTTGCCCACTCCGACAACGACTCGTAGAATCGCCGGGCCAAGGGGGGAAAATGGATGAGCGTGTCGTCGGCACAAAGGGCAAGGACACCCTGGTCGGCACGAAGAAACGCGACGTCATCTGCGGCCTGGGCGGCAACGACGTGCTGAAGGGCTGGAAGGGCAACGACGTGCTCAAGGGCGGCGCGGGTGACGACACGCTCGTGGGTGGGGGTGGCAACGACCGCCTCGAGGGTGGGTCCGGCAAGGACAGCGGGAACGGCGGCCCCGGCGTGGACGTCTGCAAGACGGAGAAGCGCTGGCGCTGCGAGAAGCTGTGACGGAGCTCAGAAGCCGGGCGGCGGCTTGCCAACGACGCCGCGAAACCTTCCGCTGACCGTGATCGGCTTGCCGTCGAAGAACTCGCTTCCGATCGTGCCCCTGACCGTGAGCTCGACGGTCTGACCGAGCTTGCAGCCGACCTTCGAGAACACGACCGTCCCGCGCGAATCTTCGTCCTCCGAGCTCAGCTCGTTCTTTGTCCTCGCGTCGTAGACAAAGAGCTGCGCCTTGCGGGGACGGGTGTAGTCGAAGCCGACGGGGAAGCGCAGAAGCTTGCCGGGACGGACGTCCTTTACAACCCCCGACAGCGACCAGTACGCCTGGTCACGACGGGTTCGCAGGACCACTACCTGCACAGCCCGTGTGGGCACGTCGCGCTCCCAGCGGCCGCACCAGACGCGCGGACTGCTTCGGAAGGTGATGCGCGATCCGTCGGCGCGGTGGAAGGCGATGGGGCTCGTGGCGGCGGACGCCAGGCCGACGGCGACCGCGGCCGCGGCGCCGACGAGGAGCAGGCGCATCAGGCTATGACGCCTCGACTGGGGCGGTCTCGGCTTCGGGCTCGCGCACGCGCCTGGGCTCAGGCGCCTGGGGCACGAAGTCGACGAGCTCCAGGTAGACCATCGGCGCCGAGTCGCCCGGCCTGGGGCCGAGCTTCACGATCCGTGTGTAGCCGCCGGGTCGGTCCCTGAACCGAGGGGCGACTTCCGAGAAGAGCTCGTGCACGACCTCCTGGGAGCGGAGGTAAGCCAGCGCCTGGCGCCGCGCGTGGATGTCCCCTCGCCGGCCCAGCGTGATCATCTGCTCGGCGATCGGCTTGACCGCCTTGGCCTTGGCTTCCGTGGTCTCGATCCGGCCGTGCTCGATCAGCGCGCTGGCGAGATTCGCGTAGAGCGCCTTGCGATGGGCGGAGTCGCGCCCCAGCTTCTTGCCGGCGCGGCGGTGCCTCATACCTCTACAGCTCCCCCTCGTCCCCGCGCAGACGGAGGCCGTGGGTGGCGAGCGTCTCCTTGACCTCCTCGATCGACTTCTTGCCGAAGTTCGGGATCGCCGCCAGCTCGTTCTCGGTCTTGGAGACGAGGTCGCCGATGGTCTCGATGCCGACGCGCTTGAGGCAGTTATAGGAGCGGACGCCGAGCTCGAGCTCCTCGATCGGGAAGTTCTCCATCCCGTGGGCAAGTGCCGGCTCGGCGATCGCCTCCGCCGCGGCCGCCTCGCCGAAGCCCTCCATCTTCTCGATGTCCGTGAAGATGGCGAGCTGACGAATCAGGATCTCGGCCGCCTGGCCGATCGCCTCGCGGGGGTCGAGCGAGCCGTCGGTGGTCACGTCCAGCACGAGCTTGTCGTAGTCCGTGCGCTGGCCCACGCGGGCGGCCTCGACGTCGTACGACACACGCCGGACGGGCGAGAAGATCGAGTCGATTGGAATGACGCCGATGGTGTGCTCAGGCCCGCGGTTGAGCTCGGCCGGGACGTAGCCGCGGCCGCGACCGATCGTCAGCGTCAACTCGAGCTTGCCGCGCTCCGACAGGTGGGCGAACTCGAGCTCCGGGTTGAGGATCTCGAGATCGGCCGGCGCCTGGATGTCCGCGGCCGTGACCGGCCCGGCGCCCTTCTTCTGGAGGCGCACCTCGATCTCCGGTGACTCGCCGTAGAGGCGGCAGACGAGGTTCTTCAGGTTGAGAATGATGTCCGTCACGTCCTCGCGGACACCGGGCAGCGTGGTGAACTCGTGCGCGACGCCCTCGATCTTGACCGAGGTGACCGCGGCGCCCTCGAGCGACGAGAGCAGTACGCGGCGCAGCGAGTTGCCGAACGTGTAGCCGAAGCCGCGGTCGAGCGGCTCGATCACGAAGATGCCGCGCTGCTCGTCGACTTCCTCGTGGACGATCTTCGGAATCTGGAATTCCATCAGGCTGGTGCGAGTTGCCATTGCTTCCTTTCGCGCGAAGTTACTTCGAGTACAGCTCGACGATGAGCGACTCCTGGACAGGAGTGTCGATCTCGTCGCGATCCGGTGATTTCAAGATCTTCCCCGTCAGCCCGTCGTGGTCGGCCTGGAGCCATGGGGCGACCGAGGCAGTGAGATCGGTCGCGTCGCGCACGACCTGCTCCGCCGCCGACCCGGCCTTGAGCGTGACCACGTCGTTCGGCTTGACCTGGTACGAGGGGATGTTCACGCGACGCCCGTTGACCAGGAAGTGACCGTGGCGGACGAGTTGCCGGGCCTGCGCACGCGACGAGGCAAAGCCGAGCCGGTAGACGACGTTGTCCAGCCGCGTCTCCAGCATGCGCAGCAGGTTGTCACCCGTCACTCCCGACCGGCGGGCCGCCTTGTCGTAGTACGTCCGGAACTGCTTCTCGAGCAGGCCGTAGTACCGGCGCGCCTTCTGCTTCTCGCGCAGCTGGAGTAGGTACTCGGACTGCTTGATGCGGCCGCGACCGTGTTCCCCGGGGGGATACGAGCGGCGCTCGATGGCGCACTTTTCCGTCAAGCAGCGCTCTCCCTTCAGGAAGAGCTTCATGCCTTCGCGGCGGCAGAGCTTGCAGACAGGACCCCTGTAGCGGGCCATCAGACGCGGCGCCTCTTCTTCTGCCGGACGCCGTTGTGCGCCTGCGGCGTGACGTCCCTGACGCCAAGGATCTCGAGACCCGCGGCCTGGAGCGAACGGATGGCGGTCTCGCGCCCGGACCCAGGGCCCTTCACGAAGACCTCGACCTTCTGAAGGCCGTGCTCCATGCCCTTGCGCGCGGCCGAGTCGGCCGTCACCTGCGCGGCGAACGGCGTCGACTTGCGGGACCCCTTGAAGCCGGCGGATCCCGCCGACTCCCACACGATCACGTTCCCGTCCTTGTCGGTGAGAGCGACGATCGTGTTGTTGAAGGAGGTCTTGATGTGTGCCTGGCCAATGGCGATGTTCTTGCGCACACGGCGGCGCGTGCGACCCTTGGTCGCTTGCCTGCGGGGAGGGGCCATCTAGCGCTCCCGCTCCGAGCACGGCGCGCGGCCGCGCCGCTTTGCAGCGCCCCGGGCAGCCCGCGGGGCGAGGGGAGAGAGCGCTGACCTCATGTTTTCGGGGCCGCCTTCTTACCGCGTCCCACGGTCTTCTTCGGGCCTTTGCGCGTACGGGCGTTGGTCTTCGTCCGCTGGCCGTTCACGGGCAGGCCGCGGCGGTGGCGCTGGCCCCGGTAGGCACCGATCTCCTGGAGGCGCTTGACGGCCTGCGAGCGCTCCCGGCGCAGATCACCCTCGACCTGGAGCGTGCCGTCGATGTGCCGCTGGAGCTTCGTGATCTCCTCGTCGGTGAGGTCGCGAATCTTCGTATCCGGCGAGAGACCGAGCTCGGCGCAGACGCGACCCGCCGTGGTGGTGCCGATACCGAAGATGTACGTGAGCCCGACCTCCAGGCGCTTCTGGTTCGGCAGGTTGACCCCCGCAATGCGTGCCACTTAGTCGATCACCCCTGACGCTGCTTGTGTCTCGGGTTCGTGCAAATGACCATGGTCGTTCCATGCCGCTTGATCACGCGGCATCGCTCACACATTGGTTTGACGGATGGGCGTACTTTCATCTCAGCGGTAGCGATAGGTGATCCGGCCTCGAGACAGGTCGTACGGTGAGAGTTCGACCTTGACCCTGTCGCCGGGGAGGATGCGGATGTAGTTCTTGCGCATCTTGCCGGAGATCGTCGCGAGCACGGTGGTCGGCATGGTGTCGGGCTGCACCCGGAACATCGTGCTCGGGAGCGCCTCGACGACCTCGCCTTCGACCTCGATCTTCTCTTCCTTCACCGCCATTTCTCTCAGAGGAACCGCGCCCTGGCGAGCGCGGTCGTTGGTGCACGTACACACAGCGCAGCACGGCTGCGCCGCGGCTCGTCATCGTAGCAAAACCGGTGCAGCAGTCAGGATACGCGGCCCGGACTCCGTCACTGCGACGGTGTGCTCGAAATGCGCCGCGAGGGAGCCGTCCGCGGTCGAGATCGACCACTCGTCGTCGTGTACGACGATCTCTGGCCCGCCCGCCGTGATCATCGGCTCGACGGCGAAGACCATGCCCTCCGAGAGCAGCGGTCCCCGGCCCGGTGGGCCGTAGTTCGGAATCTGGGGGTCTTCGTGCATCGAGCGCCCTACTCCGTGCCCCACGAGGCTGCGGACCACCGAGAAGCCAGCCCCCTCGGTCACCTTCTGGACGGCATGCGAGATGTCCGAGAGGCGATTGCCGGCGCGACACTGCTCCACGCCTGCGGAAAGCGCCGCCTGGCATACGTCGAGCAGGCGCTCAGCCTCGGGCGAGACGTCGCCGACCGAGAACGTGTACGCCGAGTCGGCGACGAAACCGTCCAGCGTCACGCCCACGTCTGCGGAGAGGATGTCTCCCTCTGCCAGGGCATACGGCCCCGGGATTCCGTGCACGATCATCTCGTTCGGCGAGAGGCACGTCGCCGCGGGGTAGCCGCGGTAGCCCTTGAAGGTCGGATGGCCACCCTGCGAGACGACGAACTCGTCGGCAAGCGCGTCCAGCTCGGCCGTGGTCACGCCGAGACGGACGTGCTCGGCGAGGAGCGCGAGCGTCTCTGCGACGACCCGGCCAGCCCTCGCCATGCGCTCGATCTCGCTGGGCGACTTGCGGATGATCACGCCGCGACCACGCGCTCGAGCGCGTCCTGGATCTTGGCCCAGACCTCGTCGACGGAGCCCTCGCCGGGGATGCCGACCACCTTGCCGGTCGGCAGGTAGTGCTGGACGAGTGGAGCCGTTTCACGGTGGTAGATCTCGAGCCTCCGGGCGATTGCCTCCGGCGTGTCGTCGACCCGGCCCTCTTCCTCCGCGCGCTTGAGCATGCGCGCGATGCAGACCTCGTCGGGAACCTGCAGGTCGAGGACGACGTCGAGAGGCCGATCGATCTCCTCGAGCAGCTCGTCGAGGGCCTCCGCCTGCGCGGCGTTGCGGGGGAAGCCATCGAGCACGAAGCCTTGCGCCGCATCGTCCTGCGCGAGCCGCTCGCGTATCAGGCCGATGGTCAGCTCGTCGGGGACGAGCTCGCCGGCGTCGTAGATGGGCTTGATCTCGAGCCCGAGTGGGGTTTCGGCCTCGATCGCGTCCCGGAACATGTCGCCCGTCGAGACGTGGGCAATGCCGTACTCGCGGGAGATGCGCTTGGCCTGCGTCCCCTTGCCGGACCCCTGCGGGCCCAGGATCAAGACATTCACTACTTCGAGACGCTGGATGCGAGTGAGGGCGTCACTTCAAGAAGCCTTCGTACGAGCGCATGACCATCTGCGACTCCATCTGGCGCATCGTGTCCAGCGCGACGCCGACCATGATCAGCAACGACGTCCCGCCGAGGAACGTTCTCGCCGACTGAGAGAGGCTGAAGTACCCGACGAGGAAGGTGGGCAGGACCGCGACCGTCGCGAGGTAGATCGAGCCCGGCAGCGTCAGGCGCGTGAGTACGCGGTCGAGGTACTTCGCGGTCGGCGGGCCGGGCCGGATCCCTGGGATATAACCGCCGTACTTGCGCAGGTTGTCGGCCTGGTCCACCGGGTTGAACTGCACCGCGGTGTAGAAGTACGTGAACAGGATGATCAGGAGCGCCTCGACCAAGAGGTACGAGACGTCCGAGGGGGTGAAGTTCCGGTTGATGAAGCTCTGCGTCTGCGGGAAGAACTGGGCGATCGTCGGCGGGAAGGCCATGATCGCGGCGGCGAAGATGATCGGGATGACGCCCGCCATGTTCACGCGCAGCGGCATGTAGGTGGAGCTGCCGCCGCTCATCCGCCGCCCCACCATGCGTTTTGCGTACTGGATCGGGATTCGCCGCTGGCCCTCCTGGATGAAGACGATGGCGACGATCACGAGGATGACCAGGATCGGGTAGAACAGCTTCGTCGTCGGGCTGCCGTCGATCCACGCCCTGATCGTCGTCGGCGCGCTGGCCACGATCGACGCGAAGATGAGCAGCGAGATGCCGTTGCCGATCCCGCGCTTCGTGATCAGCTCGCCCATCCACATCAGGAGCGCCGTGCCGGCGGTGAGCGTGACCACGATCAGCACGACGCGGCCGGAGTTCGCCTGCAGCGCGTTCGTGCGCTTGAAGAGGTAGGAGTAGCCGAGCGCCTGCATCGCCGCGAGTGCGACGGTGAGGTAGCGCGTGTACTGGTTGATCTTCGCGTAGCCCGACTCACCCTCCTTCTGCAGCTGCTCGAGCTTCGGCACGACGACGGCCAGAAGCTGGAGGATGATCGAGGCGGTGACGTACGGCATGATCCCGAGCGCGAAGACGGAGAAGCGCGAGAGCGCCGAGCCCGAGAACAGATTGAGCAGCCCGAGGACGCTGCTGCCCACGCCACCCTGGTTGAAGTAGCTCTTGACCGCGTCCGAGTCCACGCCGGGCGCGGGGATCCACGACCCCAGGCGGTAGAGTGCGAGGATCAGCGCCGTGAAGAGCAGGCGGCGCCGAATCTCCGGCACCCTCCACGCGTTGGAGAGCCAGGAGAACACCTAGGCCTCTTCCACCTCGGAGCTCTCTTCCACCTGGGCCTCCGCCGGGGCCTCAGCCTCGGCAGCGCCCTCGCCCGCCTCCGATTCCTCGGCCTCGGGCGCGACAGCGGCCGGCTTCCGCGACCTGTGCTTCTTCAGCTTCGCCACCGGCTCTCCGCGCAGCCAGACGAACGACCCGCCGGCCTGCTCGATCTTCTCGCGGGCGGTCTTCGAGAAGCCGTGCGCGTGCACGGTCAGCTTCTTCGTCAGCTCGCCCGCGCCGAGAATCTTCACGTCCACGCGCACGGAGCGGATCAGACGCTTCTGCTTCAGCAGCTCGGGCGTGACCTCGGCAGCGGCGTCGAACACCCGCTCCAGATCACGGACGTTGACGCCCTGCGAGTGCGTCCGGTGGGGCCCAACCGGCATCGCATCCTTCGAGTAGGCGCCGCGCTGCTTGCCGAGCCGCATGTAGATCGGCATCTGGCCGCCCTCGAAGCCGGCGCGCATCTTGTGCGAGCCGGCCCGGGACTTCTGGCCCTTGAGGCCACGACCCGAGTAGCGGCCCTTGCCGGAGCCGAGGCCGCGGCCGATCCTCTTGCGGTCCACACGCTTCTGGGCAGGCTTGAGATTGGACAGGTTGAGACTGTCTGACAAGAGGGTTAGGACTCCTCGACCCGGACGAGATGCCGAACCTTTCTGAGCATACCGGCGAGCTGCGGGCTTTCCGCCTGCTCGACGGTGCGGCCGATCCGGCCGAGTCCGAGCGCGCGAAGCGTGCCGCGGTGCTTCTCCGTCTGGCCGATGGGGCTCCGGACCTGCGTGATCTTGAGCTTCTTGCTCACGCTTCGGCCTCGGTTGCTGACTCGACCTCGTCAGGCTGAGCCTCGTCAGGCGCGGGGGAACCTCCCGGTTCCCCCGGAACCCCCTCCACCGGTCCGCTGTCACGGACGGGCCGCTGCGCGGCCGGCAAAACCTCGGAGATCGTCTTGCCGCGGATGCGTGCGACGTCCTCGGGACGCCGCAGCGACTTGAGCGCGACGACGGTCGCCTTCAGCATGTTGATCGGATTGGTCGTCCCCAGGCTCTTGGCGAGCACGTCGCGGACGCCTCCGAGCTCGAGCACTGCGCGGACGCCGCCCCCGGCGATGACCCCTGTGCCCTCACTCGCCGGGCGCAGCAGCACCCTCGCCGCGTCGAAGCGGCCCAGGACCTCGTGCGTGATCGTAGTGCCGTGCTTGGGCACGACGAACATGTTCTTCTTCGCGTCGTCGACCGCCTTCGAGATCGCGAGCGGTACCTCGCGGGCCTTGCCGTAGCCCACACCGACACGCTCGACCTCGTCGCCGATCACGACCAGCGCGGTGAACGAGAAGCGCCGGCCGCCCTTGACGACCTTGGCGACGCGGTTGATCTCGACCACGCGCTCCTTGAGCTCGCGGGTCTCCGAATACGCAGTGCTCAAAATCTCAAGCCTCCTTCGCGGGCGCCCTCCGCGAGCGCCTTCACGCGTCCGTGGTACAGGTAGCCACCGCGGTCGAAGACGCAGGTCTCGACCCCCGCCTCCGTGGCGGCTCCGGCGAGCAGCTTGCCGACCTCTTTGGCCTGGTCGGTCTTCGTGCCCTTGAAGTTCTTCGGAAGCCGCTGCCAACCGGCGGCGGCCAGCGTCTCCGCGCGGTCGTCGTCGACGAGCTGGGCATAGATGCCGGCGTTGGAGCGGAACACCACGAGGCGGGGCCGCTCCGCGGTGCCGCGGATCTTTCCGCGCACACGCTTGTGGCGACGGGCCCGAGCTTCTCTGACTGCAAGCTTCATGCTCGTTTCCCGGCGGCGAAGCCGCCCGTCCGCAAAGCGGATCGGTGGAGGGGGTTCCGGGGGAACCGGGAGGTTCCACCGCTCGGTGATGTGGTGGTCCGGATCAAGCTCATGCGCGCTTGCCTACCTTGCGCCGCACGTACTCGCCCTCGTAGCGGATGCCCTTGCCCTTGTAGGGCTCCGGCGGCCGCACCCGGCGAACGTCGGCGGCAGTCTGGCCGACGAGCTGCTTGTCGATCCCCTTCACGACGATCTGGTTCGGCGCCGGCACCTCGAAAGTAATGCCGGCCTGGGGCTTGACGACGACCGTGTGCGAGAAGCCGACCGCAAGCTCGAGGTCGCTTCCGCGCAGTGCAGCACGGTAGCCCACGCCCTGGATCTCGAGGCGCTTCTCGAAGCCCTTCGTCACACCCTCGACCATGTTCGCGATCAGCGAGCGCGTCAGCCCGTGCAGAGCCCTGTCCTCGCCGCGCTCCGTCGGGCGCGTGACGACGACCGTTCCGTCCTGCTGGTCGACCTTCATGCGGGACGGGACCTCCTGGGAGAGCTCGCCGAGGGGACCGTTCACCTGAACGCGCCCGGGCGAGATGGCGACCGAGACGCCGGCCGGAAGCTCGATTGGTTGCTTGCCGATTCGACTCATCGCAGCTCACCACCCACGCAGATCGTGCCCGTCGGCCGCGAAACGCGAGTGTCGCAAGGACGCAGGGAGCGCGCGTACCTGGAAGGTACGTGCGCGACTGAGGACACCGCGACACGACGCGTTGCAGCGTGCTGCCGGGCGCGAGATGTGAGGGTGGGGAGCGTCAACATCACCAGATGAAGCAGATGACCTCGCCGCCGACTCCCCGCTCCTGTGCGGTGCGGGCGGTCATGACGCCGCTCGAGGTGGACAGGATCGCGATGCCCATGCCGCCGAGCACGCGCGGCAATCGCTCCTTGCGCGCGTAGATACGACGACCGGGCTTCGACACACGCTTCAGATCCGTGAGGATCCGCTCTCGGTTGCGCCCGTACTTGAGCTCGACCACGAGCGAGTCGTAGCTCTCGCCCTTTTCGACGCGGTAGTCCGTGATGTACCCCTCCTCCTTGAGCAGACGGGCGATCTCCTCCTTCACGCGGGACGTGGGCATGGCCGCGCTCTCGTGCAGCGCCTTGTTGGCGTTGCGGATGCGGGCGAGCATGTCTGCGATCGGGTCGGTCAGCATCGGGTCACCACGAGCTCTTGGTCATCCCGGGGATAACGCCCTGGTGGGCGAGATCCCGCAGGCAGATTCTGCACAGGCCGAACTTGCGGTAGACGGCGCGCGGCCTGCCGCAGCGGTTGCAGCGATGGTAGCTGCGGGTCTTGAAGCGTTGCGGACGGGCAGCCTTGGCGATCAGGGACTTCTTGGCCACTAGGAGATGCCTCCTTCCGCGGCGAACGGCAGGCCCAGCCCGCGCAGCAGCGCGTGCGCCTGCTCGTCCGTCTCGGCGTTCGTCGTGATGGTCACGTCGAGGCCCCGGATGGAGCTCACGTCGTCGTACGAGATCTCGGGGAAGATGATCTGCTCGCGAATGCCGATCGAGTAGTTTCCGCGCCCGTCGAAAGAGCCGGGATCGAGCCCGCGGAAGTCGCGGATCCTCGGCAGCGCGATCGACACGAGCCGGTCTAGAAACTCGTACATCCGCGCCCCCCGCAGCGTGACGCGCGCGCCGATCGGCATACCGGCCCGGATCTTGAAGCCGGCGATCGACTTGCGGGCGCGGCGCACCTGCGCGCGCTGGCCGGCGATCAGCGTCAGCTCCTCGATGGCGCTGTCGAGCGCCTTGGCTTCCGTCTTCGCCTCCCCGACGCCCATGTTCAGCGTGATCTTCTCGACCCGCGGGACCTGCATGACCGAGCTCAGCTCGAGGTCCTGCCTGAGCGCAGGGCGAAGCTCCCGCTCGTACAGGCCCTTGAGCCGCGGCTCGTATCCGTTGATCGCCTGCTCGCTCAACTCTCAGCCCCCTTGCCCGCCGCCGAAGCCTCGACCGCACGGAGATTCCGCCGGGGAAAGTGCGCAGCACTTTTCGCGGATTTCATCGGTCGATTTCCTGGCCGCAGTCGGCCCGGCGGCAGACGCGCACCTTCACGCGCTCGCCCTTGATCTCCTTCGTCCGCATGCCTACGCGGGTCGGCCGGTTGCAAACGGGACAGACGAGCATCACGTTGGAGACGTTGACGGGCGCGGGCTTCTCGATCACGCCTCCGGGCGAGACCGTCTGGCCCCCCATCCGACTCGATTCCCGGATCGGCTGAGGCTTGGTGTGCCGCTTGACGACGTTCAGGTTCTCGATGATCACCCGGCGCTGACGCGGCAACGCCTGCAGGATCTTCCCCTGCTTGCCCCGGTCCTTGCCGGACAGGATCTGGACGAGATCGCCCTGCTTGACCCTCATTGTCTGAGATGACATGTCAAAGCACCTCCGGCGCCAGGCTGACGATCTTCATGAAGTTCTTCTCGCGCAGCTCGCGGGCAACGGGTCCGAAGATCCGCGTCCCGCGTGGGTTGCGCTGGTTGTCGATGATCACGGCCGCATTCTCGTCGAAGGCGATCGAGGTCCCGTCCTCTCTGCCCTGCGGCTTCTTCGTCCGCACGACCACCGCCCGCACGACCTCGCCCTTCTTGATCTGGCCCTGGGGCGTGGCGGTCTTGACCGTGCCGACGATGATGTCGCCTACGCGCGCATAGCGGCGGTGCGAGCCGCCCATGACGCGGATGCACAGAAGCTCGCGTGCTCCCGTGTTGTCCGCGACCCGGACCCGTGTCTCCTGCTGGATCACGTCTTCGCCTTCCTACTTCGCGACCTCGAGGATCTCCACCAGCCGCCACCGCTTCGTCTTGGACAGCGGCCTGGTCTCGACGA
>WNGB01003615.1_pt1 | contig 24147 bp, 20 predicted proteins | sample 5400681 | NCBI WGS metagenome assembly WNGB01 (sample SAMN13153367, study PRJNA577476) | soil metagenome | isolation source: 115 cm soil or saprolite under grassland replicate 2 | place: USA:California | collected 2016-06-15
CAGCTGACGGCTGAGCGTCACCGGCCAAGATCGCCGTCCAGAACGCCGGTCGGCGTCGCAGTCAGCATCCCGGGGCGGGAGGCGACGCTTCGGCGCCTTGGATGTGGTCCCGCTTGACCACCGCCAGACAAGAAGTCCGAACAGGCAAACGTTGCTTGATGCGGCGCTAGTGGTGGAATCGACGCCGGCGGCGCTCAGGACGACGAGGATCACCTCGACGACCCAGTCGACCACCAGGCAGAACGGCGGCCACACCGAGTGTCGGCCACATGGTGGCGGCGCTCCTGCCAAGGTCCTGAGCCCAACGGGCGAGGCAAGTCGATCTATCCGTGCTCAGGTGGCCCACTGTGCCTTCACTGGGCAAGAGGCAATCGCGAGGAGTATCCCCTTCTGCCTGTAGTGCCCCTTCCATGCCAGCAGTAGCCGTAGCCGGCGTGCCCGGCCAGCGCCGAGCGCTTGACCGTCTGGCGGGAGGCCGCGCACGGCAGCGGGGTGGAGTCGACCAGGCGCAGCTGGTCCCACCAGCTTGGGGTGCGCGCCGCCAGCTCGTTGATGGCCAACGCGACCAGGGGCGCGGCGCGGCGCAGCCGGCGGTTGTAGGCCGACGGGGTCGGCAGGTAGGGGGAACAGGTGGGCCAGCCTGTGGCCAGCGAAGCGCAGCCAGCGGCGCTCGGAGGCGAAGCCTAGCAGGACCTGGGCGATGGCCAGGCAGACCAGCTCGGCGTCGCTGAGCCTGGGCCGCCGGCCCGGCCCGCGGCGCGGGCCGAGCAGCTCGTCGATGGTGACGTACAGTGCGACGACGAGGGTGTCGAGGTCGGTGTGCACGAGGCCTCCAGGGTCGACGTTGCAGACGCAACGCCGACTCTCGGCCGCGTGGTGACCATCGCGTCCAGCGTCGCGGCCGTCACCATCAGCGACCTCATCCTCGACCCTGTCTGGCTGTAGCGAGGCAACCGATTGGAGGCGGCATGAGGGTGCACAAGCTTGCCTGGCTGGGCACACGGACCGACAACGCGGCGGACACCGTCGCCTTCTTCCGCTCGCTGCTCGGCCTCGAGGTCGACCACGAGGAACCGGACTTCGTCGTCCTGCGGCTACCTGACGGCGCCAAGGTCGAGGTCTTCGGGCCCGGCAGCCCCCACAACCACCACTTCACCACCGGCCCGGTCGCCGGGTTCCTGGTCGACGACGTCGAGGCCGCCACCGCCGAGCTGGTCGCTGCCGGCGTCGAGGTCGTGCAGGCACCGGTCCACGATGACGCGCACGGCAACGCCTGGGTCCACGTCCGCGCTCCCGACGGAAACCTCTACGAGCTCACCCAGGACCCCAGCGTGGAGCGGCCACGCTAGCGGCAGCGTGCCTGCGGGAGCGAGGGCCACGAGGGCCCGCAGTGGAACGCCCGGGGTGCTCACACAGGACCAAGGCCCGGGTCGAGGTCGCCTGGGGCAGGACGACCCGGCCCAGCCAGCGCAAGGCCGCGCCCTCACCGCGCGGGCATCGAGAACCTCAGTCGTCGCTACCACGTTCGCCCACTGCAGGATCTGCTTCCACCTGGTGGACTGCCGCAACCGTTGGCACTCGGCAGCCATGGGATCAAGGGCTCACGCTCTGCGCCAAGGGCGCTACGCTAGGCGCATCACGGTCCGAGGCTTGCCGACGCCAGGCAGCAGGTCGGCGTCCTGGACACGAGCCTCACTCCCCCACTGCGCCTGAAACCTGCTCGAGCCGAAGACCTCGACGAGGTCCACGGCTCCTTCCCCGCCCTGATGGGATGGAGGCGCGAGCCCTGCGACCAGGCGGCCGCTGCGTGGGCAGCTTCAGTCGGTGAGCGCGCGCACGACCGCGCCGAGCAGTGGGCGGCGGTCCACCCTCCCGGTGTTCACGGTGCCGGTGATGACGGCGTCGAGCTCGGGAAACCAGAACGCGAATGCGCCCCAGACCCCGTGGTGGCCGACGACCTGTGCCGCCGGGAACCTGTAGCGACCCAGTCCAAGGCCGTAGTCGTCGTAGTAGCCCGCTGGACCGGGTTGCCACCGGGTCATCTCGCTCCAGGCACCAGCGCTCAGCAGCTGGCCGCGGGTGAGCGCCTGGAGGAACGCGGCGAGGTCGGCTGCGGTGCTCACCAGCCCACCGCCCGCCCAGTCGACCGTCGGGTCCATGTCGGTGATGTCGTGCCCGTCGAGGTCGTGGGGGGCGATGTCGCGGCGGCGGGGTGCTTCATCGCTGCTTTCCAGCCACGTGTCGGCCATGCCGGCCGGGTCGAGTACCAGCTCGCGGTATGCCTCCTGCAGCGGGCGGCGGGTGAGCGCTTCGATGATGAGCCCGGCGAGCAGGAAGCCGGTGTCGGTGTAGGAGCGGGCCGTGCCTGGCGGCGAGGTCGGCGGCTGGCCGGCCGCCGCCAGGTCGACGAGGTCAGGAGGTGTGAACCGCCGCCGACCGCCGCCGTGGCGCACCGCGTCCAGGATTGGGGGCTGCGAAAAGAAGTTCGGTAGTCCGCTGGTGTGGTCCAGGAGCTGTCGGAGGGTAATGGCGGCACCGTAGGCGCGCCCCTTACTGTCCTGGAACCGGTCGACGAGGTTCCTGGGGAGGTGACGACCGGTCGGATCGTCGAGCCGGCAGCGGCCCTGATCGGCCAGTACGAGCAGGGCGGTGGCCGTCATCATCTTGGTGACACTGGCGATCCGGAAGGCCACCTCGGCGTCCAATCCGGCATGATCGTCGGGGTGCGTCGTCGCAGCCCAGGTCCGCCCCTCGGGCCAGCGGGGAGTCTGGACCCGAAGAAGGCACCGGTGAACCCCTGGGAGCAGCCGGCCAGCGGCGGTCTCGGCGACCAGCTCATCGAGCGCGGACGTCCGGCTCACGCCGTCAGCGGCCGAGTTGCTCATGGGGTCCTTCGACGGGTGGTTGCATCCGGACGGCGGGGAGGTGTCATGGCCGAGGTGAGGAGCTTAACCCTCACGCGGAGGTGCCGGCCTCTGTGGCCGCACCATCGGGCAAGGGGCTCGTTCGGCCAGTCAGGTGTGCGACTGGCCTGGCTAGTAGTGGTGGAAGTCGACGCCGACGGCGATCAGCACGACGAGGATCGCGGCGACGACCCAGTCGACCACGAGGCAGAACGGCGGCCACCACCGAGTATTGGCCACAAAGTGCCGGCGCTCCTGCCAAAGGTCCTTGAGCCCATGGCCGGCGAGGCCGAGCACCAGCAGCCACGCCGGTCCGGTGACGCCCGCCGCGGCAACCACCACGAAGACCCCCGCGATCGCGGCCTCGACCGCGATGACGGTCCGCCGTCCATCGGCCACGGCGAAGCCGACGTAGACCGCCGCGATCAGGGTCAGCGACAGCGCGTAGACGGTCGCCGGGTCCAGCCACCACAAGCCGAGCGGCGACGCGGCCTGGATACCGCCGACGACGACGCCCCACAGCACGGGTGCGCGTAACGACCGCCCCGCCAGGGGGCTGGGCGTGTGCGCGCTCGTCATCGTCGGTTCCGTCGGGCGGCGGCCGCCGCGACGAGGCCCGCAGCGCCCGCGGCGACCGCGCTGGACGCGACCCCACGACCCGGCATCACCCGACGGTAACACCGCGATCGATCCCTCGCAGGAGGTCGCGCGCTGCCCACATGCGCCTTGCGCGCCGACGGCGGCCAATGCTGCTGGGCTCACTGCCCGGCCGAGGAGATCTGCACCAAGCCAAGACCAGCCACCTGCAGGCCTTGGCCGTCTTCCAGGAGCTACGATCGGAGATTGGTATCGCCTACACCCGCTGCTGCCTGGGGTATACCGATCACCACCTCGGACAAGCGGACAGCTCCGTTCGGTACTTGCGGGAGGCCCGCAGCCTCGCCTCCAAGACCGGCCGGCCCGACATCTCACCAAGGGCTCCACCTCAGTTCGCTGTCTCCTCCGGTGCTGATCCGCTGATCACCGGCGCCGCTAGCCTCTGTTTGAGCGACGCAGGTCAGCTGTCGTCAGCCGCTGGAGCAGCCAGGCCACCAGCGGCCCAAGCGGCCGTAAGGGACCGAGCAGGCGACCCTCGACCACTTCGGTGAAGCGGGAGGTGGCCGGGCCGGTCGGCTCCACCAGTCGGGAGCCTTGCAGCTGCTTCTGCCGGTCGTGGGCTCGCCACTCGAGCAGGTGCCCGGGCTCGACCCGGTGGATGGTGGCGTCGGTACGGAAGGTCATCCCCAGCAGCCGCAGCAGCTCGTGGGTGGTGACGCCGACCTGGGCCGGTCCGGGCAGTGAGGGGCGCATCTGGCTGATCCCGGCGCGCCAACCGGTGTCGTTGCCGTAGTCGGCCACCTAGGCCCAAACCTGGCTGGCCGGCCGGTCGATCTCCACGCTGCCCACCACCCGCACCAGCGCCCTCCCGGTCAGCGTCCCATCGCGCCCCAAACAGCCTGCCGTATCGAAGGCTTGGCGCCGCGGCGTCGAGCACCCGTCGCCGTAAGGCATCCCAGCAGGTCAGCGTCCCTGTGGCCGCTTGCCTTTCTTGCCTCGCCAGCACCTGGATGGCAGGGTGCCCACATCCAGACCGGGACTCCAGCAGCGGAGGGTTGGCACGGCCACAAGGGCGGATCGGGCCTGGTCAGGTCCTCGGCAGATCACGGTTCCTCGAACACGAACGAGCAGCAGCTGTTGCCGGATGCCTGGCTGCTGGACGACCAGGAGGGTGAACATGCGCCACGACCCACTGGCCACCGAGTCGTTCCCCACCGACCCTTCCGGACTCCCCGAGGCCGGCCGGCCCCAGCTGCTGGAGCTGGCCCCTGGCGACACCCTGGACCTGCAAGTCGGGCCGGTGGCCAAGCGGCTCGGGGACACGACCGTGCGGATGCTGGGCTACAACGGCTCCATCCCCGGCCCGACCCTCAAGGTCCAGCAAGGCTCGGAGATCATCGTCCACGTCACCAACAAGGGGGATCTGGACACGACCGTCCACTGGCACGGGCTGCGGCTGGAGAACAAGTACGACGGGGTGCCGCACGAGACCCAGGCGCCGATCGCGGTCGGGGGGGAGTTCACCTACCGCATCCAGTTCCCGGACGCGGGCCTGTACTGGTACCACCCCCACATCCGCGAGGACTACACCCAGGAGCTGGGCCTGTACGGCAACATCCTGGTGGTCCCCGCCGAGCCCGGCTACTGGCCGCCGGCCGACCGCGACTTCATCCTCACCGTGGACGACCTGCTGGTGGAAGGGGGCAGGATCGCGCCGTTCAGCCCCTCGGAGACGACGTACGCGGCGATGGGCCGGTTCGGCAACGTGTTCCTGACCAGCGGGGACCCGGACCTCCATCTGGAGGCTGGGGCGGGGGAGGTGGTGCGGCTGTGGCTGACCAACACCGCCAACACCCGGGTGTTCAACCTGGCCGTGCCGGGGGCGCGGATGAGGCTGGTCGGCGGCGACAGTGGGCGGGTGGAACATGAGGAGTTCGTCGAGTCGGTGGTGCTGGCCCCCTCGGAGCGGGCGGTGGTCGACGTGCTGGTCGACCACCCGGGCGAGCTGGCGCTGGAGCACCGCACCCCGGACCGGACCTACCGGCTGGCCACCGTGACGGTGCGTGAGGAGCCGGCAGCGCCGTCGCCGGCGGCGCGGGAGTTTGAGGTGCTGCGGCCGGCCCCGGAGCTGGCTGCCGAGCGGGCGCAGCTGGACCGGTGGCTGGCCGCCCCGCCGGACAAGGTCCTGGCCCTCGTCGCCCAGATGGACGACCCGGCCGCGCTGCCGGCCGGCGCGGGGCCGGTCACCTACGCCTGCCCGATGCACCCGGAGGTCACCAGCGACGAGCCAGGGCGCTGCCCCAAGTGCGGCATGAAGCTGCTCGCGGCCGAGTCGGTCCCCAAGCCGGCGGCGACCGCTGCTGCCGCGATGGACGAGCACGGTGGGCACGCTGCTGGCCACGACCACGGCGGCCACGGCGAGGGGCACGGCACGGCCGACGGGATCGAGTGGGAAGACGACATGGTGGAGGTCAACCGCCTGACCACCACCGCCACCATGCACTGGAAGTTCCTGGACCGGACCAGCGGCGCCGACAGTCCCGCGATCGACTGGCAGTTCACCGTGGGCGAGCGGGTCAAGATCCGGCTGGTCAACGAGATGGACTCCGACCACCCCATGCACCATCCCTTCCACCTCCATGGCGCCGGGCGGTTCCTGGTCCTTTCTCGCGACGGGGTTCCTGAGCCGAACCTGGTCTGGAAGGACACGGTGCTGGTCCGCACCGGCCAGGTGGTGGACATCTTGTTCGACGTCTCCAATCCCGGGTTGTGGATGGCGCACTGCCACATCGCCGAGCACATGCAGAGCGGCATGATGTTCAGCTTCAACGTCACCCGCACCCAGGCGGTGGCCACATGACCGCCCCCCGCGACGAGCCGCACAAGGACCCGGCAGGCAATCAGCACTTGGACGTGGTCGTCATCGGGGGTAGCCAGGCCGGGCTGGCCATGGCCTGGCACCTGGCCCAGCAGGGCCTGCGGTTCGTGGTCCTGGAGGCCGGCCCCGAGGTCGGCCACGTCTGGCGGTCTAGGTGGGACTCGCTCAAGCTGTTCACCCCGGCCCAGTACGACGCCCTGCCCGGCATGGCGTTCCCGGCCCCGGCCGACACCTACCCGACCAAGGACCCGGTGGCCGACTACCTACAGGCCTACGTGGCCGCCCTCGGCCTGCCGGTCCAGCTGAACGCCCGGGTCACGGGCTTGCGGCGCGTCGGCGACGACTTCGAGGTACGCACCGCCGATACCACCTACCGGGCTCGGCAGGTGGTGGTGGCCACCGGCCCGTTCCAGGTCCCCTTTGTCCCCTCGCAGGCCGGCGGGCTCGACCCGTCGGTGACCCAGCTGCACAGCGCCGACTACCGCAACCCCCAAGCCCTGCCCGAGGGGCCGGTGCTGGTGGTGGGCGGCGGGAACTCTGGCTTCCAGATCGCCGAGGAGCTGGCCGCCACCCGCACCGTCGACCTGTCGATCGCCACCAAGTACCCGATGCTGCCCCAGCGATTCCTCGGCCGGGACCTGTTCTGGTGGCTGACCCGGCTGGGCCTGCTGCGGGTCACGGTCAACTCCCGGCCCGGCCGGCGGATGAGCCGCCGGGACTTCGTGATCGGGACCAACCGCCGCCGACTCGAGCGCAAGGGGGTGCGGTTCCGGCCCCGGCTGGTCGACGCCGAGGGACGCACCGTTCGCTTCGCCGACCACCGCCTCCTGGAGGACGTTGGGGTGGTGGTGTGGGCGACCGGCTACCGCCCCGACTACGCCTGGATCCACATCCCGGGGGTGGTCCGTGAGGGCCATGTCGTTCACCGGCGGGGCGTGGCCGAGGTGCCGGGCCTGTACTTCCTGGGGCTGTCGTGGCAGCACACCCGCGGGTCGGCGTTGCTGGGCTTCGTCGCCGACGACGCCGCCTGGCTGGCCGACCGCGTCGCCAGCCGCCACCGAGCCGCCGCGTCGGCCACGGTCCCCGCCACGCAGGAGCCATCGAGCTAGCAGGGCTCCTGGCCCAACACTGCCGCCGCCTTCTGCAACCCGGTCCCGGACGGAAGGGAAATGACGCAACCCAGGAACCGAAGGCGATCGTGTTCGTGCTGCATCCCGGACACGACGCTGGTGGACATCGTTGGACCGCTGCGTCGCCGACCACAAAAGGAGGTTTGCCTTGACCGAGATCGCCCTGTTCCTCTACGACGGCATGACCGCACTCGACGCGGTGGGCCCCTACGAGGTGCTCGCGCGACTGCCCGACGCAGAGGTCAAGTTCGTCGCCTCGACACCCGGGCCAAAGAGGACCGACGTCGGACTGGTCCTGGCCGCCGACGCCGCGCTCGACGAAGTCCCAACCCCGGACATCATCGTCATCCCCGGCTCGGGGAAGGTGCCGTTCTTGGAGGACCCCGCGGCGGTCGAGTGGGTGCGCCGCGCACACGAGACGTCGAGGTGGACGACCTCCGTCTGCACGGGATCGATGCTGCTCGGCGCCGCCGGAATCCTGCAGGGCAAGCGCGCGACCAGCCACTGGGCCGTTCCCGACTACCTGCGCAACTTCGGCGCCGAGCCGGTGGCAGAGCGCGTGGTGGTCGAGGGCAAGGTCATCACTGCTGGCGGCGTCTCAGCCGGGATCGACATGGCCCTGACCCTGGCGGCCCGCGAGGCGGGCGAGGACGAGGCCCGGGCGCTGCAGCTGGTCATCGAGTACGACCCCCAGCCACCCTACGACTCGGGATCGCTGGAGAAGGCCAAAGCGGAGACGAGGCAGCGCGGAACCGAAGTGCTCACACGAGGGGTGGCCTAAGGCGCCCTGTGGGCCATGGCCGGTGTCATCCGACAGCGGTCGACCTGAACAGGGCTCCCGGGCATCACCGACGCCGCTCTATCCGACCCCGGACCGAAAGGGCAGATGATGGCAACCCAGGAGCAGAAGACGGTGGCGTTCGTGCTCTACCCAGGCCTCACGCTGCTCGACCTGGTCGGCCCGCTGCAGGTCTTCGCCAGCCTGCGGCGGTTCAGCGACCAGTACCGGCCGGTGGTGGTGGCCGAGCGGCTCGAGCCGATGCCTACCGACGGGCCGCTCACCGTCACCGCCGACCGCACCTTCGGCGACGTGCCCGACCCGGAGGTGGTCATCGTCCCCGGCGGGGACGCGCCGACCATCAAGGCCATGGGCGACCCGGCGATCCGCGAGTACCTGCGCCAGGCCGCCGACACGGCACCGGTGGTCGGGTCGGTGTGCACCGGCGCCCTGGTCCTGGCCGCGGCCGGACTGCTAGAGGGCCGCCAGGCCACCACCCACTGGGCCTACCACCGCCTGCTGGAGCGCCTGGGCGCCACCTACCTGTCCCAGCGGTGGGTCCAGGACGGCAAGTTCATCACCTCGGCCGGGGTGTCGGCCGGGATCGACATGGCCCTGGCGCTGGCCGCCCGGCTGACCGACGAGGCCACCGCCCGGATGGTGCAGCTTGCGATCGAGTACGACCCGCACCCTCCGTTCGGGGGCATCGACTGGGGGCAGGTGGACCGGGACGTCTACGAGCCGGTGCTCGGCCCCATGGTCCAACAGCAGCTGGCCGACCAGCCCGAGCTGCTGGCCAAGCTGAGCAGCTGAAGGGACCAACGGTACCTGCAACTGCTAGTGCCAGTGCGGCCCTGATGCAGCGGCGAGGCCCCGCAAGCTGGATACCCCGCAGGCGGCGGCGTGGACGTCGGCGTCTTCGCGATCCGGCGCACGCGAGGTCGCCCACTACCAGCCGAGCTGGCTCTAGCGGCCGAGCTGGCTCTAGCGGCCGAGCTGGTCCAGCAGCGCGTGGTGGAGCTGCTGCCACACGCCGGCGCGCTGCCAGCCGCGCAGCCGTCGCCAGCAGGCGACGGGCCGCAGCAGGCCACCAGGGGACGCCGGTCCGAGAGCCTAAACTGTGGTCCGCCCCTTTGCCGCGCCGCCCATAACAGTGGTTGCCATGACCGCCTCGGCCAAGTCAGGTAGGGCATAGCCAGACTCCGGTGGAGGGGCTTCCGTCGGAGTCGACGAGGAACAGCAGGGAACCAGGCTGAGGGGCCAGACGACCAGGACCGAGACAGGCCAAGGGATTGCCGTAAGGAGGTCATCGTGCGACTTCGCGTCCTCTTGCTGGTTGCCACCCTCGCTGTGGTCGGCACGCTCGCCGTGAGCGCTCCCGCCTACGCCGGGGGCCGTCCGTTCTCCACCGTGCTCACCGGCGCGGCGGAGGTGCCGGGGCCGGGCGACCCGGACGCGGCCGGCAGCGCGTCCCTCACCCTCAACCAGGGCCAAGGTGAAGTCTGCTTCGAGCTGAACTGGGCGGGCATCGACGGCACCGTGGTCGCCGCGCACGTCCACGCCGCGCCCGCCGGGGTCGCCGGGCCGGTGGTGGTCCCGCTGTTCACCGGTGTCGCCCTCCAGGGCACCGATAGCGCGAGCGGCTGCGTCTCGGGGGTGAGCGAGGAGCTGGTCAAGGCCATCAGGCACGATCCGGCAAGCTACTACGTCAACGTTCACAGCAACGTGTTCCCGGCCGGGGCGGCCCGCGGGCAGCTTGGCAAGTAGGCGGCCAGTCAGCGGTGCCAAGGCCGGCGGCCGAGGCCGCCGGCCTCGCTCGCGCCTGGAGTGCGGCCCGGCGCTCGTGCCGATCCGCCCGCGGTGGCGTGGGACATCGGGAACCCATCGGGACACAAGGAGTGCGTTGCGACTGCTAGATGGGCCCCGTCGGCTCGGTGGGGCTCATCGCGGATCGCTCAGGGCGATCGGCGGGAACGCCCGGTTGGGCTGGTGGTGGGGGCGATCCGCGGGCCGCGTTAGCCATCACCTGCTTCATCGTCCGGATGGCTCGTGACGCCCGTCGCGGAGGGGGGTGGTGCGACGGCTTGTTCGTCAAGAGATTGCAGGGTCCGGCGCACCCACGTTCGCCTGCGAAGGCGGCGGATCGCCTCGCGGCGGCACTGCTGGCTGCAGAACTTGCGCTGCCGGTAGTCGCGACCGGGCGGAACGACCGAGCAGAACCAGACGCCACAGATCGGGCATTCCTGGCCCTCGCGGAACCTTCGGTGGGCTTTCGATCGGGAGATTCTCTGCGCTGCTGCCAGCTCAGGGTCGTCCTTCTCCGCTTGGAGCGAACGCCGCCAGGCTTCGAAGGCCTGCTGGCGCACGGCATTCAGGTGCGCCACGCGACGCTTGCGTTGCTGGTCGTCGTAGTTGGCCTCTCGGGTGGCGGCCGCGGCCGCCCGCACCTCCGGTCGATGCAGCCATCGACTCGGGTGTTGGTCGTGCGCCAGCTCGCGGTGGCGTTCGCTCAGGCCGTCGGAGCACAGCGGTGTGCCGGGGGCCAGCCCGGCGAGCTCGCGAAGCTCGTCGGCGTAGACCCCGTGCACCAGCACCGTGTGGTTCGCCAAGGAGCGCAACCCACCCCGATCGCACCACGGACAGCGCTGCGCTTCGATGCACTCCCGCAGCAAGGCCTGGTCGACGGACCCATGCTTCACGCCGCATCCCCTCCCGGAATGCAGCCACTCGGAAATCCCTGCGCGAACGCTCCACGCCCCCGACCGCTGGGACGCCGGGGTCAGCTGGGGTAGGAGCGCGGATCAGCAGGCGGGAGGGGCCCGGACGCCCACCGCAGCCAGGCCGAGCAGGCGCGTGGGCATGGCGGTGGGCTGCGAGGGCAGTGGGAGGACGGCAGGCCGGACGGGGAGCTTCCTCCGCAGGAGGATGCGGGCGATTCGTGCAGCCGCACGCACGAACCGTGACAGGAAGGCCCCGAGGAGGGTCGCGACGACGAGCTGAACCCCCAACCCCACCAGGAAGGGAGCCTGCAGGAAAAGGTCAGGGCCCGCTGTCCTGGAGGCGAGGCGCTCGGTCGCCTCCAGCAGGACGAACGCGGGGAGCTGCATCCCGGCCAGGCGGGCCACGAGGTGGCGGAGGCGCGGCTGGCCCAGGTCGGCATCACGTGCGCGGGCTACCGCCCGTGACCCCGTCGCCACGAGGGCCACAAGGCCGAGGGCAGCGGCCACCGCGGCGGCACGGGGCCAGTACCCGTGCCCGGTTTGCTCCAGCAGCCGTTCCCGCTCGTGGGCGTGGGGAACCGCGATCAGGTAGGCCAGCCAGTGGGACAGAACGAGGCCTGCCCCCACGGCACTGGCGACGACGATCCCCCCGAACGGGCGGCCCCTGTGCACCGCACCAGCCTACCGCAATCCTGCTGCGGCAGGCGTCTGGCATCGGCTGTAACTACGGCCAGCCACGTAGCGCTGTTACGGATGCGGGCCTATTCATCCCACGCAGGCAGGAGGGCCATATTGGCCATATTGGGGAGCTGAGGGGCCGACCCGTGTTGGGTCGGGGAAGGGAGGGCACGATGCGACGGCAGGGTCTTCTCGTGGCGGGCACCGTCCTTGTGGCGCTGCTCGCCACCCAGCTCGGTGCCGGCGCGGCAACCAGGGCGGGCGACAGCCAGCGCTTGACGACCCGGATGCTGCGGGCGGCGGCGGGCCTGCGCTCGACCGTCGCCGACCCGGGCGCGAGCAAGCCGGCGGGCCGGCACACGCGCCAGCTCGGGCGGCTGCACATCCCGGGCGGGCTCCACGGTGACGTGTGGGCGCACGGCGACTTCGCCTACGTCGGCACCTGGAGCGGGCCCTGCCCGGGCACCGGCGTGAAGATCGTGGACACCTCCAACCCCGCCAGCCCGCGGCTGGTGGCGACGGCCGGCGGCTACCCGAACACCTCCGCCGAGGACATGGAGGTCATCTCGGTGCGGACGGCGGCGTTCACCGGCGACCTGCTCGCCACCGGCCTGCAGGACTGCGGCCTGGAGGGCCAGGCCCCCGGGCGTACCGGGGTCGACCTGTGGGACGTGACCGACCCACGCCACCCCGCGCACCTTGGGTTCTTCGACACCGGGTCCGGGGGCACGCACGAGGTCTCGCTCACCAGGCAGGTCCGCGGCGGCCAGGAGCGGGTCTTCGCGCTGGCGGCCGTGCCGTTCTCCGAGCTCGCCTCTGGCGGGACGGTCGGCGACTTCCAGCTGCTTGAGGTCACCGACCCGCGCCACCCGGTCCGCACCGACGACTGGGGCGCCGGCAAGGACGGCGGCCTGCCGTTCGGGATCGCCGGCGCCGGCCTGCCGGCCCCGTTCGACTGCACCCCACCGCCGGGGCAGGCGCCGCTGTGCCGCGGCCACTTCGCGGCAGTCTTCGACCACAGCGCCTCGCCCAGCGCCGACGGCATGACCGCCTACCTGGCCTACTGGGACGCCGGCGCGGTCATCCTGGACATCTCCGACCCCGCCGCCGTCCGCCTGGTCGGCCGCACGCCCTACCCGGCCGGCAGCGAGGGCGACACCCACTCGGCGATGCCCAACGCCGCCGGGACGGTGCTGGTCACCACCGACGAGGACTTCAGCCCCGGCGAGACGGTCGCGGCCGGCGAGCCCAAGGAGCCGGGCGACACCTGGGGCTTCGCGCGCATCTGGGGGATCGCCGACCCCACGAGCCCGCGGCACCTGAGCGACTTCGCCACGCCGCACTCGCTGACCAACTCGACCTCGGGGTTCTACTCGGTCCACAACCCGCAGATCCGCGGGACCACGCTGTACCTGAGCTGGTACTCCGACGGGCTGCGCATCGTCGACATTGCCAACCCGAGCCGGCCGCGGGAGGTCGGCTTCTACCGGCCCAAGCCGACGCTCGATCCGACCGGGGTCTTCGCCAGCTTCGGCCCGGCCGGCAGGCACCCGATCCCCTTCGTCTGGGGCGTCTACCCGCTCGGCGGGCGGATCTTCCTCTCCGACATCAACTTCGGCCTGTACGTCGTCGCCCGCACCAAGTAGCGCCGGCGTCCGGGGGGGCCGCCCAGCGGCGGCCCCCCCGCACCCAGAAGGACCACCACGGTTGGCTGGCGGAGGAAACGGACCCTTGGCGGATACATCGCCTCGCGGTAGGTTCCCGAGGCCGACCGACTAGCCCAATCTGACTAGCCCCGCAGGTTGCTCCACCCTTGTTGGCCCACACCGTCGCCGACGACCCCACCCCTTCGACCCCGGGTCCGTCGTGTCAACAGGGAGGTTGGCATGAGGAAGCCATGGTCACTCGCGTTCCTGCTGGCGGTGGCGTTGGTGTCGTGGAACGCCGCGCTGGCCGCAGCCGACCCCACGGAGGGTCCCGACAGCTCCGCGACCAACGGCGTGATCGACAACGCCCGCGAGTCCGACCCGGTCCACACCGACCAGCACGGCGGTCCCGGCGGGCACCTGCCTGCGACCAGCAAGAACGTGGAACTGGTCGGCAAGCTGCGCGTGCACGACGCCGCCGAGGGCATCGTCGCCGACGTCGGCACGCTGCGCGGCTACGCCTATCTGGCGCAGTACTCACCCGGCTGTGCGGCCGACGGCGCCGGCGGCGCGTACGTGGTCGACATCTCCAACCCAGCCAGTCCGAAGGAGGTCGGCTTCATCCCGGCCCACCAGGGCTCCTACGTCGGCGAGGGCGTCCACGCCATCCACGTCGACACGCCCGCGTTCACCGGCGACGTCCTCGCGCTCAACAACGAGATCTGCGCCGACGGCGGCCTGGGCGGGGTGTCGCTGTGGGACGTCACCGACCCGCTGCACCCGACGGCGCTGGCGGAGAACTTCGGGGACGCCACCGACACCGCCGGCAACCCGCGCCCGGTGGTCCAGTACCACAGCGTGTTCGCCTGGCAGCAGGGCGGGCGCGCGTTCGTGGTCGCGTCCGACGACGAGGAGACGCCCTTCTCCGACATCGACATCATCGAGATCACCGACCCGCGGCACCCGGTCGTGGTGTCCGAGACGGGGCTGTTGAAGGACCTCGACCCGGTCGCGATCGGGCCCTACGCCAACGGCACCACCAACTTCAACCACGACATGTGGGTGCAGAAGATCGGCAGTACCTGGACGCTGCTGTCCTCCTACTGGGACGCCGGCTACCTGAAGTTCAACGTCAACGACCCGGCGCACCCGAAGTTGACCGGTGACTTCGACTTCACCGACCCGGATCCGCAGTTCCCCGCGTTCAGCCCGGCGGAAGGCAACGCCCACTACGCGGAGTTCAACCCTGGCGGCCGCTACTTCATCGGCACCGACGAGGACTTCTCGCCGTACCGCACCCTGTTCAAGGTGACCAGTGGTCCCGCCACCGGCACGTACACCGCGGGTGAGTTCGGTTTCGCCAGGCCGATCGCGACACTGCCGGACCAGAAACTCAACGGCCCGACGGTGTACGGCGGGTACGCCTGCAACGACGACGTCGCCTCGATCCCGCCGGCGTCGGTGCTGAGCCCCGGACCGGGCGAGGAGGCCATCCTCGTGGTGCAACGAGGCCCGGTGCAGGACCCCAACCACAACCACGCCGCCTGCCGGTTCGACGAGAAGATCCAGAACGCGGCCAACGCCGGGTACGGCGGGGTGGTCGTGGCCCAGCACCACTCCGGCGCCGGCGGGGGTGCCTTCGCGGACGCGTTCTTCTGCGGCAGCGGCGACCCGCGCCCGATCCCGGCGGTCTGCATCGGCCACCGGGCCTTCCACCTGATGTTCAACCGGACCCCGGACTACACCGTGCCGTACCCCGCCGGTGATCCCGGCGACCTCGAGCCGGACGTCGGCGACGTCGGTCCCAGCGTGGACGCCACGACGGCGTTCGACGGCTGGGGCTACATCCACCTCGTCAACGCCTCCACGATGAAGGACGTGGACACGTTTGCCGTCGCCGAGGCCAAGGATCCCGCGTTCGCCAGCGGGTTCGGTGCCTTGTCGGTGCACGAGGTGACGTTCGACCCGGTGGTCAACCTGGCGTACCTGTCGTGGTACGACGCCGGCTTCCGCGTCGTGGCCTACGGCGCCGGCGGCCTCACCGAGGTCGGCCGGTTCATCGACCAGGGCGGCAACGACTTCTGGGGCGTCCAGATCCACAAGACCGCCGACGGCGAGCGGCTGGTCCTGGCCAGCGACCGCGACAGCGGCCTGTACGTCTTCCGCTACACCGGCCCAAGACCGTAACCGCGCCTCCGCCACACCCGTGGGGGGAAGGGCCGTTCCTACGTCCCGGAAGGCCCTTCCCCCCGCTACCAGTAGCCGTCAACCGCCAGGGCCAGCGCCCGCCAGGAGGGACCCCGCGACGGAAGGTCCCTCTGGCAGGAAGCGGCCCGGGCGGGCCTCCGGTCAGCCGATCGTGAACTCCAGGGTCTGGGGGTTGAGGTGGTCAAGGACGCGGGCACCCGCCAGGCGCGGGTCGCTGACGCGGAAGACGTTGAGGCCCTTGGTGATCTCCGACTCGAAGGTGAAGTTGTTGTACCAGTAGGAGGACCAGGCGCCGCCGAGCTGGGTCGGCACCAGCGGCGGCGGGTCCGACCAGGCGACCGTGACCGGGTTGGCCGGGTCGGTGAAGTCGGTCACCCAGGTCCCGGCCTGGTAGTTGCCGCTGACCGCGACGTAGCGGCCGCTGCGCAGCGGCACGACGTTGTAGTTGTGGATGGTGCAGTTCTCCGCCGCGCTCTGCGGACGGGGCAGCGTCCACTGGCCAAGCTTGGCCCCGGTGGCCGCGTCGTAGAAGAACATGCTCTTGGTGACCGGCGGGTCGGTGGCCTCGCACTCCGGCGCCGCGCCGCCGCCCGGCTCCCAGCCCAGGACGATGACCCTGCCATCCCAGGTCAGCGAGGCGGAGTGCCAGCGGCCCCGGTGGCCGTCGACGCCGGGCTCCTGGATGGTGTAGAGGAACTGCGGGTCCTCGATCGACCCGCCCCGCGGCGCCCCGATGCTGAACACGTTGGTGGTGTCGGCGCTGGCGCACACGGCCAGGTTGGCGCTGCCGCGGATGACGCCGGCGTCGTGGCAGCCGGTACGGACGGTCGGGTCGGCCGGCCCGGCGAGCGGCTCGCGGTGGATGAGGCTGGCGCCCGCCGGGTTGTCGAGCGGTACCGCGATGACGTCCATGAAGTCGCCGACGGGGTCGTCGTTCACCTGGGTGCCGTCCACGCAGCCCGAGCTGCTGGAGTTGTTGCTGTAGACGATCAGCCGGTTGTTGGAGGTGCCGGCCACCGTCAGCGTGTGGGAGCCGCACGGCAGCGCGAGCGACCCGACCAGCTTGGGGTCGGCGGGGTTGCTGATGTCGAAGACGTGCACGCCCTCGAAGCCGGCGGGCACGGTCTGCCCGTCGCAGTCCCTGGGGGTGGCTCGCTTGGTGTTCCACGAGCGGACCAGGAGGTTCTGCCAGACCGCGATGTCGCCCTGGTCGCCGTTGCAGTGCGTCCAGGAAACGAGGCGCGGGTCGCCCGGCTCGGTGACGTCGACGATGCGGAAGCCGTCGTAGTTGCCGTTGAAGGCCAGGTTGCCCCAGAAGGCGATGTCGGAGTTGACGGTGCGCTGGCCGTCCGGGACCAGGAACGAGCCGGGCTGGGGGCTGTGGCCCAGCGCTTGGATGTTCTGGGTGTGCGGCCGGGTCTTGTGGTCTGCCGACGCGGGGACCGCGATGCCCACCACCAGGGCAAGGGCCCCGGCGAGCACCGTCCATCGGGTACGAGATCGCACGCCACCACCTCCGTGTGGGTCCAACGACCAAGAGCCGTGCGCGCGGACGCCGGGCGGGCCACGCGCACGCCCACGCCGGGCAGGCCCGGCGACCAGGAAGGTGCGGGAGCAGGTGCGACGCCAAACGCCGGGGGACGAGTCGAGCATCAGCATCCTCCGAGGCCCCGCAAGCGAAGCCGCTCGCCCCCGTCCGCTCGGCAGCCTACCCACCTCTGGCATGCGGCACACAACCGACAAGCAGCCCATCACATGGTCGCAGGGAGGCGCAATGAAGCAGAGAATCCTTGCCGGGCTGGCCCTGGTCGCACTGGTCCTGGCCATGCCGGCCGTCGCCCATGGTGGCGTTGGCGTCGGACCGGGCGGCGGGACGCCGGGCACCTCGTCCAACTTCGAGCTCGTGGGCGCCAACCCCCTTGCCGGCCGCGGCATGAACGCCGCGCTCGCCGCCTACGGCCGCTACCTCTACGTCGGCAACCGCACCGACGGCTCCAGCCGGTGCGGCGTCGGCGATCCGCGTGGCGACGTGGACCCCGACTCGTGCCCGCACCCGCACCCCGGGGTCCAGGTGGTGGACGTTGCCGATCCGGCCCACCCGACGGTCGTCGGTGAGTTCGGCGAGGAGTTCGCCACCGGGGCCAACCAGGGTCAGACCTCGCGGGAGCTGCGCGTGTGGCCCGAGCAGAAGCTGCTGATGGTGATGTACTTCCGCTGCAACGCGGTGATCCACGCCTGCCCGCCGAGCGCGGACACCTTCCGGATCCGCTTCTTCGACCTGGCCGACCCAGTGCACCCGAGCCTGCTGTCGACCTACGTCCCCTCGCGCAAGCCGCACGAGATGTACCTGTGGCTCGACCCGAAGAACCCCGCGCGGGCGCTGCTGTGGCTGTCGACGCCGACCTCCTCGGTCAACCCCGCGACCGCGAACCTGGTCATCACGGACATCAGCCGGGCGCGCGAGGGCGTGTTCACCGAGATCGCCAAGGGGAACTGGAACCAGTTCTTCCCCGGCGCCGAGGTCGCCGCCAACTACGACTTCGACCTGGCGCTGCACTCGATGACGCCGTCGGCCGATGGCAAGCGGACCTACCTGGCCTACCTGCGCGGCGGCTTCGGCGTGCTGGACACCAGCAAGGTCGCCGAGAACACGATCCCGGCCGGGACGGTGGAGTCGCTCGACGACGACCTGCTGACGCCGGTGCCGTTCCCGACCTGGGGGACCGGGCCGCACTGCGAGGGCCACACGCCGGCCGGTTGCGCGGAGAGCCACTCCGCGGTACCGCTGCCCGGCCGCCCGTTCGCCATCACCATCGACGAGGTCTACGGGACGTTCACGGTGCCGTCGTTCGGCTGGCCGTGGGGCTGGGTGCGGACCTGGAACGTCGCCCAGCCGCGCACGCCACACCTGCTCGACGAGTACAAGATCCTGCAGAACACCGCCGCCTACACGCCCGCGCCGGGCGAGAACGAGTTCAACTCCTACTCCTCCCACAACCCGACGCCGACGCGGAACCTCGTCCTGGACGCGTGGCACTCCGGCGGCCTGCAGGCGATCGACGTCTCCGACCCCGGGCTGCCGACCCAGGCCGGCTGGTTCTCACCGGCACCGCTGCCGGCCGTCGCCAACGAGGACCCGGCCCTGTCACGCGGGCCGAACAAGGTGGTGATGTGGAGCTTCCCGATCATCAGCCGCGGCCTGGTCTACGTGGTCGACATCCGCAACGGCCTGTACGTGCTGCGCTACACCGGGCCCCGCGCCAAGGAGGTCAACCAGATCCGCTTCCTCGAGGGCAACTCCAACCTCGGCGACGCGGTCCGCCTCGCAACCAGCGCGGGATGACCACCGTCACGGGCAGGAACCCGCCGCCGCAACCCGCGAAGGGGGCCTCATGACCAGAGCCTCACGCTCCGTCGTACTTCTGTTTGTCCTGCTCGCCACCCTCTTCGGCGCCCGGTCGGCGCTGGCCGACCCGGTGGCGCCGACCCAGCCGAGGCCGGCTGTGGGACCGGACCAGCACAGCCAGAACATGAAGCTCCTGGCGTCGGTGCCAAGGACGGGCACCACCAACTCCGACCTCGCCTTCTGGGGGAACCTGGCCTACCACGGCAACTACAACGGCTTCCGCGTGATCGACGTCGCCGACCCGGAGCACCCGAGCCTGCTCGCCGACGTGGACTGCGGCTCCGGTCAGGGCGACGTCACGGTCTGGCGCAACGTCCTGGTCCGCTCGGTCGACTACCCGATGACCGAGCGCTCCTGCGCCGGGGAGCGGTCGCCCGACCCGACGATCCCGGGGCAGTTCGAAGGCGTCCAGGTCTTCGACGTCTCCAACCCGCGCAGCCCGCAGCTGGTGAAGCTGGTGGACACCGACTGTGGCTCGCACACCAACACCCTCATCCCCGACCCGGCCCACGGGCGGGTCCTGATCTACGTCCTGTCCTACTTCCTGCTCCCCGGACCGACCTGCGGCGACGGCCGCGAGGACAACCCCCTGCACGCCAAGTTCTCCATCGTGAGCGTGCCCCTGACGCACCCGCAGGACGCCGCGGTGGTGGCCACGCCCGCGATCGACGCCGAGCCGTTCGCGCTCGACGGGCTCGGCCCGACGATCGGCTGCCACGACGTGGGCGTGTTCATGCCGCTCCACCTCGCCGCGGTCGCCTGCCTCAGCGAGGCCCAGCTGTGGGACATCTCCGACCCGCTCCACCCGAAGACGCTCGCGCGCATCCAGGAGCCCGACCCGGGCTTCGAGATCTGGCACTCCGCCACCTGGACCTGGGACGGCAGGTACGTCGTCTTCGGCGACGAGTCCGAGTCCGGCTCCTGCCACGGCGACCAGTCCGAGATGGACGGGCGCGTCTGGTTCTACCGCGCCAGTGACCTGAAGCGCGGCGTGACGGACCCGGTCGGCTCGTTCCTGATCCCGCGCGACCAGGGCGACCAGTACTGCTCGGCGCACATGTTCAACGTCGTCCCCGTCAAGGGCCGCTACCTGCTGACCTCATCCTGGTACGGCGGCGGCGTGGACGTGGTCGACTTCACCGACCCGGCGCACGCCCGCGAGGTCGCCTACTACGACGTCGAGTCACCGAACCAGGGCTCGTTCTGGGCGGCCTACTGGTACAACGGCTTCATCTACGGCAGCGACATCCCCAACGGGTTCGACTCCTTCCTGTTCAGCGGGCCGCAGCGCGCCGGGGCCCAGCGGCTCGGCCACCTCAACCCCCAGACCCAGGAATTCACCCTCGGCACGCACTGACCGGTCGCGCCGCCGGAAGGGCGACACGGTTGGCAACGGGGCCGGCACCCAGCCGGCCCCGCCGCCTGGTCGGGTCCGCCCCCTCCACCGCGCATCGCAATAAGGACGAGCTGGCTGGCGCTGTGGGCATGCCCAGCGTTCCCTGAGGGTTTCCCGCAGGCAACCGCCAGGTTGGGGCCCTACAGTTGGCGGCGTGCGCGATCCGTCGGTGCTGGTGGTCGAGGACGAGGAGAACGTCCGCTACATCGCCGCGGCCGCCCTGCGGCTGGCCGGGTTCGCCGTGAGCGAGCTGGCGAACGGGCGGGATGCGCTTCGCAACCTTGCCGGTGCCGGCGCAGCCTGTGACCTGGTCGTGCTGGACGTGATGCTGCCCGACGTGGACGGCTTCGAGGTCTGCCGGCGGCTCCGGGCGGCCGGCAACCAGGTCCCGATCGTGTTCCTGACCGCCCGCGACGCGGTCGAGGACCGGCTGCGCGGCCTGACCATCGGCGGCGACGACTACCTCGCCAAGCCCTTCAGCGTGGAGGAGCTGGTCGCCCGTGTCAGGGTGATCCTCCGCCGCGCGGGCTGGGGCGCCGGCCCGCAGCTCCTCGCGGCCGGAGCCGTCGAGCTCGACGACGACGCGCACGTCGTGCGGGTCGAGGGCACCGAGGTCGGCCTCTCGCCGACCGAGTACCGCCTGCTGCGGTTGCTGCTGCGCAACCAGGGCCGGGTCCTGACCCGCGCCCAGATCCTCGACCACGTGTGGGACTACGACTTCGACGGCGAGTCGACGGTCGTGGAGACCTTCATCTCCTCGTTGCGCAAGAAGGTCGACCCCAGCGGCCGGCTGATCAAGACCGTCCGGGGCGTCGGCTACCGCCTGGAAGGTGGCCGGTGAAGCTTCGCACCAGCCTCATCATGACGGCAGGCTTCGTGCTCGTCGTCTTCACGGTCGCGTCCACGCTGCTGCCGGACGATCTCCGCGCCGCCGACTTCGGTCACCTCAGCCCCGAGCTTGCGGCGGCCATCCTCGTCGGGCGCCTGGTCGTGCTTGCGGCGGTGATCGCCGCGGGATGGTGGGTGCTGCGCCCCCTCGCCGAGGTCACCCGCATCGCCGACGCCATCGTCGCCGGTGACCGCTCCCGCCGCGTGGCGGTCAGTGTCCCGGGGACCGAGGCCGCGCACCTGGCGCAGGCGCTGAACCTGATGCTCGACCAGCAGCAGGCGACCGAGGACCACCTGCGCCGCTTCATCGCCGACGCCTCCCACGAGCTGCGCACGCCGGTGGCCGCGATCGCCGGATTCGCCGACCTCTACCCCCAAGGCGCCATCGGGGCCGAGCAGCTCGACGACGTGATGCGCCGCATCGGCCAGGAGGCATCACGGATGCGGCGCCTGGTCGAGGATATGCTGCTGCTCGCCCGGCTCGACGAAGGCCGCCCGCTCGATCGTGCGCCCGTTGACGTCGCCTCGCTCATCGCCGACGCCGTCCTGGACGCGTCCGTCAGCCACCCCTCGCGCCCGCTGCGGGTCGTCGGTGACGCCAACCCCACGGTCGTCGGGGACGAGGCTCGGCTCCGGCAGGTGCTGGCCATCCTGGTGACCAACGCCCTCACCCACACCAACGGGGAGGTGACGATCGCGCTCGAGGCCGCCGGCGATCAGACCGTGATCGAGGTGAGCGACGAGGGGCCAGGGCTCGAGCCCGAGGCCTTGGCTCACGCCTTCGACAGGTTCTGGCGGGGCGACGCCGCGCGCGAGCGGGGAGGCGCCGGGCTCGGCCTCCCGATCGCCGGGGGGATCGTCGAGGCCCACGGCGGCACGATCACGCTCACCAGCTCGCCCTCCACGGGGACCCAGGTCCGCGTCGTGCTCCCAACCGCTGAGGGACCGCGGACGGCCGTGGGTGGTCGGGGTCGGCCCGTTCGCGGGCGTTGATCCGCAACAAACCCGCAAGCCGCCCACACGCTCCTGACAGCTTCGCGTGCTGGAATCGGGGCGTGGACGAAATGAACTCCAGAGCCGCGCACGGGTCCGTGACGACCTGCGAGCACCCGCTATGGCTCCCTCTGCCGCAGCGCAGGTCGGCGACCGCTGCCCGGCCTCGCCCTCCGGCTCTCCACGATGAGGGGTGGCCTGCCGAAGCCACTCCGGAAGGAGCGCCATCGTCGCTCTTGCAGGCCTGACAGCCACGCAGAACACCAAAGGGGGACATGAGCATGGCCGTTTGGGCCACGTCCATCACCAAGGACGCCGAAACCTCAGAGCCGGGCCGGGAATCGACCACCGGCGCACCGCACTGGGTGAAAGCGTTTTGATCATCGGCGCCCTCGTGCTGGTTCTGCTGTTTGCTATCGAGCACCTTGTCTTCGAGCGCCTCCCCGGAGGTGACATGGGCCATACGGGCAAGCACTCGGCGCCAGCCAAGCCACGCTCGTCCTGACTGTGCTGCAACCTCGCCCAGCCCCTCCTTCCAGCATGGGTGCGGCTCCATCTCAGGGACCTGCTGATCAGGCTGCACGGGCGGGGGGATGCTGGTAGCGGGCCTGATGGACGCGTCGGTGTTCCTGGGCGCGGTGGAAGGCCCAGTAGGCGGGGAAGTCGCCGTTGGTGCACAGGGCGCGCAGCTTGAGGACGGCCTCGGCGCCTTGGAGGCCCCAGCGGGCGCCGGTGATGTCGAGCCGGTCGCCGGGCAGGTGCCGGCAGGCGCCTTCGATCACGCCGGTGGCGATCGGCCAGCCGGCCGCCATTGCGGTGTCGTAGCCGAGGAACTGCCTCTTGGCGGTGAGGTAGCCGATGCAGGTGTCGATGCCGCCGCGCTGCTGGGCAGTGAGCTCGGCATCGCTGGCCTGCTGGCCGAGCGCGGTGATGACGGCGTCGACGTCGCCGGCCAGGATGCGTACGGCGTGGGTGGCGACCCAGGGTTCGGCGGCCGGGTCGCCGTCTTGGTAGAAGCACCAGGCCGCCTTCCAGCGGTACTCGAGGACGTGGATGAGGTCGACCAGGATGTGGACCGGCACCTTGCGGCGTGCCGCCTCCGCGCGGAGCAGGTCGAGCTGGTGGCGGGCGCCATCGACCAGCACGACCCAGGTGCGGCGACAGGTCGGGTCCCGCTGCTCGGCTTGGTCGAACACGCTCGCGATGACCTGCTCGCTGGTGGTGGCGACCGAGCCGGTCAGCCACTTGGCGGTGGCGACCGGGCCCGTGCGGCGCGGCCGACCACCAGCACCGTCATCGGCGTGGAGGGTGATGGCCGGGGTGAGGACATCGTGGGGTCGGCGGGGGGCGGGGTCGGCGTCGTAGACGACCCCCAGGGTCGCCATCCGCTTGCGGCCCTGCTTCTCGCCGCTGGCCAGCCGGGTCCGGTAGGTGCCAGCACCCTTGATGGCGGCGGCCTTGCGGGTCTCGTCCCGCAGCGCCTCGGGCCGCATGACCACGCCCTTGCCGTCCACGCTACACACCAGCAGCGTCTGGTCGGTGGCCGGCTGCGGCGCGACCGCCTGGTAGAAGGCGTCGATGTCGGCGGCGGCCGCCACGGTGAGCTGCTCGACCTGCCGTTTCCCGGCCACGTTGCCGCACGCTGGGTGATCGCGGTATGGGCGCTGTCGAAGGAGCCGCGCACCGCCTCGACCGCAGCCTTGCGCTGCAACCCGTGCGAGTGCAGCCGCTCGGGGAGGTTCAGGTGCGCGTCGGCGGGATACAGGTTGCGGGCGCCGTCGGCGCGCCAGGCGCAGCGGGTCACCCGCACCGTGCCGAACACCGTCGCCAGGTGGCGGGTGTGGCCCGGCTCGACGTTGCGGTGGACGATGCCGCCGGCGTCGATGACCGGGCTGATGCGGCCCTGGGCGACGGCGTGCCGCTCCC
>WNGB01005968.1_pt1 | contig 24143 bp, 24 predicted proteins | sample 5400681 | NCBI WGS metagenome assembly WNGB01 (sample SAMN13153367, study PRJNA577476) | soil metagenome | isolation source: 115 cm soil or saprolite under grassland replicate 2 | place: USA:California | collected 2016-06-15
GCTAACGAGCGGCCGGCTGCGTCAGCACGAGCTTGGTGACGAGCTCCGCGCCCTCGGTATCGATCACGAGGACGGATTTGGTGCCCAGCTTCGGATTCGCGCGTGGGTCGGCGGCTGGATCCAGACGCGCTTGAGCACGAACGACACGCGAACGAGATCCGGCACGTTCGTCGTGACACCGGCCGGCAGGACGCTCGCGGAAATGCGCAGGGCAGGGACGGCCTTGGAGTCCGTCGTCTTGATGTGAGTGCCGGCGGTGTTGACGACGAACCCGATGAACGCGACCGAGCCGTCGCGAAGGCGCAACCGCTGCTGCGGGAAGCCGATCTCGAGGAAGCCCCTTTGCCTTCCTGGGCGACGAGACCCTTGACCTCGCCGTCCCAGGTCACGCGCTGGCTGCCGAAGCGCGCGGCGAGCGTCAGTTGTTCAGGCCCTGCGACTGCGCGGCCCCCTGGAGCTCCGCCACAAAGGCGTCGCCGGGAACGCCGGGCATCGCCACGCCGGGGGGCAGCATGTCGAGCACTCGGACCTCGCGCGCGACGTTCGCGCCTTTCGCGTCGTCGTACGTGACCGTGACCTCGCGGCGCACGACGATGGCGCCCATCGTCGCCGGACGTTCGAACTCGAAGACTCGCGTCTCCGGCGTCAAGGTGAACCGGATCTGCATGCCCTTCCGCTGACCCGGAGATCCGTCGGTGGCCAGCACGATCACGAGCTCTCTGGCCGAGACGGCGGCCACGTAGCCGACGACGAGCTTCGCGTTCGTGTCGTCGCGGGCCGCGGCCGCGCCCGGGGGCAGCGACATCACGGTGGCCGTGAGGATGACCCTCATGGTGCGGGCCTCACCGAACAGTATATCCAGGCTCGTTCGCCCCGCCCGGGCACGTGGGCCGCCACGACGGCCGGCAGTTCGGTATAGTGCAGATGACGAATGCGGAGATTGAACGCGCTCATGAGATGGGCGTCCGCGGCCGTGCTCGCGACGGCGATGTCCGTCGCCTCTCCGGACCCGGGGCACGCCGCGGCGATCAAGGGTACGGTCCAGTACGTCGGGGCGCCCGTCGAGACCAAGAAGCTCTCCGTCACCGTCGACCAGTTCGTGTGCGGCAAGGACAAGGACGCCGAGGAGCTCGTGCTCTCTCCGCAGCGCGGGATCCGCAACGCCGTGGTCTCGCTGGCGTCCCCGCCGCCGGGCGCGCGGTGGGAGGTCTCCACGGCGCCGGTGTTCCTGGATCAGCGGCAATGCACGTTCGCGCCGCGGGTCATCCTGGTGCCGGCCGGCGGCACGGTGGAGTTCCTCAACAGCGATCGGCTGCTGCACAACATCCACAGCACCAGCAAGGGCAATCCCGTCTTCAACCGCACCCAGCCGAAGGGCCGGACCATTCCGATCGCCTTCGCCAAGCCCGAGATCGTGCGCATCGGCTGCGATCTGCACAGCTGGATGCGCGCGTGGATCGTGGTGATGGAGCACCCCTTCCACGCCGTCACCGGCGGCGACGGGGACTTCGCGCTGCCCAATCTCCCGCCGGGCAAGTACACGCTCAGCGCCTGGCAGGAGACCCTGGGGACCGTCACCAAGGACGTCACGGTGGGCGACGGCGACGTCACCGTGACCATCGAGATGCGCCGGCGCTGACGCGCCGTCAGTCCTCGGGCGCCAGCTTCCGGATCAGCTCCAGCAGCTGTCGCGGGCTGTACGGCTTCGCCAGGTACCCGGACGCGCCGGCCTCGAGCGCTTTCCGATCGTCGCCGCTCAGCGCGAACGACGTCACGACGATGATGGGGATGCGCTCCGTCCGCGGGTCCTGGCGGAGCCGCTGGGTGGCGTCGAGTCCCGAGAGCCGAGGAAGCTGGATGTCCATGAGGATCAGGTCGGGCTGTGCCTCGAGCGCGGTGGCGACGCCTTGCTCGCCATCGGTGGCCTCGAGCAGCCGGTAGCTGGTCGCCATGAGGAGCTGGCGGACGATCTTCCGGTTGAACTCGTTGTCCTCGACGTAGAGGACCGTCTTGCCGCTCATGCGACCCTCGCCTCGCCCACGCGCAGCGGCACCTCGAAGAAGAACGTCGATCCCTGGCCCGGCTCGCTCTCCGCCCAGATGCGCCCCCCGTGCAGCTCGACGAACTTCTTGGTGATGGACAGCCCCAGCCCGGTGCCCCCGTACTCGCGGGCGATGGTGGCGTCGACCTGCCGGAACTCCGCGAAGACGTTCTCGAGCTGGTCCTTGGGGATGCCGATGCCGGTGTCGGTCACGCGATAGCGCAACGTCTCGCCATCGAGCGACGCGGCGATCTCCACGCGCCCGTGCTTGGTGAACTTGATCGCGTTGCCGGCCAGGTTCAGCAGGCACTGGGTGATGCGCTTGCCGTCGCCGTGGGCCACGGGCAGGTCCGGCGGCACCGACACGACGAAGTCCAGGCCCTTCTCGGCGGCGAGCGAGCGCAGCGACGCGCGGACCGTCTCCAGCACGTCGGCCACCACGTAGTCCGCCGCCGCCAGCTCCATCCGCCCCGCCTCGATCTTGGACAGGTCGAGGACGTCGTTGATCAGGCGCAGCAGGTGGCGGGCGTTCGTCTGGACGTCGACGAGGGGATCGCGCAGCGCCGCGGGTACCTCGCCATACAGGTTGTCGAGCATCAGCTCCGTGAAGCCCAGGATGGCGTTGAGCGGCGTGCGGAGCTCGTGGCTCATGCTGGCGAGGAACTCGGACTTGGCGTGGCTGGCCTGGGCCAGGCGCGCGTTGAGGCTCTGGAGCTCGGCGGCGGCCCGGCGCTGATCCCCGTCGAGCCGCTGGAGCTCACGGCTCATGCGGTTCATGTTCTCCGCGAGCTCGCCGAACTCGTCGCGGTTGGCGACGCGCACCGTGACGCCGAAATTGCCGGCGGCCACCTGCGCAAGGAAGCCGTGGGCCTCCTGGACGGGAATGATGAACGACCACGAGATCACGAAGCCGAAGAGGAGGGCCACCACGATGACGAGCGCCGCGAAGCCTCCCATCAGCACGAGCGAGCGCCGGTTGGCGGCGGCCACCCCCGCCCGCAAGCCGTCCATGCGCGCCTGCTCCAGCATCACGACCTGGCGTACGAGGCCCTCGATCTTGCGATAGAGCGGGTCCTCGCGGGTCATCAACGCCTCCATGGCGTCGGCGACCTTGCCCTCGCGGATGAGGTTGGCGATGTCGGCGACGACGCCCATCGCGTCCTCCTGCGCGGCCCGGATCTGCTGGATCAGCGTGCGCTCGTCGGGCGGTGCCGCGCCCTCGATGCGGGCGAGCGTGTCGTTGAAGCGGTTGTTCTCGCGCAGGATGCGCGCGATCGCCGCCTCGTCCTTGACCACGAGGGCCATCGTGGTGAAGTGCATCTGGAGGGCGAGCGCATGCTCGATCTGCTGCGACCACTGCACGCGCTCATGCGCCTCGTCGAGCGACCGGCTCTGGCGGCCCATGGCCGCGAGCATCTGCACGCTGGTGGCGCCCACGGCGATGATCAGCAGCGCGATGAGCAGGAACGCGAAGAGGAGCTTGGCGCGGACGGGCGCCCGGATTCCCGCGACCCAGCGGACGAGCCGCCCGAGCGGCGAGCGCGCGAGCAGAAACGCATCGAGCCGCGCCCCCATTCGTTGCGTGGAACCGACGTCAGTCGCCATCGCCCTGGCCGAGAATAGCACGCGGGTCGCGATAGCCGGTTCGAGCGCGGGCTTCGCGCACCCTCCGAGCTACCGGATTCCCGCGCGCATGAAGCTCTGGACGAACTGGCGCTGGAAGAGCAAGAAGCCGACGAGCAGCGGCGCCGACGTCATGAGGGTGGCGGCGGTGATGATGGACCAGTCCACGCCCTGGTCCGTGGACGAGAAGATCTGCAGACCGACGGTCAGCGGCCGCGAGGTGACCGAGTTGGTGGCGATGAGGGGCCAGAGAAAATTGTTCCAGTGGTAGCTGATGGACACCAGCGCATAGGCGACGTAGACCGGCCGCGCCAGCGGGACGTAGACCTTCCACAGCGTTTCCAGGATCCCGGCGCCCTCCACCCGCGCGGCCTCGTCCAGCTCGCGGGGGACGGTCTTGAAGGTCTGGCGCAGCAGGAAGATGCCGAACGCGGAGGCCATGTACGGCAGCCCGATGGCGGCGATGGTGTCGAGGAGGCCGAGCCGGCTCATCGTGCGGTAGTTCTCCACGATCAGCACGTCGGGCATGATCATGAGCTGCATGAGCACGAGGAGAAAGACGAGATCGCGTCCCGGGAACGCGAAGCGGGCGAAGGCGTACGCGGCGAGCGTGCACAGGACGAGCTGGACGGCCAGGATGACGGTCACGAGCAAGAACGTGTTCAGGAAGTAGCGCGCGAAGGGCGCCGCGTTCCACGCCTCCACGAAATTGGCGAGCGTGAGCGGCGCCGTCGGGACGAACCGCGCGGAGTATTCGCGCGGATGGAACGCCGTCCAGATCGCATACCCGAGGGGCAAGATCCACAGGACGCCCAGCAGCCACGCTCCCAGCGTCTCGAGCGCCCGGCTCACTGGTAGTGGATCCGGCGCTCGAGGAAGAGGAACTGGCCGACGGCCGCCGCGGCCAGGATCACGAGGAGGACCATCGTGAGCGCCGCCGCGTAGCCGGTGTCCCAGAACTTGAACCCCACGTCGTAGATGTAATAGAGGAGGAGCGCGCTGGCGTTGTCGGGGCCGCCCTTGGTCATCACCACGATGTGGTCCACGAGGCGGAACGAGTTGATCACGGCGTTGACGAGCACGAAGAGCGTCGTCGGCATGAGCAGGGGAAAGGTGATCCGCCGGAAGAAGTACCAGCGGGAGGCACCCTCGAGCGCGGAGGCCTCGGCGAGCTGGGGCGCGATGCCCTGCAGCGCGGCCAGGTAGAAGATCATGAAGAATCCGGCCTCCTTCCACACCGTGACGACGATGAGGCACCCGAGCACGGTGTCGCGGCTGCCCAGCCAGTTGTGACTGGGCAGCCCGAAGAGCCCGGCCAGCTGGTCGACGAGCCCGTAGCCCGGCGTGTAGAAGAAGAGCCAGATGTTGGCGACGGCGATCATCGGCAGCACCGTCGGCGTGAAGTACGACATCCTCAAGAAGGCGCGGCCCCGGAGCTTGCCGTTGACCCAGATGGCCATGAGCAGGGCCAGCGCGATCGACGTGGGAATCGTTCCCAGCGCGAAGACGGCGTTGTTCCGGAGCGTCTGCCAGAACACCGGGTCCGCGACCATCGCCTGATAGTTGTCGAGCCCGACCCACGTGGCCGGCCGCACGCCCCTCGGTGTCGACCAGAAGCTCTGGATCAGCGTCGCCACGGCCGGATAGTGCGTGAACGCAACGAGCAGGACGACGGCCGGCGAGAGCAGTAACCAGCCGTGGACCATTGTAGATGGGGGGGTGCGAGGCACACCCCCCCAAGCCCCCCGACTCACGCGTCCGATCGAGCCCGAGGCTCGATCGCGTCAGCGGACCATCGTTCGCACATGGCGCTTGCGATTCAGCGCCGGTGTTGCCGCAGGATGCGGTCGGCCTCGGTTTGGGCGTCCTTCATGGCCTGGGCCGGCGTCTTGGCGCCGGTCAGCGCGGCCTGGAGGCCGTCGTTCAGCGCCTTGGTCACGCGCTGGTTCTCGTGCGTCGACAGCTCCGCGACCGCGTGAGGCAGCTGGTCGCGCGCGACCGCCGCCGCCGGAAACCCCGCCACGTACTTTTTCATCGCCGGCGTCTCCCAGGCGTCGGCGCGCACGGCCACGTAGCCGGTGTCGATGCCCCACTGGGCGGCGCGTTCGGGGGAGGTGATCCACTTGACGAACTTCAGCACGGCCGCCTGCTGGGCCGCCGTGGTCTTCTTGAAGAGATAGAAGTTCCCGCCGCCCGTCGGCGAGCCGCGGCGCTTGCCGGCCGGCAGCATGGCCACGCCGAAGTCGAACTTCGCATTGTTCCGCACGTTGGTGAGGTTGCCGGTCGTCGTCCACATCATCGCCGTCTTGCGCTCGAAGAAGTCCTTGGGCGTGGTGCCCCATTCGATCACGCCCGGCGCCATGACCTTGTGCTTCTGCCCCAGATCGACCCAGTACTGGAGCGCTTCGACCACCGCCGGCTTGTCGAAGTAGGTCTGGGTGCCGGCCTCGTTCATGAGCAGCACGTCGTTCTGCGTCGTGAAGCCCTGGAAGAGCCAGTAGGGGAAGCCCGAGGACGGGACCTGGATGCCCCACTGGGTCACGTTGCCGCCGGCGTCCCGCTTGGTCAGCTTCTTGGCGAGCTCGACCTGTTCGGTCCAGTTCGCGGGCGGCTTGCCGGGGTCGAGACCGGCCTCCTTGAAGGCCTCCTTGTTCCAGTAGAGCACGATGGTGGACCGCTGGAACGGGATGCCCCAGGTCTTGCCGCCGGTGCGGCTGTTGAGCATGAAGGCGGGGAAGAAGCTCGCCACCCAGGCCTTGTCGTCGGCGGTCTTGATGAAGTCCTCGAAGGGGATGACGGCGTCCTCGTCGATCAGCGTGAACATGTCGGTCGACAGCAGGATCGCCGTCTGCGGCGGCTCGCCGCTCTTGGCCGCGGTCAGCGCCTTGACGATCGTCTCCTGGTAGGTGCCCGCGTAGATCGGCTTGACGCGAATCCCGGGGTTGTCCTTCATGAAGTCGGCGGCGAGGCCGTCGATGATCTTCGTCACCGGCCCGCCGACGGCCACCGGATAGTAGAAGGTGATGTCGACCGTCTGCGCGGCGGCGGGGAGGGCTCCCAGCGCCAGGCAGACGGCGAGCACGAGGATGGCCGCGCGGGTCGTCGTCAAGAATCTCATGAGGTCTTCTCTCCTCTCACGGTGTGCAGCGGGTCCCGCTGGTGGCGTCGAACAGATGCGCGGCGTCGGCGGGCCACGTGACGGTGACGCGGGCGCCTTCGGGCAGATCGACGCGGCCGGGGGCGCGCACGGCGAGCGTCTGCGGACCGACGGCACAGCTCACGATCGAATCCGCGCCGAGGTACTCGACGGCGCCGACGCGCGCGGCCAGCCCGGGGCCACTGGTCAGCGTGATGGCCTCGGGGCGGATGCCGAGCCGCAGCCCTTCGCCCTTGCCGGCGCCGAGCCGTGGTCCGTCGGTGCCTCGCGCGACGGGACCATCGGGCCCGTCGGCCAGGTCGAGGATGTTCATGGGCGGCGTGCCGATGAAGCGCGCGGCGAAGACGGTGGCGGGACGCGCGTACAGCTCGGCGGGCGTGGCGTCCTGCTCGATGCGGCCGTCGCGGAGCAGGATCACCTGATCGGCCATCGTCATGGCCTCCGTCTGGTCGTGGGTCACGTACACCATGGTGATCCCGAGCTTCTGCTGCAGGCCGCGGATCTCTCGGCGCATCTCGTGACGGAGCTGGGCGTCGAGATTGGACAGCGGCTCGTCCATCAGACACACGGGCTTCTCGGCGATGATCGCGCGTCCGAGCGCCACGCGCTGCTGCTGGCCGCCCGACAGCTGCGACGGCTTGCGATCGAGGAGCCGCTCGAGCCCGAGGAGCTCGGCGACGCGCGCCAGGCGACGCCGGCGCTCGGCGGCGGGTACCCGACGGACGCGCAGGCCGAACACGATGTTCTCGGCCACGGTGAGGTGCGGGAACAGGGCATACGACTGGAACACCATGGCGATCTGCCGCCGCGCGGGGGGCCGATCGGTGACGTCTTCGTCCCCGATGTGAATGCGGCCGGCGCTCACGCTCTCGAGCCCCGCGATCAGCCGCAGCGTCGTCGACTTGCCGCATCCCGATGGCCCGAGCAGCACCAGCAGCTTGCCCACCGGCGCCTCGAAGCTCACGTCGTCGACCGCCCGCGTCGTCCCCCAGAGCTTGCTGACCTGCCGCACGGAAATGGCTGACACGTTAGACTCGGAGGGGGGCTTCGCCCCCTGGATTTGCGATCATTTCACCCCAGGACCGGATGGCGTCTGTAGGGCGGGGGCTTGTCCCCCGCCGTTGGTGCTCATCGTGCAGCCCACGTGGCCCACGCGAGGGCGAGCCAGCCCAGGATGAAGGCGAGGCCGCCGAACGGCGTGATGATGCCGAGGGCACGGACGCCGGTCACCGCCAGCAGATACAGACTGCCCGAGAAGAGCACCGTTCCCGCGACGAAGAGCCAGCCCGCCGCGCTCGTCGCCGCGCCGGGCCAGCGAGCGGCCGCCCACGCCACGGCGAGCAGGGCGAGCGCGTGGTACATGTGGTAGCGCGCGCCCGTCTCGAACGTCGCGAGCGCGTCCGCCGAGATCCGCGCGCGAAGCCCGTGCGCGGCGAAGGCGCCGAGCGCGACGGCGAGCCCCGCCGAGATCGCGCCCAACCCGAAGAATACCCGCTCCATCCATCCCCCCCGCGCATGCGGCGTCTCTCTGCCCGTGCCTGGTTCCCGCCTACTATAACGATTCGCCGGGCCGCGTCCGTTACTATGTCCCGAGCGACTCGCGGCGGGAGTGGAGGCATCGACGCCGCGGTCACGCTGTTCGCCCTGGCCCTCGTCGTGCGCGTGAGCCTGCTCCTCGAGATCAGCCGGACCCCGTTCTTCCAGGTCCGCAACATCGACAGCGAGGCCTACCACGAATGGGCCGTCCGCATCGCGACGGGCCAGTGGATGCCGCGCCTACGAGGTGACGCGCCCGCGGAATCCCGGCATGGTGCCCGCGTGGATCGCCGGGGTGGAGGCGCGGTGGACGGAGAAGCTGATGCAAGCGGGCCGACGCGACGAGGCCATGGGACACTTCGTGCGCGCGGAGACGGCCTATGGCAAGGCGTTGCGACTGGGCTTTGCCCCGGGCCCGATGCAGAGCCAGCTCGGGACCCTGTACGCCATCGTCGGGAAGCCGGCCGAGGCGATCGCTGCGTTCGAGGCGGCCGAAGCGGCCGACTATCTCGACGCTGCGCGGTCTCGCGGGCCCCTCCAGGAAGACGCGCGCCATCCTGGGCGCTTGCAATGCACGCCGCTGACGCGGCAGTCTCTGGATCATGACGACGCTGATCACGGGAGCGACCGGGTTCGTGATGTCGGGGCTGGCCCGGCATCTGGCCGCCCGCGGCCACACGCTGGTCGCGGCCGATCTGCATGCGCCGGACGCCGCGCTGCGGGCCCATCTCGGCGGGCTGGCCGGAGCGGTGACGTTCCGTCAGGTGGACGTGACGGATGCGGCGGCGGTCCGCCTTCTCATCGGTGAAGTCAGGCCGGACCGGATCGTCCACGGCGCGGCCATCACGGCCATTCCGCCCGACGCCGAGCGCGGGCGGTTCATCGAGACCACGCGGGTCAACGTCCTGGGAACGCTCCAGGTGCTCGACGCGGGTCGAGAATTCGGCGCCCGTCGGACCGTCGTCGTCTCGAGCGGCAGCATCTACGGCGTCCGCGCGGATCTGACGCCGGTCACGGAGGACGATGCCGCGCAGCCGCAAGGGGTCTATCCGATCACGAAGTGGGCGGCCGAGGCTCTCGCGCGCCGGTACGCGGCCGTCAACGCGCTCGACCTCGCCGTCGTCCGGCTGGCCTCGCCGTTCGGGCCCTTCGAGCGCGACACCGGGTCGCGGCCGTTGCTCTCGGCGATCCATGCCTGGACGCGGGCGGCCCTCAGCGGCGAGACGCTGCTCGTCGGTGGTCCGCCGACGGCCTTGCGCGATCCGATCTACGTGGATGACGTGGCCGCCGGCATCGCCGCGGTGCTGCTGGCCGAGCGCCTGCCGCACGACGTCTACAACGTGAGTTGGGGGCGAGGCGTCACGACGGAGGCCACGCTGGCCGCGCTCGCTCGGCTGATCCCGGGAATGAAGGTCGCGCTGGCGCCCGACGCGCCGCCCCGCTGGCCCAGCCTGGCCCGCGGCCCGCTCTCGGTCGATCGCCTGCGCCACGACCTCGGCTGGACGCCGGCCTACGATCTGGATTCGGGTCTGGCCGCGTACGCGGCCTGGCTCCGCGCTACGGAGCGGGCGTGACCTCGACCATGGCGTCGAAGGCGGCCTGACCGGCCGAGAAGCCGAAGAGGTCGACGGCCTCGTCGGGGATCGTCGCCCGCCCCGAGGTGAGCCCGTTCAGCCCTTCCCAGCCATCGCGCATCCATACGGTTCCCGCGCCGATCGCGGCCGTCACGCGGGCCCGCGCGCTCATCGCCCCGCGCTCGTTGTGAACGCGGATCGCGGCGCCCTCGGCCACGCCACGGGCGTCGGCGTCGGCGGGCGAGATCCACAGCACCGGCTCGGGGTCGGCCTCGGCGAGGCTGGGCAGCGCGCGGCCGTGGTCGTAGAACCCGTGGAAGTGGGTGAGCGTGCGCCCCTGGCGGAAGGTCAGCGGATACGCCGACGCCGGCAACTCTTCGTGCACCGGCAGAGGCGGCAGCCCGAGCGTGCGCGCCCGCTCGGAGTAGAGCTCGACCTTGCCCGACGGTGTGTCGAACACGAGGTCGGGGTAGGCGACCGGCGAGATCTGGAGCGCGCGCATGCCCCCTTCGGCGCGCAGGGCGGCCACGGTCGCGTGCCCGGTCGAGGGATGATCGAGGATGGCGTCGATGGGCCCTTCGTCGTCGGCCCACGGAAAGAACTCGTCGAGACCGAGCCGACCCGCCAGCTCGCGCAGGAGCCAGGTATTCGAGCGCGCCTCGCCCGGCGCCTCGAGGATCTCGGGCATCAGGTAGAGGTGGGTGTTGGTGCTCTTGCAGCCGGTCTCCTCGAGCCACGAGGTGGCGGGAAGCACGATGTCGGCGAAGCGCCGGGAGGTCTCGTTCATGAACAGGTCGTAGGTGACGACCAGGTCCTGCCGCCCGAGCCCCTCGCCGACCTGGCCGGCGTCCGCGAACGAGGAGATCATGTTCGTGCCGAGCAGCAAGAGCACGCGCAGCCGGCCGTCGAGCAATGCCTCGGTGATGCGGGACATCTGGTTGGGCACGTACGTCCCCGGCGGACGACGCTCGGGCAGCGTGATGTCACGGAGCGCCTGGCCGTGGGCGCTGGCGCCATGCCGTGGACCGAGCCCGGCACCCGGCCGGCCCAGGTTCCCGGTGAGCGCGGGCAGGCAGCCGACCGCGCGAGCGCCCTGCCAGCCGTTGGTGCCCTTGTGCATCGAGCTGCCGCCGACGAGGATCATCGCCGGCCTGGTCGTCGCATAGCGACGCGCCAGCGCGCGGATGCGGTCGGCGGAGACGCCGGTGACTCCCGCCGCCCACTCCGTGGTGTGACGGGCGAGATGCGCCCTGAGGGCATCGAAGCCGAGGGTATGGCCGGCGACGAAGTCGCGATCGTGGAGGCCTTCGTCGACGATCGTGTGCATGAGGCCGAGTGCCAGCGCCGCGTCGGTCCCCGGGCGAATGACGATCATCTCGTCCGAGCGCGCCGCCGCCTCGGTTTCCCGCACGTCGATGGTGACGACGTACGCGCCGCGTCGGCGCGCGGCCACCAGGTGCGGGGCGGTGTTGGGCTGGCTGGCGATGTTCGCTCCCCACAGCACGATCAGGCGCGAATGCGCGCCCATGTCCTCCTTGGTACTCGTCTGGAGCAGGCCGGTGAGCCCGAGGCCGAAGGCGCCGAGGCCCCAGCAGATGATCGTCCCGCTCCACCACTGGCAGCCGTAGAGATTGGCGAAGCGGCGGTTCAGGTGCGAGGCGATCCGCGTGCCGTAGTTGTTGGCGGCCAGCCCATGCCCCGCCCACAGCCCGACCGCCTCCGGTCCCACCGCGCGCATGCGCGTGGCGATCCGATCGAGCGCCTCGTCCCAGCTCGCGCGCCGCCATCGATCCACGCCGCGCCGCTCGCGCACTTGCGGGTAGAGCAGACGTTGCGGGTTGCCGATGATCTCGCGCGAGGCCTGACCACGCACGCACAGGAAGCCGCGGCTATCGGGATTGTCGGGGTCTCCGGCGACCCCGAGCAGCCGGCCCTCCTCGACGTCCACGAGCATCCCGCACAGCGTGGGATGACAGTTCATCGGACACATCGTGCGCACCCGCCGTCGCTCGCTCATGTCAGACAGGATAGACCACACGCGACTGAAATGGGATCGCGGCTGTTCGAGCGCGGGCTTTGCCCGCGCAATCCGGATCTGGGGGGAGGCAGGGAGGAATGCGCCGTTAGGCGCGTGACGACCGATTGCAGTGCGAGGTGAGCCGCGCTCGGGCGGCGAGCCGAGCCCTTCAATGGTCGAAATCGGGGGGCGAAGCCCCCCTCCGAGTTCAGGACGTCTGCGGGAACGTCCAGTAGCCGGGAGAAGCGTCGCCGATTTCCAGGGACTCGGCGATCAGGCGGTTACGCTCGGGAGCTACGTAGCCGACGACGCGGACGCGGTCGCCGCCGCGCAGCGTCGAATACGAGCCCTGGTCGAGCTGTGACACGTCGACGCTGAGACTCTGACCGCCGTCGGTGATGAGCTGGAGACGGTTGGTGCTCGTCCACTGAACCATCCCGACAATGACGAGACGCTGCTGCGCGTCGGCGACGGACGGCACGAGGCCGACGGCGAGCATCATGACGATGATGAAACGGGACATGCGGACCATGCGAGCCCCCCTGGCGGATCGCCGGGATGTCGGCGAGATCACCGCGCTATGATACGCCCGCAGTAGGAGGTGAGGCCGTCCGACGGCCGAGCCGACGCTTCAGAGGGTCGAAAATGAGGAGGTGAGGCCGTCCGACGGCCGAGCCGACGCTTCAGAGGGTCGAAAATGACGAAAGATGAGCTGAAGCAGCGGCTGTACGCGGCCATCGACCGGCGCGCCGAGGCGATCGTCGGGATCGGCGAGCAGATTCGCCGCCACCCCGAGCTCGGCTTCAAGGAGCACCGGACGGCGCGACTGGTCGACGAGAGCATGCGCGCGCTCGGTCTCGTCACGCGAACCGGGCTCGCGTTCACGGGCGTGCGCGCCGAGCTCGCCGGCGGGCGCGGCGGCGGCCCGACGTTCGCGGTCCTCGGGGAGCTGGATGGCCTCGTGGTCGCCGGCCACCCCGAGGCCGATCCCGCGACGGGCGCGGCCCACGCGTGCGGCCACAACGCCCAGATCGCCGGGCTGCTGGGCGCCGCCATGGGACTGCTCGACGCGAACGCGATGGAGCACCTGGCGGGGCGTGTCGTCTTCTTCGCGGTCCCCGCCGAGGAGGGGGGCGATCTCGAGTGGCGCGTGGGCCAGCGCGCGGCGGGCAACCTCGAGCTGCTCGGAGGCAAGCAGGAGCTGCTCCGGCTCGGCCACTTCGACGACGTGGACCTGGCCATGATGATCCATACGAGCTCCCGGCAGGAGGACGGCAAGGCCGGCGTTCCCCTGTCCAACAACGGACGCGTCGGCAAGCTCGTCCGCTACGTCGGGCGCGCGGCCCACGCCGGCAGCGCGCCCCAGCGGGGCATCAACGCGCTCTACGCCGCCCACATCGGCTTGATGGCCATCAACGCCGTGCGCGAGACGTTCCGGGACGACGACACGATCCGGGTGCACCCGATCCTCACCCACGGCGGATCACAGGTGAACGTGATCCCGGGCGAGGCGCGGCTCGAGACCTACGTGCGCGGACGGACGCTCGAGGGCGTCCTCGACGCCAACGCCAAGGTCGACCGCGCGCTGCGGGCGGGCGCGCTGGCGCTCGGCGCCCGCGTGGAGATCGACACGCTGCCCGGCTACTTGCCGCTGCGCTGCGATCCGACCATGGCCCGGCACTTCAAGGCGAACGCGGTCGAGCTCTTCGGCGCCGAGCACTATCGGGAGATCGGTCACCGCACGGCCTCGACGGACATGGGCGACCTCAGCCAGGTGATACCGGTGCTGCACCCCTACATGGGCGGCGCCAGCGGCACCGGGCACGCGGCCGACTACGCCGTCAGCGACCCCCGGCTCGCCTACGTGGCGCCGGCCAAGGCCCTGGCGGCCATGGTCGTCGACATGCTGTGGCAGGATGCGGCCGGCGCGCGCGAGGTGCTCGCGCACGCCGCCCCCGGGCTCACCCGCGAGCGCTATCTCGCGCTGCACCGGAGCGTCGCCCGCCGCGAAGTCTACGACGGGGCATAATCGGCCCAGGGCCTGACCGTATCCAACTTCGGACACGACCGCGGCACGCCGGGCCGATACAATGGCGGGCGTGGGACTGATTTACGTGGACGGGGTGGTCACCGGACCGTCTGGCCTCTCGCGCTCGGTTCACTTCCTGGTGGACAGCGGCGCGAAATACAGCTTGTTACCCATCGATGATTGGCGCGCCATCGGCTTGACTCCGGAACGCCGGCTCACCTTCGTCCTCGCCGACGGCACCGAGATCGAGCGCGACGTGTCGGAGTGCTACATCAGCCTACCGCAGGGCCGCGGGCACACGCCGGTCATCCTCGGCGAGCCGGGTGACGAGGCCCTGCTGGGCGTCGTCACTCTGGAGATCCTCGGCCTCGTTCTCCATCCCTTCAACCGCACGCTCCAGCCCGCCCGCATGCTCCTCGCCTGAGTCCGATTTCAACGGCCAGCGTTCGTGGTCTTTCGCTGATGCCCGAAAGCTGGCAGACTACGAGCCTCGTGGAGCCCGAAACGGTTCGAGAGACCGCCGATGGCGGCGACGAGATCGAGCGGCGCGTCCTGGCCATGCTCGACGGCCTCGGACTTCCCTACGAGGTGCATCGCATCGATCCCGCGTTCGCCGATACCGCGGCGTATTGCGAGAAGTACGGCAGCTCGCTCGCGCACGCGGCGAACACGATCATCGTGGCGTCCAAGAAGGAGCCGCGCCAGTACGCGGCGTGCGTGGTGAAGGCGACCCGGCGGCTCGACGGCAACCACACCGTCCGCCGGCTCATGAGCGCCGCGCGCATCTCGTTCGCGTCGGCCGAGGAGACCCACGCGCTCACGGGCATGATGCTCGGCGGCGTGACCGTGCTGGCGCTGCCGCCGGAGATGCCGGTCTACGTCGACGAGACGTTGATGGACCTGCCGTGGATCATCCTCGGCGGCGGCAGCCGCTCGTGCAAGATCAAGATCGCGCCGGAGATCTTCCGCAGGATCCCCGGCGCCACCCTCGTCCCCGGTCTCAGCAACCCCGTCTGAGGCCGTGCGAGCCGCAGAACGTGGCGGTGCGAGGTGAGCCGCACCGAGCGGCGAGCCGAGCGGTGAAATGATCGAAGATGGGCTGGGGTCCCCGCCGTTCGAGGCGAGCATGAGAAAAGGAGGCTCACGTGGATCGGAGCAAGAGCGTCGTCACTCCCGAGCGTTTCGCCAAGGGCATGACGTTCGACGACTATGTCCGGCGCGTCGCGACACCCGAGAACCTCGCCCGCGAAGGCTCCATGGGCAACGCGCGACGCGACTGGAGCGGCCATCTGCGCGCGACTTTCGAGGGCACGCGCCTGCCGCCGGCCCAGGTGGACGCCCTGAAGTGGCTCGCGGCGCAGCCGAACGGCCCGGCCAAGGTCCTGGTGATCTCGGAGGAGTGGTCCTCGGACTGCCGTCGCGACGTCCCCATGCTGGCGCGCATGGCCGAGGCGGCGCCGTTCGAGCTGCGGATCTTTCCGCGGGACGGAAAGACGTTCAGCAAGAGCGCGCGCCCTAGCCTCGCCGAGGCACCGGACAGCAACGCCGACATCATGGGGGAGTTCCTCAACGACAAGAACGGCCAGACGTGGCAGTCGATCCCCGTCGCCGTCTTCTACACGCGCAACCTGGAATATCTGTATCACTACGTCGAGTTTCCGGCGATCTACCACAAGGACGACGTCGTGAGCCGGATCCGCGCGGCCCGGCCCGGGGAGACGCCCGAGCAGACGCGCGAGCGGGGCGATCGCGAGTTCATGGCGCTGCAGCAGTCCCCGTTCTTCAAGATCTGGGCGTGCGCGGGCGTCGACGAGATGATCTCGGCGCTCCACCTAGTGACATGGGGGGCCTAGCCACGGGCCGCCCAAGCCGATTTCGATCATTTCACCGCTCGTCTCGCCGCCCGAGCGCGGCTCACCTCGCACGGCGGGCGGCTCGGGACGTCGCGGCGAAGCCGTGACGTCCCTCGGGAAACGCGACGCCGACCATATGAACCCGGTGCGCGTGGCCTCGGTCGGCACCGGGCGGTGGGCGGCGACGCTGGCCGAGGCGGCCGCCCGGGGGACGGGACTGGCCGTGGTCACGTGCACCAGCCGCTCGGCCGACCACCGCGCGGCCTTCGCCGGTCGGCACGGCTGTCGCGAGGCGCCGACGCTCGACGCGGTGCTGACGGATCCGGACGTCGAGGGCGTCGTCATCACCACGCCGCACTCGCTGCACGCCGAGCAGATCGTCGCCGCCGCCCAGGCCGGCAAGCACGTGTTCGTGGACAAGCCCTTCACGCTCACGGTCGGCGACGCGCGGCGGGCGACGGAGGCGTGCCGGAAGGCGGGGGTCGTCCTCGCGGTGGGGCACCAGCGGCGCCGGCAGGCGGCCAGCCGTGCCCTGAAGCGGCTGCTCGGCGAGGGCGCCCTCGGCCGCGTCTCGCAGATCGAGGGCCACTTCTCCGCGGACTACGGCTTCGCGAGCGCGATCACGCCCGACATGTGGCGCGCGGACCGCTCGGAGACGCCGGGCGGGCCCATGACGAATCTCGGCATCCACCACGTCGACACGTATCAGTATCTGCTCGGGCCGATCGCGCGCGTCATGGCGTTGTCGCGCCGCGTGGTCCTCGGTCTCGACATCGACGACGTCACGGCGATCCTCTTCGAGTTCGCCTCGGGGAACCTCGGCTACCTCGGGACCTCCTGGGTGCCCGCGACGCGAACCGAGTGGATCACGCTGCACGGCACCGACGCGCAGGCCTGGCACGAGGCCGCGGGCACGCGGCTGTCCCTCACGCGCCGCGACCGGCCCGAGCGCGAGGCGGTGCCCCTGGCGCCGGTGGACCCGCTCGTCGAGGAGCTGGCGGAGTTCGCGCGGTGCGTGCGGGAGGGGGCGACGCCGGAGGTTGGCGGCGAGGAGGCCACCGCGAACATCGCGGTGCTGGAAGCCATCGTCGAATCCGTGACGACCGGCCGTGCCACCGAGGTGGCGTCCCCCGGAGGAGGAATGCGATGAAACGAGTCGCGATGCACCTACACTCGGACTCGCACGACGCGTTCGAGTTCGCCGATCGATAGGAGGTCGACCATCGTGGCCGAGTTCAAGAGCGACGTGCGCGACGGGATGCGGATCGACTGGGATGTCGCCATCGCGGTGGACGACGGCGTGGTCCTGCGCGCCGATGTCTATCGGCCGATCGCCGAGGGCCCGCACCCCGTCATCCTGACGTACGGCCCCTACGGCAAGTGGCTCCACTTCGAGGACCTCTACACCGATCAGTGGCGCCGCATGGCCGAAACGCATCCCGACGTCGTCGCCGGCTCCACGAACAAGTACCAGAACTGGGAGGTGGTCGACCCCGAGAAGTGGGTGCCCGACGGCTACGTCTGCGTGCGCGTGGACTCGCGCGGCGCCGGCCGCTCGCCGGGCTTTCTCGATATCTGGTCGGCCCGCGAGGCCCAGGATCTCTATCAGTGCATCGAGTGGGCGGCCGTCCAGCCGTGGAGCACCGGCAAGGTCGGGCTCAACGGGATCTCCTACTACGCCATGAACCAGTGGCAGGTCGCCGCCCTCCAGCCGCCGCATCTGGCGGCCATCTGCGTCTGGGAGGGCGCCGCCGACTACTATCGCGACCTCAGCCACCACGGCGGCATCCTCTGTAGCTTCGGCCGCGCGTGGTTCCCCTCACAGGTCATCCGCGTGCAGCATGGCCGAGGCACGCGCGGCTACCGCTCGCGCCTGACCGGCGACTGGGTCTCCGGGCCGCCGACGCTCACCGAGGAGGAGCTCGGCGCCAACCGTCGCGACTTCTTCGCCGATTGCTGGAGCAACCCGCTGGCGAGCGACGAGTACTGGCGCTCACGCATGCCGGACTGGTCGAAGATCAAGGTGCCGCTCCTCTCCTCGGCGAACTGGGGCGGGCAGGGGCTACACCCACGGGGCAACTTCGAGGGGTTCGTGCGCTCGGCCTCGCGGCAGAAGTGGCTCGAAGTGCACGGCATCGAGCACTGGACGCACTTCTACACGGATTACGGCGTGTCGCTCCAGAAGAAGTTCTTCGGCCACTTCCTCAAGGGCGAGAACACGGGATGGCGACGGGCGGGCCGAGAGCGAGTGGCCGCTCGGGCGCACGCGGTGGACGAAGCTCTACCTGAACCCCGCCGATCACGGGCTGGCCCGCACGCCCGGCGCGCGAAACACCACGGTCGGCTACGGCGGACTGGGCGATGGCGTGACGTTCCTCACGCCTCCGCTCCCGAAGGAGACCGAGATCACCGGCCCCCTCGCGGCCAAGCTCTGGGTCTCCTCGGAGACCACCGACGCCGATCTCTTCCTCGTGCTCCGCGTGTTCACCCCCAACATGGAGGAGATCACCTTCCAGGGCGCGCTCGATCCCCACACCCCGATCGCCCAGGGCTGGCTCCGCGCTTCCCACCGCAAGCTCGATCCGGAGCTGACGCTTGCGTACCGTCCGTATCACACCCACGACGAGAAGCAGCCGCTCACGCCCCGGAAGGTCTACGAGCTGGACGTCGAGATCTGGCCGACGTGCATCGTGGTGCCCGCCGGCTACCGTCTCGGGCTCACCGTGCGCGGACGCGACTACGAGTACCCGGGCGGCCCCGGCACGGGGCTGGGCACGCTCGGCGCGGTCTTCACCGGCGTGGGCCCCTTCAAGCACGACGATCCGCGTGACCGTCCCCCGGAGATCTTCGGCCGGAGCGTGACGCTGCACTGCGGCCCCAGCCGGCCGTCGCACGTCCTGTTGCCCATCATTCCCGGGCAGCGAGAGCCCGCTGCCGATCGGCGACGGAGGTAGGCCATGCAGCCGCTCACCAAGAACGTGTGGCTGGAGACGGGACTCCGCGGCTCCAATCACGGGCTCGTGACGACGTCGGATGGGCTCGTGCTGATCGACGGCCCGCACAAGCCGAGCGACACGTTGCGACTCAAAGCCGAGATCGAGCGGCGCGGCGTCCCTCTGCGCTACATCCTCAACACCGAGCCGCACGGCGACCACTGGACGTCCAACGCGTACTTCGATGTCCCGGTGATCGCGCACGAGGGCGTGCGCCGGCGAATTCTGGAAGCCAACATGGCCGACATGCTGGCCCGGGTCGCCACCTTCGGACCGGAGGAGCCGCCGCTGCTGGACGGCTATCGACCGAACGCGCCGGTCATCACGTTCGACAGCGAGATGACCCTGCACGTGGGCGACCACACCTCATCTTCTATCGAGGAATGGGTCGCCTACGTCCGTGGCGCCGTCGGCCGCGGCATGACCAAGGAGCAGTGCCTGGCCAGCCTCACCGCCATGACCGATCGCTATCCGATGGACGTCGGCCAGGACGGCATGGCGCCACGGGTGATGCAGCTCAACATCGGCAACCTGTACGACTACGTCACCGGCACCGGCCTGCACCATGGCGGCGCGTGGGGCGCCTAACCTCGGAGGAGGATCATGAAGATCCTGGACCTGCACGGCTCGAAGGAGTTCTCGCCCACCCACCACGTGTACAAGACGCTGGCGGAGACGCCGTACTGCTCGATCAGCGTCGTCGGCTGGGAGGCCGGTCAGGTCTCACCGATCCACTCGCATCCGACGGCCGACGAGATCTACCACGTCCTCGAAGGCGAAGGCCTCTTCAACGACGGCAAGCAAGAGCGCACGCTCAAGCCCGGCGACACCGTCATCTTCCCCGCCGGCGAGGTGCACAAGGTCTCGGCCGTCACGCGCATGGTTCTCTACCGCGTGCAGGCGGGCGCCGACCGCCAGCCGAAGATGGTGGAGGGCTGGCCGGCGCGGTGAGCCCCTGAACGTCAACGGCCGAGGCGCTGCTCGAGGTCGTCGATCCGGGCCTGGAGGGCGACGACCTGTTGTTTCAGCGCTCCCAGGTCGCGCGCCAGGAGCTCGCGGCGAGCGTCGTCATCGGCGAGCCTCGCCTCGATGCGACGCAGGGCCTGCGTGATCGCGTGATATTCCTGCTCGAGCAGGTCGAGTCGCCGGTAGATCTCGTCGAAGTGCCCGAGCATCTCCCGTCGCAGATCGGCGATCTGCTGATCGACGGTATCGAAGCGACGTCCGACCTCGGTGAAGTGGCGCCCAACCTCGACGAACTGCTGATCGATCCTGGCAAACTGCTGATCGATCTTGGTGAACTGTCGTCCGAGGAATTCGACGAGCTGCTGGTACTCCTCTTCGGGCATGCCTCATCTCTATCGCACCCGCATCGCGCGTTCAAGCGTATCCACTGTGATACGATCCCGTGGCAGTGCGAGGTGAGCCGCGCTCGGGCGGCGAGCCGAGCGGTGAAATGATCGAAGATCGCATGCGGGCAGGAGGTCATCCCATGGCTTCATCCATCGATCGTCGGACATTTCTCAAGCGGGCCGGAACCACCGCCGTCGTCGCGGCTGGGCCTCTCGTCGTCACCTCGCGCGCGCGGGCGCAGAGCGAAAAGCTCGTGGTCGCCGTCGGCCAGTGGGGGATCGAGACGCCCTTCGCCTGGCGCTCCAGCCAATCGGAGAAGACGCTCTGGGAGAGCGTCTACGATCCGCTGATCATGCGCGATCCCAAGACGTTCGCCATCCGTCCCGGGCTCGCCACCGAGTGGAAGCCGTCCAACGAGATGCGGACGTGGACCTTCAAGCTCCGCCAGGGGGTGAAGTTCCACGAGGGCTACGGCGAGATGACGGCGGACGACGTCAAGTTCACCGTCGAGCAGAACCTCAAGCCCGACGCCCAGGGCGGCTCGGCGCCCTTCTTCCGCATCAACCTCGACCGCATCGAGACGCCGGACAAGTCCACCGTCGTCCTGCACTTCAAGAATCGGCTGTGGGAAGTGCCGGCCCAGGTCTCGCAGTTCGTCGGCTACCAGAACATCACGTCCAAGAAATATCTGGAGAGCGTCGGCGAGGACAAGGCGGCGCTGCATCCGATCGGCACCGGCCCGTACCGTCACGTCGAGGGCCGCCAGGGCGATTACCACCGGTTCGAGGCCGTGGCCAACCACTGGCGGCACACGCCCGCGTTCAAGGAGCTGGTCGTCCGCCGGATCCCCGACGCCAACACGCGGCTGGCCGGCCTGCGGGCGGGTGAGATCGACATCGGTCAGGTGCTCGGCGACTACCTCGAGCAGGCTCAGCGCGCGGGGCTCCGGATCCACGAGACGCGGGACGCGGTGCTGCACTGGGTGGTGCTGAGCGGCCAGACGGCTCCGGACAAGGAAGACTTCTGCCCCAGCTGCCCGTGGGTGGGCAATTACGACGACAAGAAGAGCCAGGAGAACGCGCGCAAGGTCCGACTGGCCCTGAACCTGGCCGTCAACAAGAAGGCCATCGTCAGCGGCCTGTGGAAGGGCCGTGGCTCGGACACGCCGTTCTCGTACTTCTACAATCCGTTCCACGCCGGCTACAGCAAGGACTGGAAGATTCCAGCGTACGACCCCGCGCAGGCCAAGAAGCTCCTGGCCGAGGCCGGCCAGGGCGGCGGCTTCGAGGTGCGCGTGAACCCCATGGTCTTCACGTATGCGCTCGACGGCAACGACATCATGGAGGCCGTCGCCCTCGACTGGGAGAAGGTCGGCATCAAGGTCAAGCGCGCGCCCGAGATGTTCTCGAACTTCCTGCCCAAGAACCGCACACGCAAGACCAACAAGACGCACTGGGTCTACGGCGCGCCGCCGTTCGACGAGCCGGGGTTGGCCTGGCAGCGCTGCGCTCACGTCAAGGGCGCGTTCGCCCTGCTCAACGAGGGCCTGTACGACAAGGAGATCGACGCGGTCGTCGCCGAGATGGACGGCGACAAGCGCGCGAAGATGACGCACGCGCTGGGCCAGAAGCTCTACGACAACTACCACGGCGTCATGCTCGGCATGAAGACCGTGACGTGGGCCGTCAGCAAGAAGGTGAAGAGCTGGGAGACCCTCGTCTACGTCCCGCTGGAGAACAACTACGAGTACGTGAGCTGATCGCTTCTCGCCGACCCTCCCCTCACGGGAAGGGTTTGACGACCCCGAGGTCGGGCCGGAGATCGTAGAGGGCGAGGCCGCGGCGCGTGCCGCGCCACAGCGCGGGATCGACGGGCTTGCCGTTCGCCCGGACCCAGTCGGCGATGGGACGGCCGGCGATCTCGGCGCCCATCCGGCGGCTCACCAGGGATAGATCGCCGAGCATCACGAAGCGGAGCTCACCGGCTTCCACGATCCGGGCAAGCTTGTCCGGCGTCAGGATCGGATCCAGCCCGTGAAAGCCGCCGCGCGCCATCACGGGCTCGCCCGTCTGGATGATGATCGGCGCCGCGAGCGTCGTACTCGAGGTGGCGAGGAGATAGCGCTGGGTGCCGCGGTTGGCCTGAAGAAAGGCGACGAGAGTCGAGAGGCTCTCGCCATCGATGAATCGACCCCGGCCGCGCGGGTCGGCGGCGCCGCTCGGCACGAGCCTGGCGAGATCCGCCGACGGCAGCACGCCGGGGCCGGGCACGAGGACGCTGCTGAGCGCCCAGGCCGTGGGCAGGGCGAGCGACGCGAAGACGCCGAGCGCGAGAGCGCCCACCGCGACCCGGCGAGCGGGGCGAACCGACGTCGCGAGCAGCGTGGCGGCCGCCGTCAGCGATGCGACGGCGATGGCCAGGTGTAGCTGGCTCCGCCACGCCCCCGTGGACTCTCTGACGGCGGTGAGATCACCGAGCAGATCGCGCCATCCGCCGAAGGCGCCGGCGTCGACGTAGAGCTGCCAGGCGGCGGTCACCAGCAGCGTGACGGGAAGAAGCAGCGCGCGCCACCCTCTCTCGAGGACGCCCTGCCAGAGACTCACCACGCCGATGCCGGCGAGCGCCGCCATCGGCGGCGCCATCGTCGACAGGTAGTAGAAGTGGAAGATACCGCCGGCCGTGCTGTAGACGACGCCATAGATCACGGCCCACGTCAGCCAGAGGATCAGCGACAGATGGGCGGGCCCGAGCGGCCTGCGAAAGCGCTCGCGTCGTGCGCCGAGCACCGCGCCCATGATCGCGAGCGGCAGCAGCCACCCGACCTGTCCGGCCAGCTGGCCGTCGGCGAGGCGCAGGGGCCCCGCGGGAACACGGACGAAGGCTCGCGCCAGCGCCGTGCGGGGCCCGGTTTCCGCCGGGCGCTCGCTGACAGCGCTCGTCCGTACTGCAGGGGCGGTGCCCGTCCGGGCGCCTGGCGCACCGTCCGCGGCGACCGACGGCCGCACCTGTCGCACGAAGCGGCCGATCCCGTACGGGCCCACGACGAGCTCGGCGATCGAGTTCGTGTCCGTCGTGCCGGCGTACGGTCGGTTGGCCGGCGGCGTCAGGTCGTACACGACGATCCACGAGGCGGAGACGGCGACGAGGACGAGCGCGGCCGTCGCCGCATCCACGAGCCGGCGCCGCCACACGAAGGGGGTGCCCAGGAGATACACGAGCGCGAACGCCGGCAGCACCACGAAGGCCGCCAGCATCTTGACGTTGAAGGCGGCGCCGACGAGCGCCATGGACAGCAGCAGGAAGCGCCGGCTGTCGTCTTCCGCCGCCCGTAGCAGCGCCCACGCGGCGAGGAGCAGCGTCAGGATGAGGCAGCTCTCCGTGTTGCTCGAGCGGTCGACGGCGACGCTCACCGGCGTCAGCGCGAGGAAGAGGGCCGCCAGCAGGCCGGCCGGGGCGCCGAACCGGCGCTGCATCAGGCGATGGAGGATCCAGACGGCGGCGACCCCTTCCACGACCTGGGGCAGGAGCACGCTCAGCCCGTGGAAGCCGAACAGCTTGACGCTCGCGACCTGGATCCACAGCGCCACCGGTGGCTTGTCCACCGACACGAAGCCGGCGGGGTCGAACGAGTGATACAGGAAGTTGCGCCAGCCGGTCATCATGCTGCGGACGCCGGCGGTGTAGTACTCGTTGCCGAAGCCGTTCTGGTCGAGGCGCCACAGGCGGAGCGCGGCCGCCAGCAGCAGCACGACGGTGAGGGCGAGGCGGGTGAGCACGGCTTGTAGGATGCCTCATCGGCGTCGGCCGTTTACGGGAAATGCGCGCGCCCGCGTAGTGTCTCAGTTCGAAACTGTGGCGACCCAATCGCCGCCGATCCACCGGGCGGGTGGGGCGGGTGGGGCCTTGGGAAACCCGATCGGACTGTCTGGCCCACCGCCCGCCTGTCGGTTGCCGGTACGCCTGTCCC
>WNGB01003616.1_pt1 | contig 24142 bp, 13 predicted proteins | sample 5400681 | NCBI WGS metagenome assembly WNGB01 (sample SAMN13153367, study PRJNA577476) | soil metagenome | isolation source: 115 cm soil or saprolite under grassland replicate 2 | place: USA:California | collected 2016-06-15
CCGGCTACGGCACCGCCAACACCACCCAGATCTGGCTCTACGACTGCTTCCTGCCGGTACACGGCAACCAGACCTTCTTCCCGTCCACCCACGCCCCGATCGTCACGGCCAACCCGGTCACCGACGGCCAGTGGCACCAGGCCGTGCTGACCGCGGCCGGCAGCAGCCAGTCGCTCTACCTGGACGGGCAGCTCGTCGGGTCGAAGTCGGCCGTGGTGCAGGACTTCGGCACCAAGTCGCAGTACATCGGCACCGGGTTCCTCGGCGGCGGCTGGCCGGCGCAGCCCAACTACACCACGTACTCCAACACCGGCGTGCCCCGCTACTTCACCGGCTCGGTCGGCGACGTGGCCGTGTTCGACCAGCCGCTGACCGCGACGACCATATCTTCGATGTACCGCGCCGGTACGCAGACGGCGAACCTGCTCACCTCGGTGGTCCGCCCCTCGGGCAACCCGTCGGCGACCATCGCCTACAACGGCGACAACGCAACGCTCACCCAGGTCACCGATGCCAACGGTGGCGTGTGGCGGGTCGGCGCGCCGACGGCGTCCGGATCGAGCCAGGTGTACGTGGGCACCGTGCTCGCGCCCGGACCGACGGACTACTACCGGCTGGCGGAGAGCGGCACCACGCAGGCGGTCAACGAGGTCAACGGGAACATCGCCAGCTACAACGCGGTGACCCAGGGTGTGACCGGCGGGCCGTTCGAGGACGCGACAGTGACCGGCTTCAACGGCAGCTCGTCGTACCTCAACCTGCCCGCCGCCGACATCCCCACCAACAGCCCGGCGTCGATCGGCATGTGGTTCAAGATGCCGGCCGGCAACACGGCGGGCGGTGTGCTCTTCGACTACCAGAACGTGACCCTCGACGCCGACAACAACCCCTCGGGGAACTGGACCCCCGCGTTGTACGTGGGTACCGACGGCAAGCTGCGCGGGCACTTCTGGATCAACGACATGAGCAAGATCGCGGTGTCGCCGAACGCGGTGAACGACGGCCAGTGGCACCACGTGGTGCTCGCCGCCAGCGCGAGCTCGCAGTCGCTGTACCTCGACGGAGCGCGGGTGGGCAACCCGGTGAACGCTCCGCTGGTGGCCACCAACGCGCAGAATGCCTACATCGGCGCGGGCAAGTGGTACACGTGGCCCGGCTCATCTGGCGTGTTCGGCTACTTCCCGGGCCAGATCGCCGAGGTGGCGTACTACCGGTCACAGCTGACGGACACGCAGGTCGCGCTCCAGTTCTCGGCGCGGGCGAAGGCCACCGGCGTGCCGGCGAAGACCGTCATCGTCACCGACCCGGGCGGCAAGACCATCACGCGTGTCTATGACATCGCGACCGGGCACCAGGTCGCCGAGACCGACGCGCTGGGCAACAAGACGCAGTACGGCTACGACGTCGCGGGCTTCCTGCGTACCGTCACCGACCCGAACGGCAACGTCACAACCACCGAGCACGACGTGCGCGGCAACACCGTCTCGCAGACAACGTGCCAGAACCAGGCCGCCAACAGATGTTCCACGGTGTACTACACGTACTATCCGGACGCGACGACGAAGGTGTTGACACCGGACCCGCGCAACGACGTCATGTTGACGGCGCGCGATGCCCGTTCGGCCTCGGCGAACGACAACACCTACCTGACGACATACGCATACGACGCCACGGGCAACCGCGTCTCGGTCACCGACCCGTTGGGCCGGGTCACCACCACGACGTACACCGACGGCACAACCGTCGCCGCCGCCGATGGCGGGTTCGCACCGGGCGGCTTGCCGTCGACGCTGACGACCCCGGGCGGGGCCAGGCAGACCGTCGCGTACTACCGCAGCGGTGACGTGGCAACGGTGACCGACCCCGCCGGGAAGGTCACCTCGTACACCTACGACGGCCTCGGCAGGGTGCTGACCAAGACGGAGACGACCGACCGGTTCCCGGGCGGGCTCACCGTCCGCTTCACTCACGACAAGTTGAGCAGGGTGGTGTCACAGACCACCCCGCCGGTGACCGACCGGGTCACCGGTGCGGTGCACACCGCGGTCACCACGATCGTGTACAACGCGGACGGTCTGGCCACCTCGCAGACCGTCACGGATACCACCGGCGGCGACGCATCGCGCACCTCGACGATGACGTACAACCAGCTCGGGCAGGCGGTCTCCGTCACCGATCCGGCGGGTAAGACGACACAGCTCGAGTACGACGCATACGGCAACCCGGTGAAGGAGACCAGCGCCGACGGCGGCGTCACGATGACGACGTACGACGCCGAGGGGCGGCTGCTCACCTCGACGCTCAACGGGTACACCGGTGACCCGAACAACCCCAGCGCGCCGACCGATCTCGTGGTGACCTCGAAGGCCTACGACCCGGCGGGCCGGCTGGCTTCGGTGACCGACGCCATGGGCTGGGTCACCTCCTACACCTACACCGACAACGGGCTCACCGCCCGAACGACCCGCAGGGATCCGAGCACCGGGGCGACCTTCGTCCAGGAGGACAACAGCTACGACACCGCGGGCAACCTGCTCTCCCGCACGACCAACGACGGAGCGACGACCACCACGTACACCGTGGACGCCGCGAGCCGGACCAGGTCGTCCACTGTGGACCCATCAGGCCTGAAGCGGACCACGAGCTACGCCCTCTCGGCCGACGACTACGTGCTCTCGACATTGATGTCGGATGCGAGTGGCGCGACCGTCGGGCGTACCGACGCGGCATACGACCCGATGGGCCGGATGACCTCGCGCACGGTGTACAACGTCGGCTCCGGCGGCCCAGCCGGCTGGTGGAAGCTGGACGAGACGTCCGGCACGACGGCTGCCGACTCCGCCCCCGGCAACCGCCCGGGGACCCTGGGCTCCGGTGTGTCCTGGTCGGGTGGGGCGGCCGCCTTCAACGGAACCGGCGCCATCACCACCGCCGCTCCGGTGCTCGACACCACGCAGAGCTTCAGCGTGTCGGCCTGGCTGAACCTCGCCTCGACGGCCGGGTACGAGACGGCCGTCTCGCAGGACGGGAACATGGGCTCCGCGTTCTGCCTGCAGTACGACAAGGCCGACAACCGGTGGGCGTTCTGCCGCAACAACGCCGACGTCAGCAACTCGACCGTCATCCGGGCGATGTCGTCGACCGCGCCCGCGCTCGGCGTGTGGACGCATCTGGTCGGCGTGTACGACTCGACGACCGGCGCGATGACGTTGTACGTCAACGGCGCTCAGGCCGGCACGGCAACCGACACCACCCCGTTCGCCACGAGCGGGCCGTTCGTGATCGGCCGGGGCAAGTACGGCGGCGCGACGAACCTGGACCTCTTCAGCGGATCCGTCGCCAACGTGCAGGTCTACAGCCGCACACTGTCGGCGTCCGAGGCGTCGACGTTGTTCACCGCCGGTCGCGGCGGCGCCGCCTTGGCGACCGACCGACTGACCACGACGTACACCCTGGATCAGAGCGGCCTGCCCAGCGCGGTGACCGACGCAGGAGGAGCCACCACGAACTACGACGTCGACGAAGCCGGTCGGGTCGTGGTGGTCACCAAGCCCACGGTGCTGACCGAGGTCGCCGGCGGAACCCCGGTGCCCTCGCGCCCGGTGTCGTACAGCGGGTACAACACGTTCGGCGAGCTGGTCGAGACGAAAGACCCGAACGGCAACGTCACCGTCACGGGGTACGACGCCGCCGGCCGGGTCGTCTCGACCCAGCTGCCGAGCTACACGCCACCGGGTTCGACCACACCGATCGTGCCGGTGGCCACCCGGGCGTACGACAGCCTGGGCCAGCTGACCACCTCGACCGACCCGCTGGGCAAGACGACCAGCTACGTCTACGACCAGCTGGGCCGGGTCGCGAAGGTGACCACGCCGAACCTCGGCGTGACCACGTACACGTATGACCTGCTGGGCGACCGGCTGTCCACCGCCGATCCCACCGGAGCGGTGTCCACGGCCACCTACGACTACCTGGGCCGCACGCTCACGTCGACGGCGGTGGTCCGGCAGGCGGCCACGAACTACACCACGACGTTCACATACGGCACCGGCGGCTGGCTCTCCTCGACGAGATCGCCGGCCGGGGTGACCGCCTCGACCACGTACAACGCGGCCGGGGAGCCGCTCACCGTCACCGACGGGGCGAGCAACGTCACCAGGTACGCCTACGACGGGGCCGGTCGCCCCATCAAGACCACCCTGCCCGACAACACCTACTCCACGATCACCTATGACCTGGCCGGCCGCACGGTCGCGACCGCGTCGTACAACTCGGCCGGCACCCGGCTGACGACCCAGTCGAGCGCGTACGACGCCAACGGCAACCCCACAGCGGTCACCGACGCGCGCGGCACGACGACGACCTACACCTACGACGCCACCGGGTTGCTCACCTCCGAGGTACAGCCGATCAGCGGCTCCGACACGATCAGCACGACCTTCGGCTATGACGTCGGCGGGAACCGGACCCGGTTCACCGACGGACGCGGCAACGCGTTCATCACCACGTACAACACGTGGGGCCTGCCGGAGTCGCAGATCGAGCCGGCCACGCCGGCACACTCCAACCTGAGCGACCGCACATTCACCACGATCTACGACGCCAATGGGCGAGCCGCATCGCAGACCCTGGCCGGCGGCGTGAGCACCACGAACACCTACGACGACGTGGGCAACCTGACCAAGCAGGTCGGTGCGGGCGCGGAGGTCGCCACCGCCGACCGGACGTTCGGCTATGACCTGGCCGGCCGGATGACGTCCGCGTCAGCCTCGGCCGGGGCGCTGGCGGTCAGCTACGACGACCGGGGGCTGCCGCTGTCCGTGACGGGTGTGGCCGGCAACTCGTCGTTCACCTACACGCCCGACGGAGGGATGGCGTCGCGAACCGACGCCGCGGGCACGACCGCGTACACGTACGACACGGCGGGCAGGCTGTCCGCGGCAGGCAACACGGCCGCCGGAGTGGCGCTGTCGTACACGTACAACAACCTGTCCCAGGTCAGCACCATCGGGTACGGCACGAGCGGCAACACGCGGGCGTTCAGCTACGACAGCCTGCATCGGCTGACCGGCGACGAGCTGAAGACGCCGTCGGCGGCGAGCATCGCGAAGATCGTCTACGGGTACGACGCGAACGGCAACGAGACCTCGAAGACCACGACCGGGTTCACCGGTGCCGCGGCCAACACGTACACCTACGACCTGGCCGACCGGCTCACCTCGTGGACCGCGGGCACCACGACCACGCTCTACGCCTACGACAAGTCCGGTAACCGGGTGCAGGCGGGCGGCCGCACGTTCAGCTATGACCAGCGCAACCGGCTGGTCAGCGGCAGCGACGGCACGACATATACGTACACGGCGCGCGGCACGCTGTCCTCGACCGCCACCGGATCGACCACGTTGGACACCAAGTCCAATGCGTTCGGCCAGGTCATGTCGCAGGCGGCGAGCGGCTCGACGCAGAACTACACCTACGACGGACTCGGGCGGGTGATCCGCACCGGGTTCGCGTACTCGGGCGCAGGCAACACGCTGGCCGGTGACGGTACGGCCACCTACACCCGTGACCCCGGCGACGACCTGATCGGCGTCTCGTCGGGCTCGGCGACCACGCTCGCCTGGACCGACCAGCACACGGACGTCGTCGGCCAGTTCACCCCCACCGGTACCGCGCTCACCGGCTCGACCACCTACGACCCGCTCGGCAAGGTGCTCGCCACCGGCGGCATGCTGGGCAACCTCGGGTACCAGTCCGAGTACACCGACCCGTCGACCAAACGCGTCAACATGCTGGCGCGCTGGTACAACACGGACACCGGCCAGTTCGACACGCGTGACCCGGTCGGCAACAACCCGGTACCCGACTCGATCAACGCCAACCGGTACGCATACGCGTCGGCGAACCCGCTGACGGTCACCGACCCGACCGGCAACTGGTCGGTCTGGGGCGCCGTCAAGTCCGTCGCGTCGAAGGCCGTCAGCACGGTCACGTCGGTCGCGTCCTCCGCGTACAGCTACGCCTCGTCCGCCTACAGCTACGCCTCCTCGTACGCGTCGAGTGCGTGGAGCTCCGCCAGCTCGTGGGCCAGCAGTGCGTGGAACTCCGCGACGACATTTGCGAGCAACACGTGGAACTCGGTGAAGAGCGTCGCCAGCAACACCTGGCACGCCGCGAAGAAGACCTTCAACTCCGCGAAGCACTGGGTCAACCACAAGATCGACCAGGGTCGCAAATGGGTCGCGCAGAAGTACCACCAGGCCAAACAGGCGGTCAAGCACGTCTACAACAAGGTCAAACAGGCCGGTAAAGCCCTTGTCGCGACCACCGTCCGGGTGGCGACCAAGGCGGTCAACCACATCAAGGACGCCTACAACGCGACCGAGAAGTGGGTCAAGGACCACAAGAACCTGCTCATCGAGGTGGCCGCCATCGCCGGCGGGGTACTGGCCGGCCTGGCGTGCACGGCGGTGACCGCAGGCGCCGGCGCGGTGGCCTGCATGGTCGGCGCCGCCGCATTGATCAACCTGGCGAAGGACGCCGCACAGGGGAACATCCACAACTGGGGTGACGCGTTCGGGTCGCTCGGCACCGGCGCGGTCCAGGGCCTGTTCGGCGCCGCCGGAGGCGTCATCGGCGGGAAGGTCGCCGGATTCGTCGTCGGCAAGCTCGGCAGCATGGCCGCGAACGTGGGCGGCCGCATGCTGGCCGGCGCTGTCGCCGGTGGCGTCGGTGACGCGTTCGCACAGTTCGCCACCACCGGCCACGTCAACTGGGGCGGCGTCGCGATGAGCGCCGGCATCGGTGCGGCGTTCGGCGGCTTCTACAAGGGTGGCGCCAAGGGCGGTGCCGGGAAGACCGACGAGAGTGTCCCCGGCCGGCGCGGCAACGACGAGACTCCGACGGGCTGCCGGACGCACAGCTTCGAACCCAACACCCGGGTGCTGATGGCCGACGGGTCCACCCGACCCATCAAGGACGTCAACGTCGGCGACAAGGTAACGGCCACCGATCCGCACACCGGCGCCACAGCCGCCAAGCCGGTCGTGGCTCTGCACCTCAACCACGACACCGATCTCACCGATCTGTCGATAACCGCCGGGCAGGCGGGCGGTAGCAAGGCCGCGGCCGCCACCGTCCTGCACACCACGCAGCACCATCCGTTCTGGGACAAGACGGCGGGCCGCTGGGTCTTCGCCGCTGAGTTCGTCGTCGGCCACCAGCTACGGACGCTCGACGGCAAGACGGCGACGGTCATGGCGGTGCACAACTACGCGGCCGGCGACGACATGCGTGACCTCACGGTCGACGAGACCCACACGTACTATGTGGTGGCGGGCACCACACCGGTACTCGTACACAACTGCGGCGGCGAAGCGACAGTGCATCTAAACCCAGAAGAAAAGCACGCTTTGATCACGGTCAGAAGTGATTCCGGCGAAGTGTTGTCCACCCATCAGTTTGGCGGGCCGCGGACAGCGACGAACGGTGTCGCGACCTTCGATCCTGCCGATCTTCCTGCCTCGACGATTAACGTAAAGATTCGTCTCCCTAATGCCGATGGCGCGTTGGCATATGCCGAGGTAATGATGGACAAGACGGCAAGGGGGGCCTATCCGGCGTATAGCTTGCGAACCCAAAGTTGCGTTACTTACTGCGCAAACGTCCTGCGGGCTGGAGGGGTTGAGGGAGTTCCAACGACGCCGCTCGAAGCTCAAAGGTGGTTCTTTGAGCAGCACGGGTAATATATCGATTTCGATTGGGGTTGACGAGTGCCGGTACCTGAGGGCTGGGAGTGGCTGAATGACCTGCCGAAGGAGTGGGAGACGCCCCCTGAGCTGCTAGAACCAACGGGGGACCCTGAGGCTAATTTAGTGATCAGAATCCTGTCCAGTGAGGTACTGGGGCATGAGGTCCGTGCTGCGGTTGGCCGTTTCGTCACGGAACACGCGCTATTCACGATCTGGTTTTTCGACAATGTGAAGAGATCTGATCGTGGAATGAAGGAGTCGGCTCTACTTTCACAGATTCCGGCAGAGGAAACGCAGAACGTTTATGAAGCTTGGAAGATATTTGAGGACGTTGACGAGCTTGACGCGCCACGTGAGGAGTTGCGCAATCGAAGGGTAGCCGCTGCCGCTGGGCTTACGACTGCGTTGGAGCGCGCCGCAGAAAGGCTCGCTCGCGTGCGCGACGGGAATGTTGAATAGCTCATCTCCTTGCATGCCCGCCGCACCGTGGGCTGGACGCGCGCCTGGCTGTCGTTACTCGGATGCGGGTACCCCTCTTCGACCTCGAAACTTCACGGGTGTGATCGGTGTCCTATCCCGACACTGTTCATCGTTGATGATTGATGTCCTGTGGTGTCGGGATATGGCGGTTGGCCGGCTGTCGCGCCGGCGGGCGTGGTCTCCTTGGTCCTCCTGGTCGTCGGGGCAGGGTTGGCGCTGCTCAACCGGGCGTGGGGTGGGCAGGGCGCGGATGCGGTCGAAGGTGTGGGTCAGCCCGGCCGCCCAGGGCCAGGTGCGTGGGACGCGTAGCCAGCGGATGCGGGCGTGGCGGACGAGCCGGGCGGGCACGTGCAGCAGCCGGTAGCGTAGGGTGGCCGGTTCCGCGTTGTTCAGCGCCGGCAGGTCGGGGCAGCCGAGCAGTTTGAGCCAGGCGAGCAGGTCCACCGCGATCGAGACGGCGTGGCACCAGGCGAGGTTAACCGTCCAGGACTTGGAGGGCAGGTGCCCCAGCCCGGTGTCCTTGCCGGTGCGGACCCGGTCTTCGACGCGGGCATGCGCCCGGTGGCGGGCGTCGAGGAGTTGGATGGACAGGCCGGGGCCGGTGTTGGTCACGAAGCAGCTGTACTTGCAGCCGTCGAGGTGGAACAGGGTGGGCTGCTCTCCGGGGGCCAGTTTCGTGCGGCGCACGATGACCCGCATGGTCTTGGGCCAGCCGGTGCGTACCAGCCGGTCTCGGAGCAGGTCGGTGATTTCCGCCACGTCGATGTCGCCGCGCAAGGCGCCGGTGGTGTTGTCCAGCCCCGGGCAGCCACCGGTTGGATGGGAGCCGGCCGATCGCGGCGCGTACGTCGACGTCGACGTCGAAGCCGATGGAGTACTCCACGCTGCGGTCGGCGGCATGGTTCTGCCGCTGACACCAGTTGATCAGGTCGTGGGAGGCGCCCGCGCCGTCCGAGGTGATCAGCAGCCGGCGCCGGTGCGGCTTGGGTACCTGCGTGATCGCCTCGGCCAGCACGGTGATCAGGTCGGTGGCGGTGTTCGACCCGGCGTTGCCGGCGCGCAGCAGCAGACTGGCCAGTTCCTCGGTGTTGTCGATCCAACACCCGAGCGGGTGGTGGCCGAACGTTTTCTTGAACGTGGGCGCCGCGCGTTCCTTCTTCGAGTGCGCCACCACCAGGCTGCCGTCGATACGCAGCACCACCATGCCGGCCTGGCACATGCCGCCGGCAAACGTGGCTTCGGGCAGCCCGCCGGGCAGCAGCTGCCACACATGCGCCCGGGCGGCGGCGCGGACCCGGCCGATCGCCGCACGCGCTCGCCCGCCGGTCTCTTCCAACGCCCGCCGGGCGGTGGTGTCCGAGGCCACCGGCCCGAACACCTCACCCTGAGCGCGCAACGCCTCCACATCCACGATGTCCCGGCCGCCGCAGGCGATCGCGACCGCCACATCGGCAAGCACCCGGCCCCGGTCGTGCAGCGGGTCGAACCCGCGGCGGGCCAACACCCGCGACAGGCCCCCAGTCAGGCCGGTGCGGTCGGCCAGCATCCGCACCGGCACCGCCCCGGCCCACGCCACGATCCCCTCACCATCCGCGGTGATCCGCAGATCGGCGCTCCATGCGGTAGGGTCCATCACCAACGAGGTGCCTCCTGGTTCAGAGAAACTGGTAGATGTCACAATCACAGTTTCCCTTACCAGGCAGGCACTTCGGCGTTTCACACGCCGATCCGAACCGCTATCCGATCACACCGGTGAATAGCCAGGGTCGAGGAGCGATCCAGTAGCGGCATGGTAGTTACGCACGGTAGTACGATGGGTACGTCGTGCTTCGAAGGCTCCGGATGTGCGTGGCGGTTGCGGTCACGGTTGCTGTCAAGGATCTGGAATGCATGTCGATGAATCGATGCAATGCGGCCGGCGATTATCCGGAGGGCAGCGCCCTGGGAGTGCTACGTCGGTGTTCCAGGTTGCGCCACGGCCCGTGCCGACGGACCAGCTCGGCCTTGTACAGGCCGATTACGGTTTCCGCCAGGGCGTTGTCGTAGGAATCCCCGACGGTACCGGCAGAGCAGTTCAGCCCGGCCACGGAAAGCGCTGCGGTGTAACGAATAGACAGGTACTGCGAGCCGTGGTCCGAGTGATGGACGGTCTGTCCTTCGTGGACTTCCCGTTGCCACCGGGCCATCTCCAACGCATCCAGCGGCAGGTCGGTGCGCATGTGGTCGGCCAGCCGCCACCCGACGATGAACCGCGCATAGCAGTCGATGACGAACGCCCCGTACACCTTGCCCGCCCAGGTGGCGATCTCGGTCAGGTCGGCCACCCAGCGGGTGTTCGCGGCCCGGGCGGTGAAGTCCCGCTTGAGTAGGTCCGTCGGGACCGGGTTCGCCGGGTCGGCGACCGTGGTCGCTCGGCGCCGGCCGCGGACCACCCCGGCGATCCCGAGAGCTTTCATCAGCCGTTCCACCGTGCAGCGAGCCACCGCGATCCCCTCGCGGCGCAGCTGCCGCCACACCTTCCGCGCCCCGTACACCTGGAAATGTTCGTTGTACACCCGCAGGGATCTGCCCGGACAGCCACTGGTCACGCTGGGGCTGGTGGCGAGGACGGGCGAGCCTTGACGGCGTGGTAGCTGGACGGGGCGACCCGCAGCACCCGACAGATCGACTCGACCCCACCCAGCTCACCGCGGTACTTGTCGATGAACTCCACTACCTGGGCAGTCTCGGGTCGATCTGCTGGGCGAAAACAGCGGACGCGGCCTTCAGGATCTCGTTGGCCCGCCTCAGTTCCCGGTTCTCCCGCTCCAGTTCCACGATGCGCTGCACGTCCACGGTGGACATCCCAGGACGCTGGCCACCGTCGATCTCCGCCTGGCGCACCCAGTTGCGCAGCGTCTCCCGGTTCACACCCAGCTTGGCCGCCACCGCGGCCACCGCACCCCGGCGCTGCCCGGACTCCCGGCGGATCTGGAACACCATCCGCACCGCCCGATCCTTAATCTCATCCGAGTACTTCCTCGGCGCTGGCATGACTCCCACCTTTGCAACCTTGGCAGCCTCTACAAAACCCGGGGCGGTTCAATCGGCACCGCACTGGATGCGGCCCGGTACGACTACACCGGGCAGGTGTTGTTCAACGCCCACGCCGGAGGACTGTGGGCCACCTTCACCACCGGGGTACGGCGGGCTCTCGCGACCGCTGCCGGTCTGACCCGTAAGGACGCGGCCGCCGCGGTACGGGTGGTGTTCGCGAAGGTCGCCGAGTTCCAGGGCCGGGGTGTGGTCCACTTCCACGCGATCGTTCGTCTGGACGGCCGGGCCGGTTCGTCCTGCCCGCCGCCGGGCTGGGCGAGCCTGTCTCTGCTGCGCCGGTCGATCCGCACCGCCGCCCGGCAGGCCACCGTGACCACGGCACGATCCCACCGTGTCGCGGCGCGGGTTCTGCGGTTCGGCCGCCAGGTCGACATCCGCCCGATCACCGCCGACAACGACAAGACCGCGTCCGATGTGGTCGTCGCACGGTACGTCGCGAAGTACGCCACCAAATCCACCGAGTCCGCCGGGCTGAACCTGCCGCCGATCTGCTGCCGCACCTGTCACGGCGCCGGCACCGCCCCGTCGGGGCTGTGTCGAACGTGCGGCGGCACCGGCCGTCGACGCGGTGTGCGGCTGGACGAGTTGACCGGCCACGCCCACGCTCTGGTGGAGACGTGTTGGCGGCTGGGCGGGCAACCCGAGTTCGCGCCGCTGCGGCTGCGCCGCTACGCCCACCAGGCCGGCTACCGGGGCCACTTCTGCACCAAGTCCCGCAGCTATTCGACCACCTTCACCGCGCTGCGCGCCGAACGGCAGGCGTGGGCCAACGCTCAACTGGTCGACCGGCTCCAACTGGGCGGCACCGGTCCGCTGGTCGTCGTCAACGACTGGCGCTACCAGGGCCGCGCACCCGGTGAACACGAGCGGCGATACGGGTTGCCGGGGGACGGATGACCCCAGACCTGCTCACCGTCGCCGACGTGATGGCCCGCCTCCAGGTCGGCCGGCACACCGTCTACGACCTGATCCGCTCCCACCGGCTGCGCTCCGTGCGCATCGGCCGCTGCCGTCGCATCCCCGCCGCCGCCTTGCAGACCTACCTCGACTCACTCACCAACGAGGACACATAACATGCCCGCCAAGAAGAACGCCAACGGTAACGGCACCGTCTACCAACGCATCGACGGCCGCTGGTGCGGCTCCGGCTACGTCCTGGCCGCCGACGGCACCCGCAAACGGGTCTACGTCTACGGCAACAGCCACCGGGAAGCCTCTGACAAACTCAACGCCAAACTCACCGACTCGGCCCGCGGCACCGCCGTACTCGCCGCCGACCCGAACCTGACCGTGGAGAAGTACCTGGCCACGTGGCTGCGCACGGTGGCCCGGCACCGGCTGCGGGCTACCACCTACGTCACCTACGAGACCCTGATCCGCCGGTTCCTGATCCCCGGTCTCGGTACCCGCCGGGTGGGTGCGCTGACCGTCACCGACGTGCGCGCCTTCCTTGACCGTATCGCGACAGCCTGCCAATGCTGCACCTGGGGATGGGATGGCGCCCGCGACCCGGACCACCGGCGCCCGGACAAGCGTCCTCGTTGCTGTGCGGTGGGGAAGTGCTGCCGCAAGATGATCAAACCGGCGACCGTGCGGTATGTGCGGGCGGTGCTGTCCGCCGCCCTCGCTGACGGGGTTCGCGAGGACGTGCTCGGCCGTAACGTCGCCTCCACCGTACGGCTACCCACCCCGCGCAGCGACTTCCAACCCTTCACCATGGGCGAGGCCCGCCGCTACCTGTTGACCGCCGCCTACCACCGCCACGGCGCCCTGTTCGAGCTCGCGCTACGCACCGGGCTGCGTCAAGGTGAACTGCTCGGCCTGCAATGGACGGACATCGACCTTTCCGCCGGACACCTGCACGTGCGACGCACCCTGGCGCGTACCAAGGGCGGGCCGACGTTCCAACCGGTCAAGACCCACCGCTCCGCCCGACGCATCGCGATACCCCGCGAATGCGTCACCTCGCTGCGCCGTTACAAGAAGCGCCAGGACATCGATCGCCGTGACGCCGGTGACTCGTGGAAAGACACCGGTCTGGTGTTCGCCAACACCACCGGCGGCCCGCTGGACCCGGCTACGATTCACCGCACCCACCAGATGCTCTGGGACCTGGCCGATCTGCGTCACATCCGGTTCCACGACTTGAGACATACCTGTGCCACCCTGCTGCTGGAACAGGGCGTGGACCTGGTCACCGTCAAAGACCTACTCGGCCATGCTCAGATACACACCACCGCCGACGTGTACGCCCACGTCCGGCTCCGGTTGCAACGCAAGGCGATCGAGGCGATGGACGACGCTCTAAAGTCCACAAGCGACACTGAGCACCCGGAAGACACCGAAGGCACCAACGACAGCTCGGACGATCCGACACCATCCGACGACGACTGACACACGCCATCCGGTGCCCCGCCGGATCCTGGTCCGTCGGGGCCGCCCTACCGCCGCGACGTGTCGGGGGATCCGGTGGCCCAGCCGAGGAACCGGTGGTGCAGCGATCCGCAGTCGGCATCGGGCAGGTCCGTGCACGCCTCGATGAAGTACCCGGACAGGGACAGCATCAGCGACACCCGCGCACCCTCGTACTCGGCCAGCAGCTGACGCCTGCGCGTCGGGCACGGCCAGTCCCGGCCACAGGTCCGGCACGTCCAGCCGGGCCGGGCCGGCAGGTGCATCGACATGACCGGGTGGTCCCTTCGCACGCGGGTGGTCTACGGTGGGGAAGGCCGGGACAGCCACGGGCTGCGAAGAGGGCGAGTCTTCGCCACCCGCCCCCGGCCTTCCCCGGGGTGGCGCCAGCCGGGTCCGGACTCGATGCGCGTTCCCGCTGGGCCTGAAACCAGGATCAGCGGAAAGAGATGACCATGGAAGCAGGGCAGGGTCTTCCACCGTCTACAGACGACACCACCGATCTGGCCGCGCAGATGCGCGCCGCCCGGCAGGCCGCCGGTCACAGCCTGGCCGGCATGGCCGCGCTGACCCACTTCAGCAAGCCCTACCTCAGCCTCGTCGAGACCGGCCGCCGCACCGTAACGCCCGAGGTCGTGGACCGCTACCAACAGGTCCTCGGCGTCCCGATCAGCACCCCACAGGACCCGGTACGGCTGACCCACGAATGGCTGATCGGCGACCGACCCACCGCCCGGCACCTGGCCGCCGGCCGACGCATCGGCACCACGCTCATCAGCAAGCTGGAAGCACGTGTGGTCGAGCTACGCCACCTCGACGACACCGTCAGCAGCGCCCACCTGCTACCCGTCGTCGCGGCCGAACTTGATCACGCCCAGCAGCTGACCCGGCAGGCGTCCTACCCCGACCAACTCGGCACCCGCCTCCTCACCGTGGTCGGGGAACTGTCACAGCTGGCCGGCTGGGTCGCCTCCGACGCCGGCCACTACCAGCAAGCCCAACGCCTCTACCTATCCGGCGTCACCGCCGCCCAAGCCGCCGCAGACCGAGCCCTGGGTGCGCAGCTGCTGTCCAGCCTCGCCTACCAGATCGCCAACGTCGGCAAACGCGACGACGCCGTGCTCATCGCCAGGTCCGCCGTCACCGGCGCACCCAACGCGACCCCACTGGTGCGGGCACTACTGGCCGAACGCCTCGCCTGGGCCGCCGCCCGCGCCCACGACGCCGACACCACTCGCCGCGCCCTCGACGCCGTCGACGACGCCTATACCCAACGCTCGGACGGCATCGCCGAGCCCGAATGGGTGTACTGGCTGGACCGGGCCGAGATCGACGTGATGGCCGGCCGCTGCCTCATCGAACTCGGGCACCCCGCCGACGCCGAACCCCTGCTCACCCGAGCCCTCGCCGGCTACGACAACAGCCACGTCCGCGAGGTCGCCCTCTACCAGACCTGGCTCGCCGAAGGCTACGCCAAAGCCGGCAACCTCGACGCCGCCCGCACCACTCTGGACCAAGCCCGCGCCGCCGCACACGCCGACTCCGTGCGTCTGCGCCGCCGGATCAACGCCGTCACCAACCTGATCAACCGCCGCGCCGGCAAGCGCGACGCACACTGACCGCCCAAACGAGCTGATCGGCGTCAAATCATCCATCGATGCACGTCGCTTCGATTGACGATGCTCCGCAAGACGTGCGCGACGGTTGCGGTCACGGTCGCTGTCACCATCGCCACCTGTCGATGCGACGCCAGTAGACGCATCGCCAACACGGCACATCAATGGCATGATCAGCACCATGCACCCGAGCCCGCCCACTGTAGTGACGTCACACCTACTATGTGGTAGCCGGCGACAGTCCGGTACTCGTGCACAACTGCGGAACGAACGCGGACAACCGTAAGGGTCTCGACTTCACTGATGCCGGCCGGGACGACGTATATGCGGCGAATGCCGAAAAGAATGGCGGTCAACTGAAATCGAGTACTGCGGGCGGGACGTCACGCGCCGTCCCTCGCAGAGCGGCGTACCCGGGCAGCCCGACGACGCGCAGATCGATCACCAGGTCCCGAAGTCGTGCGGCGGCTGCGGAGATCCCCATAACGGCGTTGTTGCGTGCCGTGCCTGCAACCGAGATAAGTCAGACAAGACCGTTGAACAGTGGGATAACGAGCTTCGAGAGTTTTTGCCACGACGAGGATTGATAGACGCGACTCACCTCAACCTGATTCAGCTTTGACGAAAGGTGGTTCTGGCGGTGGCACGAAATGATCCCCGGCCACCGGGTATGTTCCAGGTAGCGTTCGACCTGCCGCAGGTCAGCGCTACCTGGCCACCCTTCAGCACCGAGCGTATTTGGGCAAAGAACACTCCCGCGCCCTATCAGCTGGAACTACAGAACATTCCCTTCTTCGTACGCGGCTTGTCGTGTGGCGACATCATCCGGGCGAAGCCAGACCACGAGCGTCGCGAGCTGGTGTTCGACGGTCTGGTTCGCCATTCGGGGCACTCGACAGTTCGCGTAATCCTCAGAGACAAGACACACGCTAATCGCGATCGTGTGCTCGAAATTTTTCGGGCCGCCGGATGCACCTGGGAGTTCACCAATGTCGAGTTCCATTTCGCAGTAGATATTCCGGCAGAATGCGACTATCGATCACTTCGGGCAACGCTCGTTGAGTTGATTTCGGCGGGTGGGATAGAGGTTGAAGAAGCCTTTGTCGCGGAGGGCCACGAACGTCAACTCGATGCATAGGTTGCGACCGCCCGTAACTGGCCACCGGCAGAGCTTTGGCCGTGCCTGGCAACGGGCGACCGGTGGCCGCGCGTTTGCCGTACGTATGATCGAGAAGGTCCACAGCTGAGGCCCTCCCCGCCGTGCCAGTACCGCCCGGCCCTGTCAAGGTGTGGGTACAGGGAGGGAGACGCCAGATGACCGGAAGATTTGACGCGATCGTGCTCGGCATGGGACCCGGTGGGTCGGTGAGCTGGTACAGCAGGCCCTTCGGGCGGAGGGGATGGATGTGCGGCTGGGCCGGCAGGCGCGCCGAGTCGTGGGCAACCGCGACGGTGCGCGGGTCGATCTCGACGATGGCGAAGCCGTGGAGGTCGATGTCATCGTCCTCGGTACCGGCCGCCGACCCCGCGTCCAGGACCTGGGCCTGGAGACCGTCGGCATCGACGTCGCCGCATGGGATGGGCGCGGTATACCCGTCGACGAGCACTGCCGCTTTGGCGACGGGCTGTGGGCGGTCGGCGACGTGACCGGACAGGCTCTGTTCACCCACGTCGCCAAATACCAGGGGAGGGTCGCCGCCGACACGATCTGCGGCCGGCCCCGACGCGCCTGCTACGACGGCATCCCCCGGGTCATCTTCGCCGACCCGGAGATCGCCGCGGTGGGCATGACCGGCGCGACGGCCCGCGATCGGGGCGTCGAGGTGGCGATGTCGGAGGTGGACCTGCCGGCCACGATCTCCCGGCCGTGGACCTACGAAACCGAGCCACGAGGAACCCTCGGCCTACTGGTCGACCGGCATCGGCGGGTCCTGGTCGGCGCCTGGGCGGTCGCCCCCCTTGCTGGAGAGTCGATCCACCAAGCCGCCCTCGCCATCCGGGCCGCGGTGCCGGTCGACACCCTCCTCGATCAGGTCGCTCAATTCCCGACCTACACCGAGGCGTACCTGTCCGCCATGGAGCAGATGAAGCTGTAGCGCGTGCTCAGGAGCGACTCAACGGAGATCCGGGCTCGACTGCCAACTCACCTGCGTCTCCGATCCTCCAGGTCTGGGCGAGGCGGGGATCGCCGCAGTCCAAAAGCTGCTGTGCCGTCTTGGCTCGTGATCGACTGGCCTGCATGCGTCCCGGGTCGGGCCGCGTAGGGCGACTATGCTGGAATGTCCCTGACGACTGGTTGGAAGCCGCTTGAAATTGCCCGGCGGCCCACGACGACGTGCTGGATGCTTACGAGGCAGGGCATGCGAGTCTGGCTGACAATCAGCCCGTTCACATGGCAGGGACCTTCGAGGTGAACGAAGCCGGTCAGATCCACGATTTCGGTAACTTCTCCGGCCACTACGGGCCCTACGATATTCCCGGATACAAGCCGATGGAGGATGTCGCCCGAGCGGCGTTTGCGAAGCACTGGACGACGAGCGGATCGCTGCCAGGCCTGTCATGCGGGGAAGATCGGGCGGTTGGACTCCATCCATGCTCGCGGGTCCGCATCGGGGCGACCGGGATTGAGCGACGTTGATCGGCGCCAGTTGTCGTACCTCGACGCGGTGCGACTCGGCGCCGTTGACGTGGCGGAGGAACTGGCTGGTTCCGATCCCGGCGCCCCGCTCTGGCGGGTGGGTTGGGCGACCGGTACGGATCTCGATCCGCGGCTTCAGCTGAAGGCACATGTCGGGCCGGTGACGGCAATGGCCTTCGGGCCGCTTGAACAGCGGCCGCTGCTGGCCGTCGGCTCCCATGAACGCGGCTCCCGCGTCGGCGAGTCGAGCTATCGACTGCGGGTGTGGGACCTACTGTCCGGGCAGTCGCGCGAGTTGCCGTGCGACGAGCCGGTCCGGTGCCTGTCGTTCGCGATGATGGCCCACGATCCCGTGCTCGTGTCCGGGCACGACGGTGGGTGGTTGCGGATCTGGGGCGTCCTGGACTCGTCGCTACGCCGGACGGTGGACACGGGCGAGGATCACCTCGTCGAGCTGTACGTGGCGGAGTCCGGCCGACGGGCGCGGGTGGTGACGCGGGATGTGAATTGGCGCGTCCAATGCTGGTCGCTGCCGACGGGCGAGCAGCTCGGCGTGCCGGACGGGGCTCAGGCATGCTCGCTGTACGGAGGCCGGCTGGCCGATGGGCGACATGTTCTGTTGATGGGTGGCGATGGCCTGTCGCTGTGGGATCTGGACGGCGGCGAGTTGCCGAGCCTGCGGGTACCGCAGGAGTGCATGAGGGTCCGCAGTGTTGCGCTGTCCACTGTGGACGGCAGGGACGGCGTGACAGTGGTTGACGAGGCGCATCTGATTGTCACGTTCGATCTGGCGACCGGTGCGTTGATCAGCGCCCCGATCACCGCCCATGTCAACCGCCGCCCGGACGGGCTGATGGAGATGCATGGTACTTCATCGCCTCATCCCAGACTGGCAGCGGTGTCAGGGACGCTGGCGGTGCCTACACCATGGCGGGTGCACCTGTGGAACCTTGGCACATCCCGACAGGAGAAGCCGCCGATCACGGGTCCGGTCGCCGGCTGCCTGGTACAGCCGGTCAGGTGGCAGGATCGTGACCTGCTGCTCACCGGGTCGGCGTACGACGGTGTGGTGGCCCTGTGGGACCTCGACGTGCCCGTTGTCCGCGCACCTGGCCACGACGAGCGCGTCTGCCGCGTCGTCATGGCAGAGCCCGCCGACGTTGTGGTGAGCGCTGACGAGGGTGGCACGATCGTGGCGCGGCAGGGCTCGAATGGGCACCTGGCGGCCGCGCCGTTGGCAACCGGTATCGAGAGCACCCGCGCTCTTGCCGCGTGGTTCGACGGCCACGATGTCATCGCGGCGCAAGGCGCCGGTTCGAGATATGTCAGCGACGGCAACCTCCGACGATGGAACCTGACCACCGGCCAGCAACACGGACCGCCGATCCCTGCGCATCACACCCATTTGCATTGGCTCTCCCGCATAGCCCTGCCGGGCGGCGAAGCCCTGGTCACGTTCGGCCAGGGCATGCTCAGGATCTGGGACCTCGCCGATGGCGCACTCCGCGCCGAGACCCCGACCGGTGTCACATCAAAGCTCACCGGGTTCGCGACCACAATCATCGAGGGCAAGCCGTTCGCGGTGCTGAGCTCGTACGGCCAAGCCATGACACTGTACACTTTGGACGATCTGGCGGCGCCGCCGGTCATCGTCCCCGAGGCCGGCGATGACATCGTCCTGGACGTCGCCGGGCCCCATGTCGTCGCCGCGCACTTCGAGTACGAACGCAGCAGACCGGATACCGTCCGTGTCTGGCACATCTCCGGCAGCCGGGTCGGGCCGGACGTCCGCAGTTCGATAGCCGTCACCACGGCGGCAGTGCGAACGTGGCCCGCTGTGTACATCGGCCGCGTAGACGGCACCGTCTCGCTGACCGACATGGAGACAGGCCACGATCTGTGTTCCCCGATGCTGCTACCAACCAGGCCTAACACCATGACCGTGACCAGCAACCGGGACTTGGTCGTTGGATTCGGCAGCGACCTGGCACGCCTTCGTCCACCCGTCGGCTAATACGGCAGCGGCCCGCCCTCCGCGAGGAGCGGCCGCTTCGGACGCCGGGCTGCAAGCCCGCATCACGGGGAGCTAGCGTTTGACTGTGCTTGGGCTACCCGACACCATCCGCGCCTGCCTGTTCGATCTCGACGGCGTCCTGACGCCGACTGCCGCGGTGCACGCGGCCGCTTGGAAGGAAGTGTTCGACGACTTCCTGCGCCGTCGTGCGGAGAGCACGGGCGAACGGTTCGTGCCGTTCGACCCGGTGGCCGACTACGACGAGTACGTCGACGGCAAGCCGCGGGCCGATGGCACCCGGTCGTTCCTCGCGTCGCGCCACATCACGCTGCCGGAGGGCGATCCGGACGACCCGCCGGATACGGGGACCATCCACGGGCTGAGCGCTCGCAAGGACTCGGTGTTCCTGAAGCGGGTACATCGCGACGGGGTCAAGCCCTATGAGGGTTCGGTGCGCTACCTGCATGCCGCGCGCGAGGGCGGGCTACGGCGGGCGGTGGTGTCATCGAGCGTCCACTGCGCGGAGATCCTGCGCGCGGCCGGCATCGACGACCTGCTGGAGGCGCGCGTCGACGGGATCGTCGCCGGGCAGGAGGAGCTGCGCGGCAAACCGGCGCCCGACACCTTCCTGGCCGCTGCCCGAAGACTCGGCGTGGCGCCGGCAGCCGCGGCCGTGTTCGAGGACGCGCTGGCGGGGGTCGCCGCTGGCCGTGCCGGCAACTTCGGGTACGTCATCGGTGTGGACCGGATCGGCCAGGCCGAGCACCTACGCCGGCACGGGGCCGATGTGGTAGTGGCCGACCTCGACAACCTCCTGGCCAAGTCATGATCACGCATCCGGCGTTTACTGTCGAGCCGTGGTCGATCCGCGAAACCGGCGTCGACCTCGACGTCCTGGCCCAGACCGAGTCGGTGTTCGCGCTGTCCAACGGGCACATCGGGCTGCGTGGCAACCTCGACGAGGGCGAGCCGCACGGGCTGCCGGGCAGCTACCTCAACTCGGTGTACGAAGACCGCCCGCTGCCCTATGCGGAGGCCGGCTACGGGTTCCCGCCGGTTGGTCAGACGGTCATCAACGTCACCAACGGCAAGCTGATCCGGCTGCTGGTCGAGGATGAGCCGTTCGATGTGCGCTACGGCGAGCTTCGCTCGCACGAACGGGTGCTGTCGCTGCGCGAGGGCGTGCTGCGGCGTAAAGCGGTCTGGACCTCGCCCTCGGGCGACGACGTCGAGGTGTGCTCGACCCGGCTGGTGTCGTTCACCCAACGCGCGGCCGCCGCGATCCTGTACGAGGTACGGCCGATCGACCGCCCGCTGCATGTGGTGGTCCAGTCGGAGCTGGTCGCCAACGAGCAGCTGCCGACGATGTTCGACGATCCGCGAGCCGCGGCGGTGCTCGACGCGCCGCTGCATCCAGAGATACACGGCGTCCATGACGCCGAAGCGATCCTCGTGCACAGCACCCGGCGCAGCGGGCGGCGGGTCGGCGCGGCGATGGACCACGTGGTGGACGGGCCGGCCGGCATGTGGACGGGCATCGAAGGCGACTCCGCCTACGCCCGCTTCACGGTCACCGCCGGCTTGGCCGAGGGCGAGACGCTGCGCGTGGTGAAGTTCCTGGCGTACGGCTGGTCCAGCCAGCGGTCGATCCCAGCCATCGCGGCGCAGGTGGAGGCCGCGCTCACCCTCGCGCGGGCGACCGGCTGGGACGGGCTGGCGGCCGAGCAGCGCGAGTACCTCGAGGACTACTGGGCACGCGCCGACGTCGACCTCGACGGCGACCCCGAGGTGCAGCAGGCGGTACGGTTCGCGCTGTTCCAGGTGCTGCAGGCCAGCGCCCGGGCCGAACGCCGCCCCATCCCGGCCAAGGGGCTGACCGGGCCGGGCTACGACGGGCATGCCTTCTGGGACACCGAGTCGTACGTGCTGCCGGTGCTCACCTACACCACTCCGCACGCCGCAGCGGATGCGCTGCGCTGGCGTCACGTCACGATCCCCACCGCGGTGCAGCGGGCCCGGCAGCTGGGCCTTTCCGGTACGGCGTTCCCATGGCGGACCATCAACGGCGTCGAGTGCTCCGGGTACTGGCCGGCCGGCACCGCCGCGTTCCATGTCAACGCCGACATCGCCGACGCGGCCATCCGCCTGGTGCAGGCGACCGGCGACGACACGTTCGACCGCCAAGTGGGGTTGAGCCTGCTCGTGCACACCGCCCGCCTGTGGGTATCGCTCGGCTTCCACCACCCGCACGACGGGTTCCGTATCGACGGGGTGACCGGGCCCGACGAGTACAGCGCGGTCGTCGACAACAACGTGTACACCAACCTGATGGCGCAGCGGAACCTGCTAGGCGCCGTGGCAGCCGCCAAACGCCACCCCGACCAGGCGGCCGCGCTGGGCGTCGACGAGGCCGAGATCGTGGCCTGGCAGCACGCAGCCGAGGCGATGACCGTACCCTACGACGAGCGGTACGGCATCCACCCGCAGGACGAGAACTTCACCCAGCACGAGGTGTGGGACTTCGCACAGACCCGGCCCGACCAGTACCCGCTGCTGCTGCACTTCCCGTACTTCGACCTCTACCGCAAGCAGGTGGTCAAGCAGGCCGACCTGGTGCTCGCGCTGTACAAGCGCGCCGACGCGTTCACCCCGGAGCAGAAAGCGCGCGACTTCGCCTACTACGAGCCGTTGACCGTGCGGGACTCGTCGCTGTCGGCCTGCGTCCAGGCCGTGATCGCCGCCGAGGTCGGCCAGCTCGACCTGGCCTACGACTACCTCAGCGAAGCCGCCCGGATGGACCTGGACAACCTCGAACACAACACCGGCGACGGCCTGCACATCGCCTCGCTGGCCGGGGCATGGATCGCGCTGGTCGGCGGCTTCGGCGGGATGCGCGACACCAGCGGGTCGCTGACGTTCGCGCCCCGGCTGCCCTCGGCGTTGACCCGACTGACGTTCACCGTGCTGTGGCGCGGCCACCGGCTACGGGTGGACATCGGCCGGACCGAGGTCACCTACACCCTCCACAGTGGCGGGCCGGTCGAGCTGGCCCACCACGGCCAGGCGTTCACCCTGACCGCGGGGCAGCCGGTAACCCACCCGATCCCGCCGATCCAGGCCGGCCCGCGGCCGCACCAACCACCAGGCCGGGCACCCACCCCGCGCGATGGTGCGCCACAACATTGAGGTCCGGAACCCGCCAGCCAGGGTGACTCCGGAGGATGTCGCGGCCACCGTCCGAGCAACGCTCGGCGCCGGCGCGGTCGGCGTCAACGTCGAAGACTCGCGCACCGAGGACGGTACCCTGCTGTCCGTTGACGAGCAGGCGCAGCGGATCCAGGCCGCGCGCGACGCCGCAGCCGGCGCCGGGGTGCCAGAGCTCGTGGTCAACGCGCGCACCGACGTGTACCTGCGCCAGATCGGCGACCCTGCAGGGCGGCTCGACGACGTCCTCGCCCGCGCCGACGGATACGCCAAGGCAGGCGCGGACTGCCTGTTCGTGCCGGGCCTGCTCGACCTTGACACGCTGAGGACGCTGACCGCGGCGTCGCCGCTGCCGGTCAACGCGATGGCCCGTCCGGGTGGACCGACCGTCGCCGAGCTGGCCGCCGTGGGGGTCCGCCGGATCAGTGTCGGTACCGCGGTAGCGCAGGCGGCGTACGCGGTGGCGCAAAGCGCCGCACAGGAGCTGTTGGAGAGCGGCACCTACCGGGCGCTCGACCAGATGGTGAGCTACCCGGAGCTCAACGCGCTGTTCGCCTCGCGCCGGTGAGCGCGCTGGTCACCACGAACGCCCGAGGCCGTCCCGGACCTGGTCGTAGACGCCTCGTCCGCACCCAGCTCGCCGGCCAGCATCGTCCGGCAGGTGCGGCGCGGCGGGCCTCGTGCAGGTCGTGCTATGGCGTACCTGGTGGACGGCCGAGGTCGGCTGCGGCGGTGGCGCGGAGTTGCTGGAGTTGGCCCGGTGTGGGGCACCAGGTGGACTCGAAGCTCGATGTGTCCCAGCCGGCGAGGCGGGCGCCGGCCTCGTAGGCGCTTTGGCAGAACGCGAGCAGGGTGGTTCTGGGGGCGGGCGCCGTGCGTACGGTCTGGTAGGGCAGGATCGCCAGCGAGCCCGAGCCCCACTTGATCCATT